>VOFH01004098.1_pt1 | contig 166222 bp, 129 predicted proteins | sample 5384091 | NCBI WGS metagenome assembly VOFH01 (sample SAMN12384727, study PRJNA508395) | human gut metagenome | isolation source: healthy gut G | host: Homo sapiens
CCGAAGCGTTACCACACATTTTCGATCGCTATTATCAGGCAAAAAGCAAATATCAGGCATCGGGTTCGGGCATCGGGCTTGCTCTGGTCAAAGGTTTGAGCGAATTGCACGAAGGAATCCTGAAAGTAGAAAGCACAGTAGATACGGGAACCACATTCACACTGCGCCTGCTCACCGAGAATACGTATCCCAACGCTATCCATGCCCAACATGATATGGAAAAGAAGCCGATGGATGCAGAGGAAACCACTATTACCGATACACCAACCGAAAATCATCCCATTGTACTGGTGGTAGAGGACAATGCCGACATACGGGAATACATCCGGAGCTCTTTTACAGATATCTATGAAGTAATCACTGCCAAGGATGGTAAAGAAGGCTGGGAACTGGCACAGGCACGAATTCCCAACATCATTGTCAGTGATATCATGATGCCGGTCATGGACGGTATCGAACTTTGCAAGCGAATAAAAGAGGATATGCGCACCAGCCATATCCCTGTAATCTTACTGACGGCTAAAGATTCTTTACAAGACAAGGAAGAAGGATATGCATCCGGAGCAGATTCCTATCTTACCAAACCGTTCAGTGCCAAGCTATTGCACAGTCGCATCAACAATCTGTTGGAAACCCGTAAGAAAATAGCCTCTTTGCTGGCACTGGCCGATACGCAGCCCAAACAGGAAAGTGCCGTGAGTTCGTTAAACAAACTGGATAATGAATTCTTGCAGAAAATCACGCAAATAATCGAAGAGAATCTGGAAATGGAAAAGATGGATATCGCTTTCATTGCCGACAAGATGTGCATGAGTCACTCCACCCTTTACCGCAAGATAAAAGGACTGACAGATATGTCCGCCAACGAATTTATCCGTAAGGTAAAAATGCGCAAGGGAGTGGAACTGCTGATGTCCGGACAATATACTATTTCAGAAATAGCCTATATGATAGGATTCAGCAGTGTGGCCTATTTCCGCCAATGTTTCAAGGACGAATACGGAATGTCGCCTTCGGATTATGTGAAACAGAAACAGTAGACTCCCTGGCGGATTCTGATCATTGCTTGGAATCATCCTGAGCAGTTCTTCTTTAGAGCTTTATATTTCTGCTACCACCCTTCCTGCTGAAATGCCGATGAAAAGTGGTAGCAGTGGAGCAACAATATAAAGCTCGTTTGTTGTAGAACTCTTGGATCAAGTTATAACTGTCACAATCGAATTCAAGTCCAACCTGAACATTCTGTTTCTATTTTTTTTCCAAAGAAAGCAGTATCCCGATCACTTCCGCATAATTCTTTCTGCCGGAAGGAATGTTGTTACCCTTTAAAAACAGGTTATAAATTTTATTCTGCACTTCACCCAACAGGGTACTATAACGCTCATTCCAATACATACGTTTATATTCATAATCCTTCACCACTTCGGGACGGATCGTCTTAATCCATTCACGGAATTCCTCTTCCGTCAACACAGAAGATGCATTGACCAGCACATAGGGCAACAGACCGAAATAGGCACTATAACGCACCGCCGGCCGCTTTGAAGAGCGACAAACCCTGTAAGCCCAATAATTCGCTTCCGCCTCATTACTTACCCCCAACAGGTGAGACAGTTCATGGGCATACGTAAATGGCAATTGTACAGGAAGCAATTCTTCATTCAATTGCGACTCCGCAAAAAAAGGTCCCATATATCCCAATACTCCCACACCCGAATAAAGCGGATTGAACCACACTTGCTTGGGATGCTGATAATCCCGGGGAAGAGCCAAACCATACATAGACGGAACCTGCCGGTAAATCTCCTTTATCTCCTGCTGCATCCTTTCAGGATCCGTTTTCACCTCAGCCGTATAGGACTGATTCAGACTATCTGTATAAGAAGCAAGGAAACGACGGAATGCCTGTTCATCGTAACCGGCAGGTTCCACCTCCATCCGCCGGTAAATATCGTAACGGAAATAATTCAAACCCCACCCCAGATAAAACCAGATATAGACCCATGCCAGCAACTCCACTTCCCTGCCCACAATGAATCTCCAGCTTTTCTTCTTCCGGCGTTTAAGAAAAGGATAAATAATCATCCATAAAATGATTACGACCACTAGCACCTCCTCTAAAGAAAAAGGGAAAACAGAAGCTATAGCGGACAACGCCGCCGACAGCCACGGATAGATATGACGGGCATACCCTTCGGCCATGACGGGAAAAAAACGGCAAAGTACAATGCACAGAAGAAGCAATGCAAGTACTATATATCTCAGAATAGGGAGAAGTTTTGTTTTCATGGATGCAAAGCTACTATCTTTTTGCCATTTTCAGATACAGATGACACAAAGCTTTTATTTTTTAAACACGAACAACGCAGATGATACGGATAAGTATAAAAAACAACTTCGTATCACCTCTGCGTCATTCGCATCTGAAAGCAATCAGAATAAATCCCAAGTGCGTATATCATCACTCCAGTGATGGTCTTTCGGGAAAGGCTGTCCGCCCCATGCCTTGGCTTGTGTGCAAGGTTGTGCGGCATCTGTCCAGAACGGATGTGCGGCAGGAAGCCCCAGCGGAAGGAACGCCAATGATGTCATATAAAGACTGCCGTTATTGGTGTACCAATCCGCCACATTGGGCTGACGGCCTGCAAAACCGATGGTCAGGAAGCCCGCCTCATTGAAGTTCTCGGTGTTGTCATACATCCGGTGCATCACAGAAGTCAGTGCGGCACGCGCCTGTCCGTTGCTCACCCCTTCGGGCAACTGCTGATACCAAGCCATCAGCGCCAAGGGTTGCATAGTGGCCAAACGGTAAGGAATGGAACGGCCGAATACCGGGAAAGTACCCTCAGGAGAAATCAAGCGTTCCAGTACAAGGCTGAATTTCCTAGCACGTTTCAAGGCGCGGTCATAATATTTTTTATAATGAATACGAGTGTATTTCCCTGCATCCTTCATGCCCTGCAACGTTTCCAGATACATGGGATGGAAGACATAACTGCTATAATAGTCGAAAGCGAAAGAAGGGCCGTCCGCATACCAGCCATCTCCCGTGTACCATTCCTCCACCTTGCGGATAGCCGAATTGATACGGTATTCGTCACATTCCGTCCCTGCCTTTGCCAGGAAACTCTCGATGGTAGAAGAAAACAGCAACCAGTTGGTGTAAGGCGGATCTACCCGGCGCAATTGGGTAAATTCTTCAAAATAACGTTTCTTGGTTGTATCATCCAAAGGCATCCAAAGCTGGTCGTAAGCACGCAGAAAACTTTCGGCCACGTATGCCGCATCTACCAAGGCCTGTCCGTGTCCTCTCCACAACAGATAGTCGGGATTGGCAGGGTCTACTGCATTGGCATAGCTTTTCAAAGCCCATTCACGAAGTTGCTTGCGCATCCGGCCTTCCTCCGTATCATCATCGGGAAGTGTCAACCAGGGAGCGACACCTGCCATAAGGCGTCCGAAGGTTTCCATATAAGTCACCCCTTTGTTACGTCCATCCCAATTAGGGCTCACCTCTACCAGCATATTCTTTTTCAGATTACCTTCCGCCATATTGCTCAGTACGGGAGCTGCCATCTTATAAAGCAGATTGCACCAGTAGGCGCGATCCTGATTTTCAGGAGCTTCCAGATAACGGACATATTCACAAGCAGCCAACAGAAAAGCACCTACCCCGAAATTAGCTTCAGAATCAGCATCGACTACTTGTCCCGGAATAGCCTTCTCACCAATCGGCTGTACGTAACCAATCTTGCCATTCTTCTGCAAAGCAGTCTTTGCCAAATAGTTCCATGCTTTATTTATCACCGGTTTATACACTGCCTCATCCAGATAGCCATTATTGATTCCCCAAAGGAAGCCGTAAGTAAAGAAAGCCGTTCCGCTGGTTTCCGGTCCGGGAGCATGAGTGGGATCCATCATGCTACGGGTCCAATAGCCTTCCGGTTGCTGGATAGCTGCGACTGCTTCGGCCAGTTTCACATACTTGTTTACGAAAAAAGAACGATGCTCGTAATCAGCGGGAAGATCTTTCAGCACCTTCGCCAGTCCGGCAAGCACCCATCCGTCACCACGTGCCCAAAAGTCCTTCTTTCCGCTGGAAGTCTTGTGTTTAGGATAAACATATTTGGCATCCCGATAATACAGGCCGGTTTCCCGGTCGAGCATGATACTATCCGAATATACAATATATTCATACAATTTATCCAAATAGAGATGATTGCCCGTCACCTTATACAGTTTGGTCATGACAGGCATTACCATATACAGACCGTCGCTCCACCACCAGTAATCATGATTGGGTGTACTCATCTCATACTCCATCACTTCGCGGGCACGGGCTATCTTATAGTTGTCCGGAAGAATAGTATAAAGGTCGATATATGTCTGAAAACAAACCTGATAATCTCCGAACAATACATATTCATCACTCTCACCGTAAGAGTATTTCCATTTAGACTTATCCTTTTCCTTGGCTCCCTTCCATTCATTGTGTATAGCCCAGGCTTCAGAATATGCACGGTAGTTTTCATTACCGGTCAGAAAGTATGCCTCCATGTTTCCGGTGTGGTAAGCGGCATTGTCCCAAAACGAACGGACTTCGGGCTTGTTATGCGTTTGCCAATAAGTGTTTACCTTGTCTATAATCCCCCGTACTTCCTTGGCTTCGGAAGAAGGTTTGGCGACAACCTGCATGGAAAGCAGCAAGGTACCTGCACAAACAAGGGTTTGTTTCAATAATTTGTTCATCATATTAATAATTTATCAATTTGCCAATTTACTAATGTACTAATGTGCTTGCGCTATATGCCGCATGGTCATTGGCAAATCAGCACATTATTTACAATTCCAACACATAAACCATTTGCGGTTCTGTTTCCACCTGCTTCTCGCCATCTCCCTGTCGGGTATCCTGTACATAAATATGAAGTTGTTTCTTCATTTTCCATAACTCCGTGTCATGACTGGGTTCCCACGCATTTACGGCAAAATCCGTCAGGTCTTTCACGTGCCATTCACCAAACTGTATGTCTTTGGTATAGTACATGGAAACTTTGCTTCCACGCTCCTGGTCACGGAACAGATAGTACACTTCTCCATTGTCCACCACCATCCGGGGACGGGACATGGGAATCATCTTGGTTCCTCCCCCTTTGAGCGAGAAAGGGGTCTTGCGTTCGGAAACCTGTCGGTTGTGCCAGTTCACGCCATCATGCCAAACGATGCGGTATTGGGGAACATCACTATCGGGATTGCGCCAGTAGGTAGCGATGTACGGATGACCTCCGGCATCCGTACTCATACTGGTCTGGTTTATCAGTTCGGCATTCTGAGGAATACGGCAGGCATATTCGGCATTGCCCAGGCGGATAGGAAGCTCATACTTCTGTCCGTTGGTCTTATACCAGGTTCTACCTCCGTCAAAAGAACGGGCGTAGCATAAGTCATGGTTGGTTTCCACATGCCAGGTTTCACGCCACACCCAGGAAAGATGGATGGTTCCTGATTGGTCCACATACAACTGCCAATAGGCATTCCGCTCATTTTCTCCATCTACAAGGACATCCTGCACACGCTCCCACTTACGGGATTTCACATCATATCGGTTCATTACCATATTTCCTCTTCCGGAAGCGCCCGAGCGATATACAAAAAGCAAACCGCCATCAGCCAACAAATGAAATTCAGGATAGGTCACATCCTCTTCTTCGTTGCCTATCATCGGCTCTTTATCTCCCAAAACAAGTGTATCGGGGGCAATGCTGCGGCAATAGTTCAGTTTATGTCCGTGGTGGTCAAAAGAAAGATGAAGATAGCCGTCGCCGTCCACCATCATACTGATAATGTTATGTGCATCTTTTACATGTCCTTTGTATTGGGTACGGTGCAAAATCCATTCCCCAGTGCCCAGACGGCGTTTGCCTAACATCAGCCATCCTTCAGCGTCATAATAAGAAATGTATTGTGTGTTTCCATGCGTCACAATGGAGTTATTACGGAATACAGTAGTATTTACCGAAGTACTGCTAAAGCCTTTCCCCACTTCAACCAGACGTTGGGCACGAACAGAAAAAGCCACACAGCATAATGCGATTAGTAGAAATAAGTTCCTCATAGCAATTCTATTGATAACATTGCAAAAGTAACTGATTTCTGTAATAACACGGGATAATAATTCGGCAGGAAGGAGTCAGAAAACGGTCAAAACCGATTATTATATCTATTTTAAAGAAAAATTCAGAGAAATAATAAAGAAGAAAGATTCTAATGATTGCATTTACCATAGAGGCAGACTATATGAAGGATCATTCCCCAAAGGACCTTTGCCATTCATGTTTCCATGCAGTATATATAGAAATTCCACCAGGGTGGAATGGGCATTTCACCCAGGTGAGAGCGTAGTTCCACCTTTATGAAATGGCAGTTCCACCCAGGTGGGACAATATACCTATACAGGTGCAAACAGCACATCTAATAGTTACTTTGGACTTTTGACACATTCATCCTCCTACTGTGAATGAAACTGCCAACCGGTTAACTATAATATTTCCTGAAGCTGGCCCAACTTCATACTGTTGGAACCTTTAATCAGAATATAATATCCTTTCGGCTTATATCTTTCCAACGACTCTTTCAATGCAACCACATCTTTAAAATGTTCAAAGGACGGAATCACTTTGCCAAACTCCTCTCCTGCCAAAAGTACCCGGTCAAATTTACATTCATCCAGATAATCCGCAATCTTCTGATGTTCCTCATGACTGGTTTCTCCCAGTTCTTTCATATCACCCAGAATAACCATTTTATGAGCGACATTCATCAACCGGAAATTCTCCAAAGCCGCCATCATACTGGTAGGATTCGCATTGTATGCATCAACTATCAGTTTATTATCCGTGGTTTCTGTCAATTGCGAACGGTTATTATGAGGAACATATGCCTCCAGTGCCTCACAAATCTGCCGGGACGGTACACTGAAGAACCGGCCCACCGTAATGGCGGCCAATGCATTCTTCATGTTATAACTGCCGATAAGGTGGGTATTCACCTCGAACTTCTGTCCCTCGTGTTCCCACTCAAACGAAAGAAACGGAGCACAAGCGCCCAGCTTGCCGCTGATATAAAGTCCCTCTCCTCCTTCCATACCATAACAAATACGGGTAAGGCCCTGAGAGATAGCTGTGAGATACTCATTGTCCTTGTCTATGAAAATAATATGCTTGCCATTGTAACGCAGATGCTCATACAACTCACCTTTAGTCTTGATGACCCCTTCAAAAGACCCGAAGCCTTCCAAATGCGCCTTACCCACATTAGTGATCATACCGTAATCCGGTTCTACAATACGGGTCAGTGCCTTGATTTCACCCGGATGGTTCGCTCCCATCTCGATGACAGCCAGTTCATGCTCGGGAGTCAGCCTCAGCAAAGTCAGAGGAACACCGATATGGTTATTCAAGTTACCCTGTGTATAAAGCACTTCATATCTTTTTTGCAGCACTGAGGCTATCAATTCCTTGGTAGTAGTCTTCCCATTGGTTCCCGTGATGCCGATGATTCGGGTACCCATTTTATGCCGGTGATAATTAGCCAGTTCCTGCAATGCTTTCAAGCAATCGTCTACTAACAAGATACGCGGATGCCCATCGGCGGCATATTCTTTTTCATCTACTACGGCATACTGGCAACCCTTTTCCAGCGCCTGAAGCGCGTATGCATTTCCATTGAATGTTTCCCCTTTCAGAGCTATGAACATAGAGCCCTCGGGGCAGTTACGGCTGTCGGTAGTTACCTTGCCGCATTCCGTAAAACACTTATATAAAGCTGAAATATCCATCTTTCGCTTTGCTTTTAAATTAAGTTGCAACAAAGATAACTGAAAAATAGTTCATGAAATAACAAAAACTCAAGAATTGTGCGTACTTTTGTACGACCTAAATGACAAGCCGTAAACAATGGAAACCAAAACCGTCAAATATATTAATGTTAATGGGAAACTGATGGATCTCTCCCATCCGCAAGTAATGGGAATCCTGAATGTGACACCCGATTCTTTCTATGCCGGCAGCCGGCAGCAAACGGAAAAAGATATTATCAACCGTACCTCCCAAATAATAGAAGAAGGAGCTTCCATCATTGATATAGGTGCCTATTCCTCACGTTCCAATGCCGAGCACATCAGCCCCGAAGAAGAGATGCGCCGTCTGCGTACCGGACTGGAAATCATCAATCGCTATCATCCCGGTTGTGTGGTGTCCGTGGACACTTTCCGTGCGGATGTAGCCCAGATGTGTGTAGAGGAGTACGGAGTGGCAATCATCAATGACATTGCCGCCGGAGAAATGGACCCGCAGATGTTCGGCATGATTGCTAGGCTGGGAGTACCTTATATTATTATGCATATGCAAGGCACGCCGCAAAATATGCAAATGAATCCGCATTATGACAATCTGTTGAAAGAAGTCTTTCTCTATTTCTCGGAAAAAGTACAGAAATTACGCGACTTAGGAGTAAAAGATATTATTCTGGACCCTGGTTTCGGTTTCGGAAAAACAGTGGAACATAATTACCAGTTGATGAACCATTTGGAAGAATTCAGCCTGTTCGAACTACCGTTATTGGTCGGCATATCACGTAAATCAATGATTTACAAACTGCTAGGCGGTACCCCTAAGGATGCCTTGAACGGAACAACAGTGTTGGATACCATTTCCCTACTAAAAGGAGCGGATATTCTCAGAGTGCACGATGTAAAAGCTGCTGTAGAAACCGTGAAGATAGTACAGAAGATGAAAGACTCCGCTGCCTTTTAATTCTTAATTTTCAATTTTTAATTCTAGAAAGATGTTTATTGATTTTAGTATAAAAGACCTCATCGATATCCTGCTGGTAGCCTATCTGCTTTATCAGACTTACCGTCTGATGAAAGATTCGGGTTCTATCAATATCTTCATCGGTATCCTGGTATTTATAGGTATCTGGCTGATTGTATCTCAGGTTTTGGAAATGAAACTGCTAGGGTCTATCTTCGATAAATTGGTCAGTGTAGGTGTCCTAGCCCTGATTATTCTTTTTCAGGATGATATACGCCGGTTCCTTGTCACACTGGGCTCGCATAAACAGTTGGGACGTTTTTTCCGCTTCCTGACGGGAAACAAGCGGGAAAAGACGGAAAAAGCGGATATTATGCCGATTGTACTTGCCTGTATGAGCATGAGCAAAGGGAAGGTGGGGGCACTGATTGTCATCGAAAAAAGTGTATCTCTGAATGACATCATCCGTACAGGAGAAATTATCAACGCCAATGTGAACCAACGACTGATAGAAAATATTTTCTTCAAAAACAGTCCATTACATGACGGAGCCATGATTATCCGCCATAAACGGATAGAAGCAGCCGGTTGTATTCTCCCGGTATCTCACGATTTGAATATCCCTAAAGAATTGGGATTAAGGCATCGGGCTGCCATGGGCGTATCGCAGGAAACAGATGCATTGGCCATTATCGTTTCAGAAGAAACAGGTGGCATATCCGTGGCTTATAAAGGACAATTCCATCTCAGACTGACTGCAGAAGAGCTGGAACGTATTCTGACAAAAGAAGACTAATAACCTATCCGGATTTTTACTCCACAGATTATCAATCTTAAACATAGAAATTCAACCTAGGCAACCAGTAATGAAGATCAATTCAGCATCAAACTCATATAAGGATGCTCCGCTTCCAGTAACAACCGGGTAAAACCATCCAACGTATAAGTGTGATATTTTTTTTCCGGTATTCTCTCACGAAAGCAGAAACCATCCCGTACCGTATAATAGCCGTTATTCTCCTGAATCGCTTCATCTCCCTCAATATGTATATAAAGTTCGGATGCCGGATACTTATGGGCGAAAACCTTCAACAACTCCTCTGCACGAATAACTCTTGCCATCCCCAAAAACAAAGTATCAGCAGACGACGGAATGAAATAATCCATACGCTGTACCTTATATATATGGGCCGCTTCATACAATAAAGTATCCTGCACCGCATCCGTATCTGCCAGCAATTCCTTTATATATAATGTATCATCCCCCATTACCGTAAATGCCATCCCCACTATTTTATCCGCTTCCCAGGCAACCAGCAATTTGCCATTACCCAGTCTTAAATCGGCCATTATAACTAGAAAATCCTCTTTAGGATGCTGAATGCAACTCCTGCGCCCATGCATACGGGAATCAAAATAATGATAATGTTCCACACCGGGAAATTCGCATACCTCTATCCGGCAACTGGGCACAGGGCGTAATCTGTCTACCCTTACCTGCTCAACCGCATACCCAAAAACTGGAGCATATCCCGACCTGGCATAATAACCGAACAACCATTCCTCTGCAGGAATCAACGAAGCCAGCAAAACTCCATCTTCATACATACACCGATGCGTTTCCTTCAGTAGGCGTTTCATGGCTCCATGCTTCCTGTAATCCGGATGCGTACAAGCACCCGATATATACGAAGTAGAAATCACCTCACCACAAAAAGTCATAGGATAAGGTATCATCTGCAATGCGGAAATAATCTTTCCGTCTTCACGAATCACCCTGTTCACTTCATCCTTATATCTCATCTTGAAATATAAGTCGGTAAACTCATCGCTATCATTGAAGCAGAGTTTCCATAATGTTTTCACTTCATCTTTTGTGGTCATTGAGCTCTGCTATACATTTCTCGAGTAAAATAACGGGCTGATAAGAAAGTTTTGCTTTGCGCAAACCTTCCAGACCAAGGTCTTCCTCGCGGTTTACATATATATATTGTTCGTCGATATGATTTGCATATTCATAGTTAATCATGGCATACGACCCTTCTATTCCCGTATCCGCCTTTTCAACACAAGTATCCCATGTTTCATGATTGATGGGAGCACCGTATGTAAAAGCGGCAATCTTCCCGTTGACATGAAGCACGCCACCCGTCAAACCCAACGCCTCCATATGGTTCAAGGCATATGTCATGGACTTACGTTCTGCCCCCAATGCCAATTGTTCCTCGCAGTTATTGGCACGACACCATTCCTCTTCCAGCTTCAAACATTCGGGAACCAGATCTGGAGTCAACGGTTTGTATTCATAATCAGGATACTGCTTCTTGAACTTGTTGATATGATTACGTTTGGCTTGAAACTTCTTTCCTTTCAAGGTTGCCAGGTCAGTACGCAAGTAGATATAATCAAAGTAATCCCGGTCTTCTGTAAAAGTGAAACGTCCGGGCATCGCCGCCTCTATGTCCGCTTTCATCCCCACGCATACCCCCAGCATACGCAATTTTGCCCCCATCTCTTCAGCATCCTTTATCAATGCTTCAAGAACAGGTTTCACATCTCCTGTTCCGACGGGCATCATGTAGGCCAATTCTTCTCCCGCATAGAAACGCAGCAACAGGTAATTATCCATCACGGCATATTTAGTCTGGTACAGGAAAATCCAACTACACAGATTGGCAAACGACAAGTCGCAATTACGACGCAAACTGCCTAAGGTAAAGGACTGTATCAAGTCTTTATCCGCTAAAGTTATATCTTTAAATTCTATCATAAAATATGGGTTGCTTGTTTTCTCACCACAAATCACAGAATCTTCATTTCATTCAAAGTGACAATAGTTATCAGACTGCTGTAAGAATGCTCTGTTACTACTGAATGCGGATAGACTTTTTATAAGCAATGCTCACCCCAATGACCATACCTATTGAAAATCAAATCAATCCTCTAATCTGTGATGATTTTATATATATAACAAAGATAACAGCTTTTTTGTTAAATCACACCTAATAATCTAAGAATTGTCGGTGTGAAAATCGCTGTCATAATTCCGTTCAAAGTCAAGCCCAAACTAGCGTATGCTCCATATTTTCCACTGATTTCCATTGCTGTGGAAGTACCGACCGCATGAGTAGCCGTACCCATAGAAAGACCTTGCGCAATAGGACTCCCCACATGACCTACCCGAAGTACCTTGAAACCGAACACCGCCCCGAACAGACCGACTACCACCACAACAGCGGCCGTCAAAGACGGAATTCCTCCCGTGGCTTTCGAAACCTCCATAGCAATAGGAGTAGTCACAGATTTAGGAGCCAATGAACAAATAATCTCCGGAGTAGCTCCCAGCAATTTGGCAATGACCACCACAGCCACCAATCCCACCAAACAACCTGCCAACTGTGAAATGACAATAGGAAGCAACTGTTTCTTTATCATCTCCAACTGCAAATAAAGTGGCACGCCCAACGCTACCACCGCTGGTTTCAACCAAAATTCAATCAGGTGACCTCCTTCATTATATGTTTCATAACTGATACCGGTAAATTTCAAAAACAGAATCAACACGGCAATGGTAAGCAGGATCGGGTTTAACACCACCCATCCAGTCTTTTTCTGCAAGACACGTGACAAAAAAAACACCCCGAAGGTGAATGCCAGCAAAAAGAACTTATTTTCTAAATATTCCATTTGATTTTCTAACTAATTGGTGAACCCATCCTGTTACGACCAGTACCAAAACCGTACTGACCACTGTCGCAATTACTATCGGCCAAAACTGTGCTTCAATGACATCAAAATAAAGCATCAGTGCCACACCGGGCGGAACGAAGAAAAAGCCCAGATTAGCAACCAAGAAATCGGACAGCCCCTGCACCCATTGCAGTTTTATCCAACCCAATTTGAGAAAAAGGGTGAGCAACAGCATTCCTATAATGCTGGACGGAAGCTTGATACCCGTCAAAAAAACAATCAATTCACCCAAAGCCAAACAGCCAAATAATATGGCGCACTGACGAATCATACCTTATAAATTTATTAAATACTTATTGAAAACTGCGCAAAGTTAAGGAAACATCCCGTTTGGTGTTCAATAACATACACTTTTAGCATACTTTAAACCAAAAATAATATTGATTTTGCAATGTAGATATTGCAAAATTAGCTAATTTTGCATCGTGAAAAACAACACTCGTCTTTAGAACGTACATAATTAATATATTATCATGGATTTAATTTCTCAAATCGTTGAGCGCGCGAAAGCAAACAAACAGCGCATTGTTCTTCCGGAAGGAACTGAAGAACGTACTTTAAAAGCTGCCAACCAAATATTGACAGACGGTGTTGCCGACCTAATTTTATTGGGAAACCCCGATGAAATCATGAGCCTGGCTAAACAATGGGGGTTAGGGAACATCGGTAAAGCCACTATTATTGATCCCACAGACCACCCGAAGAGAAGAGTATGCACAATTGCTGTGCGAACTCCGCAAGAAAAAAGGTATGACCATCGAAGAGGCCCGCAAACTGGTTGTCGATCCGCTGTATCTAGGATGTCTCATTATCAAGGCTGATGATGCCGACGGACAGTTGGCCGGCGCACGCAACACAACAGGTAACGTACTTCGTCCCGCTTTACAGATTATCAAGACTACTCCGGGTATCACTTGCGTATCCGGTGCCATGCTGTTGCTGACTCATGCTCCCGAATACGGAAATAACGGTGTAATCGTAATGGGTGACGTTGCTGTAACCCCGGTACCGGATGCCAACCAACTGGCTCAAATTGCAGTTTGTACCGCTCAGACCGCCAAGGCTGTTGCCGGAATTGATCCTCGCGTAGCTATGTTAAGTTTTTCAACCAAGGGTTCTGCCAAACATGAAGTGGTAGATAAAGTGGTGGAAGCTTTGGCAATCGCTAAGGAAATGGCTCCCGATTTGAAGATTGACGGTGAACTGCAAGCTGATGCAGCTTTGGTTCCGCACATCGGTGCAAGCAAAGCCCCGGGATCAGAAATTGCAGGTAAGGCAAACGTACTGGTTGTTCCTTGTCTGGAAGTAGGTAATATTTCTTATAAATTAGTAGAACGTCTGGGACACGCTACCGCTATCGGCCCGATCCTGCAAGGTATCGCTCGTCCGGTGAATGACCTGTCACGCGGCTGCTCTATCGACGATGTTTATAAGATGATTGCCATTACTGCCAATCAGGCTATTGCCGCTAAAGAAAACAAATAATCATTCTCCAAAAAACAACAACATCATGAAAATATTAGTGCTCAATTGCGGTAGTTCTTCTATTAAATATAAATTATTTGATATGACTACCAAAGAAGTCCTGGCACAGGGCGGTATAGAAAAAATCGGTTTGGTAGGCTCTTTCCTGAAACTGACTTTGCCTAACGGTGAAAAGAAAATATTAGAAAAAGACATCCCAGAACATACCGCAGGTATCGAGTTCATTCTGAATACATTGGTGAGCCCAGAATATGGCGCAATCAAGTCATTGGATGAAATCAACGCAGTAGGTCACCGTATGGTACATGGCGGAGAACGTTTCAGCGAATCTGTATTGCTGAATAAAGAAGTACTGGATGCTTTTATCGCTTGCAACGATTTAGCTCCGCTTCATAACCCGGCTAACCTGAAAGGTGTGAATGCTGTTTCTGCCATTCTGCCCAACGTTCCCCAAGTAGGTGTATTTGATACGGCATTCCATCAAACAATGCCCGACTATGCATATATGTATGCCATTCCATACGAACTGTATGAAAAATACGGTGTGCGCCGTTATGGCTTCCATGGAACTTCTCATCGCTATGTTTCACAACGTGTATGCGAATTCCTTGGCGTTGATCCGAAAGGAAAGAAAATTATCACTTGCCACATCGGTAACGGTGGTTCCATTTCAGCTATCAAAGATGGTAAATGTATAGACACCAGTATGGGGCTGACCCCATTGGAAGGTCTTGTAATGGGAACTCGTAGTGGTGACATCGATGCAGGCGCCGTTACTTTCATCATGGAAAAAGAAGGATTAAATGCAACCGGCGTATCCAACTTACTAAACAAGAAGAGTGGTGTATTAGGCGTTTCAGGTGTATCCAGCGATATGCGCGAACTGGAAGCCGCTGTTGCTGCCGGAAATCCGAAAGCTATTTTGGCTGAAAAGATGTATTTCTACCGCATCAAGAAATATATTGGTGCATACGCTGCCGCTCTAGGTGGTGTAGACATCATCCTGTTCACTGGTGGTGTAGGTGAAAATCAAGCCAATTGCCGTTCTGAAGTTTGTGAAGGTTTGGAATTCATGGGTGTGAAGATTGACCTTGAAAAGAACAAGGTTCGTGGAGAAGAAGCTATTATTTCTGCCGATGACTCCAAAGTGACAGTAGCTGTTATCCCAACTGATGAAGAGCTGATGATTGCCAGCGATACTCTGGCTATTCTGAATAAGTAATTTTATTGTTTGGTTAAATATATAAATTATAAAAGGCTGCTACGCGTGATGCATAGTAGCCTTTTTTTTAGGAATATTGACTTTCTCCCTCAACATACTGCTCAAGGAACATATTTTCACCATCAAATACAGCATACGAAAAATCTTGTATCCAGTCACCAAGAATCAACATACGTGAAGTACGGCTCAGCATCAAGTCTAGCATAATGTGGCGATGACCATAAATAAAATAATTGATATCCGGATGGTCTTTAAGGTAATTTTTAGTAAACAATACCAACGGTTCCTTGTCCTCTCCCATATACTCGGGTTCCTTACCACCTTCACGCTTCAGACGGCTATGCTTGGCCCATTCCAAGCCAAGTTCTATGCTCCAACGGGGATGTATGGTAGAAAACAGTGTTCGCAAAGTGGTACTATGAAACATAGAACGCAACAATTTGAACTTGGCATCTTTATCTCCCAATCCGTCACCATGTGCCAAGAAAAACTCCTTCCCATAAATCTCACAGGTCAACGGCTGACGATGAATAGTCACCCCGCACTCTTTTTCCAAGTAATCACCACACCAGATGTCATGATTACCGATAAAGAAATGCACCTCCACTCCCAAATCGGTCAACTCGGAAATCTTCCCCAAGAAACGAGTATAGCCTTTCGGCACTACCAGTTTGAACTCGTACCAAAAGTCGAATATATCTCCCAACAGGTACACTGCTGCAGCATTATGTTTTATACTATCCAGAAAATTCACCAAACGGCGCTCCTGTGTCCGCCCGTGTGCTATGGCACGAGAACCTAAATGTGCATCGGAAAGGAAATATACGTTCTTCATAATCTTACTAAATTAAATACCTCATAAATTAAAAATCCGAGAATAGAGAATTAAAAAAACAACACCTTGTCCAATAACTTAGACATATTGGCAATTCTTATTCCCCAATTTTAATTCTCAACTTTCAATTTATTAGAGGAAACCCAATTCCAATTTAGCTTCTTCACTCATCATATCTTTATCCCATTCGGGTTCAAAAACCAAGTTCACGACCGATGAAGTAACTCCTTCCACAGAGTCGACTTTCTGACGGACATCCTCCATAATAAAATCTGCAGCAGGACAATTGGGAGCAGTCAATGTCATATCTAACACTACTTCTCCATCATCTTGCAAATCAATCTTATATATCAAGCCTAAATCGTATATATTCACCGGAATCTCGGGATCATATACGGTTTTCAACATGGCTATAATCTTCTCTTCTGTTTTTAAACGGGTATCTGCATCCATATCTCTCGTTGTTTTAATTGCAAATTTAATGATTTTCTATATTTTTCCTTCATCAGCATAGCTATAAAATTTGCCATCCGTTAAAATAACATGATCTATCAGTCTTATGTTCATTACTTTTGCCGCCTTGTCAAGATGTTCCGTCAACCGATCATCCTCTGTACTAGGTCGCATACTGCCGGAAGGATGGTTGTGACAAAGTGCCATGGCAACGGCCCGTTTCAACAATGCTTCCCTCAATACACAACGGACATCTACCGCTGTAGAGACCAGGCCTCCGGAACTTATCTTTATACGGTCAATTACTTTGGAAGCTTGATTCAACAACAAGACCCAGCATTCCTCTGTAGGCAAATCACACATCAACGGATAAAAATATTGATAAACATCACGGGAGCTGAGAATGACCTTACGTTCTTTTCCCTCTTCCTCCTTTCGGCGCTTTCCCAATTCGGAAGCCGCCAAAATGGTGATAGCTTTGGCAGGACCTATTCCTTTATAGTGACACAGCTCATCTACAGTCGTTTTGCCCAATTCATTCAAACTATTATGATAATCACTCAACACTTTACGCATTAACTCCACTGCAGAATCCTCCGTATTTCCCGAACCTATCAGAATAGCAAGCAACTCAGCATCCGAAAGTGTCCCCACTCCATGCAACATCATCTTTTCACGAGGACGATCTTCTTCCGCCCATTGGTTTATGGTTAGTTTTTCTGCCATCTTTCTTTATTTTTCCCCGCCATAAAGATACATAAAAAGTCCATCACTTTAAATACCTCTTCATGGTAAAATTCTATTTATAAAAATTCTTCTCAAATGCGGCAAATTCGTTTTTCCCCAACACACAGCGTTTCCACCAGGCCCGCAGGAAACCTGTTCCATAGCCAATCAACTGAATAAAAGAAGCAAGGATGGATAATAATCCTATTTTGAAACTTTTATTTCGCAATGTGGAATCTACACAAATGATAAGAGCAAAAAGCAGCAGCAAAGACAAACTCCAGCTACAAACCAACGAACATAACAACAGGAATACAATTCCTATAGTAAAAAGTGCCGGTAACAAATGTACAACTTTCAATGATTCAGGATACTTTTTATACAGATTGATACGGGCAATACCCGAATTATGCACTTGCTTGAAAAACTTCTTCAAATCGGTACGACGCTTGTGCCACACCCATGCTTCAGGGAACAACCGACAAGCATATCCCCCTTGAAAGATACGGATACTGAAATCAATATCTTCTCCAAAACGCATCTTAGAAAATCCTCCCAACGCTTTATATACCTCAGCCCGTACCCCCATATTAAAACTACGGGGATAGAATTTATCCATTTTTTCTTCCCTCCACGGATACCTCCGGTAGTAAAAAACGAAGTCATGGCATAATTTATTGCTTTCTGTATATTGGTAAACGAATCATGAGCACGGTCAGGACCACCAAAAGCATCCGCCTTCTGCTGTTGAAGCTCTGACTCGACAGCCGCCAAATACCCTTCAGGCAAAATACAATCAGAATCCAATATGATAAGATATTCTCCATGCCCCCGTTCCGCTCCATAATTGCGGGTCTGCCCGGGACCGGAATTGGATTTGAAATAATAACATATATCCAACCGGTCAGCGTAATTATCTACCACTTCCTTGCACGGAACAGATGAACCATCCTCCACTACCAGGACTTCAAAATTCTTATTTGTCTGCCTTGTAAGACTGTTCAATAACTCATCCACCTCTTCAGGACGATTATAAACCGGTATAATAAAAGAATATCTCATTGCTTTATTTTGATTTTATCCATCACAGAGAAGTACAAAGAAACATAAAAAAAGGCGGAGCTTGCAACAAGTTCCGCCTTTTTATATGCATATATAAATAGATTATGCCTTCACACGGCCTACATATGAACCGTCACGAGTATCAATTTCAATCGTTTCACCTTCATTGATGAATAAAGGAACACGCACGATAGCACCCGATTCCACTGTAGCAGGTTTCAACGTATTGGTAGCCGTATCCCCCTTCAGGCCCGGTTCAGTATAAGTTATCTTCATCTGCACTTTTACCGGAACATCAGCAAATAATACTGTTTCTGTAGAAGCATCAGAAACCACATCCACCACCATTCCTTCCAGCAGGAAGTCTACTCCGTTAATCAAGTCATGAGCAATAGGAATCTGGTCGAATGTTTCCTGATTCATAAAAATATAGTCTGCACCTTCCATATACAAATATTGGTGCGGGCGACGTTCCACACGTACATCTTCCAATTTTTCACCGATGTTGAAACGACGTTCCAAAACGTAACCATTAACCACATCTTTCAATTTAGTACGCATGAATGTGTTACCTTTTCCCGGTTTTACATGCAGGAAGTCAATACAGAAATACAATTTACCGTCCATACGGATAGCTGTTCCGATTTTAATGTCTTGAGCATTAATCATACTTTTCTTTGCTTATATTTGATTATTATTTCAGATTATATTCACTTATAGCTGTGATTTCGAGTGCAAAAGTAATGTAAATCAAGAAAAAACGCAAAAAGAAATCACTAAAAATGAGTTATCTCTTTGTTTATTTCAAAAAAGTCACTAATTTTGCAGCCCGTTACTCATGGTGAATAATAACATAAAATAAGTATATACAATGAAAAGAACGTTCCAACCCTCTAACAGAAAGAGAAAAAACAAACACGGATTCCGTGAAAGAATGGCAACTGCTAACGGTCGTCGCGTATTGGCCAGCCGTCGTGCAAAAGGCCGTAAGAAATTAACTGTATCTGATGAATACAACGGAAAATAATTCATCTGACCGGAAAAAACAAAAGGAGTGAAGTCGTAGAGACTTTGCTCCTTTTATTTTTTCCAACTAAGCCAAACAGCCATGAAAAAGTAACTTAAATGATCAAATAAGTCAACTGAAACGACCAGGTAAGTTGACTTGCTTGTCCCATACAGTCGGCTTACTGAAAACAGTCTATTTATTTCTCCTTTCTCTCGCCCACTCCATCACATTAGCCGGAGCGCGTTCCGCCAGATATTCCTTCTTCATAAAATCCATATAGGGTGCTACGTGGTCAAAGAATTGATAATATCCCTTACACAAGTAATTCAATCCTGGTTCACCGTCTTTACTTAACATGAAACGATTCTTCGGACATTCCCCATGACAGGCAAACTCATAAGAACAGTTCAAGCACTGCTGTGGCAGACTATTGTGCTTCATCGCACCAAAAGTTTCCTGTTCTTTACTATACATCATCTCCACCAAAGTCTTCTGATAAATATTTCCCAATTTATACTCAGGAAAGACAAAATGATCGCAAGCATACACATCACCGTTGAATTCCATCACAGCTGCATGTCCACAATATTTAGCTAATGAACAAATTCCTGGCTGCTGTCCCACCCAATTGGCCAACGTAGAATCAAACAACTGAATATAGTAATTACCCACATCATTCAGCACCCATTCGTCGAAAATGGTACAAAGGAAATTCCCCCACTGCTCGGGAGTAATGGAGAAAGGAGCCAGTTCACCGTCTTTTTGCTTTAATGAAGAAAGCCGAAGACCGTCTGCACGGTTAGACAGTCGCTCGACAATGGGAGTAAACTGTATATAATGGCAATCAAGCTCGTCACGAAAGAAACGATAGAAGTCCAACGGATAATCTGCATTATAGTCATTGACCACTGCCATGGCATTCCATTCCACTCCATGCTTTTTCAACAGGTTAATCCCTTTCATTACCTTATAGAAAGAAGGTTGCCCCATCTTATTCTTCCGGTATTCATCGTGAAATTCCTGAGGACCGTCTATAGAAATGCCTACCAAAAAATTATTCTCACGGAAGAATTCACACCATTCATCTGTCAGCAATGTGCCATTTGTCTGAATGCAATTATCAATGGTTCTACCACCTGCATATTTTTTCTGAAGTTCCAAGGCTTTCTTATAAAAAACTAAAGGACGCATCAAAGTTTCTCCCCCATGCCAGGTAAACAAAACTTGCGGCATGGTTTGCGACTGAATATATTCTTTAATAAATTTCTCCAGTAATTCATCGCTCATCACATGACGCGGCTGTTCCTCATATAACTTGGATTTTTCCAAATAGTAACAATAATCACAGGCCAGATTACAAACCGCACCTACAGGTTTGGTCATTATATATAGCGGCTTTGCAAAAGGAGTTATGGTTGCTTCTTTCATTTGTTTTTCATTTAATTCCTAGTATAAAGAATACAAAGATAAAGCTATTTTTCAATATTCGTTCTTACAGTAACAGGTTTATGCTACCCTCTACCCCCAAAAGGACATTCTTCTTGCCACCCAATCTGTTTCAAATATAAGAGTTCCACCTTGCTTCAAACTCTTGAAACAAAATGAAACTCTGACCCTCTATTTAAAATATCACTTGAAAACGTGTCTGAAACGCACTTAATGACTGATTTTCAAATCCCACTCTATCCGTTATCTTAGTATAAGAGTACCGGAATCTCCATATCATATACTTATTGATATAATAATTGACAGTAAAAGAGACATCGTTCAAACGCCCGCCATAAATATGGGACCGGGTATCCGACATATCAGTATAGTTATATCCGAATACGCATTCCAACGAACCAGAGTCCGGAGTGGCAATACCACAATCCGTATGTGAATATCTATAATTACCACCTATCAGCAAACCTCTCAGTATTCCATACATACCACTCGCTTTATAATTCTTAAAATCCTTTTTCCGATTCACTTGAAGATAATAATATTGTGCTTCCAATGCCACAGGACCATATCCTGCTATCATCTCCGGTGTAAATTTTATCAGGTTCTTTGCATCCGGAATCAAGGCATTCACAGCTCTGACTTTTGCAATACGCGTCGGGAAATTAGCCCCCAAGTCAAAGCTAGTATGGTTAAGTGTAGGTTCGCTATTGTATCTAGGTGTTTCGTAAGCACCGGAAATACCCAACTGAAACAATCTCCCTGTATCATGTAAAGGACGATAGACCAAGCGGCTCATAGCACCATAACCCATTTTACCCAATTCATTGGATTTCTTCTTAAGAGCCTCGCTCTCCACATGAACACTAGCTGTACCGAAAAAATCATTTTTGTCATACACAAACATAGCCCCCATCAGCCGGCTGTTGAAAAAAGCCTCATTACTTGCCGGCTCCTCCATGGTTACTTTCATAGACGAACTAGTAGAACTTTGAAGCCCGAACTGATGTACAAAATTCCCTACACGTAATAACGCATGTGAGGAAAATTGTCTTTCTACAAATATGTCTTTTAAACTGACCTTTCCATACGCATAGCCTATATCCACTTTCGCTTTATATTTTCCATAGGTTGCTTTTACACCTATCCGGGCATCAGGAATCGCTACACCATCTACAAAGTTTTTATTATCTGAATGAAACAAGCCTCCATCCATTAAGATTCGTCCCGTAGGACGTATTTGCAAGACTGATTGTTCCTGTGCATTTACCTGTACGGAGAGCAATATCAGGAGAAAGACTCCTAATGATATAAGATTTTTCATAATATACAGTTTTAATGGTAACCATCTAAGTGCCCTGTCAATCTGTCTCTGATTTTTGTCATACTGAGGGCAGTGAAGAATCTGTAAGGCCACACAATGAAAGCAATCAACCAGATTCTTCCTCCCATCAGCACCCGGTCAATAGTCATGCTTTTAGGATTAGCAAAAACGCTTGTCCGGTTCATCTAAGAAAAACATTACATTAAATAGTTACGGCTTATGGTTAAGTTATAGGGGATTATTTTTTGGAAACAGACTGAACGAGTCCTGCTTTTTGCAGCTTGGAAAACTCATCTTTCGCCTTATTAAGCTGTTTCACAAAAGCATCGTTGGCATGGAGACGGGCAACAACAGCACTAGCCACAATTCGGGCAGCATCCACATCACTTTGGAAATGATACCCACAAATAACACGACTCTGTCCCATTTCAAATCCTCTTTTCAGAATCTCATTCTGCCTGTCAGGATTGACTTCTGCCAAAACAAGGGCAGTAGCCCATCCTATGGCTGTATGTCCCGAAGGATAGGAACCATTCGTTGAAAGTTCTTCCTGCTGTTCGGGATTACAAGTCATTTCATTGAAAAAACTAAAAGGACGTACACGCATATAATACTCTTTAGCATGACGGGTAGCCAAATCTCCGGCATCCTCTCTCATATTAATAATGAGCCTATACAGTTCTGGTGTTTTATCCCTCGTTATTTCAATACCAAAAGCCTCCGAAAAGGCAAAGGGAACGCCATCACCATTTACACGGGCATCACTGGCAGCTTGTTCACCCCTAGGAGTATCCCTTTGCAATTTCCCCCAGTCGTAACGGGCTTTGTCATACAAGAACAAAATACTTCCGGCTTCAGGAGGAGGAGGCAGCAACTCCAGACTATTGGCAACCTCAGATTCTTCCAAATAATAAAGTTCGGGATTGGTTCTTCTATCCTTTATTTTTTTCTCTTGTGCAAAGATGTTTAATGAAACGGCACAAAACACTAGAAGTAAGGCAAACTTTGTTTTCATGATAAAAGTTTAGTTTAAACGGTTAATTAATAAAATTCAATTGGTTTTTCGAAAAACATTTTAATCATCTACGGAACATACGACAGACAATCAGAGTGTCCGCATCTGACGGAAACAAAAGTAGTGTTTGAAATTATCCCGAAAATACCTTTTTAATCCCGTTTCTTCCTTTTATATGACCAAAACATCCTAGAAGAGAAAGGAGAGAGAAAAAAAGGAGAGCCGGAAGTGTTTCAGCACTTCCGGCAAAAAAGCCATTCCTTATAATAAAACAGATACACGAAGCCGGCTCTACGAAATACAGTAAATTGAGATAACTCTAAAGATGAACTTATTTTCTTCTTGAACTGATACGGTCATAAAGCAGATTGATGACTTTACAATCAAACTCCCCCTCAGGATAAAGTTGTTCTATTTCTTTCCTTACATTATACTTATGTCTTGTTACCGTTGCCTGATCTACATCCAGCACTCTTGAAATAATAGCAGCATCAATATCTTCTATCATCAAAAGTATCGTTATAAAATATCTTTCTTTTCCCCTTCGTTTCATAAAGGATAATTTACCCAATTCAGGATATTTGTCAGCAAAATCCAAACACACCTGTTTCAGTTCCTGACGCATCTTATCCTCTCCCTCTGTTTTTCTGTATCCCAAGGCATCAAACAGGGTCTTGACTTTTTTTGTCAACCTTATGAACGTCCATTTCCAGTTCCTCCCAATTCATCCCGACATCATCCGGATTTATCCCTTTTTTATCCATCAGCGCTTTCCGAGTTCCTCTTTTCCGTCTTTTCAAAAGGAAAAGAGCAAGAAAAGCCGATAGCAGCACCGCTATTGACAGGATGATATACAGCGCATAGGACATCTCTTCTTTTTCTATCAAGATAGGAAGCAAGCCTGATTTACCATCAAAAAGGAATAATCCTGACTTACATCCCAAAACCGCTTTCCGTCCATTGACGGCAATACAAGACTTGCTAAAAGCCAAATCGCAGAATAATGGTTCTGGAACACCGGCATCATCCAATCCCTTAAAACTCATGCCATAATAATAGAGTATGAAAAAGCCCTCATTAGGATTCTTTTCAAGAGCTCCCGATATTGATTTCACATGTTTCACTGGCAGCAAGGTCGCATTTTCCTCATTAACGATTCCCAACGAGGTATTCAAGTATTTATTTCTACCATTCACTATCACACCATAAACACTCTCATACCCTGATAAATCACGTATCTGCCAGAAAGATTCCTGCGGCCTGTTTAAAGGCCTTCCATACAATCCTTTGTTCAAGGTCGTTACATAAATACTATCCTCATTCTCACAAATTCCGGTAATATAAGCGTCGATAGTATCTTTCACCCCTTTATCTGACACAACCGGAATAGGAGTTACAATATGGTCCTGCTGTTCATCTATAATACCTAAATATTCCCTAGTACCCACATAAAGACAATGTTCCGCGGTGGAATAATAAAGAGAAGTGATATTATTCTGCTCTTTCGTGTTACTGAACTGCAAAAGACACTCCGCTCTATTGCTTTTAATCTTATAAAGTTTCTTACGCGTAGCAAGAAAGAAAGTATTAGGACTGGTTTCCAAAAATTTTATAATATCATTACCCACAATATCCAAGCCTTCAATCTTTCCTAAAGACTTTGATTTGAATTCCGGATGATTATAGACGAACTTATACAGATGTAAACGAAGATCATCGGTAATAAAGAAAATGGAGTCTCCCGTCCTTTTATCACTAACCGCCAATACATTATTGTCTAAATCTGCCGAGTTCTGCCGCAAGGCAAAAGAAAGCATAGCCTCTTTACATGCCAGATGCAGAAAGTCTTTCCCCATAAAGCCTATCTGTCCCTGGCGATAGTACTGATACCATTCGGCAAATCATATTCTAAAGTGCAACCGTCTTTGACATAAAGTATAGAATTAGCACTGATAAACCATTCATCCTTGTCGGGGCCTTGAGCATACAAGTAGCACCGTCCTTTGTGTACAAACGTCTTTTTTCCATCGGGAGCTATCTTGAAAACCGAATTTTCCAACAAAGCATATACCGTATCATTATAAACACTGACATTGGTAACCAGAGAATCTATAACAGGTCGTTTAAAATCCGTTTCAAGATTACGGACAACAAACAACCCCTGTTCACTAGCCACATATAGTCTTTTTTCCTTTATCACGACCTTATTCACCCCACAGTTTTTACTACATTTCCCTAGTTGAATGGGAGTAAGTTCATGAGATGTGGAACCATCTTTCAAATTCAATCTAAACAGTCCATTACTAGTCCCCACATACAAACACTGTTTATCATCATCCAAAGTCATACTATATACCGAATAATTCATCCTCTTATTTTTTATGTAGTAAGTCTGGGTCTGCCGAGAGGATTTAGCCAATAGTTTCAAACCAGCATCTCTTGTTCCCACAAACAGAGAATCTTCACTATATTCCAATATATCATATATACGCCGGTTGCTATTAATGGAATAGGTCTGGCAATTATTATTCACTTTTTCTATGATACAACCGTCTTCCTGACCAATATAAAGTTTATCCGCATCTGCTGTCGAACGGCTGATACATGATATAGGAGCGTCAAATGTATTGATATTGCAAGTGAGCTTTATAGGTTTCGGGACAAGTGCATCCTTGCAGCCTGTCAAACAGAACAAGGCTAATATAAAAAGAAAGTACAGGCTTTTTTCATATTCAATTTTACTCATTTAAGTGATATCGATTAAACAAAGGCTTTCTACAATCAATCAAAAAGTTGAATGTCCGTTATGTTTATGCAAATATAATACGTTTTCTCAAAATCCGGAAGGTTCTTAACAGATTATTAGTTAATTCCTTCATATGCCCTCTATATACAAAAGAAGTTATGTCAAAACCCAGATGATTCTCTCACCCGGCTTAACATAACTTCTCCTGAAATAAAAAAATATATTAATCTGATTTATTTCAACAGTACTCCTATCTCACCAACAGCAGTTACTGCCTTATTATTTATTTCGGTAACAGGCTCCAATTTAAAATAACGGGCCGGATAAGTCTTTCCGAAACGTACAAAATAAGGAACAGGATTATGCATGATATTACTGAATTCACCTGTAGCGTCACACTTCATCCAATCCTTACCATTCCGGCTGACATAAAAGTTGTATTTATAGATAGTGCCAGTCAGATCCTCCTCCTGTGCAGGAGCATAACTAAAACCGGCTATTTCCACTTCTTTACCCATATCAACCACCAAGGGAGTTAAAGTTTCGGTTTTCCAAACAGTTTCCTGTTTTCCATCAATGGCTGCGGCTGCATCCATGCCCACTGTTTTCCAACCATCCACCGGGACATCACTCAAGGTTACTTTCATTGTTTTATCAACCAATGGTTCAGCATAATACAAGCCGATGTTACTGATATTGACGGTTCCACGAGCACCCGTAATTGTCACTCTAACCTTTTCGGCATAACTATCTGAGAAAGGCAACAACCGTTTATATCCCACCGTAGTTCCCTCACCCACATGATGCCATGCGCCATTGGCAAACACTTCTACTGTAAAACCTTCCACACGCTGGCCTTTTGTAATATCCTCCTGAATTAAGAAAGTATTAACAAGTGTATTCTTCCTCACCTTATATTCTTTCGTATCTCCTACTTTGGCTGTCCATATTCTATTTCCCTTCTCAACTTTATTATCGGCAAAGGTCTTTTTTATATATTCCGTCAACTCCTTGATACGTTTCACATCATTCTCGTGCATCAAACCACGTTTATCGGGTGGAATATTCAGCAACAAAACAGAGTTACAACCCACAGAACGATAATAAATATTCACCAAGTTGGCAAGTGAACGAACTTGATTATCCTGTTCGGCATGATAGAACCATCCCGGACGGATAGAAACATCAACTTCAGAAGGATACCAGAACAAATCCGATGCTTTAGATACCAATTCACGGCTTCCCAAATCCTTGGACATAGCATTTATGCCCAATCTCTTATAGACTTCATCAGAACCCAGATAAGAATTAGGCATCAAAGCCGTTGCACTCCATTCCGTGGTACGTCCCAATCCACCTTCATTACCTACCCAACGCACATCATCGCCCATGATAGCGGTAACTGCCTTAGGTTGAAGACGACGGATAGTCTTCAAAATAGCGTCCCAATCATATTCCTGCTTCTTTCCGTTAGGTCCTTCGCCATTAGCTCCATCAAACCATACCTCGTGCACTTCTCCATAATTGGTAAGCAGTTCAGTCAGCTGTTCGATGAAAAACTTATTATAAGCTTCTCCTTGTCCGTAACATTCCGCATTACGATCCCAAGGAGAAAGATAGACTCCGAATTTCAATCCATACTTGTCACAAGCTTTGCGGAGTTCCTGTACCACATCCCCTTTTCCGTTTTTCCATGGAGAAGAAGCAACCGAATGCTTGGTTGTCCGGGTAGGCCACAAACAGAAACCATCGTGATGCTTGGCAGTAATGATAGCCATTTTGAAGCCACCTTCCTTCAGAGCTCTTACCCATTGTTCACAATCCAATTCGGTAGGATTGAAAATGGCCGGATCTTCTTTACCATCTCCCCATTCACGACCTGTAAAGGTATTAATACCAAAATGAAGGAAACAAGTGAATTCCATTTGTTGCCATGCCAACTGTTGCGGTGTAGGCACCAAGCGGGAAGCCATATCTATCTTCTGTGCCGTAGTCGCTCCTGCCGGAAAAGCTACGTGTTTCTCATAATACTCCTGTGCCTGAGTTCCCAGAAAAGCACAAAGTAAGGCTGCGGTTAGAATCGTTTTTCTCATTTTTCTTTATTACTAGGTTATTTTAATGGACAAATCATAAACTCAAACGTATGCTTCTCCACCGGAACACGATATGGCGGCAATACCCCCGGACCACAAGTCGCAGTACCTACCCCCGACTGTTCCGCATCTAAGTGAACATTTATAATCCCTGTTCTCTCAAGTTTATTAATATGAGTAGCTTTATCTACATTAGAATCCGTAAATGGAATAACACAGAACTGAAACACTTTATCCGAACGGAAAGACAAACCTTCTCCTGCCTCATCCGCCAATTCCATCCAACGCACATCCGTACGATTTCCTGTAGCCTGGGGCTTCACATAATAATGGAACATACGTTCTGCATCTGTATGGTAAATTCCGATACATCCAGACTGATTACGGTCTATATAAGTTTCATGTTCACCACGTCCCAAATAAGAAACCTTGTTATAGGCATACGGCATTTCAAATGCCAGGCCCACTCTAGCCAATGAAGTAACAGCAGAAGTATCCGGCAGGAAAGTTGTCTTTACTTTTAATGCACCATTGCTCTGCAAAGTATATACAAAGGTAGCCATTCCCAACTTTACGCCTTTAGCATTCCATAACTCTACTTCCGCTTTACCACCTGTTTCAGATGCTTTGACAAAAGTAGCTTTTTGAATCATATTATCCAAACCTTCTTTCCTCCAAACTTTGGCTCCTCCTGTTTTTTCCCTGCTGTCATTGTCCGTAACAGGACGATAAAGGCTGAGAACTACAGGAGATGAAAGCATCTCTTTACCTTTATATATATAAGAGCGTAAAGCGCCGGTTGCAGGATCAATATCTATCTTCACCTTATCAGCCAATTTGATTTCCGGCGCACGATACCCTTTATTGGCAGACAGTACAAACTGGTCATAGGCCACTTCGTCATGAGTTCCAATAAAGGGAGTTGCCTTATCAGGCGTCCAAGACAGATTCAAATAAGCCTCACGAATCGTAGAAGGCAACTTTACAGCACCCAAAGAGAATGTTACAGCCTCATGAGGGGCACAGTCTGCTTTTCGAGTTCCTTCTGCTATCACTTTCCCATCATCCCCCATGACCTGCCAGTGCAACGTATAGGCATTCAAATTGGTAAAGTCATACCAGTTCTTGACTTCCACTGTCAGCTTCTTAGGATCGGTCAGTGCCGATTTGATATATTGATACTCTTTCTTCACTTCAATGAGATGCGGATGCGGTTCGCGGGCTGCATTGACCAACCCGTTACAACAGAAATTGCCAAAGCTGGGCACATCCTTCGGACCATAATCCCCACCATAACTCCAATACCATTTACCATCCTTATCTATCTCGCGGAAAGATTGATCCACCCAATCCCAGATACAACCTCCCTGAACAATCGGTTCGGTTTCGAATACATGCATATATTCCTTTAATCCTCCGCCACTATTACCCATAGTATGCAGATACTCTGTCATGATGAAAGGACGATAGACTTTAGGTTCTGTCTGGCGGGCATAGGCCATGAGTTCTTCCACGCTGCGATACATACGGCAATAGATATCGGTATTATAATTCTGTTCGGCCCGTTCATATTGTACAGGACGACTTTTCTCCACTGACTTCATCCAGTCATATGTACGTTCGAAGTTAATACCGTTTCCGGCTTCATTCCCCAATGACCAGATGACGATAGCCGGATGATTCTTGGAACGCTCATACATACGTTGGGTACGATCCATGTGGGCAGGCAACCAAGTGGAATCTTTGGCCAATGAAGCAGGTCCATACCCCATGCCATGTGATTCAATATTAGCTTCATCTATCATATAAAGTCCATAACGATCACAAAGCTGATACCAATAAGGATGGGTAGGGTAGTGCGAATTGCGGACCGTATTGATATTATGCTGTTTCATCAATTTGATATCTTTTTCCATCAGTTCCTTGCTTACAGTCCGTCCTAATTGGGAATGTTCATGACGGTTCGTTCCCTTTACCAAAACCGGCACACCATTGATGCAAAAACGTCCGTCCTTAATTTCCGAAGTGCGGAAACCTACTTCACATCCGGTAAGTTCCGTTACTTTACCTGTTACATCTTTCAATTCCAGGATCAGTGTATAAAGATTCGGATGCTCAGCACTCCAGACTTCCACATCCGGCAAACTTTGTTCATCCAACTTCAAGAAATGGCTCAATCCCTTCGATTTGATAGGATATTCACCTTGCAGAACCGCCTTACCGGTTTTATCTTCCAGTCGGTAAGCAAAGGTAGTCATGGAAGTAGAAGGCCCTTCAATGGTAGCTTCCAAACCGAAAATACCTTCTTTATATTGTTGTTTGTCTAAAGAAGAGGTTACTTTATAATCGGCTATATACTGTTTAGGAGTGCTGTAAAGATACACATCACGTTCAATACCACTCAACCGCCACATATCCTGGCACTCCAAATACGAACCGGCACTCCAACGGTAAACCTCCAATGCCACCGTATTCTCACCTTTCTTCAATTTATCAGTGATATCCCATTCGGCCGGTGTCTTTGAACCTTGATTATAGCCCAACAGATGTCCGTTCACCCAAATATAGTAAAAAGAAATCACTCCTTCACAACAGATAACCACACGGCGGTCTTCCCAATCGGCAGGAATTGTAAAGGTACGTCTGTAGGAACCGACTTCATTCTCTTTATATGGAACTAAAGGCGGATTCTTTTTAAAATGGAACAGTTTGTCATCGAACTCATAGGTTTCGTTTACATAAATAGCTGTTCCATATCCTTGACGTTCCCAATTGCCGGGAACCTGAATATCCGCCCATCCTCCTGTATAAAACTCCGGTTTATAAAAATCCTTCGGACGGTTATCGGGATTCTTTACCCAATGGAATTTCCAACTACCGTTCAGACTCATATAATAAGGAGAAGATTCATAATCTCCGTTACGGATATCAGATATGGTTTGATAAGGCCACACATAAGTATGAGGGGCCAGTTTGTTCAGTCCGACAGCATATTGGCTCTGCCATTCGGGTTGTTGTTGCGCCGTTATTGGAAATATAACCAGGATAGCCAAAAAATATAATAATGTATTTCTCATATATCTATTTATTCTATCATTACCTCATCAAAATAAATCCTTGCCTCTTGTCCGGGACGTACATGGGTTGCAGGACACTCTCCGACTCCTTTAGCAATAATCCGCACATAACGGCCAATTTCCTTATTCAAATCAAGTACCACATCCTCTTTGAAAGTCCCTTCACGGAAAATCTCTCCATCTGTGAACTGTTTACCGGATACTTTACGATAATCCCGATTATTATTTGAAACCCACACTTCAATATCTGCCGGTTTATGGGCAGCCATGCCATAATTCGTTATACATCCCACTGATACAGAACGAAGCGACTCCTTCTTTTGCAAATCTATAGTAAAAGCGACAGAATCACTGCTTTCCCATGAATGCCATTCGAAATCCGACTGGCGCAAGCTGCCACGTATGCCATTTACTAAAATCTTCCCGGCCTGTTTATTTCCTAAAACAGGTTTGGCGGTAGCCTTATTCCAGGCCAAAGGCAATGTCAATATTTTTCCCATCTGCCGACCTGCTCTATAAGTCGCACACTTTATAGTTTGTGTATCAGTCACCATCAACGGGTTCTTATACAGCAGAGACCGGTCTGTCGGCTCCTTACCATCCACTGTGTAACGGATTTCCACATCAGGACGTTCACATTCCAGTCTCACCTGTAGTTTTCCATTAACAGGAGTTACCGTATGTTGTATATTATACATGGAACAGGCAAACACAATCCCTTTTGCAGACAGATGCTCGTTGAATTTATCCATTGCCACCAAAAAACTTCTCCAATTCTTATGCCAAGGCTGTGTCCAAGCCACTTCGGCTAAAGCAGCCAGACGAGGGAACAGCTGATATTCCACATCTTCCGGTTTATTGCAAAACTCAGTCCACATAGAAGCCTGTACTCCCATCAGCAAGGAACGTACCTCCGGACTCCATTCTTTCTGTATCGGTTCATACCTATATATATCCTTCAATGTATTATTTCCAAAATAGGTCAAAGGTTCAAACCATTGCGGTCCCTGATAACGAATCAAATACATGATACGTGCAGGAGTCATGACAAACCGATGCCCTTGCTCCGCCGCCTTGACGGCAGCCTGACCGTAGCCTCTCCAACCATAAATAATTGCTCCGTCGGGAATCCGGGTATTGGTCAGTTCATCCCATCCCATGACTTCTTTCCCTTTGCTTTGTACATATTTACTCATTCTCGTCATAAAATAACCTTGCAACGCTTCTTCGTCCTCCAGGCCTTCCTGTCGCATACGCTCCTGACAAAGCGGACACTCCTTCCAATGCGTTTTCCGAGCCTCATCCCCACCCAAATGAATATACCTGGAGGGAAACAGCTCCACCACCTCGTCAATCACCCCTTGCAAGAAAGTGAATACACTATCGTTTCCTGCACAGAAGATCACATCCGCATGACTTCCTCCCAGTCCTGGAAGGACACCGATAAATTTATCGACCACAGGACAAGCCAACAACGGATAAGAAGCCAACGCCGCATTACTATGAGCCGGCATTTCAATTTCAGGAATCACTTCAACCTGATGTCGGGCGGCATACGCCACTATCTCACGGATATCCTCCTGTGTGTAAAATCCTTTTTCTACAGTCGATTCACCCTGCCGGGGATTACGACGCTCCGGAAAAGATTTTCCAGGACGATCTACACGCCGTGAACCGATTTCAGTGAGTAAAGGATATCTCTTTATTTCAATACGCCAACCATTATCATCCACCAAATGCAGATGCAGGGTATTAATTTTCAACATTCCCATACAATCGATAATACGAAACAGATTCTCTTTCGGAGTAAAAAAGCGGGCTACATCCACCATCAATCCACGATATCCGAAACGAGGTTCATCCTTGATTGTCATAGCCGGCACGCTCCAATCCGCAGTTTCCGCCACCGCTGTGCCCTCAATGGAAGCAGGCAATAACTGGCGAATAGTCTGCAAGGCATAAAAGAAACCTTTCGTATCTGAAGCTTTAACTATTATCTGCCTGGGAGTTATTTCCAGATGATACGCCTCACTCTTTAATGCAGCATCGGTAAGGAAACTGATTTTCCCCTTCTTTTCTCCAACCTTCACACAAGGAGTAAATCCGGCCGCCTGGGTAAAAAGAGCAGAGAAACAGCGTGCAACCTCTGCCTGCTCCTCATTTTCTACCGTAAAGTCTGTTTTTCCGGAGAAAGTAAAGTAACCTGTACCCGGAGTGACACTCTCCGGGCAGGGAACAATAGATATAGGTTGGATTAGATTGTCAGCAGGTAAGGCCATAGTCGCAAATAACGACCATAGCAAAATCAAACAAGCGTATTTCATGATATATGCTATTTTTCTTATTCTTTGTCTCTATCGGGTGAAAAGCGTACCGGATCCTTATACTGCTCCTGCAATCTTGCCAATTCAGTCTTCAGCTCCGTCACAACCGGTTCATATTCTTTCTGACCATAAAGATTGTGCATTTCCGTAGGGTCTGCCTGTAAATCATACAATTCCCATACATCAATATCATTATAGAAATGAATTAATTTATAACGCTCTGTACGTACACCATAATGACGTTTCACCATATGTTCTGCCGGATATTCATAAAAATGATAATACAATGATTTGCGCCAATCAGCAGGTTTTTCTCCTTTCAACAGTGGAAGCAACGAAACACCTTGGATATCTTCGGGAACAGGAGCACCTGCCAATTCCAGAAAAGTAGGTGCATAATCTATGTTTTGCACTAATTCTGTAATATCACCTTTCCGGTCGAAACCTTTGGGCAACCGCATTATAAGCGGAGTATGCATGGATTCTTCGTACATAAAGCGTTTGTCAAACCAACCATGTTCTCCCATATAGAAGCCTTGGTCTGAAGTATAAACCACCAAGGTATTGTCCAGCATATTCTTTTCTTTCAGATAATCCAGTACACGGCCTACATTATCATCCAACGATTTCACTGTTTTCATATAGTCACGCATATAGCGCTGGAACTTCCAATCGGCCAGTTCTTTACCCTGAGGATTCTTTTTATAAAAGTCATCAATAATGGGACCATAAAACTTATCCCATGCCGCACGCTGCCCCTCATCCATACGTCCGATATAATTTTCATAAAGAGCCTTCAAACGGGTTTGTTTATCGGGGCGAAGCATCTTAAGGTCATAAATCATATCCATATCCTTCACGATGCTCATTTCCTGAGCCGCTGCCGCAGGGCGTCCTTCATAATCATCAAAGAAATTATCGGGCAACGGAAAAGTTTTATCTTCATACAAAGACAAGTTACAAGTATCTGCCAGCCAGTTGCGATGAATAGCCTTGTGATGAATTAAAATACAAAAAGGTTTGTCCTTATCTCGTTTGTTCTCCATCCAGTCTATGGCATCATCAGTAATGAGATTGGTTATATACCCATGTTTTTGAATGGTGTCATTGTCTTGCGTAATAAAATCCGGATTATAATAATCACCTTGTCCGGGTACAATCTCCCAATAATTGAAACCTGTGGGCAAACTCTCTAAGTGCCATTTTCCGATAAGGGCGGTCTGGTATCCGGCCTGTTGCAGCAGCTTCGGAAAAGTCTGTTGCGAACCATCAAATATACAAGTGGTATTATCATAGAATTTATTAGCACAACTATGCTTGCCGGTAATCATGCAGGCACGGCTGGGACCACTCAATGAATTGGCCACAAAACTATTTGTAAAACGCACTCCATCATTAGCAATGCGGTCAAGGTTGGGCGTTTCCATATAACGCTTGTCATAGCAACTCATCATCTGGGCAGTATGGTCATCGGTCATTATATACACGATGTTGTAAGGTTTCTGCTCCTCAGTTTTCTTTTGTGAAGCGCATGATGACAGAGATGCCACAGCAGTAATGCCGGTCAAAGAAAAAAATAATCCTGATTGTAGGTTGTTCATATTCATAAATTTAAATAAGCAAAGAATTAACATCCGCAAAGATACAAGTTATATTATTGTTTCTTGTCTGGAAATGACTATTTTATATCCGAGAATGTCCAGAAACAGGTTACAGACAAGAAAAAAACAGATGCAAGGCGCAGGTGCGCCCTGCATCCGGAAAAATCCAATAAAGACCTATTGAATAAAGCGTTCTATCATGTTTCCTTAATTAGTATAACCATAATTATTGTCACTATAGTCAAGAGCTGAATTGGTGTCTATCTCATCTTTCGGAACCGGGAGCAATAAATTTTTCTTCAAGAAATTTTCATCATTCAAATTTCCATCATTAAAAATACGTTCTCCCCAATTGCCGTTCCGTTTAGGATTATTGGCCACTGATTCTTGAATAATTCCATGCCCATTGTTGACCTCAAAAGCCTTTTTCAGAAACTCTGTGCCGCGTAAACGCATTTTCTGATACATTTCCGGTTCACCGGCACCTTCAAAAATACGTTCAAAATAAATTTTCTCACGCACTTGTTCTTTAGACAAGCCACTCCTCCAGTCAGCCGGCTGAGACGCGTTTCCTGATTGACGCGCTCTCTTCAGCACCTCATTGGCAAATGTTATCGCCTTATCAGTCTGCCCCAATTCATTATATGCATCCGCTGCCATCAGTAACATATCTGCATAACGATACAAAATTAAATTCTTATGACTGTTATTACCACTCTGCTCAGGATCCCACGGCTTCTTGAAATAGGGCCATGACTTTGTATTGGTAGATGGCTTTTTTGTCGCATTTTCCAACAAAGACAACAAGCCTTTCAAATACCCTTTTTCAGCGGGAGTCGCAGTAGCCGTATCGGCAATCATAGCATAAAGTTCTTCAGCTTTCGGACTAGCCGGATCAGCTAATTTCTCGTAAGGAATCCGTCCTACATACAACTTGGGTTTCTTCCATCCGGCAGGTTTTTCTTCTCCTCCAATGGTATATGTAAAATAAGGATATGCATATACAGTATCGCGCGCCGAAGCTATAGGCTCCTCTTTAGGTTTCTCACCTTTTCCTACTCCGGCATAAGACTTCCAATAAGTCAGGAATGTGCTTTCAATACGTGGATCACCGGGATAAGTAGCCCAAAAAATAATCATACAAAGCTTTTGAAGCACGTATGCGGTCCCAAGCCTGCCCATTACAAGAGCCATTAGGAGCGACCAGCCAGCTACCCCGGTTACGGGTGGTAGAACCTGCAAGTGCAAAATTCAATTGAAAAATAGATTCCGGAGAGCCTTGTACGTAATCAACAAACAAATCACTGAATTTATCCGCCAGCCGGTATTTAGGCATTACCTCATCAAAACACGCTTTCGCCTTCTCCCAAGCCGTATTATCACCCTGACAGCCCAAAGTATGATAAAGCTTTCCTAGATACGCTTTCGCTGCCCACTTCGTTGCAAAACCGTCATCATCTTTTTCCGGTAAATTCTCATAAGCGAACTCCCAGTCAGTACGTACCAATTCAAAGACCTCATTTTTAGGAGAACGAGGAACAGCTACTCCGTCATGAGCAGAGGGAGTGGTCTTTAAAGGTACATCTCCATAGGTAACTGCCAAATTATAATAAGCCAATGCACGCAAAAAACGAGCAGCCGCTTCCATTGGCAATTTATCAGCCGATTCTAACGGACTATCGGCAATATTGGCAATGAATGCATTTGTTTCACCAATCACTTTATACATCCCTCTCCACGCCATTGTGTTTATAGTTTCATCAATTCCTCCGTCCATAGAGACCAATAAATCTGTAGAACTGCCATTTGTTTGTGACCATCCAAAACCACAATATCCAAATGTTACTTCCTGCCATGCCTGGCCATAAGCATTATCAGCCGACATATATCCGTAACATCCCATCAAAGCCTGTCTGGCATTTTCCACAGTACTAAACTGAGTTTTTGTATTTATCGTATATTGCGGGTCTTCATCCAGCCACGATTCGCAGGATGCCAATAACAAAGCACCTGCTAATAAAAATATATATTTTAGTTTTTTCATTTTACAAAAAAAATTATCGGTTAAACTATTTAAAAGGTCACATTTAATCCAAAGACATAAGAACGTTGGCTTGGAAATGCATTCATATCAATGCCCGGGCGTAATCCATCAAAAGCAAACGAATTGATTTCCGGATCGTATCCACTGTAATTAGTGATGACAAATGCATTTTTAACCGAAGCAAATACACCTATATTCTGAAAGCCGATTTTCTTCATCCAAGATTTTGGCAATGTATAATTCAAAGTGATATCCGAACAACGCAAGTAACTTCCATCCTCAATATAACGGTCATAAACCACGTTCTTTACATTCGCCGTAGCCGACGGATAAAGATTTGAATGATTTTCTTCCGTCCAGATATTCCGGAATGCTTCTTGTGTCAAATTACCAGCTTGCCGAGAGGGCGTATAATAACGGATATTCGTATTCAATATCTGATTACCATGCACACCATTAAAAGAAGCCGAGACAGACAGGTCTTTCCAGGCAATACGAGTTTGGAAACCATAAGTAAAGTCCGGATTCGGATTGCCTAAAATGGTTTTATCCTTTTCATCCACAACACCATCCTCATTCATATCCACCGCTTTTATATTACCGGCTCCCAAGTCATTGGCCACAGAACTGGAATAATATTTGGTTGATCCGTCAGCAGCCGTATAAGCAACTTTTCCATCTACAATATCTTCCGGCTGAATAATACCTTGAGTCTTATATCCGAAGAACAATCCCGGTGCCTCACCTGCAATGAAAAGATTAGCAATACCAAAATGATCCCCTATAGAAGTTCCCTGATATCCACGCACATTTTTCAAGGTTCCAAAATCTGTCGGTGCAAAACCCAGATCACCAATTTTTGATTTATTAAAACCAATGTTTCCGCCCAAACTCCAACTCCAACCATTCAAGTTACGGAGAATATCTCCATTCAAACTAATTTCAACACCTTTGTTTTTCAACGAACCTTGATTCAACATCACACTTGCAAAACCACTGGAAGCAGGCAATGAACGCGAAATAAGCAAATCATTAGTTTTTTTCTGATATACATCTACTGATCCTGACAGACGGCTGTTGAAAAAAGCAAAATCAAAACCCACATTCCAAGAAGATGTACGTTCCCACTTCAACCCGTCATTCTGCAAATTGCTTACCGCCATTGCCAAAATCTGATCCCCTGTGGCTTTTGCATAATCTATTATTTGTGAATAATCAGAGAAAGTAGCATAAGGATTAATGCCCTGATTGCCTGTAACACCAAAACCTAAACGTATTTTCATTTGATTCAACCAGTTAATATGCTTCATAAATTCTTCCTGCTCCATACGCCAAGCTAAAGAGAAGGAAGGAAAGTAAGACCATCGGTTACCCCTTTTGAATTTACTTGATCCGTCCGCACGTACAGATGCAGTAAGCAAATATTTATCATAAGCAGAAAGATTGATACGACCTAGATAAGACAGTAACTGATAATCCTTTTGGGTAGGTTGTTCATGAGTCTTCACAGAAGCAAGGTGTAACCCTTTTGTACGTAAGTCAAAATTAGAGAAACGAGTACCCTTCACATTCTTATTCAAGAATGTATGTCCGTCATAAGTTACACCAGCAGTAGCTCCCAGATGAATACCTTTCGCCAAGTCAATATTTAAATTCAATAAGTTTTCTATATTATAATTGGTCTTATTCAAGTTAGCCATGGCTAGCACACCTTGATCATTAGCACCGATAGTGAGCTGCATGCCATACCAACGAGCACGTTCGTTTATATTCACATTTCCTCCGGCACGAAGATTATACGAAAGATATTTGCAAATATTCCATTTCAAATCCAGACTACCGCCAAAGCTTTTATCATCCGTTATATCATCATAGTCATCCCGCCAGCTATAAACAGTAGTTTTTGCATCCATGTCCGTTTGTAATGTCGGGTCGTCTGCCGGAATTTCATAAGGAGCTGTATCCAGTACTGTACGTGCCAATGAACCGGCAATACCACCTGTCGTATTACCTCCGGTCATCATATCATTTTGTTTGATAGATCCATTCAAAGCAAGTGCCATAGTAACGGACTTTGAAAGGTTAGCCGTAAGGTTTGCACGCAAATCACCTTGTTTAATACCTGTATTGCTCACAATACCTTTTATATCCTTAAAACCACCCGAAACATAATAAGTCATTGCATCCGATCCTCCGCTGACCGATGCAGAATAAACTTGAGAGAAAGCGGATGAATAGGCTTCTTTCTGCCAGTTCTTATAACTCAAGACACGATAGTATTCAGGGTTGGTAGGATCTTTCTTATATTTATCCAAGTTTTCACCATACACATAATGCATCTCGCCATTTGCTTGCGGATAGTACTTTTCCTCGCCGGAATTAGCCTTCATATTGGCATAAGCAGCGTATTGTTCCAGATTCAACATATTATGCAGGTTACGGGCATCCGCAATGGTAAAGTTTGCAGTCACGTTTACTTTAGCCTTACCTGCCTTCCCTTTTTTAGTCGTAATGATAATAACACCATTCGCACCGCGGGAACCATAAATTGCCGTAGCCGAGGCATCTTTTAATACAGTGATATCTTCAATATCCGCAGGATTCAAAGCACTTAAAGGATCTTGCGCAATCTGGAAATCACCGCCACCCATAGCCGACTCTGCAAATTCCCCGGTGGAAGATTGCGGGACATTATCAATAACATACAGAGGCTGGTTATCTCCACGCAATGAGTTAGCGCCACGAATTGTCACAGAACTGGCAGCTCCCGGAGCAGCCATAGATGAAGTTACATTCAGCCCCGCCACCTTACCTTGCAACAGATTATTAAAAGAAGCTGTTTTAGAAGCATCGTTAGCATCCGGACGCAAGCTGGCGGTAGCACCGGTCAAATCACTCTTTCTTGCCGTACCATAAGCCACTACCACTACTTCATCCAATGTCTGAGTATCATCTTTCAACTGAACATTCAATACTTTTTTCCCTCCTACCGGCAATTGCTGGGTCACATAGCCAATAAAAGAAAACACTAATGTAGATTTGGAGTCAGGGACATCAATAGAATAATTGCCATCAAAATCTGTAATGGTTCCCGTGGTTGTACCTTTCACTTGTACATTCACACCGGGCATCCCCTCGTTAGTACTATCAGTAACTTTACCTGTTACTTTTATCTGCTGGGCAAACATATCTGGAATTGCTGCCACACAGAAGACACACACTAGAAAAACGTTAAAGAGGTTCTTCTTCATAGAATTAAATTTAAATTAGTAATTTATGATAGTTAACATTATTTTAATCTGTGGCAAATGTAGAGGAAAACAGAAGTATAAGGGGTACAATAATCACTATTTTTAAGTCCAAAATTAGCTAAAAAAGGTCCATTTCACCGAGAAATAGTCAATTTTAGAGGAGTAATAAACAAAGTCGGAAACCCGGCCATTGTTTTTTTAAGGACAATGACAACCGACCCAAATACAAAAACAAGTATCTTTGTATCTCCAAATATGTTTTTATCCATTAATCAATATATTATGAAACTAAAACTTTCTATTTTAACAATCCTGCTGTTCTTCTTATCAGCCTCTTTTCCCTTGGCCGCCCAAAAGGCTCCCCAACCGTTTGATATTGACACCCCTTCGCTCCGCGTCTTCCTTCCGGCTCCCGAGCTAGCGACAGGCCGTGCCATAGTAGCCTGTCCGGGTGGCGGATATGGCGGACTGGCTGTCAACCACGAAGGCTATGACTGGGCACCTTACTTCAACAAACAAGGCATCGCACTGATTGTACTGAAATATAGGATGCCTCATGGTGACCGCACTCTCCCCATCTCGGACGCCGAAGCTGCCATGAAAATGGCACGCGACAGTGCCGATGTATGGAATCTGAATCCATATGATATAGGTATAATGGGCTCCTCTGCCGGAGGGCATCTAGCTTCAACCATCGCCACACATACCCGCCCCGAACTCCGCCCTAACTTTCAAATCCTGTTCTATCCTGTCATCACCATGGATAAATCCTATACTCACATAGGGTCTCACGATAATCTTTTAGGTAAAGACGCTTCCGCCGAACTGGAAACCGAATTTTCCAATGAGAAACAAGTAACCAAAGAAACTCCCCGCGCCTTTATCGCCTACAGTGACGATGACAAGACAGTTCCTCCTGCCAATGGAGTAAATTATTACCTGGGGCTACACAAGAATCATGTACCAGCCGTACTCCATATTTATGCCAGTGGCGGACATGGCTGGGGTATCCGCGAAAACTTCATTTACAAGAATGAGATGTTAAACGATTTATCTGCCTGGTTGCGCAGTTTCAAAGCTCCCCGTAAAGATGCTGTCCGGGTAGCCTGTGTAGGCAACAGCATTACTTACGGAGCAAGAATCAAAAACCAGAGCCACGATAGCTACCCCGCCGTTCTAGGCCGTTTGTTAGGAGATAAATACTGGGTGAAAAACTTTGGAGTCAGCGCACGTACTATGCTGAATAAAGGTGATCACCCTTATATGAAAGAACAAGCTTATCAACAAGCATTGGCGTTCAACCCCAATATCGTTGTTATCAAACTAGGAACTAATGACAGCAAGTCATTTAACTGGGTATATAAAGCAGATTTCATAAAAGATACACAGACCATGGTTGACGCCTTTAAAGCCCTTCCCTCACAACCTGAAATCTATCTATGCTATCCTTCAAAGGCATATCTTACCGGAGAAAGCATTAATGATGATATCATCTCAAAAGAGATTATACCTATGATTAAGAAGGTTGCCAAGAAAAACAAGCTGCCTGTCATTGACCTTCACAGCGCAATGGATGGAATGCCGGAATTATTCCCCGACCATATCCATCCCAATGAAGAAGGAGCGAAAGTGATGGCAAAAGCTGTTTACGATGCTATAGCAAAATAAAAGGAAACGAAGGAGCAGACAGGAATTAATCAGCCAAAAAGAGATTTTTATCGGTTGTCCACATTATTCATCGTCTTTTTGTTGTGTTATTCAAGACAATCAACTATTTTTGTTCCCAAACCTTGAGTAAGTAATGAAAACATCTGCCCACAACATACGAATCCTGTCCTTGCTCCTTCTATTCATTCTATTACATTCTATATCAGAAGCCAAACAATACTTTTTCCAACAAATCCCCTCTCAAAACGGACTTTCCTCCATGGTACGCTGTATGGAAGTCAGTCAGGAAAAAGGATATGTCTGGATAGGGACACGCTCAGGAATCGGACGATTCGACGGTTACGAACAGCGAAGATATCTGCGCGGTAATGTCACACATATTTTGGAAGATGAAGAACATACCATTTGGGTCATCACAGAAAAGGGAGTATTCCGCTACAATGAAAAAGAAGACAATTTTACCCTTGTGCGGGATAAAGACAACAATCCGGTAATAGCCAGTTCTCTTTGCCTATGGGAGGACGGAGTAATCTTCGGGGGAAGAGGAAGACTATATAAATACAACTATGAAGACCATATTATCAACCTGTTCCATACGTTGAAACCGAACGGCAAGTATCATATTTCCAATCTTTACCAATGGGATTCCCACACTCTCCTAGCCACCAACCGATGGGCAAAAGCTTTATTTATTGATATCGCTACGGGCAACACCCGTCCTGTTCCCTTCAACAGTGAACAGATTATCTCATTGTTGATTGATAAGAAAAGGAAATGTATGGGTAGCTCATTACAATCAGGGAGTAAGCTGTTATGGCCGTAATGGAAAACAATTACAGACCTATCATACACAAAATTCTCCTCTCAAAACCAATGTAGTGCTATCATTAGAAGAGCATAATGGACAAATATGGATGGGTACAGACGGCGGAGGAATCCATATTCTCAATCCGCAGACCGGCAAGATATCGACATTGAGGTATATTCCGGGAGATCGTTACTCCTTGCCTGCCAACTCTATTCTTTGTCTATATAACGACAAAAGCAACAATATGTGGGCGGGAAGTGTACGCAATGGATTAATCAATATTAAAGAGGTAGGAATGAAAACTTATCAAGACGTGCTGCCGGGACAGAATTACGGGCTGAGCGAGAAAACAATCCTGTCCATTTATCAGGACAATGACAACCAAATATGGATCGGAACAGACGGAGGGGGCATCAACCTCTTCGACCCGGCCACCGGAAAGTTTCATCACATACTTTCTACCTGGGAAGAAAAGGTAGCTTCCATCACCGGCATGGACAAAAACCATCTACTGGTTTCGCTATTCAGCCAAGGCTTGTTTGTCTTTCATAAAGAAACCCACCGATATCAGCCACTTGTCATTATCAACGACAGCATTAATGATATTTTATGCCATCGGGGAAAAACAGTCAATGTATATCAAAATACTCCTGAAACCATTTTGATGTTATCCGAAATACCTTATAAATACCATATTGGTAAAAAGCAATTCATTCCCATCACCAAAGGAAAAGGCATCACTGATATTGTCGGTACGTTGTTACCCATAAACAGCACAGGAGAGGATTGCTATCTGCACGATTTGGAACATATCTATAAAATCAACTCCAGCCTCAACGAACTGGAGCTTATATTTACCTGTCAAACAGACACCGTGTTCAATTCTGTTTCACAAGACGAGAACGGATTGCTATGGATAGGCAGTAACTATGGTTTAAGTTATTATAATCCAGTTACCAAGCAATACACCCTTGTCCCCAATACCCTGATTAATGAAATAAGCTCACTCATTTGTGACCGGCAAGGGCGTGTATGGATAGGAACGGAAGAAAAATTATTCGCATATCTGATTAAAGAAAAGAAGTTCATCTTATTCGGTGAACCGGACGGAGTGGTACAAAACGAATATCTGGAGAAACCCCGGTTACTCTCTTCATCCGGAGATATCTATATGGGAGGTGTAAACGGCTTACTACATATCAACCGGCACTTACCTGACGAACCGGCACTTCTCCCCACTCTTCAACTGGCCGACATCCTAGTGGGCGGAGAACGTGTCTACGACCGGATATCAAATGACCACCAACTCAGTGTCAATGAAAAAAGCAAACCGATCATCATCAAAATCATCACCCGTGATAAGGATATTTTCCGCAAACCCATGTATAGATACACCATTACAGGACTGAACGGACAAAACATCTATTCTTATTTACCGGAAATAAACTTAAGCAGCCTGCCAACAGGCAGTTATCACATAAAAGCCGCCTGCAGTACCCGCAACGGTGACTGGACAGCAGACTATGATATTCTTACCCTGACAGTACTGCCTCCTGGTATAAATCTGGCTGGTTCATCCTAAGTTGCACCCTTTTTATCTTCATTAGCGTTATCCTCATTTTCATCCTGTTATTGCGTAACAAAGAAACCAAGTTAAAGTGGGCAATGAAAGAACATGAGCAGCAGGTATACGAAGAAAAAGTACGCTTTCTTATCAATATCAGCCATGAGCTCCGGACTCCACTGACCTTGATACATGCACCCTTGAAACAACTAATGGACAAACTTACCGCCGACAACGAAAATTATCCGTTGATCCAAAGCATCTGTAAACAATCTGAACGGATGAAGAACATTCTGAATACTGTTCTGAATGTTCGCAAGATGGAAGTAGGACAAAGCACACTCCATGTCCAGAGCATACAATTGGATGAATGGGCAGAGCAACTGATTTCCGATTTTAAACCAGAAGCCTCCGTCAGGGGCATCACGCTCGTCTATCAACCTGAACCGGAGATTCAAACCTTGTGCTTCGACAAAGAAAAATGTACCACTATCCTGACCAACCTATTAATTAACGCATTGAAATATACTCCCGATGAGAGTACAATCAGTATTTCAACCCGTTTGTCGGAAGACAAAAGAGTACGCATATCCATTTCCGACCAAGGTCCGGGACTGAAAGATGTGGATACCAACAATCTCTTTGTCCGCTTTTACCAAGGCAACAACAGTCGTCCCGGCACAGGAATCGGATTGTCCTATTCTAAAATACTGGTCGAACAACACGGAGGCAACATTGGAGCCTACGACAACAAGAATTTCGGAAGCCCGGGAGCTACTTTCTGGTTCGAACTTCCATTAAATACCGAACCGGGAAATATCACGCTGCACCCACAAGAATATCTGAATACACTTCTGGCACCCACGCAAGAAACAGAAAGTATTCCCAAACAACAGGAAGAAAATAAAACAGCCCCAAACCATACCTTATTAGTAGTAGATGACAACAAAGACCTGACCGATTATCTGGCAACAGCCCTGAAAGACCGGTTTAAAACAATATGGGTAGCCGCCGATGGAGAGGAAGCATTGCGTCTTTGCCGGAAAAAACGTCCTCATATAGTTGTAAGCGATATCCAAATGCCCCGTATGAACGGCTATGAGCTATGTAAACAAATAAAAGAAGATTTGGAAATAAGCCATATCCCGGTTATACTGCTCACTGCACGTAATGACGAAGAAAGCCAACTATATGGTTATAAAAACGGAGCAGACGCCTACGTCACAAAACCTTTTGAAGTAAGTATGCTATATGCGATTATCTGTAGCCAACTGCATAACCGGGAACGGATGCGTACCCGTTATACAGACATCGGTCCTCTGCCGCCACCCGAAGAAGGAACCTTCAGTTCGGCCGATGAAGAATTTTTAAATCGCCTGAATCAGATAATCACAGAACATCTGGATAACGAACAGTTGGGTATTCCATTCATTTGCGACAAAATAGGAATCAGCAGAGCTTCTTTATACAATAAGCTAAAAGCATTGACAGATATGGGAGCCAATGACTATATAACCCAAATACGTATGGAGAGAGCTATCTGGCTTATTCTCCATACAGAACTCAGTGTCAATGACATAGCAGATAAGACAGGATTCTCGACCGCCAGATATTTCAGCACTGTATTCAAACAGCATACAGGTTGTTCCCCTACCCAATACAGAGAGAAACCGCCTGTCAACACTCAATAACCCTATAAAACCCTGTTTTCATTCCATATTGTGTTAATTTCCGACCATTTATAATAATAAATGATATATAATATGGAATAAAAGCAGAGATATAGTGCATTATCCAAATGAAAGAGTTTACTTTGTCCAACAAACAATTAGAGATTTATTCTAGTTTTATTCTCATCATGTATCTTCTCAGTTATCCACATTGAGTATATTCATTCCTGATTTAGAGCTTCTTGAAATTTCGTTGTTAGATTATTAATTTTTTATATTGACAGTTATGAATATGTATGTTGGAAACCTTAGCTACAACGTTAAGGAAGTAGATTTGAGAGAAGTTATGGAAGAGTATGGAACAGTAGGCTCAGTCAAGTTAATCGTTGACCGTGATACAAGAAGATCAAAAGGTTTCGCTTTTGTCGAAATGCCGGAAACTTCAGAAGCCTCAAACGCTATCAAACAGTTGAACGGCGTAGAATATGCCGGCCGTCCAATGGTAGTAAAAGAAGCCTTACCCAGAAATTAATAGCATAAACTTGATAGACAAAGAAAAAGGATTTTCCTGCATGGAAAATCCTTTTTCTTTGTCTATCAAGTTTTAATGACTACTACTTCGTAAACATACACCTGCTACCACTCAATAAATTTACCACGAGCTCTGCGTTCTGCCAACATCTGTGTAAGGAAACGCTGACGGTCCTTAGCAATGTAACGCCGGGCAAAAATATTAGGAACAGCTACCCCCAAGGCTATACAGAAAATGATAAGCGCCGAGTTAATACCATTGGAAAAAGCAAGTGTCACTTCTCCTACCACTCCACGCATATTGATAAGCGCCAGCAACGAACGATACATCAAGACACCAGGTACCATCGGAATGACAGAAGGAATAGTCAGCACATGATTAGGGACATGAAACCAATGAACGGCTTTGACAGCTATCAAACTCACGACAAAGCTTCCCATAAACGAACCGATCACCGGACCATATCCTAATTCAAAGTTTACAAAGTTACGGGTGCATACTGCAATAATTCCACCTACAGCCACCACCCACAACAAACGTCTCTGCACATTAAAAATAGTAGCGAATCCCATAGCCGCAATTGCAGCCGCAACAGCATATACCCAATAAGCATCGTGCGGCACCATACTCAGTTCACTGAACTTCTGGTCGATAGTCACATCATTCATCACCAGCAGCCTCAAGGCAAAAGCGATACCAAACGCCATGCCTCCTACCATCATTACCGTGTTGGCTGCACGCGTAATACCTACCAACAAGTGATTGTCAATCATATCGTCCACAAAATTTATCAGCGGCACACCGGGTACTATATATAAAGTACAGGCCAGCAACGGATGATACGGAGTGGAAGATAAACCGGAAAAAGAAAACGCATAAGCCAGACAAGTACATAAAAATGCAGAGATCGCAATACTCATATATACATTGATACCGAACTCAATGCAACGGGCACGGGTACGGAACCCCACAAAAGTACAAATAGCCGTAATCAGAAAAGCAATCCAGTCACCACCAAACAACTTGCAGAACCCTCCACAAGCAAACCCGGTACAGATTGCCACGACATAAGGGGTATAATTACGCTCCTGACGAGCAATCTTCTCAAGTTCTTCCTCATATTTATCCAATGAATAATCCTGCTCAATGGCACGCCACGAAAGTTTACTGATTTTTGAAATGGCTTCCATATTGATACCATGTTTCTCGCATTTCTGAAACTTGGAAAAAGAGTGCTTCTCGTCACTCACATTGACCATCAGCATCGTCCACCGGATATCAATATGCAGTTTCTCTTCCGGAATACCCAGATAAGCGGCCACGCGCTTCATGTTTCTTTCAATTCGGTTAGTGTCTGCCGCGCTCTCCATCAGCAGCTTGCCGGTACGTAATAAAAGGTCTAGTTTACGGCGCAATAACAGCACCTCTTGTTCATTTGTTGTCTCGTTCATCTTCTTTTTACCTCAATTTTGTTTACTCTGACAGGAAACAGGTTGTTTTTTCGGGGTGCAAAGGTACAAAAAGTATATGATATTCATAACTAAATGTAGGAACAGAAATGAAATTGTCGTATCTTTGACCCGAAATAATTAAGTTAGATATGGTAACATTCAAAGAATTCTTTTCATTCAAGAATAACCGCTTCTTCTGGCTCAATCTGATAGCGATGGTAGTGGTCATTGTGGCAGCAGCCTGGGAACCCTTCAATGGCTGGACAACTATACACGCCACGGCGAAGCAGTGGTAGTGCCCGATGTAAAAGGAATGAATCTGCGGATTGCAGAAAATGAACTCGACAAGCAGTCACTAAAATCAATCGTCATAGACTCCAGCTATGTAAAAGGAATAGCCCCCGGTGCTATTTTGGAACAGAATCCCGCCGGTGGCTCCAAGGTGAAGTCGGGCAGAACCGTCTATCTGACCGTCAATGCAGACAGCGCCCCCAAGGTAGCCATTCCCGATATCATGGATAATAGTTCTCTCCGCCAGCCGAAGCTAAATTACGTGCGTTAGGTTTTAAAATAACCGAACCCGAATATATCAGCGGCGAAAAAGACTGGGTATACAGCATAAAATACCGAGGACGCGACTTGAAAGCCGGAGAAAAGGTTCCTCACGAAGCCGTACTGACCCTCACGGTAGGCAACGGCAATGAAACCATGCCCGAAGATTCTGCATTGGTAAATGAATCCGGAACTGCGAACGATGACAAACCTGTGGTAGACGAATCCTGGTTTTAAACTTAACACACAGTGATGATGAAAGAAGAATATGTGGATGAACTGGACGACACACTGGATGATGTGGAACCGGTAGTGGACAACCCCGCCGAACTGTATGAACATTTCCGTGTAGTAGTAGACAAAGGACAGTCACAGGTGCGCGTGGACAAATATTTGTTCGAACGGCTTGTCAACTCTTCGCGCAACCGTATTCAGAAGGCTGCCGACGCCGGCCTCATCATGGCGAACGGCAAACCGGTGAAAAGCAGTTATAAAGTAAAGCCTTGCGACGTGCTGACGGTGATGATGGACCGTCCACGTTATGATAATGATATCATTCCCGAAGATATTCCACTGGATATAGTCTATGAGGACAACGATTTGATGGTAATCAACAAACCGGCCGGACTGGTAGTGCATCCGGGATGCGGAAACTACCACGGTACGCTGGTCAACGCCATAGCATGGCATCTGAAAGACAACCCCAGATACGACCCTAACGATCCGCAAGTGGGATTAGTCCACCGTATAGACAAAGACACCTCGGGCCTGCTCGTGGTAGCCAAGACCCCCGATGCCAAGACTCATCTGGGACTTCAGTTCTACAACAAGACCACCAAACGTAAATACAATGCTCTGGTATGGGGTATCGTAGAAAATAACGAAGGAACCATAGAAGGGAATATAGGGCGCAACCCCAAAGACCGCATGCAAATGGCTGTACTGAGTGACCCCGCCCAAGGAAAGCACGCCGTCACCCACTACCGGGTACTGGAACGTCTGGGCTATGTCACGCTGGTAGAGTGTGTGCTTGAAACGGGACGCACCCACCAGATACGTGTCCACATGAAGCACATCGGGCACACGCTGTTCAATGATGAGCGTTATGGCGGAAACGAAATTTTAAAAGGAACTCATTTTAGTAAATACAAACAATTCGTAAACAACTGTTTCGAGACCTGCCCCCGCCAGGCATTACACGCCATGACGCTGGGCTTTGTCCATCCCCGTACAGGCGAAGAGATGTTCTTCACCTCTCCGCTGCCCGAGGATATGACAAACCTGATAGACAAGTGGAGAAACTATATCAGTAACAGAGAAGAACTATGAAACGTACTATTGCCATAGTAGCCGGAGGAGATTCCAGCGAACTTGTCGTTTCCTTGCGCAGTGCACAGGGACTTTACTCTTTCATTGACAAAGAGCGTTATAACCTATATATAGTAGAGATGGAAGGGCATCGGTGGGAAGTAGTCCTTCCGGACGGTTCCAAAACCCCGATAGACCGTAATGATTTCAGTTTCATGGAGAACGGCGAAAAGAAACATTTCGACTTCGCCTACATCACCATCCACGGAACTCCGGGGGAAAACGGTATCCTGCAAGGTTACTTCGACCTGTTAGGAATTCCCTACTCCAGTTGTAACGTACTGGTATCTGCCATGACTTTCAATAAATTCACCTGCAACCAATACCTGAAAGGCTTCGGTATCCGCGTAGCCGAATCACTGATCCTGCGTAAAGGATTTGAAATTACAGACGAAGAAGTAATCAACAAAATTGGTCTGCCTTGTTTCATCAAGCCCAACGCCGGCGGTTCCAGCTTCGGTGTCACCAAAGTAAAGACTAAGGAAGATATACAACCCGCCATCGAAAAAGCTTTCGAGGAAAGTGACGAAGTAATGATTGAAGCCTTTATGAAAGGAACGGAAATCACCTGCGGCTGTTACAAGACCTCGGACAAGGAAGTGGTATTCCCCATCACCGAGGTGGTGAGTGCCAACGAATTCTTTGACTATGGAGCCAAATACAATGGAGAATCACAGGAAATCACCCCTGCCCGCCTGCCCGAAGATACAGCCGAACGTGTACGTCTGCTCACTTCGGCCATTTATGACATTCTGGGGTGTTCCGGCCTTATCCGCATTGACTATATCATTACCGAAGGCGAAAAAGTAAACTTGCTCGAAATCAATACCACTCCGGGCATGACAGCTACCAGCTTCATTCCCCAACAGGTGCGTGCAGCAGGATTGGATATAAAAGATGTGATGACTGACATTATAGAAAATAAATTTTAGTGATATCACTGACTAACCCTTATAAATTATGAACATACCAGCTGAATTTAACGAGATTCGTCCGTACACTCCCGAAGAGTTACCGCAAATCTATGAAGAATTAATCGCTGACCCCGTTTTCCGGACAGTGGTAGAGTCTGTTATGCCGGGCGTACCTTTCGAAGGTCTTGCCATGAAGATGCGTCAATGCAAAACAAACCTGGAATTCCAAAAAGCGTTCTTTTACGGACTGTTATGGGATTTGGTGAAAAAAACAGCCAACGGACTGACATTCGACTGTTCCGCCTTGTCCGACTTAACCCGGAACTACACTTTCATCTCCAATCATCGTGACATTATTCTGGATTCGGCTTTTCTATCTATCCTACTGATAGACAAAGGAATGACCACCGTAGAAATCGCCATCGGCGACAACCTGCTCATCTACCCATGGATTCATAAGCTGGTACGTGTCAATAAATCATTCATCGTGAAACGCGGCCTCAACATGCGGCAGAAACTGGAAGCATCTGCTTTGATGTCGCGCTACATGCATTTCGCCATGAAGGAAAAACATGAGAATTTATGGATAGCGCAACGTCAGGGACGTGCCAAAGATTCCAATGACCGTACCCAAGACAGTGTATTGAAAATGATGGCCATGGCAGGTGAAGGCGATGTCACCGAAAGACTGAAAGAACTGAACATCGTTCCGCTTGCTATCTCTTACGAATATGACCCATGCGATTTCCTGAAAGCAAAAGAGTTGCAGCAAAAACGCGATGACGAACATTTCCAGAAAAGTCCCGAAGACGACCTGATCAATATGCAGACCGGCCTTTACGGATACAAAGGACGCATCCATTTCCAGACTTCCGCCTGTCTGAATCATGAACTGGACGAACTGAAAGAACACAATTTGCCTAAATGTGATTTGTTTACCGCCATATCGGAAACCATAGACCGGCATATACACAGCAGTTACCGCTTGTTTGCAGGTAATTATGTGGCGTGTGACCTCTTGATGGGAGACAACCGTTTCACGGCCGAGTACACAGAAGAAGAAAAAGAGCATTTTGAAAACTACATGGAACAACAGATTGCCAAAGTAGACCTTCACAATAAAGATGCCTCTTTCCTGCGCCATGCTTTGCTGACTATGTATGCCAATCCGCTCATCAATTACCTGAAAGCGGCAAAAGGATAAGAACGTTTACCGTAAAGGGTGGATTTTACAGTCCACCCTGAAAAAGAAAATTATAAACATGAGGAAAGTCGTTATTTTATCTTTTCTAACCTCTTTGCTTCTCGGCGCGTGCGGTGAAGACGACTATGTATATCCTAATGTTCTGACAGATATGATCGACTTGAAAACCGACCATACAGGAACCGGACGGTATCTGATAACGGACGAAGGGACAGAGTGGCGCATCCAGTCACGTACCGGTCTTGACGGACTGGCACCAGACACCACGTACCGCACGGTTACCATGTACGCTCCATTGACAGACTCGGAAGAAGCAGAAAAAGAAGCCATGCTTTACAATACCCAACTGGTTATTTCTCCTGTTCCCTTGCCCGAATCTAAATTCAAGGAGATAAAGACCGATCCGGTGGCCATTCAAAGCATCTGGCGGGGTGGGAATTACCTGAACCTGATTTTACAAGTCAAAGTCAAAGATCAGAAGCACGGCTATCACTTTATTGAGAACAAACTGGAGAACAAAGATGGAGAACAAACATTATACTTGACACTCTATCATGACAGGAATAATGACATCGAAGGTTTCAACCGTAAAGTCTATCTGTCTGTTCCCTTATGGGCATACGCCGGCAAGCTGCATAAAGGCGATAAGATTGTATTCAACATCCATACTTATAAAGAAGGTATGACCAGTCGTATCTTTTATTTTTAGCAAACAAAAACATCAAAACATTCCATTTTATGATAAAGACCATTTATTTCATATTCTTCATCTGCGCATTCTCACTAGGATTATGGGCATGTACCGGCAAAGACAGTGACAAATTCAAGAATCTTTCCTCTGACCAGTTTGAGGAAATGATACAGGACAAGACCATCCAACTGATTGATGTACGCACGGTAGCCGAATATTCCGAAGGCCATATACCGGGCAGCATCAATATCAATGTATTGGACAATGAGTTTGGTACAAACATCGAGAAGCTTCTTCAAAAAGACCGTCCCGTAGCCGTTTATTGCAAAAGTGGAAGGCGCAGCCGCAATGCGGCCAATATTTTGGTAAAAAAAGGATTCAAAGTGTATAATCTGGATAAGGGTATCCTAGACTGGAAGGAATTAGGGAAGGAAATAAGTTTTTAACCGTTTTTTCCTTCAAATTCTTCATTATGGTTTAGCAAGTTGATTTACTGTCACTTATTATGAAGGATTTTTTTTCAATCCTTCATAAATTCTTCATCTCTGTAAGTTTGTCCCAGACTCCCCCCGCCCGGTCTTCTATTTCCGAAGCGAGACCTTTTCCTCTTGAATGGCAATCTTGCCACGCGCTATCTTATATAGTCAAGCCAAGGATACACACAGTTTTTCGTCCGATAGAAATCGTTGCGCTACCCTTTCCTGTTTATCGTTTCACCTTAGTGATGAAGTTTTATCACTAAGGTGATCAATTTTCATCACTAAGGTGATACTGTTTCATCACACAGGTGAAACGATAAATAAAAAAGGAAGAATACGTCATTCCGACTGCCGGTTATTCCAACCCTTCCAGCATTCTCTTTAAAACAACTGTAGCAGAAATTTCCCGGTTGGCCGCTTCAGGAATAACCAACGAAGTAGGCGCTTCAATCACCTCATCGGTCACAATCATGTTTCTTCTCACCGGCAGACAATGCATAAAGAAAGCATCGTTTGTCACTGCCATGTGCGCTGCATCTACCGTCCAACTCATATCCTTGCTCAGGATCTTTCCATAGTCGGCAGGATGGGTGACACCGGGACATGCCCAGTTCTTGGCATAAATAAAGTCAGCCCCTTCAAAGGCTTTCATCTGGTTGTATTCCACCTTCGCACCACGGACAAACTTCGGGTCCAGCTCATAGCCTTCGGGATGAGTAATGACAAAATCCACATCGGCCTCGTTCATCCAGTCGGCAAACGAGTTAGGTACAGCCTGAGGTAATGCACGCGGGTGCGGCGCCCAAGTCAATACCACCTTGGGACGGTCTTTCTTTTTATATTCTTCAATAGTAATCAGGTCGGCGAAAGCCTGCAACGGATGACCGGTAGCGGCTTCCATGGAGAATACAGGCTTGCCGGAATATTTTATGAACTGATTCAGAATCTTTTCAGTATAATCATCCTCGCGGTTCTCAAAATGAGCGAACGAACGCACACCGATGATATCACAATAAGAAGCCATCACCGGAATAGCCTCCAGCAAATGTTCACTCTTATCGCCATCCATAATGACACCGCGCTCTGTTTCCAGCTTCCATGCACCTTGATTCACATCGAGTACAATCACATCCATCCCCAAGTTACGAGCTGCCTTCTGGGTACTCAAACGGGTACGCAGACTATTGTTGAAGAAAATCAGCAGACAAGTCTTATGCTTTCCCAGGGTTTCATATTTGTAGCGGTCTTTCTTGATTTCGAAAGCTTCGGCAAGGGCACTCTTCAAGTCGCCCAAATCATGTACGTTTGTAAAGTATCTCATAATTCCTTTCATTTATATTATTATTGTCTTATTTGTCCATCCCCCTGAATAATCCACTTGTATGTGTTCAGTTCCTCCAGGCCCATCGGACCACGAGCGTGAAGCTTCTGCGTGCTGATACCTATTTCCGCTCCCAATCCGAACTCACCTCCATCGGTAAACGAAGTAGGCACATTCACATAAACACAAGCCGCATCCACCATCTTCATAAAATAATCGGCCGCCCAGTCATTCTCCGTCACAATACATTCACTATGTCCCGAACCATAGATAGAAATGTGGGCCACAGCCGCCTGTATGGTCATAGTCGCCGTCACTGCCATTTTGTAGTCCAGAAACTCTGTTCCGAAAGTATCCGTAGAAGCATGTTTCAGCAAGTGGGAAGGGTAAGAAGTTTTCAGATAATTGTAACACAAGTCATCGGCATAGATTTCCACGTTGTCCTGCTGCAAGCCGCTACAAAGAGTGGAAAGGTCGGTCAGCCGGTTCACATCTACAATCAGGCAGTCCAATGCGTTGCACACGCTGACACGACGTGTCTTGGCATTACGGATAATGGCGGCTCCCTTCGCCACATCACCCTCCTTGTCAAAATAAACGTGACACACACCGGCTCCTGTCTCGATAACGGGAATCGTGGCGTTCTGCCGCACATAATCTATCAGCCCCTTGCCGCCCCGGGGAATAATCAAATCCACATAGCCACGGGCATGGAGCAGTGCATCAGCCGAGTCATGTCCTGCCGGCAACAATGCCACCAGATAAGGAGACAAGTGGGCTACATCCAGCAATGTATTCCGGATAATCTCCACCAGAATACGGTTGGAGAAATCGGCATCGCTTCCCCCTTTTAATATACAAGCGTTGCCTGACTTGAAACAAAGTGCAAACACATCCAAAGTCACATTAGGACGAGCTTCATAAATAATGCCTATCACCCCAAAAGGCACACTTACCTTGGTCAGCTTCATGCCATTGGGACGCACAGTCTCATTCAGTATTCTCCCCGACGGAGAAGGCAACGTGGCTACTTGCCGTATGCCTCCAGCTATAGCGCGAATACGTTCCGCCGTCAGTTTGAGACGGTCATATTTGGGATTCGACGGATCCATCGCCGCCAGATCCTTGGCGTTCTCTTCCAGAATCCGGTCCGTAGCAGCCTCCACCCTGTCGGCCAATGCATACAAAGTGTCATTGATGATCTCCTCCTTGCAGAAAGCAAGAGATCCTTTTGCCTGCCGCACCTGTTTAAAAATATCTTTTATCTGTTCCATAGTCACTTCATTTTATCTAAATCATTACCACACCGCATCAGTCCAAATACAAATAATCATAGTGTACCATAGGTTTCTGTCCATGTTTCCCCTGCAATGCACGCGCTTCTGCCGAATCGAATCCGATGCGTCCCACTCCTATCTGCCTGCCCCGGTGGTCTATGATTTTCACTATATCATCTTTTTCAAATTCCCCTTCTATGCGGACCACTCCCACAGGAAGCAGGCTTACCGCCTTCTGTCCTTTCAACACTTTCACGGCCTGTTCATTCAAATGCAACTCGCCTTTCGCAAAGCCTTCGCTGTGGGCAATCCACTTCTTCACGCTGGATACTCCACCTTCTGCCGGAATAAAGCGCGTACAAACCGTCTCTGCCGGATGTTGCAGCAAATCGACCAGAATATGGTCTTTCTTGCCGTTGGCTATAATGACGGTAATGCCCTCATCGGCCACCTTGCGGGCAATGGTAGTCTTGGTCAGCATGCCGCCCCGGCCGAATCCCGATTTCTCCGTCTGTATATAGTCCGAAAGATCCTTTCCCTGCTCCACCTCCCGTATCACCTGCGTACCGGGGGTAGAAGGAGAGCCATTGTATATGCCGTCAATATTGCTCAGTATGATTAATGCCTGCATATCCATCATGGAAGCGATCATTCCCGAAAGCTCGTCATTGTCTGTAAACATCAGTTCGGTGACCGAAATGGTATCATTCTCATTTACGATAGGTATGACACCGTTCTCCAGCATCACCATCATACAGTTGCGCTGGTTCAGGTAATGACGGCGCGTGCCAAAACTTTCTTTCGTAGTCAGCACCTGCCCGACGGGAATACCGTGTTCACGAAACAGCTCATAGTAACGGTTGATCAGCTTTGCCTGCCCCACTGCCGAGAAAAGTTGCCTTTGCTCCACACTATCTAATTTTTTGGAAGGTTTGATCTCGCTGCGTCCCGAAGCTACCGCCCCGGATGAAATTAAAATGACTTCCACCCCGGCTTTGCGCAATTCCGCCACTTGGTCTACCAATGCCGACATACGCGTCACATCCAGTGTACCGTCTTTACGCGCCAACACATTACTACCTATCTTTACTGCTATTCTTGTAAACTGAACTGCCATTTCTCTTGTTATTTTAGAAACACAAATATAGATATTAAAATCAATCTGTAAAGTCAAATAAGCCAAAAATTAACCTTTATCGTATTTGTGTGCATGTATTTTTAATTCTCATCTTTGCAAAATGAAAATATATAACGATAATATTCAACAGGCAAACGTATGGTTAAAGCTATTTTTTTCGATATTGACGGTACATTGGTTTCTTTTGAAACTCATAAAATTCCTGCTTCGACCCAAGAAGCATTAAAGGCACTCCGTGATAAAGGCATTAAAATCTTTATTGCTACCGGACGCCCACAATGTTTAATAAACAACCTGGGTGACTTAGAGTTTGACGGGTATATCACAGTCAACGGCAGCTATTGTTTTACCGCCGGCCACCAGCCCATTTATAAAGGTTGCATCCCGCAAGAAGACATTGAACGGCTAATAACTTTTCAACAGAAATATCCGGTACCTTTCGTTTTTGTACACGGCAATGAAATGTTCGTCACTGAAGTGAATGACAGAGTACAGGCTGTTTCCGATCTGATTGAAATTCCTATTCCCCCTGTCGCCTCCATAGAAGAAGCCCGTGGAAAAGACATCCTGCAAATAATGGGGTATTTTACGGCCGAAGAGGAAAAAGAAACAGATATATTCGGCAAAGTGCTGACCCATTGCGAACCGATGCGCTGGTATCCATTGTTTGCCGACATCATTGCACGGGGCAACAGTAAAAGTACGGGAATAGACAAAGTGCTGGCATATTTTGACATTGACCTGAAAGACACAATGGCTTTCGGTGACGGCGGCAACGATATTCCCATGCTGAAACACGTAGCCACAGGGATAGCTATGGGAAATGCCGAGCCTCATGTAAAAGCTGTGGCCGACTACGTGACCACCTCCGTAGATGAAGACGGAATAGCCAATGCTTTGAAACATTTCGGATTAATCTAAAGAAGATTTGATGAAAAGAAAATGAATGATGCAGAGAGTATCCTCATGAGAGATCCAAAACTAAGGTTTTTCATGTCGTTTATTAATTTAAGAGATGCAAAGATATTCATTTACTTCTTATTAATTCGTTTCTTGTTTTGATTTCTTGACCCATTTTTCCAGAAAACTCTTTATCTTTACGCAAAATATTTATTAATTGCGAATCTATGAAGAAAACCTATTCTATCCTTTGCGCATTTGTATTGGCAGGCTCGTTCTTCGGCTGTTCCACAACACAGCAGAAGACAAGCGAAACTGACTACACGCAGTATGTTAACACGTTCATCGGAGCAGCAGACAACGGACATACCTTTCCCGGTGCCTGCCGTCCTTTCGGCATGATCCAGACAAGCCCCGTAACCGGAGCTATCGGCTGGAGATATTGCTCGGAATATGTGTACACCGACTCCCTGATATGGGGATTTACCCAGACACACCTTAATGGAACAGGGTGTATGGACCTGGGAGACATCCTGGTGATGCCGGTTACCGGAACACGCGCCCGTGCCTGGGACGCTTATCGCAGCCACTTCCCCAAAGACAAGGAAGCAGCGACTCCCGGATACTACACCGTAGAGCTGACTGACCCCGGCGTGAAGGCCGAACTGACCGCCTCTCCCCATGCCGCCCTACACCGTTATACCTATCATAACGCCGACTCGGCATCTGTATTGATTGACCTTCAGCACGGACCTGCGTGGAACGAAAACCAATATCATTCGCAAGTACAAAGTTGCGAAACCAATTGGGAAGATGCACAAACTTTGACCGGACATGTACGCAACAGCGTATGGGTGAACCAGGATTACTTTTTTGTTATGAAGTTCAATCGTCCCGTCATAGATACCCTGTATCTGCCCATGGCCGAAACAGAAAAAGGGAAACGTATCATCGCTACTTTTGACATGGAGCCGGGAGAGGAACTGCTGATGAAAGTAGCCATGTCCACCACCGGCGTGGATGGAGCCAAGAAGAATATGGAAGCGGAAATAGCCGACTGGAATTTTGAAGGAGTGAAGCAAGCAGCACACGACGAATGGAACAATTATCTGAGCCGCATTGAAGTAACCGGTACGGATGACGAGAAGACCAACTTCTATACCAGCTTCTACCATGCCCTGATACAGCCCAACCAAATCTCGGACGTAGACGGATGGTACCGTAATGCAGCCGATTCCATCGTTAAAGCCGGTAACGGAGCTTTTTATTCCACTTTCTCCTTATGGGACACTTACCGTGCCGCCCACCCGTTTTACACCTTAATGGTTCCTGAAAAAGTAGATGGATTCGTCAATTCATTGGTAGAACAGGCTGAAGTACAGGGCTTCCTGCCTATCTGGGGACTTTGGGGAAAAGAAACATATACCATGATTGGCAACCACGGTGTTTCAGTTATCGCTGAAGCGTATCGCAAAGGCTTCCGGGGTTTTGACGCCGAACGTGCCTTCAATGTTATCAAAAATACCCAAACCGTATCTCATAAACTGAAATCCGATTGGGAAACTTATATGAAATACGGTTATTTCCCTACAGACTTGATTAAGACAGAATCAGTATCCTCTACGCTGGAATCGGTATATGATGATTACGCCGCAGCCGATATGGCCCAACGTATGGGTAAAGAGGAAGATGCCGCTTATTTTGCCAAACGTGCCGATTTTTATAAGAACCTGTTCGATACTGAAACGCAATTCATGCGTCCCCGCAATGCTGACGGGAGTTGGAAATCTCCTTTCAACCCTAGTCAGGTTGCCCACATGGAAAGTACCGGTGGAGACTATACCGAAGGTAATGCATGGCAGTACACCTGGCATGTGCAACATGATGTGCCGGGGCTTATTGAGTTATTCGGCGGAGAACAGGCATTCTTAAACAAATTGGATTCTTTATTCACCTTGAAACTGGAAACCACCCAGGCAGATGTTACCGGCTTGATCGGTCAATACGCACACGGCAATGAACCCAGCCATCACATTACTTATTTATATACGTTGGCAGGTCGCCCCGAACGTACCCAAGAACTGATCCGTGAAATCTTTGATACGCAATATCATCCCGAACCCGACGGACTCTGTGGCAATGATGACTGCGGACAGATGTCAGCATGGTATATGTTCTCTGCTATGGGGTTCTATCCGGTAGATCCGGTAAGTGGCAATTATGTATTCGGCGCCCCGCAACTGCCTGAAATTGTATTGAACCTGGCCGATGGAAAGACTTTCACGATCATTGCCGAAGGATTATCAAAGGAACACAAGTATGTTGACAGTATTACACTGAACGGTGAACCTTATACAAAGAATTATATCTCGCATGAAGATATCCTAAAGGGCGGGACTTTGGTGTATAAGATGAAATAAGGAATCTACCTCATTACAGGAAGAGGGTATAACAGCCGGCTCCGGCTATATACCCTCTTCCTGTTTTCTGCTCCTGATGCTTTCCAAAGGATCATAATGCTCCAGGTATTCATGTCCTTATCCATGAAACATGATCATTATCTGCATAACTTCTGCTTTAGATATCTTGTAACTGCCATATTAAATTATTGCCATGGACCATGTCAAGTCAGAGCATGGTACAATGGGCAACACAAAAATACAACTCTCATATTTGCTCAATCCAAACTTTATTGCGTTATTTGCGTTACATGTTTTATGTAACATAAAAACAGCAATGAAGAATATTCCTACTAATCCATTTTTAATAACCGGTTACCAAGGACCCGACTATTTCTGTGACCGCGAAAATGCTTAGTGTGAAATAGAAACTTGAAAGAGCTTGAACACCTGATCCACAGAACCGAAATCTATCTTATTTTCTTCGATGTATCGGTTCCATCGGACTTGTTGTTTTTTAGGGAAAAGCTTTAAAAAACTCTTCTTGTTATAAAAGCGTTTCGTTTTTTTACCTACACCAACTTCGTAGGTTTTATTAATTCCGGTAACGATACGTTGGGCGTCCTGTATGCCACCGGACAACCCTGTACCTGTTAATCCTGAATAGTTATCCACGGAAGCCGTTTGTGTAGTTCCTCCATACGAAATCTTTTTGGGGGCTCTTCGTGTATCACCTGTATAGATTACATTGAATTTGGGCTGAGCTTGGATTACCTCTACCGCTTCTTGCTTTCCTATCAAGAAACTTCTGTTGCCTATGCGAAGCACCGCTATCAATTCCGGATCAGAAAACTCCTTTTCTTGTTGTTCCGGATCTTTAAAGACATAATGCTTCTTTATCAGGTCATAATTAACCGGAGCCGTAAACTGTCTTCCATCTTTATATACAATCAAGCAATCTTGAAATTCATCAAACAGATAAGAGGAATTGTCCTTAGTATTTTGCGCAAACAGACCCACACAGAATATCCATATCCCTAACCAACATAAAATCAGTCTCATATATTTTCAGTTAATTGTTTATCTCAAGAAAGGGTGAGCCTGAAGCCCACCCTTTCATTTATTATAAAAAAGAATTCACCTGCGTTACGGAAGGAAAGTAACACGTACTTCATACATACGCTGATGTTGCTCCACTCCAGCAGGGCGATGAGCGATATTCTTCACCAGATAACGACGAGGCTTGGTAAAATCTCCCGGCATACCCAATTTAGGAGAGTCACCTACGGGTTCTACCGTACAGACAGAATAGCTTACCAGATAAAGTTCACCTATGATTTCATTCTTTCTAACAGGAAGAACTACATATTGTGAACGGTTATCAACAGGATTCACCAATTCAAAGTCACCGGAGAACTTGCTGCCATCAAACAAGAACCCCTTGTTAGCTGTCGAATATTGTACATCCGAAGCGGCATATACGTTTAATACATACACCTTGCCATCAGGCGCACTGCTATCGGATTCTATTGTTTCCGAACCTTCCACTTTTATTGATTCTCCGGCAGCCACAACTTTCCCATCCGGCATGGTATAGGGAGCCCCCGTTCTGTTAACCCACGTAAAAACGTCAGAACTTCCAATCAAACGAGTATCAATATAATTGTCCACCCATTTGTTCCAGTTAACTGCATAAATCTTGTCATTAAACAATTCCCGGGCTTTTAACTCGATTTTGCTTACCCCTACTTCTGAATAAACAGATTCCGGTGCCTCTTCATAAGTCAATCCGGCAGTACAACTAGAAATAACTGATGCACTGCACAACACAGCTGCACCTATACATATTTTATTTAGCAATTTATTCATCATAACTATCTTTTTTTAATTGTTATAGTTGAAGTTTTTCCATCCCGGATTCTGTTGCAATTGTGTATAGTCTCTCAACATGGACTGTGAAAATGGTACAAAGTAGTATCTTGCATCATCAAACTTTCTTTCATAATAAGAATACGGCATCTCAAAAGTCTGGAATTTAGGAGTAAAATATCCTTCACCACCCGGCTCTACAGGATAACCATTCTCACCAGCCTTTTCGCTTTCCATACCTTTACGGAAAATCCATAATCCTCTGGAAGGAGTATTCAACTCTTCAATAGTCGTTTTGCCTTCTGCTTCCCCCCAACGCAATAAATCGAAATAACGGAAGCCCGGACATTCAAATGCAAATTCCAAACGACGTTGCAGTTTCATTTCATTCCACAAATCATTGCCGTCATAATTAGGCAATCCGGCACGATTACGGATTTCATTGATATAGCCTGCCGCATCGGTCTTGCCTAGTTTAATACTTGCCTCGGCACAATTCAGCAACACTTCCGCATACCGTACATTGAAATAGCAAGTCTGACGCTGGGTGTCAAAATCCAAAGTCCCGTCCGTATTGATTTTATTAAACTGAGAGTACTTCCTTGAATAATAACCAGTTATTGTTTGTGCGGAAGCTCTGTTGATTGGTGCGGAATTTAAATTTTCCATCACTCTATACCCAGAATGTAAAGCACTGTATTTTAAGGTCTTTTCATCTAGTGTAGTATTGTCAATCCAAGTTTGAATAATATAACGTTCTTCTTCCGGTCCCATATATGCTCCATCGTAAGTAACTGTGGAATAGAAGCGGCTATCGCGATTCTTGAACATATCGCGATAATTAGCAGATTCTCCTTCTAATTCTCCTTCTGCATTTCTATGGATTCCCATGGCTTTTGCCTGTGAAGTTTCCCACCAATTTTTCCATTTGCCATCAGCGTCATCTTTCTGTAAATAACAGTCTACCAAATCCTGTGTAGGAAATAAACCTGAACGACGCCCGTAAGAATAAGTCGCATCTTCGGTTGCTCCATAATAATTCCCGTCAGGTCCGTTCTTTGCAGTTGGATTGAAACCACTACGTTGGTTTTCTTTAAACATGACCGGCCAAATTGACTCAACGCTTGTATGTGACTCTGTTTTTGTGAACAGATCCTCATAATTCGGTTCCAAACTGTACTTGCCTATCAATCCTTTAGCTGCATTATAAGCCAATTCATAATAATGATTTGCATTCTTCTCAAACTTGAACAAGCCTTCAGCGTCATCCGAATATAGACCTTTGGCTGAAGCATCGGCCGCATTGGCTGCATATAAAGCCACGCGCGAAATGTATGCGTTAGCTACATCTTCATTTACCATACCAAGCGTATGCGTTCCACCATAAGCTTTAAAATAATCTACGGATTTCTGCAAATCGTCTAGAATATTGTCGAAAATAGTTTCGCGTTTGGTACGAGGCAAATAGGTTTCATCTTCAATCGTTAACGCTTTGTCTACATAAGGAACGCTTCCCCAAAACTTTTCCATGTCAAAATAAATAAAAGCACGGAAAAAGTAACATTCACCCAAGAATTGGTTCTTCTGAGCTTCTGTCAATATGCTGCTGGAAGAAATTTTTTCAATTCCAAGATTTACAGCACGAATGTTTTTATAAGCTCCACTCCATGGGGCGCTGAAACAAGTGATACCATTATTTTCATCATAAGTACGTTTGTTAAAATTGTACTGTCGATACGTATCCCAGTCCTGTTCATAGTTTCCCTGACAGTTATCTGACCACTGTTCTGACTGGAAGGTGTCACCAGATGCCGATTGGGATATGAAATAGAAATTGTTCACATAAGAACGAGCCAATTGAGGATTTTCCCAAAAGCGTTCTTCATCCACTTTTGTTGTAGGTTCTATTCCTAACGGATCACATGCAGTTGTTACTCCCATCATCGAAGAAAGAAATAACCCGGCCAGAATATATTTAGTTGTTTTATTTTTACGTTTCATATTAACCAAGTTTTATAAAGTTACTGTTACGCCCAAAGTATAAGAACGCTGGGTAGGATAGCTTCCCAAAGTACCATTGTTATTATAGATAGAAGCACCTGTAGTAATGAATTCGGGATCCTGCAAATCTTTCAGTGGATAAGATTTTTTAGTCCAAGTAAATGCGTTAGTCACAACGAAACTTAAATCCAATCCTTGAATAACTGGTAGATTTTTCAAAACCGAACGTTTTAAGTCATAACGTAAACTGATATTTTTCAGTTTCAGGTAAGAGGCATCAAAAGACCAGATGTCAATGTAACTATATCCAAATCCATTGCCTTCAGGAACCGGAGTTGGAAGAGCGGCGTCTACATCAGGGTTGCTCGGTGTATATGCATTCTGGAACGCGTATTGTCCGTAATTCCACATATAGCTTTGTTGGCTGCGGAGCGGAGAAGGCATAGCTCCCCTTGCACCGGTTGCTCCTTGGAAGAACAGTTCCAGATCGAATCCGTTCCAGTCGGCTCCTAAAGTTACACCAAATTGAGTATGTGGAGTAGACCCTTCCGCATTGAACACATAGTAATCATTTACACGACCATCACCATTTAAGTCCACCAAAGCCGGAGTTCCCAAAGTCATATTATTGTTAGCGTGTAATAAGGAATTATACATATTTTGCCATGACCCGTGTAATCCATTGGTCTTCAACCCATAAGGATATGTTATAGATTCTCCGTTTGTTACATAAGGACGTTTGCCGATATTGTCGAATGTCGGAGTCCACCAGTCCGAATCAGAGCTGCTATGGCGAGTCACCCGTTCATCCCAATAAGAATAGTTTACCCCTACACGATAACCGACTTTGCCAATCTTGTCTTGCCAGTTCAACGAAACTTCGAAACCTCCTTTTCGTGAAGTAGTGTACGGAGCATTAATTTTCGGAGTGTTCGGCATACCTAAAATATCTACCCGAATCATATCATCAGTCATGTCCATCACATCTCCTTTGTTCAAATATAAAAACGTATCGAATGATCCTGTCAAGCGGTCTTTCAAAAAGCCGAAATCCAGACCAATACCATACTGCTTACTGCTGGACCATTGTAAATTGTTTGCTACATCAGACTCGTACCATCCTACATTAGAAGCCATATTTTCTCCAAACAATATGCGGTTTGAACTCTGCGCATATTGGGTAAGGAAAGAAAATGGACTTCCCACTTCATTACCTACCAATCCAAATCCGCCACGTAATTTTATCATATTAACAATGTTCGGATTCACCAAATTCTTGAACCAAACTTCATCGGACATCACCCAACCCAATGAGAAAGCCTGAAAATATCCCCAACGTTTATCCGGGCTATAACTCAAAGAACCATTGTAGTTAGCACTGTATTGGAACAGGTACTTATTGTCATAGTCGTAAGTAAAACGCCCGATGTAAGAAGCAGAACCCCATTCTTCAGCAGAGCCACCGGCAGAAACTAATGTACCGCCTAGATCAAGCTGCGGAGCCAAAGTGGTAGGATATCCTTTTTTCTTTGCATCCGTCCAATTGCTCTTTCTTACCTGACTTTGATAGTTCACCATAGCAGATAGATTATGCTTTCCGAAAGAACGGGTATAATCAATCTGGAAAATGCCGGTCAACAACTTATACTTATTCCATTTTTCATATAAGTTGGCGTTTTCAGGATTATAGGAAGAAACGGCAGTAGCATACGGATTGTCATAAACGCCTTCCTGATCATGGTTAAAATGACGCTGATGATAATAAGAAGTAGTGAAGTTCAAGCTAGCCTGTGCAGACAAGCCTTCCACCCAAGGCACACTCCATTTCAAAGCTGCATTCATCTGGAAGCGATAAGATTCTGTATTGTTGAAACCGTTGTTCAACTGCGCCTCCACAGATCCCTTTCTTGGCAGTCCGGTACTCCAGGCAGCCGGCCTCTTAGGCATCCAGTCACCATACATGGCATTGTTGAACACACCTTCACCATCGGCAGGTTTATTGTTGTTAGAAGTATTACCGTTCAAGTTGAAAGTAAATTTCAAACTCTTGTCGCTCAACAACATGGCGTCTGTGTTCAAAATCATGTTCACCTGTTCGTATGAATATTTATCACTGACACCATTTTGCTTCATATATCCCAAACTTGAATAATATTTGATACGTTCGCCACCACCACGCAGGCTGACATTAGTTTGATACATTGGCTGTGTATGATCAAACATATCCCATGGGTCGTAAGAAGAATAGTAGTCCTGGATATTTTTACCTTGTGTCTTTAACGGATCGAACAAATCGTTGATGTCTTGCAAAGAATACCCTAAATTATATCTTTCGTTCACCAGGTTACGGATTTCTTCAAATCCGTATCCTTTCTGCCACAGATCGCCCATATAATATTTAGAAAGTTCTGTATCATTAAAAGTCGGACTCTCTTGGAAACTTGCCAATTCCGCTTCATTACGTGCCAATGCGTACTCGTAACTACTCAATCCTTTGGGACGATAAGCAGGAGTCATGATAGACACTTTTTGGTTTAAAGTAATGGTAGGCGCGCCTTCCTGTCCACGCTTGGTAGCAATCACTACTACACCATTAGCGGCACGCGGACCATATACGGCAGTTGCAGCAGCGTCTTTCAAGATTGACATGGAAGCTATATCATCCGGACGCAAGCGGTTGAAAAACTCATTACCTTGCCCCGAATCCATCACGACATCGTCAATGACATACAAGATATTTTCACCGCCTCGAATCCAAATTCTGGCGTTTTCACCCGGCGCACCGGAAGCCTGTTGAGTTACCACACCGGTAACACGTCCTCCCAACCCTTCGGACATAGAAGCAACCGGTAACTTTGCCAATTCGGACATCTTTACGGTAGCGGCAGATGCAGTCATTGTTTTGGCTTTCTGAACACCACCATAACCTACTACAACCACTTCTTGAAGAGTTTGTGAATCTTCTTGAAGAATAATTTTTAAAGATTCTCCTTTAAATTTAATCTCTTGGGTAAGATATCCCACAAAGGAAACTTGGATAACATCTCCTTGTTTAACACCTGACAAGGAAAAGTCACCATCAATACCGGTAATAGTACCATTGGTCGTACCTTTCACTACTACAGACGCACCGATAACGGTTTCACCTGTAGCATCTACTACGACTCCCGTGCACGTCCCTGTCTGTTGTGTGATTTTCACATCGGTAACGCCGGGATTGGCGACCGCGTATGCTGCTCCTGTAGAGGCACCCATTAGGAACAGCAACATACTGACTGATTTTAGTCGTTTTAACATAGCTGTGATTTTTTTTAAAGTTTATTGAAAATCAAGTAATTCCGTTTCCTTAGTTCCTTCAGAACTATGTTTTTCAATTTAATTTAGATTAACGGTGCAAATATATAACAATTTTAATATATATAAAGGGTCTCTTGAAAAATATTTTTAATATGCCCTGATTTTTAACGTTTGAGATGCCTGAAGCACCTTATTTAAAGAGAGAACTGCTAACTGTCACAGAAGTTTCTTGAAATGATTTATATTGTTTTTTCATCGAATATTTACCCTTTGTTTGGTAGTCGGTAGAAAACAGGTAACGTATATTGGGATAAGAACCAAAGGAAAAAAGGTGATGTCAGTCCATGCCGTTGGTGTATTGCTAGAGAAAATATACCTTTTTATATATAAGTATTGCAGACAACAATCAAAAGATGAAAGGAAGGACGGAAGAGGGAAAGAAGTCCAAACAAACTGTAGACTGTAATTTTAAGTCCTTGAACTTGCCCATGTGACAACTTGCACAAGAACAAGATTGTCCTTTGAGGAGATAGAAAAGTTGGAACATTCCTTGTCCTGCGGTGACAGAAACATTTCTGTTATCGCAGGACAAAGGAATTTACATTAATAAATAAGCGTACCCGAGATACACCAATAACTATTGCTTCCTCCTTCGGGAGCACCCTGTGGTATTTTTACGGTAATGCTGTGTTCACCCGCTTCCAGATCACCCAAATAGATGTATTCGGGATTGGTCACCGTACCCGGACACCAGTTGGAACGGCTCAAGTCGGAAGAACTCAGTCCATTGGAGAAATTACCCGAACAAGGATTCCAGTTACGATAAGTTCCACAATCATCCCGCCAAGGTACGAAAGAGATCACCTTTTCACCGTCCAAATAGAGAGTGTTCGGTTTCTGGTTGAACTCATCACCGCCTCCCCAACCGCCATGTCCCGTGGTGAGGTAGTACAGACGGGCGTTCTTGGCAGGCTCCTTCAAGGTGAACTTTACGGTAAGAGAATCCTGACGCATGAAAATCGGATAAGGCTGTCCTGCCTGCTCCAGATAATTCACTGTATTGAACAGCGAAAGAGTATTATAAACTCGATGTTCTTCATCAGGATAATACTTCAGTTTCAACGACAGACGATGTCCTTTGGCATCCCAGTTGCCGATGTAAGCGCCAATCCAAGCTTCCCCTTCCAATTTTTCGGCCAGTGGAGTTACCTCCATTTTGTAAAGTACGGAATCCACCCAGTCCTGCCCCTTCACCTTATTATAATTGAACTTGCGCACACCGAAACCGGTGAAGAAACGCATCAACTCTAAAGGCACATCATACTCCGCTGTGGAAATCAGCCCGTGGTAGTCCGTATTTTCCGAGCGGAAAGAGGGAACTTTCTTCAAATCACGTATGGCATCAAGAAAAGACAGCTGCTTGCCTTCCGGTATCAGAAAGACAGAACCGGTGCGGTCGTAAGCATCACCGTCCGAGTATTGGACAACTTCCGCAAAGACGGTACGATTCTTCACATAGTCGGGCAGCTTCACTTTCTTCAACAGGATGGTGCCGCCTCCGGCACTGTATTGTACGCCATCCTCCAGTACTTCGGGCAATTTAGCGTTGTTGAAGCAGATGCTCTGCTGGTCGAAGACCGGAATTGTGATAACTCCGCTTTGGTTGATGGTATATTGGTAGTCGGCCGCATCCATGCTTTCCCCCCACGACTGTGGCAACACATCCTTTCCTTTCTTCAGCGGGGTAATATGGGTGGCTTCCTGAATCATGTCACCGTTTCTCACGACTCTCAGTACCAATCCGTCAGGTACACCCACATTGGCTTGCGGAGTACCACGAAAAGGGATGTCGTTGGTATACCACACCTCGATGGTGTTGGAATTGATGGATGTGCGCAAAATTTTGCAGTTCATCCCTAAGTGTTTTCCTTCGCCCGTTTGCGTGAAACCTTTGCCGAATTCGAAGGGAGTGACCGCAGATATCACTTGTCCGTTAGGTAGTTCAGCCCTGCGGTATGCCTGCCGGGTGGTGTAGTCGATGTAACTGCCGGTTACAGGTGTTTTGTCTTCCGGGCGGGGATTGGGACGGTCATTTTGCTCCGGCCATACGTTGGTCAATGATACGCGGTCACCGGACACGGTCATCAACAAATGTCCCGGCCGGACTCTCCCTTTGTAATTCGATTGGTAGGTCACCTCGATACCTTGCGCATTCTTCACTTTTTTAGGGTAGTTCTGCGCGTAGATCGTTCCGGTGCTAAGCAGGAAGCACAAGCCGATTCCTACGTCTTTCAAGATGGTTCTTTTCATTTTTTCTTATTTTAAAGTATGATATAACAATTCGTTTTACATGAAACACAAAATCCTCCCTTCACCCTATCCGACTCATTACCAGCGATCTGCGGTGTAGGAACGTCCGTAATGCCCTTTAACCGGTATGTAGGCAGTGGCATTTTTGTAGCCCTCGCGTTGTAATGACGGATGCTCTCCTTGAGTCAATGTTTGCAGGCGACGGTAAGCGGTAGAACGAGTCATTCCGCAGACCTGCTGCATCCGGGCGCAGGTGATGCTGCGATGATCTTTAAAATATTCACTCAGCAACCCGTCTACTTCGATAGGCGACAAGTCCACCGTGTGCACCTTGTATCGTTCTCTTACAAAATGCGCCCGGTTTATAATACTCTTCTTGAAACTTTTTTCGGGCTGAAAGTTGATTCCTGTTATCTGTACTGTGCCACGGGTCATTTTCTTAGGATTTTCACTCTCTGTGGAGCCGATGCTGACAGAGAAATACCCTAATCCGTTGATATGGATTCGCTTGCCGTCACCTAATTTCTCGGACAGAATATCTATCAGTCCCTCTACCACTGCCGCCCAGTCCGAACGGCTTACTGAAGTATAAAGCGTAGCCTCGTGTATCAAGTCCTTCGAGTGGATGGTCTGCTTGTTGGTGTTTCTCACATGGTATTTTTTCTTTTCCCCGTCATTTGCCGGAGATTCATAGATATCAAATTTAATGTCTGACATAATGTACTATGTATTTGTTTTATTTATAGGATGTTATCGTGCAAACTTACAGAACATTCTGTTGCTTCACCTTAGTGAAGCGGCAGTTTCACCCGTGTGGCAATGGCTCTTCACTAAAGTGAGTAGGCAACTTCACGTCAGTGAGAACCCAGATTCTTCCGGACGAAGGTACGGATTCTTTCGTCCTCTTGCAAAGATTCTGCCATAAATGTTTCACACGTTGGATTTATTTTAATTTGTCGGGCAAAGTTCTTGCAAAACCCTGTTTTGCAGAACTATCTTCACACCTCAAATCAATAAAAAAACAGATTTAATGGAAAAAGAAAAAGACTCAAAACTGAAACAAGCCATGAAAGGGCTTGATTCATTCCTCACCACTCATTATTCCTTTCGTTACAACCAAATAACAGAACAATGCGAATTTCATGACAAGCACAAGTTCGATAAATACCGTGTGGTGGATGAGCGGGAATTCAACACATTGGTTATTAATGCAATAGAGGAAGGCGTGAACTGTATGGACCGTGATATGCGCCGTTATCTGGGTTCGTCACGCATTCCTTCTTTTCACCCCGTGACAGCCTATTTGGAACATCTGCCACACTGGGACGGGCACGACAGAGTAAGCGAGCTGGCACGCTCGGTAAGCGATGAAACGCAATGGGTGGAGGTGTTTCATATCTGGATGCTGGGCATGGTGATGCAATGGAGCGGTAAAAACCGGATGCATGGCAACTGCCTGATTCCCATTTTGGTTAATCCCCTTCAGGGCCTGAAGAAGTCTACCTTTTGCCGGTCGCTCCTTCCACCAGCGTTACGTGGATATTATACCGATGACTTCGATGTGACCCGCGAGGGGGATGCCCTGCGCAAAATGCGCTCTTTGGCTCTTATCAATATAGACGAATTCAATCGGATGGAAGAAGGTAAACTGGCACGGCTGAAGAATCTAGTCCAAATGAGCGGTCTTAGTATGCGCCGTCCGTTTCAAAGCAGCTATAGCCAGCAACCGCGCCTTAGCTCATTTATTGGCACCTCCAATTTTTGCGATCTGCTGACCGATTCTTCCGGTAACCGCCGTTTTTATCCGGTGATGACCAAAGGGAGTATCCGTTTGCCTCGCATCAATTATAAACAACTTTATGCTCAGTTAAGAGATGAACTAAAACATAACCGCCGCTATTGGCTCTCACCCAAAGAAGAACAGGCTGTCAGCTTGCGTAATGACGCATTTTTGCGCCGTCCCATAGAGGAAAGCCTCTTTTATAGCTGCTTCAGTCTGCCCCGAGATGAGGAGAAGTTTCAAAGATGGACTATCGGCCAGATTTATGAAGTGATGAAAAAGGCCAGTCCTGAAACCATGCGTGATGTCAAGATGAGAGCCTTCGGAAAACATTTGGCTCTGATGGGAGTGAAGAAATTACATACCCGCTATGGCGACCAGTATCTGCTGAACCGGCTCTAACTGATAAACCATTTCGAGGAAATACTGAAAGTTCTGTCACCATATAATATTGAAGTCCAGCGATATGTGGTGACAGAATAAAAAGTATTACAATACAATATTTATTAATCCTATCCTAATTTAAATTTGACTATGGTAACGGGATGGTAGCTAGTAGAAAACTGGTAGAAATCGCAAATTTATTTCCTGTTTGTAAATTCAAGGACAAAGATCATCTTAAAATTACCAAAGTACATATACTCTGATTATCAGACATATAGCTGCAAGAGTAGTTCTGAAGGAACTAAGGAAACGGAATTACTTGATTTTCAATAAACTTTAAAAAAAATCACAGCTATGTTAAAACGACTAAAATCAGTCAGTATGTTGCTGTTCCTAATGGGTGCCTCTACCGGAGCAGCATACGCGGTCGCCAATCCCGGCGTTGCCGATGTGAAAATCACACAACAAAATGGAGCTTGTACAGGAGTTGTAGTAGACGCTACAGGTGAAACCGTTATCGGTGCGTCTGTAGTAGTGAAAGGTACGACTAATGGTACGATAACCGGACTTGATGGCGACTTCTCTTTATCCAATGTGAAAAAAGGGGATATCATTCAAATTTCATTTGTAGGTTATCAAACAGTAGAGATTCCTTGGGATGGACAACCCATGAATGTAACTTTACAGGATGACACACAAACATTGGGTGAAGTTGTAGTGACTGCTCTTGGTATCAAACGTGAGAAAAAAGCACTGGGTTATGCCATGCAGGAGGTAAAAGGTGACGCGTTACTTGAAGCTCGTGAAACGAACCTCGCAAATGCTTTGACAGGTAAAGTTTCAGGTGTCCAGATTATCCGTTCAAGTAATGGTCCTGGCGGTTCTTCCAAAATCCAGCTTCGTGGTGCGAATTCTGTAACAGGTTTGAACCAGCCGTTAATTGTTGTCGATGGTGTGCCAATGGATAACTTTACAGGAGCAAGTAATAATGATATTGATAACCCGACATTGGATATGGGTAATGGACTTTCAGATATTAATGCTGAAGATATTGAGTCCATGTCTGTGTTGAAAGGTGCGTCAGCTGCTGCTCTTTATGGTTCTCGTGCCGGTAATGGTGTTATTTTGATTACAACTAAAAAAGGAACAAAGCGTGAAGGTTTGGGTATCACCATCTCTGGTTCAGTTTCCGCTGAGACAACATTTATGCTCCCTAAACGCCAAAAAGCCTTTGGACAAGGTGAGAATGGCGTGTTCGACTCAACTAACGGCTATAGCTGGGGACCTGAAGTAACAGGGCAAAGCTACACAAAATGGGATGGTACAACTGCAAATATGCAAATCTTTGATAACGTAAAAAATTTCTTTGATACAGGTGTGAACTTATCAGAAAGCATATCATTCCAGCAGCAGTATGATAAAACATCCATTTACACCTCATTGAATCGTATGGATGACTCCAGCATGATACCGGGTGCTAACTTAAGCCGTACAAACTTAACTTTGCGTGCATCTTCTACTTTTGGTAAAGATGATCGTTGGAGTATTGATGCAAAAGTACAATACATCAATACCCTCGCAGAAAACCGCCCTATCAGTGGTGCACGTGGGAATAATGCATTTTATACTATTTTCAATATGCCTACGACTATTGACATCCGTGACTTTTCCAGCCCTGTCAAAGACGAATTCGGCGAAATGATCTGGTGGAGTAAAGGAGGTATCAACCCTTATTGGTCTAAAGATTATAATCCCAATAAAGATAGTCGCAATCGTTTCCTGATGAACGGATCATTGAAGTACAAATTTACAGATTGGCTGGATGCTGAAATCAAAGCCGGTAGTGATATGTATTTCACTGAGGGTGAAGAGAAATTGTATGCAGGAAGTCCTACTAATAATAAGAACAGCCGTTACAGCACTAGTGAGAAAAAGTTCTTCGAAAATAATTTCAGCTTTTTGATCAGTGGCCATAAAGATGAATTGTTTGGAAAATTTGGTGGTAATTTCTCTTTTGGTGGTAACTTAATGGAAAGAAAATCTACAGGTTTGGATAATTCTATGGGAAAATTGACTGCGCCCGATTTATTCTCTTTAGCCAATGGTGACAAAAAAGATTTGTCAATAACCGAAACCTATATTCATAAAAAAATCAATTCTTTGTATGGAACTCTTGGGATCAACTATAATGGTTGGGCATTCTTGGATGCAACTTTCCGTAATGACTGGTCATCAGCTTTGAATAAAGAAAACCGTTCATTCTTCTATCCGTCTGTTTCATTGTCATGGGTGATCAGTGATATGGTGGGTAAAGTAGGCAAAGGCATGCCCGAATGGTTTACTTATGCTAAAGCACGTGCATCTTTTGCACAAGTAGGTAACGATATGGATGCATATCAGTTATATAATACATATAGTATTGGTTCAGACCCTAATGGCAATACAACTGCCGGACAAGGAAAAACCAAATACGATGCAGATGTACGCAGCGAGTTGATTACTTCTTGGGAAGCCGGTGCTGAATTGAAATTCTTCAATAACCGTTTAGGAGTTGACTTTGCATGGTACAAGACAAACGCAAAACGCCAGTTAATGAATATTCCTTTAAATAACCTTTCCGGTTATGATAACATGAAAGTAAATGCAGGTAACATTCAAAATACCGGTATTGAAATCATGTTGAATGCACGCCCTATCGAAACAGCTCAATTTAGTTGGGATACTCAGTTGAACTTCTCTCAGAACAAGAGTAAGATTATTGAATTATTACCGGGAAAACCAGGTATGCAGTATGCTTTAGGAGGTTCTGACGCATTACAGGTTTATGCAGTTGCGGGAGGTGCTTATGGTGAAATCTGGGGTACCAAATATCAACGAGTAGAAGAAGGAGAATTTAAAGGACAATTATTACTCAATGAATCAGGACTGCCACAGGCCACTAGTGACAAGCATAAGATTGGTGAACAACAGCCTGACTTCCTATTAGGATGGACAAATACATTTAATTATAAAAACTTCACACTTAGTTTCCTGATTGACGGACGTTTTGGTGGCGATATTTTCTCATTCACCAATATGAACTTGCAACGTAGTGGTATTGCCGAATGTACTGCTCCAGGCGGTAAACGTGAGGATATCGTTGTAGCGGGAGTTATCAAAGATGGCAACGGTTATAAGGTAAATGATCAAAGTGTTTCTTTAGAACGTTATTACAAAGCTTTGGCTACAGGCCGCGCCGGTATTTCGGAAGCTTATATCTATGATGCTACCAACATCCGTTTGCGTAACATCGCCTTGAGTTATCGTTTCCCGTCATCTATGTTGAAAAAGACTCCGTTCCAACAGGTTAAGCTTGGTTTCACCGTGAATAATGTATGGATGATTTCAAGCCATTTGGACGGCATTGATCCGGAATCAGTATATGCTACAAGTACTAATGCAACAGGTTTGGAGAACTCGTCAGCTCCGACATCACGTTCTTACCTGTTTAATGTAACTCTTGGTTTCTAATCATAAAAAAGAAAAAGAACAATGAAAACAATGAATAAATTATTTTTGGGGCTTGGCTTTTGCGCCGGATTAGTTTCCTGCTCTGACTTTGATGAAGTCAATACCAATCCCACAGCCGCCGGTGAGGAATATGTAAAACCTCAATATGCATTGAATAATTCTATAGGACAGGCACAGATGAATCCCGGTACCGCAGAACGTGTAGTAGTCTATAATTGGGCTAGTGCTGCCAGAATTTGTGGAGAAATGAGTTTTCTGAACGTAGGCCGCTATAGTGATGACTACACATCTGCTTATTATTATCCTGATCTCAGTTCCAGTATTAAAAATGCTACGTTGGCTATTACAGCAGTAGAAAACCAGCTCGAAGCGGCCACTACCACTGCACATGAAAAAGAATTTTTCCCGAACGTAAAGCAGTTTGCCCGTATCTGGCGTGCCTATCTTATCAGTGAGTTTGTTGATAATTTCGGACCTTATCCTATTGAAAGTTTCCTAGGGGAAAATCCTGTTTTCAACTCAGAGAAAGATGATTATGAATTCATTTTAAAGGAGTTGAAAGAAGCGGCAGCAGCTATCAACACCTCTGTCCTACCTGTTGAGGCAGAAGGCAAATGCGACCCGTTTGACAATGTAAAATATGATCCTGTGAAGTGGCAGAAATATGCAAATTCACTCCGTATGCGTCTGGCCATGCGTTTATCAAACATCGACAAGGCAACTGCACAGGCCGAATTTGAGGATGCAGCCAAAGGTAACAAGATTTTAACGGCTGATGATATGTTTGCAGTAAAAGAAAATGATGGATGGGATGTCTTTTCCGGAGTATATACCCGTTCATTTGACGATCAGGTTCTTTCTTCAACAGTTGCCAATCTTCTGACTAATTTAGGTGGTATTAAAGTAACAGAACAACGTTCCGATTTGGCTAGTTATGTTAAACCAGCTAATTATTTAGGTATTAAATATGACAGACATTATGTTGCTAATACAGATAATCCTACTAAACAATATTGGCTGGATGGTATGCCGGAAAATCTTGACCCGCGTGCATTAAAGATATTCTGTCTGCCTGATGATGAAAATGCTGAGAACTACATAGATAAATATAATGACAGGACAGCTAAAGATTTCGTTCTTTACACAGTAGACGAAAACGGAAATCCGATTCCTAACAAGGATAATCCCGGAGAAATAAAGATTGATGCAACTCGTTGTTGGAATGGTTATCCCGCTGGTTCGCGTGGTGGATGGTCACCAACCTTGGCTTATAACCAACTGGTAACAAATGGATATGGCCCCGGCTGTACTCTTCCAATGTTGGGTAAAGACTACTGTAAGGGCAAATCTCGCATATTCTTTGCAGCATGGGAAACGTATTTCTTGCTAGCAGAAGCTTCATTGTATGGTTGGAACACTGGAACAACAGCGAAAGAAGCCTATGAAAACGGTATTAAAGCTAGTTTTGAATACTTTGGTGTTAGCGAATATGTGAATGATTATCTGAATTCCACCAACTACAATCGTGTAGGTACTTCAGTCAAATTTGATCATACCACTGAACCTACTGCTGAACAAATGACTTATGTGGATGGATACAGCAAGGAACAGAAGACTGTTACTTATGAATATCCTACAGCTTCTAAAACGTTATATGGAAAAGCATTGAATGACCACCTGACTAAAATTATCACTCAAAAATTCATTGCACAAACTCCGTATTTGGTATTGGAAATGTGGTCGGATTTCCGCCGTTTGGGATTACCATTCTTTGAGATTCCTGCAAACGAAAGTTCAATGACCGGTTCAGACATGGTCAATGCCTGGAATCCTAATTCTTGGAAAGACGGACAGAAATGGGAATTTTATCCACAGCGTATGCGATATCCTTCCAGTCTGGAGAATGCAGACCCCGAAGGCTATAAACAAGCTGTAGAGTTATTAGGAGGCTCAGATAATATCATCACCCCCTTATGGTGGACCGGACGTTAATGCCTTAACCTGAAACATTCATAGAATAATAAGTTAGCCAGCTAATGCATACTTAAAGTATTACGAATTAGTTGGCTAACTTATATTATTTTCTGAATGTCCCTTATTATGGCCCAAAATCATTTGATATTCTGATGTCGGCAAAGCATATTACACATGAATCATAGATTCCCTAAACATTCATAACTACACAAAAAAGAAGGACTACCTTCTCACGAAGCCAGTCCTTTCATTTGCTATTAATAATCTAGTAATTTTCTGGTAAATTTTGAACGCTTTCTTATCTAAGAAACAAGCATTAACGCTCTTTTGTTTATTCCTCCATTGTAAAACTTTTCAGTATTTTTTCGGCAATATTTTCATTTTCCTTGCTATAGATAATAGATATATAAAATCCACTACCTGCCGCCTTAGTCATCAGACAAGCATAAAGACAATGATCTGTTTCGCAGCTTCCTTTTAAATAAGTACCGAAAAACTGTGGTAACTCAAACTCCTGCACAGCCGACTGGTCTTTCACCCCGTCATCATTGGCATAGTCTTTTAATACACTCTTCAAGTCACTTTTTGTCATACCATCCGAATCCAAAGACTGAATGGTGATATAAAACCTGGAATTGTTCAGAAGAAAAGTCTCCTCTGTATCCTCCTCCACCAAAATCCCTTTTGGAGCCTCAAAAGTCAGACCATAGGCTGTCCATGTAATAGGAACCAAGGCTTGCGCACTTGCTGACAACCAGGCCAGACTTAAAAACACAAGAAGTAAAACCTTTTTCATTTTTAATTATTTTACCAATAAAACTCCGATCAGTCCACAACTGATTATTTATCCTTTTCACGGATTTCCACACGACGAATCTTTCCACTGATGGTCTTTGGAAGTTCTTCTACAAACTCTATGACACGCGGGTACTTGTACGGAGCAGTCACACGCTTCACATGATCTTGCAACTCCTTTACCAACTCAGGTCCTTCCTTACCCTTAAAAGTTTTAGAAAGGACAATCGTCGCCTTTACTACCTGACCACGGATTTCATCAGGCACACCGGTAATGGCACATTCCACAACAGCCGGATGGGTCATCAAAGCACTTTCCACCTCGAACGGGCCTATACGATAACCCGAACTCTTGATCACATCGTCAGCACGGCCTACAAACCAAAAATAACCATCCTCGTCACGCCAAGCCACATCACCTGTATAATAAATACCATCATGCCAAGCATCTTCCGTTAATTCCGAAGCACGATAATATTCTTTGAACAATCCCAATGGTTTGCCCCTATCTGTACGAATAACAATCTGACCTTGTTCTCCATCCTCAGCAGAACGCCCGTCGTGTGTCAACAAATCTATATCATATTGAGGATTAGGTACCCCCATACTTCCGGGTTTAGGCTCCATCCAGGGAAAAGTACCTAAAGTCAATGTAGTTTCCGTTTGTCCAAAACCTTCCATCAGACGGATACCTGTGATTTTCTTGAACGTTTCATATACAGAATAGTTCAAAGCCTCTCCCGCCGTAGTACAGTATTCCAAAGAAGAAAGATCATATTTACTAATATCCTCCTTAATTAAAAAACGATAAATAGTAGGAGGAGCACATAAAGAAGTGATATGATAATCCTGAATCTTTCCAAGAATATCTGCCGGTGTAAATTTTTCATGATCATACACAAAAATATTGGCTCCTGCTATCATCTGTCCATAAAGTTTTCCCCAGACAGCTTTCCCCCAACCTGTATCGGCAATGGTAAGATGAAGACTGTCACGATGCAAATTATGCCAGAAACTGGCAGTTACAATATGTCCCAAAGGATATGTAAAATCATGTGCCACCATCTTAGGTTCGCCTGTAGTGCCCGAAGTGAAATACATTAATGAAGTATCTTCATTCGTATTGGGATGTTCCGGTTTGACAAAAGGAGCAGCTTTTTCAATACCTTTATGAAAATCTTCAAAACCCTCCGGAATATCCGGTCCTACACTGACCAGTTTTTTTACTGAAGGACAATCGGGCATGGCATCTATAATATGCTTTGTTATCACATCTTCTCCTGCAGCTACAATCATCTTGATATCAGCAGCATTACAACGATACACGATATCCTTTTTTGTCAACAGATGAGTTGCAGGAATAACCACAGCTCCTAACTTATGCAAGGCAATAATAGAGTACCAGAACTCATAACGACGCTTTAAAATAAGCATCACCATATCACCATGACCAATACCAAGGCTCTGAAAATAAGAAGCAGTCATATCCGTATACTTTTTCAAGTCTGCATAAGTATATTGTATATGCTCCCCTTTATCATTAGTCCATAACAATGCTTTCTTATCGGGTTCTTCGGCAGCCCAGGCATCTACTATATCATAACCAAAATTAAAATTTTCAGGGATTTTAATCTTTAAATTCTTTATAAAGTCCTCTTGTGAGGTAAATGTGGTCTGTTCTAAGAATTTTTCTACCATAATCTTATTCAATTAAAAATTGAGAACCAAAAATTAGAAATAGTTGCAGTCAATGACAACGCTGTCTTTTTAATCTCAATTTATTATAATATTACTGCCAAGAATTTCACAGTCTTATCATCCAATGCCATCATACCATGTGGAATAGAAGAATCAAAATAAAGACTGTCACCTGGATTCAAGATCAATTCTTTTCCATTTATATTAAGTAACATTCTTCCTTCAATAACCAAATTGAATTCTTGTCCCTCATGTGAGTTAAAATGAATCGGAGTATTTTCCGGTTTCGGTTCTACAGTCACAATAAAAGGATCAGCCTTACGCCCGCGAAAACCGGAAGCCAATGACTGATATTTATACGCCTTGGTCCGTTCTACCGACACTCCTGAACCACAACGGGTCAGAAAATAAGAACTCATCTTAGGTTCTTCACCAAACATTAATACATCCAATGCAATACCGTATTTACGGGCTATTTTCTGTAAAGCACTGACAGAAATATCTTTCTCCCCGCTTTCCATACCCAAATACTCTTCCACTGAAAGCTGGCAACTTTTAGCCACTTCATCAGGAGTCAGTTCCAGAACGTCCCTTAATCCCTGGAGACGCTCAGCTATTTGTTTTATCTGGTCACTCATAATCTTATTGTTTTATGCTTCAAAGATAATGAAGATTTAAGAATTCCTAGCAAAATTTCATTAAGTTTCGAAGAAAACCATCTGACAGACAACATTAGTTAAGATTATATGCAAAACGTTTACTCTCCGAACGTACAGCATCATCAGCACATTTGAAACAAGACAAGAACCACAAAGTTAGCTTCCGAAGCCCCTCATCCTTTCCACAAAATTCTGAATCACCGGATACATAGCCTCAGGCGATTCCAACTCATAGCAAAGAGTTTCCAAAGGACACCAACCTGTCCGGTTTCTGTTCCAAATACGAGAAACTATTTGAACACACTCCACCTTAATATTCGCCTTGTGCAATACAGCCAATGCAGGCTCACTGATGATATCCGTATAAACCTCCCGGACACCCCCCAGCACCATCAATGCGGCAGCTGCTTTTCCTACCACCTTGTCAGCAACCTGCGCTCCATGCAAAAAGACCGGATGCTGATTCAGCAAATCATATAAATCGGCTACCCCGCGTTGGGTAAAAGTACGGATCTCTTCCTTTCTGATAACACAGGAATAGCCGCCTTCATGCAACAATCTGATTAATTCATCCATCTTCCTTTCTATTTCATTCAGATAATACGATGCATCTCATGACCTTCTACATAAATAGCACTAAACGGGCGGCTCGGACAAAGATTTTCACAAGCGCCACAACCGATGCAACGTTCTGTATTCACAACCGGTATCTTAAGTGATTTTCCATCATCGGTATCTTTAGGAACCATCAAGATAGCCCCCGTAGGACAATGACGGGCACAATTTCCACAACTTACCCCATCTGTGTTCACAATACAATTCTGAGCAATCCACACAGCATGACCAATCTGTACAGATGACTTCTCTGTCAAATCAGCCAAGTGAATAGCATCAGTAGGACATACTTCTGCACATTTCGCACACTCAGGACGACAATATCCACGTTCGTAAGACATCTCGGGCTGCATCAGATGTTTCAAATCACTGGACGGACGCAATACCTGATTAGGGCACACCGACACACAAAGCTGACAAGCCGTACAGTGCTGCGCAAAATGACGGAAACTCAATGCTCCCGCAGGAACAATAGGAGTGGCACGCTTGGGAACTTTCTTATCTATAAGAGGAGCCAGACCGCCATCCACTTTCTTTTCCTGAGCTTTTACGGCAACACTTGCAGCAATCAAAGCCGAAACCGTAAAGAACCCACGCCGTGCAGTATCTACCTTTTCTTTGTTTAAAGACGCCTGAGAAACCTGTTTGCCAATTCCTTCACTTGCCGGAGCCTGTTTCTTCAGAAGCATCTGCCCCGATACATATTTTATTGCCCCTTGGCGGCACTTGCCTAGACAATCCATACAAGCAACACAACGGGAATAATCAATCTCATGTGCTTTGGGATTAATGCAGGAAGACTTGCAATTACGAGCACAAAGTCCGCAACCATTACATTTAGACGTATCAATAACCGGTTTAAAATAAGAATATCTAGATAAGAATCCCAATACTGTACCCACCGGGCAAATGGTATTGCAATAAGTTCTTCCTCCACGCCATGCCAAAATAAAAAGCACAATCACAGTACCCACTGCAACTGCAAAAGTAGAAAGACCTTTCATCCAAACATCTACCGAATAAAAAGCATAACTGTCCACACGCTCCGCCCATAGGGCAAGTACATTGTTCCCCCACTGATACAAAGGTGTCAGCAGGTTAGAAACGATACGGCCGTATGCACTGTAAGGAGCAATCAACGCCGCCAATGAAACCGCCCCTGCTACCAAAGCGACGACAAACACTGCCAATACCCCATAGCGTAACCACGACAAAGCAGGCGAGTAGCGGAAACGATTCTTCTTTACCTTTCCCGAAACCCAGGAAATGATATCTTGAAACACCCCTAACGGACAGATAACCGAACAATAGACACGCCCCAAAAGCAGAGTCAACAAAACAAGGGCTATCACCACCCCCACATTCAATGCCAGCACGGCAGGAAGGAACTGTATTTTCGCCATCCAGCCAAACCAACCATGCACAGTTCCTGTAAAATCCAAAAACAGCAACGTGATCATTGTAAAGAACAAAAGGGCGGCGGCAAGTCTTATTTTACGTAACATAAGCATTCGTTATTTTATCATGTTTATCCATTCCATTATAAAGTCTCTTGTTTCAACTGTTCCACATATGCGTCTATGCGATGCAGTTCTTTGGGAATATCAATGCTTTGAGGGCAATGCGGATTACACTGGTTACATCCGGTACAATGGCTTGCCTGCCGCAGTTTGGGCACACTACGATCATAACCTATCAGGAAAGCACGCCGTGCACGGCGGTAATTCTCATCCTGACTGCTTTTAGGCACATTTCCTTCGTTGACACATTTATTATAATGCACCAGAATTGCCGGAATATCCAACCCGTAAGGACAGGGCATACAATATTTGCAGTCATTGCAAGGAATCGTAGGGAACTTCAGCATCAATTGGGCTGTTTCTTCCAAGAACTCTTTTTCTTCCTCATTCAAAGGTTCCAAGGGCGAATAAGTCCGAAGGTTATCCTGCAAATGTTCCATATAAGTCATTCCACTCAACACACACAACACGTTGGGATACGTACCGGCAAAACGGAACGCCCACGATGCCACACTGTTCTCCGGGCGACGCTGCTTCAAGCGCGCCACCAGGTGGTCGTTCAGTTTAGACAAACGTCCTCCCAACAGCGGCTCCATAATCACAGCCGGAATTCCACGCTTGGCCAACTCTCCATACAAATATTCCGCGTTAACATTTCTACCCGAAGCATGGCGCCAATCTACATAGTTCATCTGAATTTGCACAAAATCCCATTTCACATCCAGCGACAGCAAATAATCAAACACTTCCACCGATCCGTGAAATGACCATCCCAAATTACGAATACGGCCTTCTTCACGCTCTTTTAGTAAAAAGTCAAGAACTCCATTGTCAATATAACGGTCATGGAAAGTCTTGATCCCTTCCCCTCCACCTACGGAATGAAGCAAATAATAATCCAGATAATCCGTCTGCAATTCTTTCATCGACTGATGGTACATCTTGATGGAATTCTCACGAGTATAGTTTTGGAAATTGGACATCTTTGTCGCAATCAAGAGCTTTTCGCGGGGATAACGTTTCAAGGCCGCACCGGTGGCTCTTTCAGAAAACCCTTGGCAATAAACAGGAGATGTATCGAAATAATTCACTCCGTGAGCGATAGCATAATCCACCAGTTCATTCACCGCATCCTGATCTATCACATTTCCATCGCTGTCCGGTGCAGGTTTCAACGGCCAGCGCATACATCCATATCCTAAAAGTGAGACACGCTCCCCTTTGGGGGAAACGCGATACGTCATTTTATCCACAGGCACTTCGCCCAACACAGAAGCCTCGGATGAAGCCGGTTTCCCTTCGGATGCACAACCATACAGGGCTGCCGCCGATGCAGCCGCACTGACGCCTACTATCTTCAGAAACTTCCTGCGGCTCATTTCCTCTTTATCTCTCTTTTCCATAACCTTTTTTTATACTTAAGCACTGATTACCAATATTCGCAAAGATAAAAAGATTCCTTGATATTTATTGCGGCAAAGCACCTCATAATTACATAAAATGCGCACATAGTGCCACATGAATAATATTCTATCATAAAATGCCAAAAACTTCTTTCATTTTTGCATAACTCCAAACATACAGATCATTATTCTTCAAAAAAATACCATCCCATGAAAAAACTACTTCCGGCAAACTTATGCCTCTTCTCTTCCTTTCCGCTCCGGGTATAGGAACAAGATATTCTGATAGCTACTCCGAACACCTCCCTGCCGTTGCCCGTTCCCGAAAACGTGAAGCCATTATTACCTACAAGAAAATCCGTCCGATGATACAGCTGGACAATTTATCATACCGTCTCATCTCACCTTACAATGATAAAGGTGTTTCCTCACTGATGCTCTACACCCCACAGAAAAAACATGCCGTGTTCTTGCCTACAAGATTCAGCATTATTGCAATCAGATTGTTCCCCGTTTCCGCATGGACAGGCTGAAAGCCGACAAGCAATACCGCATCACGGAACTAAACCGGAAAAGATGCCCGTCCGCTGCCACTGGACAACAAAATGTTCTCCGGAAGAATACTGATGAAACAAGGTGTCGAGCTACCGCTACAACATGAGTACGCCAGCCGCATACTGGAGCCGCCCGAAGTGAGCTAAACCTTCCGGTTGATATTGACAGACAAAAAGAGGATGTCAAAACTCTGTTTTTGAAAATACGAACTTATAATCTGGCATTTGAACATCCTAAAAGGCTAAAGAAAGGGCCATATCATTACTCAATACAGAGCTTGATACGACCCTTTTTTAAGTGTTATAAATACGATCTGTAACTTTGCGAGGTAGCCATTTTAGTTTTGACACATTTACCCTTTTTTGTCTATCAGTCCATTCCGATACGTTTCATCAACTCATCATATTCCTTCTCTTCCCTGCACAACGGCCTGTACCAGGTATATTTCAACACCACGGTGGTCACCACCAGCAGCAACACCGACGCAATGAGTCCCCCCGTACCGCGCACCACCAGATACATGGGCACAATAGTGAGACAGCACTGCCACACGATACCAATCGCCACATTGAACATATCCCGCTTGAAATGGCGGTTGCGCGTCACCTGCGGATAGCGTGCTACCGCCTTGGCCGCCACCGGTTTCCACCACCCCCACGGACGTACCCGGATATAGAAGTTCACCAGCGTCTCCTCGTCAGTAGGAGGTGCCGAGTACGTACCCACGATACAACCCACCAGCGAAATGCCGAACAACACGGGGAAAAAATAAAGTACCAACGAATCGGGTACCGTGAACTTCATCACAATGGCAGCCACCACACCCGAAGTCATTCCCCAGAAATACCCTTCACCATTAAACCGCCACCAGTGCCATTTCAACACATTGGCGGCAATATATCCGCCGAACAACGCGCCCACAATCCACTGGAAAATCTCGTTGATGTCCTTCAGAAAAAAGCCCATCACCGTACTGATAACCACCACCAGTACCGAAACGAGGTAACTCGCCCGTATCTGTGTCCTGACGGAAGCCCTTGGGTTGATATACTTCAGATAAATATCATTCACCACATAGGCCGGTGCCGCATTCACCGTAGAAGCGAATGTAGACATGAATGCCGACAGCAATCCTGCCAGTAACAAACCCGCCAGCCCCACCGGCACATACTTCGTAATCAGGTGAGGAAGAATTGTTTCGAAATCCGTGTGGACAGCCGTCATCTGTTCCAGTCCTCCATCCACTTTAAAGAAATAGATAGCCAGCAACGCAAACCCCATAATCATCAGATAACGCGGAATCAGCAGAATGACCGATACCGAACCGCTCATCAGCGCCGCCTCCTTGGGTGACTTGCACGACAGGATCTTCTGCATGTCATAGTTCGGAGGAGGCCCCGCCATGCTCATAAAAATCCCTTTCAGCAACGCCATCATCACAAAGACACCCATCAGGCTGTAAGGCTCGTCCGCCATGCGTTCCGTCAGCAAACTCATCCGTTCACTCCAGTCAATGTCCAGCGTCCAGCCGAAGAAAGGCGACTCCCACCCTGCAGGCACAAATTCCCGGATCATTTCAGGAGCCACCATGTTCATCCCGATAATGGCAATGACCACACCCGCCACCGTCATGATGAGGAACTGCACCACATCCGTCCACACAATGCTGAGCATACCGCCCAGCATCACATAGAAGGTAGCAATGGCCGTAAAGAAAATGCCGTAAAAATGAGGCACATATTGTACCGGAATATCCCAGGGCACATACTGCGACACTACCTCCCACGGAAAAAAGATCTCCATGAACTTGCCGATTCCGATAAACCCGTAGCTCAAGAAGCCCAGCACGCTGAGCAGAGCAAAGACAATGACAATAGTATGCGAGAGCGTAGCCCCCCGCCCCTGCCCGAAACGGGTCTTTATCCATTCGGCGCCCGTCAGCACATTGCTCCGGCGGAGCCACACCGACAGATAGACCATCAGGAAAATTTGATTGAACACGGGCCACAACCATGGAATCCACAGACTTTTGAACCCATAAGCAAAAGCCCAATACACCATCAGCATGGTGCCGGTAATATCAAACATGCCCGATGCATTCGACAGCCCCAACATATAAAACGGCAACGACTTTCCGCCCAAAAAATAAGAATCCATATTCTTTGCCGCCTTCTTTTTCAAAAACAACCCGATGGCGACAATAACCATCAGATAAGCACAAATAATCAGAATATCAACGATATGCAATTTCATAGTATCCGCTTCATCTTTTATTCAAACACCTGTGTCATGGGGCGTCCTATCCACACCTGCGGTTGCTCCAGATTGAAAACAGATGCTATAGTAGACGCACAGTCAAACTGCATCATGCTCTCTTCGAGAGCTCCCCCCTTCTTGATGTTCTTTCCGGCGATAATGAACGGCGTTTCCATCTCCTCCATGGTCTTTCCGCCATGTCCCTTATTGATTCCCCCATGATCAGCGGTGACAATAATGATGCTGTTTTCATAAATACCCGCTTCCTTGATGGCATCCACAATACGGCCCACATAGCCGTCCAGTTCTTTCAGTTTGGCATAATAAGCCGGAGTATCGTGTCCGTCACCGTGCCCTACGTGGTCAGGGTTGTCGAAACAGAAAGCACTCAACACCGGTTTCTTCTGCATAATATACTCACAGGCCATGTCACACAAAGCCGTAGGATGCGTGTTATAGTCGGGTGCCTGCGCATGATGGTTCAAAGCCAGCGTATCTACCAGATACTTGATACCATCCCATTCATACAGTACGCCCATCTCGGCATCGGGAGCCGCCTTGCGCAACTCGCTGAACACGGTGGGGAAAATGCCATGCTCGTTCAGCACACGCGAAGGTAGTTCGGGCGTTCTTGATCCCCACTCCGTGTACCCGTGCAGTTCAGGACCTGCCCCCATAAACATGGAAGCCCAATTTACAGCACTGGATGAAGGAAGTACACTGCGTTTTTTCAACGTGTAGCATCCGGCATCCATCAACGCCTTCACGTTCGGCATATCCGCCTTTGCCACACTGTAGGCGCCCCATCCGTCCAAACCGATGACAAACACATGTTCCGCTTTCCATTCCGGAGCCTTCCGGCAACCCGACAACACCATTACGGCTATGCACATAGCCCATAAAGCAATCTTTTTCATACAATATCTATTTTGGGTTTATAATTACAAAATTAGCCATTTATTCCCTTTCGACAAGAAAATAAATGGCATTATCCACTTCTCTTTCCACCTAAAAAACAGCCATTCCGCATTAAAAACGACTTTATCTTATCAATGCCTTTATATTCCTTCTATTTTACCCGTTCAGAAATGCCTCGTTGCGATCTATCAACGCGTTCACCGCCGCCACTGAAGCTGCGGAACGCAATCCGTCGGCAGGCGTGTGCAGACAGTAGTCCACCAAGCGATCCACCGTAGAAACCGCCACGTGCATCCGCGTGTCGCTGGAGGCATAATAGATGTATACCGTACCGTCGTCATCGGCTATCCATCCGTTCGAGAAAAGCACATTGGACACATCGCCCACCCTTTCCCCCGCCAGCGGAGCCAGCAGATAGCCGGCTGGTTCAGCTATGACGCGCCACGGTTCATCGGCTGCGGTCATATACAGATAGAGCACATAGCGCAGTCCGGCGGCACATCCGCGTACTCCGTGCGCCAGGTGCAGCCACCCTTGGGAGGTGCGGATGGGGTGCGGTCCCTCTCCGTTCTTCACCTCTTTGATCGTGTGATAATAACGGTGGTTTATTATCATTTCGTCCTTCACCTCCGCCCGGGTGATGTCGTCTATCAACGCCCATCCTATTCCTCCCCCATTTCCGGCATTAATAAAATCATCCTGCGGACGGGTGTAGAGGGCATATTTCCCATTCACAAATTCGGGATGCAACACCACATTGCGCTGTTGGCTCGCCGCTTTCAAGTCGGGCAACCGTTCCCAGTCCACCAGATTGCGCGTGCGTACGATTCCCGCCTTTGCCACCGCCGCCGACAGATCTCCCGCCGGTGCCTTGTCATCATGGCGTTCGCTGCAAAAGATACCATAAATCCATCCATCCTGGTGAGCGGTAAGACGCATATCATACACATTGGTTTCCGCCGGATCCACATCGGGCAATACCAGCGGACGTTTCCAAAAGTGGAAATTGTCCACCCCGTTAGGGCTTTCGGCTATGGCAAAGAACGACTTCCGGTCTGCTCCCTCCACACGCACCACCATCAGATACTTTCCGTTCCATTTCAGGGCACCACTGTTCATGGTAGCATTAAAGCCGATACGCTCCATACAACAAGGGTTGGTGGCAGGGTTGAAGTCATAACGCCATTCCAGGGGAATATGCTGGCGTGTCAGTACCGGATAAACATAACGGCGGATGACACCGTTCGTTTCTTCCTGCATTTCATTAGGACGTTGCAACAACGCTTCATGGCGTTGGCGCAATGCTTCTATTTGTTTTTTGAAATATCCGTTCATATCTTATTTTCTTTTCATTGTTATCAATCCATCTTTTACAGTAAAAGAATGCTATCCAAGCATCTAGAATTATACTATTTTATCAAAAATCAATCATATTCTATACAGTGTTGTTATTGGTTCTCAGGATAAAGAGACATACGGTAAACCCGCTGGTAAATCGCATCTTCCAATTCCAATTCAAACACAACATCCTGTGTTTCAGGATCTACTTCTGTCACGCGTGCACCACGATTGCCATTGCTAAGCACATTGCTCATTCCCGGACAAATTAATCTGTTACCCGTTTGTTCCAAATATTGCACCCCGGAACGGGCCGGAGTAAAATACGCGGCACCACGCTCTTTTCCATACTGCCAAACTTGGCGAACCGTACGGTTCACTTCATCCACTTCATATTCTATGCCGCAAGTATAAATATTTTTCCTGTCTGTAAAATCCAGTTTGAAGTTACGCCCATAACCATTATTGAAATAAAGAATGTGTCCATTAGGTAATGGGACAGCTGTATGACATCCCCAAGGCCATTCAAAATCATCACAATTCTTCGTTCCGGCTATCACCTCAGGATCAGTAATAGGAGTCCCGTCGGCATGAAGAGGATTCAATAATAATTTCAAGTATTTATCTCTCCAATACCCATGAGGCGATATAATCCACTCAATACCTCCAGCTTTATTAAACTTAAAGATTCCTTGATAACGAGCTGTAGCCAGATAATCATCTCCCCACTCTACTATACCATTATTATGCGCCCAATTACTGGCACTTTGTGCAAAAGGGTCTGAGGTTAGATCATAATCGGTCATTCCATAGCGAGCCGAATCCAACATGTGCACCAAATCCCATTCTTGCAAAATCTCCCCTTTTTCGGGATCCATCATAATAATAAAATCATTTATCCGTACATCTTTCCCATTGGCGATTTTAGCGGAAGTCTTGCTCACAGTCGCTAATATATTGCCTTGCTTATCTTGAGATATGGCATGATGCATAGTGTATCCCCTTTCCAGCATATCCCAATTATGAATTGTATTTCCCATCATATCCACCTCCACCATCCGATGATGGTTTCCGTCACCGGTCATATAATGTCCGTTCTGCATCCGGATCAATCCGCACCCGATTCCGATATATCGATGTTCATCCGACTTCTCCCAATCAAGAATCCAACGGATTTCTCCGTCAGCATCTATCATATAAGGAATAGAAGTGTCTGTTTCATCCTGTCCGGGGGAGTTTACCAAATTCATGCCTAGCTCCATTCGGTCATATTGAGCCTTTACCACTCTGATTTCCTTAGGCAGCCTTCTGCTTTCCAATGTTTTCGTCTGAAGCTTTAGATTGGACCGAGCACGTTCATTTCCTTGCAAATCCGTATAAATTAAAGTGATCTGGTTATTATAATTGGGATAAAGTCCCAATACCGGAATATTCTGTTTTAATCCCACATCTTTAAATGTATATTCCACGTCAGGCGTATGCTTTCCCGGTTTGCTGTGTACAATCAGTTTAATGCGTCCCAATACAGGTAATTTTACAACTACACTGGCCGATAATGGATTGCAACCGGAAGGATTGACTGTAGAACTCAATATCAAGTTGTCAATCGAAGTACCTAAGGTAGGTATAACATAAGTGCTTCCATTGGCAAATGTCAAAGTCGTTTTCCAGTTTTCCGCATCCACATCTACACTTTGGATTAACTCTTGCGGAAAAATTATCTTATTGGACTCGAATAACAAAACACATTGTTCACCTTCCTGAGAAACAGATTTCAATAAATCATTTTCCTTCAACTGGTTTTGTATATCCTGCATAGCTTGGGTACAATCCTGTTCTTCATCACGACATGACAAAAATACAAATATCATAACCAACAAAGAGCATAAATAATATCCTTTCCTTTTCATTTGGCTTCATTGTTTTTATGGGAGTGTGTCAAAACTAAACCGGGCCTATCCCATCGTCAGTTGTAGGGGAAGGGTTTACCTGCCCGAAGACACAAAGCAAACTGTTTTCGGGCGAGCGGACCTCGCCCCTGCGAACTAAACGATGGCGTTATCCACGTTTTGACACACCTCTCATACTTTTTAATTATCAGTTCAATACAATCATCTCCATTCCGGCTTTTGCTCCAAATTCAAATTAGCGTCCACCTCTGCCTGAGGTATCGGGAAGTACAAGAATTTAGCTTCAAAATGGTCAAATCCTTGTGTATCCGAAATGCGGTCTGTCGGTTTATATCCTACCAATTCCTTTTCACCACTTTCATTTTCTTCGTAAAGCAATTCATAATGTTGAGAATCGGTCTTGCGTTCGTGCATGATAGCTTTCAACTTAGCAGGATCATTTCCGTACCAACGAACCATATCATCCCAACGTATATTCTCTCCGGCAAATTCCAGCAATTTCTGTTTCTGGAGTTCTGTCATTATAGCATCTTTTCCACTCAAGTTTTTCTCCGGCAGCCCGGCACGTACACGAATCCGGTTAATATCTTTCATTGCTCCGCTTTCATCATTGGTTTCCAGACAAGCCTCAGCGTGGAGCAACAAAACTTCTGCAAAGCGCATAATACGTAAATTGTTGATACGTCCGGCATCGTTAGAATACATCGTACATCCTGTGGGAACCCACCAAGCTGCAAACTTCTTCATCATGAAACGCCCTTGAACACCCTCGATAACCGGATAAGCAGGAGCATATCCTTGCTTGGCAATACCATATTTGCCATCGCCTTCGGGCAGTACCGTCCATTTAAACATATCATCAAATTCCACTTTACCACCATAGAATTTTTCATCCGGCTTCACATCACCGAAATCAGAATATTTAAAGAAGCACGTAGTGTACAAACGCTTATCCCATTTGGAATCAGATCCTTCCGGACGCTGTTCGGAAATGAATTCTTTTATCAAATAGGGAGAAGGCTGCATCTTATACCAACCACCGCCAATATTCTCACCTTTCAGTGTCGGGCCAAAATAATGAGCAAGGTTGTTTCCCATAAACGAGTCGTCACTAGTGCCATTGCCCCAAGCGTCACCCGAATTACCTTTGGCATCATAATTGATTTCCCAAATAGATTCAGCATTAAATTCCGTATCGTCACGGAAGTTGTCCTCATACTTTTGAGTCAAATCGTAACCATAACCATTCATTATAATTTCAAACTCATCCTTAGCGGCCTGATAATCCCCTTTCCAGATATAAGCTTTACCCAACATAGCAATAGCCGCACCTTGAGTTACACGACCGTTCTCATCGCTTGAACGAAGCTTAGGCAAACGAGACTTGGCTTCCTTAAAGTCTGAAATAGCCTGTTCCAGCACTTCATCACCGCTAGACAGTCCATGAGTTTCCGGATCTGCATCCTGCGGGAGAGTACGGATAACCGCATCACGATAATCAGTACGCAAACGGAAGTACCAGAATCCACGTAAGAAATAAGCCTCACCTATCATTTGCTCACGTTTGGTTTCGTCCATATCAACCGTAGCCGCACGATATATGAATTCGTTTGCCATCTGAATGCCTTCATAGATGTTTCCCCAGCTCAAATCCTTTGTATTCGTTGTGTTGACAAACGACAAATATTCCCAAATATAAGGTTCTTCTCCACGAGTGGGGTAAAGGTCGTCACCGCGCATCTGAAGATGCATGATGCCTTCCAACCCACCATAATATCCACTGGTCATACGGCGGAAAGGATTATAAACTGCGGACAAGCCTTTCATCACATTATCCTCGGATGTCCAAAAAGTGGTCGGAGTCTGACGGTTAGGATCAATCTCATTCAGAAAGTCATCACTACAAGAAGACAACAACATTGGAGCTACAGCCAATGCAGCTATGTATTTTATAAAATTCTTTTTCATATTCTGCAAATATTACTTATTCCTAATTAGAAATTTACTTGTAAACCAAAGGTGATAGTACGTGCCATCGGATAACGACCGTCATCACAACCACGGGTCATTACACCCGAACCACCTGATGTACCGGCACCATCGGCATCTACCATACCCAAGTCAGGAGTATATCCTTTATAATCGGTTATAGTGAAAAGGTTTTCCATAGCCGTATAAACACGCACATTCTGCAAACCGGCTTTAGATACCCATACTTTGGGCAACGTATAACCTAATTCCAAAGTCTTCAAGCGCAAGAATGAACCATTTTCCAACCAACGGTCCGTATAGCCCCAGTTTGTACCATTAGGATCGCTAGTACCAAACAAACAGCGAGGAATGTCAGAATGATTGTTTTCAGTCCAGCTGTTCATGCGTTCTGCATATTGGTTTCCTGTTGATTCATTATAAACCGTAGTATAATACTGGGCATTGTAAATCTTGTTGCCAAAGTTTCCGTCAAAGAACATATTCAAATCCAAACCTTTCCATTCAGCACCCAGACTTACACCCAAGTTAACTTTCGGGAAAGCAGAGCCTACATCCTGACGGTCATTATTGTCAATCTTACCATCTCCGTTATAATCCACGAAACGCAAGTCACCCGGTTGTGCATTAGGCTGGATCTTATTACCGTTCTTATCCACATACGCATCAATTTCTTGTTGGCTTTGGAATACACCATCCGTCTTTATCAAATTGAAATAACCTATGGAATGACCGGTCTTGGCATAAGTGATCGTTCCTTTGGCATGAGGATTGAATCCCTGCCATTCATCACGACTTCCGTTTACTTCCGTCAGTTCATTCTTGATAAAGGTGGCATTGACACCTACATGATAATACAAATCGCCTACATTATTACGGTGATTCAATGAAATTTCAAATCCTTTGTTTTCTACTGTACCTGCATTTACTGTAGGATTCCCACTCAAGCCAAAACTCAAAGACTGCGGCATAGACAACAACATATCTTCTGTTTTCTGAATAAAATAATCAGCACTGACACTGAACTTATTGTTCAAGAAAGCAAAATCCAAACCCAAGTTCAAAGTCTTCGTCTTTTCCCAAGTCACATTCATGGGTGAAGTCCATTCCTTACCGGTAATGGCACCTTCCCAAAGTTCTGTGCCCATCATGTTATTCATACCTTTATAAACAACAGACTGGGTAGCATAATTGCCAATGCCGCTCAAATTACCCAGTACACCATAACTGGCACGAATTTTCAATTCATTCATGGTTTCCTTGATATTTTCAAAGAAATCTTCATTCATCACATTCCAACCCAAAGATACAGACGGGAATGTGCCCCAGCGGTTTCCATCTGCAAATTTGGAAGAACCGTCCCGACGAACAGAAGCAGACAGCATATAACGATCGGCATACGAATACATCACACGCCCAAACATAGAAATCATTGTATTGGCCCATGCGCTACCCGATGTATTTTGTGAAGAAACCGAACCGGCGTCAATCACAGAGAAACCTTCCGGGAAACCCTTACGTCCTGCACCAAAACCACGCGCATTGTTACGCTGGGCAGAATAACCCACCAAAGCAGAAATCGTATGATTGCCAAACGTATTATCATAATTGATTGTATTTTCAATCAACCAATCATTCTCCCAGTCTGTACTTTCCGACAATTCCGCTTCATTCTTTTGTGAAGTAGAACTGAAATAATAAGGAGAACTATAGGCATAATTACGTCTTGTATATTTGTTTATACCTACATTGAATTTATATTTCAATCCTTTCAAGAACAAATCCACTTCGGCATAGCCATTCAATAAAATGTCTATCCCATGTCTTTGGTAATCATAGGCTTCTGTCCAACCCACAGGATTATCTCCTCTGGTCCATTCCGGAGCGACACCCCAAGTGCCATCTTCACCATATACATTCCACATAGGCACAGCTGTCAGAGCGGAGGTATATGAAACATCTTCGTACTTCTTTTTATAGAATTTCATCATCAACGTAGTCCCCATACGCAAATGATTATTGAAAAAAGAAAAAGTATTCTTAGCACGAATGTTCCATGCCTCATAACCGGTAGTATTCACAATACCATCCTGGTTAAGATAGCTTCCCGACAGATTATAGGTCGAAGTCTTGTTTCCTCCAGATACATTCAAGCTAACCTTGCTCACCATAGCCGAGTTATAAAGTTCTTTCTGCCAGTCTGTTCCAGCACCTCCATTCCAATTCAGCAACCCTTCTGCCGAACTATAACCGGTAGCCTTTGCCAAATCGCGAAGCTGATTACCATCCATTACATCAATGTATTTGGCAACCATCTGAACGCCTGTATAGGCATCCACTGTTACACGGGCAGAAGTTTCCAAACGACCGCCTTTAGTAGTGACCAATACAACACCATTAGCAGCACGAGAACCATAAATAGCAGCAGCCGAAGCATCTTTCAACACTTCAATAGACTGAATGTCAGCGGGATCAACCATATTGATATCACCATACACACCATCAATCACATAAAGCGGACTGGTGGCACTCAATGAACTGATACCACGGACATTAATATTCAAGCCTTCCCCCGGCTGACCGTTGGCAGCCGACACAGTAACACCGGCAACTCTTCCTTGCAAAGCAGCTGAAGCACTACGTGCAACATTTGCCTGTAACTCTTTACCGGAAACAGAAGCGACCGCACCTGTCAAATGGCTTTTCTTCACTGTACCGTAACCGATAACCACCACCTCGTCCAACAATTCACCTTCCGACAATTTCACATTAATCACACTGCGGCCATCAACCTTAACAGTTTGCTCCCGATAACCTACATAAGAGAAATTCAAAGACTGACCGAAAGCGGCCTTAATGGTATATTTGCCATCAAAATCGGTAATCACGCCATCCGTAGTTCCTACTACAACAACAGCCGCACCAATCAACGGATTATTCTCCGCATCCGTCACTGTTCCGGTAACAGTAATTTGCTGAGCATAGGCACATATACTAAGTATGCACAGCAACCATGTAAATGCAATTTGTTTCATAAATAATGTATTAGAGTTTAATTAAAAAATATTGCTGTAAAATTAACTAAAAATAGATTTCCAACACGTTATTGCTTTCGCAAACAACGGTAATGCCCCATGGATGGAAGAATAGCAGCTGAAATTAAGAATGTCTTTGTTTTCATAGTTATTTGAATTAAAAATTAACATTGCAAAGATGGCAATTCAAGCAAGCAGGAACAAATACAATTCAAGCATTAAACAATGAAATCTTATCAATATCAAAAAAAAATTCTTCAAGACAATGGAAAACGCATCTGAATTGAACGTGAAATATAAAATTTTTCCTACACAGTATTCTTCTAATTATCAACCAATTACTGTAAAAAAACATCCATAAAGGCTCTCAACCGGTAGGTAAGCGGTGGTATCGTTCATCAATGTACAACACAACAACCGCCACACACAAAATGACAAAACTTCAATAGATGTATTTTATCAACAGGATGCAACCGTGAAAACAGTCTTATGACTTTATTGCTTCACCTTGGTGAAGCAACCGTTTCACACAGGTGGCAACGGCACTTCACTTGAGTGAAAAGGCACGTTCAGCCGAGTGGTGCAACAAATGATGCAGTCTTCTTGCATGGAAACTCCCATCCCCTTGCACGGATACTGCCATACATATATCAAGATTACGTACCCGACATGGAAACCGATATCCGACGAACCGGCTTCTGCAAGGAAAAAACGAAAAAGCACTTCGTGGGGATACAGGAAATTCCGTCACCGCATATTACTGTTTATCAGCGCAATACAATGACGAAACAAAAAACTATTGCAGCGTAGAAATAAAAACAGAACCAATGTTACAAAGACGAACTACTCAACACAGTTCCGGTATAGGAAACCACGCTACGGGCCGGCAAGGTCAGGGTATAGACACCATCGGCAGGTTGAACAGCTTCCACCGGCTCCCATTTACGGGTGTCATCGGTGACATAGCCTTGCAAAGCACCGGAAACCTGAGCGCTTTCAAGAGCCAACGAAATAACTACTTCATGATCCGCAGGGTTGATGGCTACAACCGTGTAACCGTTGTCACCATATTTATAGCCAGACACCATATAGCCTTGTTCGAAATCATATTGCGCCGAGATGCGCTTGCTGCCTACAGGGATGTAACGGGAGAAGTTGCCGAACACCTCGCAACGCTTGGTCACTTCATAGTCCACGCGGTTCTTTTCAATGTTAATCAGCCCCTCGGTGGTTCCGCCATCCGGTATAGCACCTGCCCACCACACAATAGCGCCGGTATTGGCCTCACACAAGAAACGATGGAACTTCTTCGCCCATTTCAAGCCGCTGGTCATGGTAGCATCATAACTTTCCGTAGGATCGCTGATTTCGGTCAGCCACACGGGAATTCCCTTCGATTCGGCTTTGCTGAACGGTTCAATGGCAGGATCTTTCCCGGTCACAGGATCCACATAGCCGTGTCCGGCGGCAATGACGGGAAAGTTGGTGATTTTAGGATTCAGGTTCAGAATGTCGCGCACATAATTTTTACTGCCCATGATAAAGCCCAGAATGGCAGACCACTGGGCATTCTCGCCAAAGATAATCCGGGTTTCGGGATGGGTTTGTCGCAACTTGGGACCTAAGTTATTCACAATGAACGGTCCCAGCGTAGTGGTACCGGGAAGCCAGAGGCATGAGTTCCAGCTTGCCGCATACTCGGGCTCGTTGGCAGGAGAGATGGCATAGACAGGCAGGCCTGCCGCTGTGTAGGCATCACAGAAATTGGAAAGATAGTCGGCAAAGGCCTGGTAGCTGCCGCGTTTCAAAAAACCTTGCGAGGTACTGCCGTTGCTTTTCATATAAGCCAGAGCAGACCAAACGGAAAAGATGAGTTTGTCCACACCGTATTCCTGCTTCGCTTTTTTCATGATCCACAACTGTCCGTTGCGCTGTGCGATGCCTTCGGCAACACGATTCTCATCACGGTTGAAATCAATATCGAAAAAAGGATCGTCCAAAGACAGATTGATATCCTCGTCCATATTAAACGTGGTTTCATCGTAATGGGGGAATACCTCGCCCCTGAGGATACTGAGGCGAAGCCCGTCCTGTCCGAACATCACATCCATAATCTCCTGACGCTTGCGGTGGGCATAAAGATAGTCGGACCAGCCGGCCTGCGCCACACCAAAACCATCGATGGTTTGTTCTTCGTTGTTCCACTGAAGAACTACATCGGCCCCCAAGGTACTACGTGCATCGGCCGGGATTTGTTCTGCCGGAAGAGCATCGGTAACATCGGTACAGGCACAGAGGCAAGCGGCGGAAGCTGCCACGGCAAAAAGGTAAGATAGCTTTTTCATGACACTTGTCTTTTTTAAGGTTAGTATTCAAAGTTTTACCAGGTTGTAACCCAAAGGCAAAGATGGAAATTTACCGACAGACAAACCAATACTATCCGAACATATACTTATGATATTTTATCAAAATAGAGACCGTCAATATGAGAAGCCTTGTTCTGGCTATCCGAATAAAGAAGAAAAAACTTACAAGCCGTTCGTAGTACCGCAAAAAGACACGGAACATTATTTCCAGGCATTCAAATCCTACAACATCCCCGAACTTTCAGAAAATCCGCTTTCTTTTAGTGCTGTCAAAATCAGGCAAGTCCATGAGAAAGTTCCGGCCGAACCTTTTAAATGATAGTCTTGTTCTTACGATAATTATCACGGAACTCTTTAGGAGTCACTCCTTTTTTCTTTTTAAAGATACGGTTGAAATTGGATAGATTATTAAAGCCACAATCATATCCTATTTCAGCTATTGACAAGGAAGAATCAACCAAAGCACGTGAAGCGGCCCCCAAGCGGATATCAGTAAGGAAATCGATAAAACTTTTGGAAGTATGCTGTTTGATAAAACGACAGAATGAGGCCTCGCTCATATTTACCATTTTAGCTACATCTGCAAGACGGATCACTTCCGAAAAATGAAAATGAACATAATCCAGCACCTTGTTCAACTTCTCGTTAGTATGCTCTTTGGAAACAGAGTTAATGGCAAACTGCCCGGTTGATAGCTCACGCATCCCTTTGTCCAATGATAATTCATGAAGAATAACAAGCAGTTTTATCAAGGAATAGAAACTATCGTTCTCGCAAGACAGCGTTTTCAACAACGGACGGACTTTCGCGATAGTCTCCCTGCTGAACACGATTCCTTTACGGGCACGGTGGAAAAGTTCCCGAATGCTGATCATCTGGTTCCTGTTCAGAATCTGGTCGGAAAGCAGATCGGAATGAAACTGAATGGTTATTTCATGGATATTCTGCGGCTTGTTGTTATAATCCCTCCAAGCATGTTCCAATTGAGGATTGGTGACCAGCACCAGTTCCTCTTCTTCTATTTCTTCTATGGAGTCTCCCACAATGCGTTGTGCGCCTTTTGCATTCTCAATATAGTTCAGTTCATATTCGGGATGTATATGTATAGGAAAATTAAAATTCGATTTCTGACGCTCTATCAAAATAAAGCAATCCTTGGCAGACAAAGGTGACACTTCTTTGAACAATTCTGTGTTTATCATATTTCTCTTTCACATTAGATCTGATCTTGTATAGCAAAGATAACATGAAATATGAAATCGGAAACAAAAAAGTGAACATATTTTTATACTAAACCTGCAAAAGTACCTTCTATAAAAACGTAGATAACACAATACACAAAAACGAGAACCGTGTTATCCACGTCATTTCCATGAGGTTGTTTCTATTTCAGACAAGCCTTCATTGCTTTAATGATCGCTGAGTCAAACCCTTCGTGATCCAATTCATTAATACCCTTGATAGTCATACCACCGGGCGTACACACCTTATCTATTTCCACACTGGGATGAGTATCATTATTCAATATCAAGGAAGCAGCCCCTTTCACAGATTGAGCAACCATTTTCTGTGCATCTTTCGGATAAATTCCTAATTCAATACCTGCCTGCATAGCTGCCTGAATATATTTCAAGACATATGCGATACCACATGAAGTCAAAGCCGTAGTAGCAGCCATCTGACTTTCAGGAATAAGCATAGCCAATCCTAATTCATTAAAGATATCCAGCATCAGTTGTTCTTGTTCCTTACTGGCGTTACGACTGGATATCAAGGTCATACTTTCCAGCTGAGATATAGCAGTATTGGGAATCAAACGGAATATGGTCTGTTCCGGACCTACACTCTTTACCAGCTGTTCGAAAGTTACACCACCTGCAATAGAAACCAATACTTGCCGTGGAGTCAAATGAACCACACTCAACACTTGGTCTATTAACCACGGCTTTACAGCCAGAATAACGATATCGGCATCCTTTATCGCTTTCGGATTTTCCGTTGTTACATTAATCTCCGGATAATCCGCCTGTAGAGTTTCCAGACTTCCGCTGAACGGATCGGCTACTGTTACATCACTCGCAGGAATGATAGTGCCTTGGGCAAGGCCGCGAGCAATGGCCCCTCCCATATTTCCCGCACCAATAATTGCTACTTTCATATTATTAAAGATTAAGTCTATAGCTACAAAGATAAGGGAAAAAAAGGAGAAGAACGTATTATGAAAAGCTAAAAATAAAATTACTTTGAAGAAGATGAAATCAAAAAGCCTCGCCGGAACCGAAATGTTTCCTGACGAGACCTTATTTTCTTTCGCTGATTATTATCCCTTTTGAATCTCCAGCTTATACCAACACTTTACGAAAGCGTCCAAGAAATTCATCAGCCTCAGCCATAGTAAGGCACAAAGGCGGGAGCAGACGGATTACATTCGTACCACTGACTCCGGTAAATACTTTCTGTTCGAACAGCAAACGCTGACGCAATTCCTTAATCGGTTCGTCAAATTCCATACCGATCATCAAACCTTCGCCACGCACCTCTTTAATCTGTGGGAATTGTTTCAATTCTTTCAGCAGATGAGCACCTACCTTGGCAGCATTCTCTACCAGATTCTCACCTTTCATAACATCAAGCACCGCGATAGCAGCAGCACAAGCTAAGGTGGTTACCACCAAAAGTGGTTCCCAATTGTCCATATACCGGCTTGAATTTCGGACTGATCAGGACACCAGCCATCGGAAAGCCATTACCAATCCCCTTTGCTACCGTAATTATATCGGGACGGATACCTGCATGTTGGTGAGCAAAAAATTTACCGCTACGCCCGTAGCCGGATTGTATTTCATCCAAAACAAGGGCTGCATCCACTTCTTCGCAAGCCTTACTCAGTTCTTTCAAGAATTTTACTTCCGGAACCTGAATACCGCCTACTCCTTGAATACCTTCAATAATCACCGCACAGACATCTCCTTTTGCCAATTCCGCTTTAGCTGCTTCTATATCGTTCAAAGGCAGATAAGTCACATGCCCATTGTCATTGATTGGGGCTATAATTTTCGGATTGTGGGTTACCTCCACTGCCAGTGAAGTACGTCCGTGAAATGCTTTGCAAAAAGAAAGCACACGGTTGCGACCATTGTAAAAAGAAGCCAGTTTCAACGCATTTTCATTAGCTTCAGCTCCACTGTTTATCAAAAACAATTGATAATCATCATAACCCGAAAGTTTCCCTAAACGGTCTGCCACTTCCTGCTGTAGCTTGTTAACCACCGAATTGGAATAAAATCCCAACTGTGCAACCTGCTTGCTTATCATTTCCACATAATATGGATGTGCGTGACCGATAGAAATAACCGCATGACCACCATACAAATCAAGGTATTCCGTACCTTGATCATCCCATACATGACAACCTTTTCCCTTGACAATGTTTATGTCAAAAAGAGGATATACATCAAATAATTTCATAAACTCTTCTTTATTAAAAAGCAGACGGTTTCAACCTCAGCCCTACGGTTTCTTCCAAATTGAACATGAGATTCATATTATGGACCGCTTGTCCGCTTGCCCCCTTCAACAAATTGTCAATGCAAGAGATAACCAGCAGTTTATCGCCATGCTTCTCCAAATGAATCAAACACTTGTTGGTGTTCACCACCTGCTTCAAATCTATATTTTTGTCTACAATATGAACGAAAGAATCCTCGGCATAATAGTCTTGATACATCTTCACCAGTTCTTCCAGTTCCACCTTGCATTTGACTACCAGAGTAGCAAAGATACCACGCGGGAAATCACCCCGGTAAGGAATAAAATCTATTTCAGCATTAAAGCTGTTTTGCAACTGTTTCAATGATTGCTTGATTTCGGGAACATGCTGATGAGAAAACGGTTTATAAATGCTCATATTATTATTACGCCAGCTGAAATGGCTGGTAGCACCCGGTTTCACCCCTGCCCCTGTACTTCCGGTAATGGCATTTACCATTACATCCTCGTTCAGTAACAGATGTTTGGCTAACGGCAATAAACCCAATTGAATACAAGTGGCAAAACATCCCGGATTGGCCACGTGCTTGCTATGGCAGATAGCACGACGGTTCAGTTCCGGCAAACCATAAATGAAGTCATGGTCATCACTCTTGATACGGTAGTCCATACTGAGGTCTATGATTTTCAAATCCTCGGGTACATTGTGACTATCCATAAACTTCTTTGTATCTCCATGAGCCGTACAGAAGAACAATACATCAATCTCATCCAGAGGAAGTTCGTCTGTAAAAACCAAATCCGTTTCACCATAGAGTCCCTCATGTACGTCGGTAATCTTATTGCCAGCGTTACTGCTGCTATTTATAAACTTTATGTCTACATCAGGGTGATTAATCAGCAGACGAATCAATTCGCCCGCCGTATAACCTGCCCCACCGATAATTCCTGCTTTAATCATACTTATTAAATTTCTTCGTCCTTGTGGTTATTATAATAAACACGCAAAGGTGTAGAAGTCACTTTGATAAAGCCTTTAGCATCTTCTGCTGTCCATCCCTTCTGCATTTCACCATATTCACCAAATTTGGTCTTCACCAGGATCGTCTTTTGATTCAACACCCACAGTAGAGAATGAAAGCGGACGGAGTTCCAAGATAGCTGTACCATTTACATTACGCTGAGACTCCTGCAACATTGCCTCAATATCGCGCATTACCGGTTCCAGATACTGACTTTCATGCAAGAACATTCCGTACCAATTGGCAACCTGGTCTTTCCAATATTGCTGCCACTTGCTCAACGTATATTTTTCAAGGAAACGATGGGCACCGATAATCAGCATAGGAGCAGCAGCCTCGAATCCTACACGCCCTTTGATACCGATAATGGTATCCCCAACGTGCATGTCACGGCCGATACCGTAGGGTGCACCGATCTCCTCCACTTTTTGAATAGCCTTGATAGGATCATCAAACTTCTCGTCATTAACAGCTTTCAGTTCACCTTTTTCAAATGTAAGACGAAGTTGTTCGCTTCCTTCCTTGGTCACCTGTTTTAAATAAGCACTTTCGGGCAAACCCTGCGCAGAGTCCAATATTTCCCCACCGCAGATAGAAGTCCCCCAAAGACCTACATTATAAGAATATTTCAATTTTGTAAAGTCAGCGGCAAAACCATGTTCATTCAAATAATCGATTTCCTGCTGACGGCTTAATGCCATGTCACGGGTCAATGTAATGATCTCAACTCCCGGAGCCAGTACCAAAAAAGTCATATCGAAACGAATCTGGTCATTACCCGCACCAGTCGAGCCGTGTGCGATAGCGTCCGCACCTATTTCATTAGCATAACGCGCTATAGCCAACCCTTGGAAGATACGTTCAGAACTTACAGAAATAGGATAAGTACCATTACGGAGCACATTACCGAATACCATATATTTCAAGCTCTTCTCATAGTATTCCCGGGTCACATCCAATGTCACATACTTCACAGCACCCAGTTTGTAAGCGTTCTCTTCGTTCTGCTTCAGCTGCTCCTCACTGAAACCACCCGTGTTTGCACAAGCTGCATACACTTCATACCCTTTTTCCTTAGCCAGATACATTACAGTGAAAGAGGTATCAAGCCCCCCGCTGAATGCTACTACTACTTTTTTCTTCTTTTCTTCCATAATGATATTATTTTAATTGAGAATTAAAAATTGAAAACTGAGAAATAAGTACATGAATGCGCAGCCATCTTTTAATTTTTAATTCTTAATTTTTAATTTATTAAATAGTGTCTTCTTCGTGCAAAGCCGGATCGTAAAGCATGGCTGTACAAATACAGAACTTACGGTTCTTTGCCACTAATATATCGTGATTGATACAGCCTTCACAACCTTTCCAAAAGGCCTCATCATCAGTCAGTTCATTGAAAGTTACAGGAACATATCCCAGTTCTGTATTCATTTTCATTACCGCCGCGCCACTGGTCAGACTGAATATCTTTGCTTTAGGCCATCGTAGACGTGCCAATCGGAACGAAGCCGCCTTTATACGCTTGGCCAAACCTATTCCACGATAATTGGGATGCACAATCAATCCCGAGGTTGCTACATATTGCTTGTTTCCCCATGACTCAATATAGGTAAATCCTGCAAAATCCTCTCCACATAAGGCAATAATCGCCTTTCCTTCTTTCATCTTTGTAGTCACATATTCATGTGTGCGTTCTGCAATGCCTGTTCCGCGTACCTTAGCCGCCTCTCTAATAGTATCTAAAATTTTATCAACGTAAACTTCATGTGAGGCATCTGCCACCATCACATCCACTTGTTTAGCATCCATTTCCTTTTTTATCTATTATTATTTTATTGTATATTCGGTATAATCAATGAAAGCGCATTCTTCACTCCCGCTCTTGTGCAGCCTTCACGAATGACAAGCATAATAGTATCATCACCAGCAATAGTTCCCAATATTTCATCAAAGTTCCGGTTATCAATATCATAAGCCAAACTACTAGCATATCCGGGACGAGTCTTGATTACTGCCAGATTAGCCGAAAATTCAATGGAAATAAATCCATTATGCATCAACATCTCACTGGCCGAATGTTGCTCAGTCATACGTTTGTACATGGTATTGTTTGGTAATACATATACATAATTTCCGTTCATACTGGCTGCCTTCGCCACTTTCAACTGCTTCAAGTCGCGAGACAAAGTAGCTTGGGTCAATTGGAATCCTTCTTTCGCCAATTCCTGCAACAACTCTTCCTGGCTACCTACTTCCTTACTCGAAATAATAATCTTAATGGCATCAAGTCTGCTATTCTTGCTCTTCATACTGCATAATTATTCTAATTCGGCTGCAAAATTACAGAATATTCGGGAATATAGATACAAAAAAGAGAATATTTTTGCGACTTTATGCATATTTTCAATAAAGCTCTTATCCATCATCCCAAGAGTAAACCAAAATCACACCAAATTTTCTTTTCAATGCAATCTTCTTAAAAAGACAGTAATATTATGTTTTACGACAGGTACAACCAAATCCAACAGTTATAATATCAAAAAAACAAGGACGACTTTCGGGGAATAAACTATTTTTGCATCACTATTAATTCCTTAAAATCAAAAATAAAGGCATGGAACACACTTATTTCTTTGCGGTAGACCTGGGTGCCACCAGTGGACGTACCATCTTAGGTTGCCTGGGAGAAGGCAAAATGGAGTTGAAAGAACTGACTCGTTTCCCTAACCATATTATAGAAACCGGAGGACATTGTTATTGGGATATTTATGCCTTATACAATGAAATTATCAAGGGACTGAAAGTGGTAGCCAAAGACAATCTGCCTATCCAGTCTATCGGTATTGATACTTGGGGGGTGGATTTCGTATTAGTGGGCAAAGATGGAGAGTTACTCCGCAATCCTTATTGTTATCGCGACCCTCACACAATAGGTGCACCCGAAGAATATTTTACCCATATTCCCCGTGAACGAGTATATGACATCACTGGAATTCAGATTATGAATTTCAATTCCTTGTTCCAATTATCAACACTCCACCGCAATCATTGCTCGGCCTTGGAAGCAGCAGATAAAATACTGTTTATGCCGGATGCCTTAAGCTATATGCTGACCGGTAAAATGGTAACAGAATATACCATCGCTTCTACTTCCCAGATGTTGAATCCGCGCACCAAACGCTTCGAAAAGGAACTACTGGATGTAGCAGATATCAAGGAAGAACAGTTCGGTCGTTTCGTTTTTCCAGGGGAACCTATTGGAGTGCTGACAGAAGAAGTGCAGAAAATCACAGGTCTGGGAGCTATTCCAGTCATTGCCGTTGCTGGCCATGACACAGGTTCAGCCGTAGCTGCCGTACCGGCACAAAACGAAAAATTCGCATATCTGAGTTCCGGCACGTGGAGCTTGATGGGGATTGAAGTGAAAGATGCTATTATAAATAAGGAAAGCTTTGAGCAGAACTTCACCAACGAAGGAGGTGTGGAAGGAACGACCCGGTTCCTGAAAAATATCTGTGGCATGTGGTTGTTGGAACGTTGCCGCAAAGAATGGGAAGCAACCAACAACTATTCTTATACAGAACTGATAGATGCAGCCCTGGCAGTTCCCGCTTTCCGCAGTGTCATCAATCCCGATGCTCCCTGCTTCGCCAATCCGTCATCTATGATTCAAGCCATCGGACATTATTGCAAAGAAACCAACCAACCTGTACCACAGAGTTATGGCGAAATCACTCGTTGTATTTTCGATAGTCTTGCCCTGCGCTACAAACAAGTATTCGGCTATTTGCAACAAATGGCCCCGTTCCCCATCGAAAAGCTGCACATTATCGGTGGAGGCTCACGAAACAATTTGTTAAACCAATTCACTTGCAACGCAGTGGGCGTACCTGTTATAGCAGGTCCCAGTGAAGGAACAGCTATCGGCAACATTATGTTACAGGCAAAAGCCAACGGCCTGGTAAGCGATATCGCGGCTATGCGCCAACTAATCAGCACTTCCATAGAAACCGTTTCTTTTGAGCCCCAGCAAGCAGAAGAATGGGAAGAAGCATATAAGAAGTATTTAGCTCATTATAGAGAAGATATTTAATATTCACCTTGAAATTTATTCATTAAATAAACAAATAATATCATGAAAGAAGAATTGATTAATAAAGCGTATGAGATTGCAAAAGAACGTTATGCCGCTGTAGGTGTTGACACAGAAAAAGTAATGGAAACCATGCAGAATTTCCATCTGTCACTGCATTGCTGGCAAGCAGATGATGTAACCGGTTTCGAAGTTCAGGCAGGTTCATTGACCGGTGGTATCCAGGCTACAGGTAACTATCCCGGCAAAGCTCGCAACATCGACGAACTGCGTGCAGACATTCTGAAAGCTGCTTCATATATACCAGGTACTCACCGTTTGAATCTGCACGAAATTTATGGCGACTTCCAAGGAAAAGTCGTAGATCGTGACGAAGTAGAACCCGAACATTTCAAAAGTTGGATTGAATGGGGTAAGGAAAACAACATGAAACTGGATTTCAACTCTACTTCATTCTCCCATCCCAAAAGCGGTGATCTGTCTTTGTCAAATCCCGATGAAGGTATCCGCAACTTCTGGATTGAACATACTAAACGTTGCCGTGCCGTAGCCGAAGAAATGGGTAAAGCTCAAGGCGATCCTTGTATCATGAACCTGTGGGTACACGATGGCAGCAAAGACATCACTGTAAACCGCATGAAATATCGTGCTTTGTTAAAAGACTCTCTGGATCAGATTTTCGCAACAGAATACAAGAACATGAAAGACTGTATCGAATCCAAAGTATTCGGTATCGGACTGGAAAGCTATACAGTGGGGTCTAATGATTTCTATATCGGCTATGGCGCCAAGAACAACAAGATGATTACCTTGGATACCGGGCACTTCCACCCGACAGAAAGTGTTGCAGACAAAGTTTCTTCTTTATTGTTGTATGTTCCCGAACTGATGCTGCACGTAAGTCGCCCCGTACGTTGGGACTCAGACCACGTAACCATCATGGACGACCCGACTATGGATTTGTTCAGCGAAATCGTTCGTTGCAACGCCTTGGATCGTGTACACTATGGACTTGACTACTTCGATGCTTCCATCAACCGCATTGGTGCATACGTTATAGGCAGCCGCGCGGCTCAAAAATGTATGGTACGCGCTTTGCTGGAACCGATTGCCAAATTGCGCGAATACGAAGCAAACGGACAAGGATTCCAACGTCTGGCTCTGCTCGAAGAAGAAAAAGCTTTGCCTTGGAATGCTGTATGGGATATGTTCTGCTTGAAGAACAATGTACCCGTAGGCGAAGAGTTCATTGCAGAAGTAGAGAAATACGAAGCAGAAGTCACTTCGAAACGCTAATCAATATCCAACTACAAGATTGTCTTCCGTAGGGGCGGCCTCAAGTGCTGCCCCTACCGGGACATAATTGTAGCCTAAAAGAATATAAACAATGGAAATCATTATCGGATTAATCATCATCGCCATAGGAAGTTTCTGCCAATCCAGTTCATACGTACCTATAAAAGAAAGTAAAAGAATGGAGTTGGGAAAGTTTTTGGCTGATACAAGGTGTATTCGCCTGGTTGGTGTTCCCACTATTGGGCGCATTGCTAGGTATTCCCCAAGGAGGCAGTCTGTTTGACCTTTGGGGAGCAGGAGGTGCTCCAATGAGCATCTTTTATGGTATATTATGGGGAGTAGGCGGTCTCACCTTCGGTCTTTCCATGCGTTATCTGGGAGTGGCCTTAGGACAAAGTATCGCACTGGGCACCTGTGCCGGATTCGGCACACTTTTTCCCGCCATTTTTGCCGGAACCAACCTGTTTGAAGGAAACGGACTTATTCTTTTACTGGGAGTATGTATCACTTTGTCGGGTATTGCCATTATAGGATATGCCGGCAGTCTTCGCGCCAAAAACATGAGCGAGGAAGAAAAACGCGCGGCAGTAAAAGATTTTGCTCTGACTAAAGGACTGTTGGTAGCCCTACTGGCAGGTGTGATGAGTGCCTGTTTCGCTTTGGGACTCGATGCAGGAACTCCCATCAAGGAAGCTGCGTTAGCAGGAGGCGTAGAAGGGCTTTATGCAGGACTTCCCGTAATCTTCCTAGTAACATTGGGAGGCTTTTTGACCAATGCGGTTTACTGTCTGCAACAAAATATAGCCAACAAAACCATGAGTGATTATGCCAAAAGCAATGTATGGGGAAATAACTTGATATTCTGCGCCTTGGCAGGAGTACTGTGGTACATGCAATTCTTCGGACTGGAAATGGGTAAAAGTTTCCTGACCGAAAGTCCTGTACTGCTAGCTTTCTCATGGTGTATATTGATGGCTTTGAATGTTACTTTCAGTAACGTATGGGGTATTTTATTAAAAGAATGGAAAGGCGTATCTACCCGGACTATCACTGTTCTGGTAACCGGACTGGTAGTTCTTATCTTTTCTCTTGTATTCCCTAATTTATTCTAAAAGAATTATTATATTTGTAGCATACTGTTATTCAGAATAAAAAAATGAATAACAATACCCTATGAACAATCAAATAAAAAGAAGATATGAAATCAATCTTAGACAATCGCCCCGAATTGGTCAAAGAGGTGAATAAAGTAGCCGAAGTAGCCGGATATTTGTGGCAAAAAGGATGGGCCGAACGTAACGGAGGTAATATCACCGTCAATATCACCGAATATGTAGACGATGAAATCCGTCAGATGCCCGCTATCAGCGAAGTAAAACAAATCGGTGTAACACTGCCTCACTTGAAAGGCTGTTATTTTTATTGCAAAGGAACCAATATGCGTATGCGGGATTTGGCGCGTTGGCCTATGGACAACGGTTCTGTCATCCGTATTTTAGATGATTGTGCTAGTTATGTCATTATTGCCGACAAACCGGTTCAACCTACTTCGGAAGTTCCCTCCCACCTGAGCGTACACAATTACCTCATCAGCATAGGTTCTCCTTATAAAGCATCCGTGCACACACACCCCATCGAACTGATTGCCTTGTCTCACAACAAAAAGTTCATGGAAGAAAGATGTGGCAACCAACCTGCTATGGAGCATGATTCCCGAAACAAAAGCATTCTGCCCACGTGGCCTGGGCATGATTCCTTATCAGTTGCCTAGTTCTGTAGAATTAGCAGATGCAACTATCAAGGAATTGGCTGATTATGATGTAGTCATGTGGGAAAAACACGGTATCTTTGCTGTTGACTGTGACGTAATGGCCGCATTCGACCAAATTGATGTTTTAAATAAATCCGCATTGATTTACATCGCTGCCAAAAATATGGGATTTGAACCCGACGGCATGAGCCAGGAACAGATGAAAGAAATGAGTGTGGCTTTTAATCTACCCAAATAATATTTTTATAGTCTTCCCCTAATGGGGAGATTTTAAAGATGATTTGACTCCGCATGGGGACAAATCATCTTTTTTATTATCGGGACTCAAAAGATAAATCGCGTACTTAACTCATTGACAGTTTGATTATCTTATGTTTTTTTTCAGAACAATGAGTATTCTTTTTGGCTATCTTTGGCAAGGACAGATTCACTAAACCTACAGAGAGATATGAAAGCAAATAAATTATTCCTTTTGGCAAGTCTCCTTCTATCAGGCAGTATGATACCTATAACGGCTCAGAACAAGAAAGAGAAGAAGCAACAGACAGAACAAGCTGTACGCGAAGCTGTTGACGCAAAGACATACAAAATCAATGTGGACCGGGTAATGCCTATGAAAGGAGGCAGCAAACACCTGACTTCCGATTATTCTTTAGAAATAAGAAACGATTCGGTTTATTCCTATCTGCCTTATTTCGGAGTGGCGTATAACGTTCCTTACGGGGGTGGAAAAGGATTAAATTTTAGTGCTCCTTTATCAGAATATACTTCAGCATATAATAAAAAGGGGAATGCTAAAATCACACTAAAAGTACGGAACGAGGAAGACAATTACCTTTACAATATCATCATTTATCCCAATGGCAGCAGTAACATACAGGTCACCCCTACAAACAGACAATCTATTTCTTTCTCCGGAGAAATGGATCTAAAGAAGAAAGAATGAGCCATAAATTAAAAGGGGGTCAAAACTAAAACAACCTATCGTGCTATATGATCAGGTCATTTTAGTTTTGCCCCCCTGATTAAATTACAGCTATTATTTACTTATTTCTCTAACCGGCTAAAGAAATTCTCAATGGCTTCCTTATTGACAAAAACTCCTTTTACTCCGGTCATTTCCACCGTATCCATCAACAAAGCCAAGCCCTGATAACCGTTTTCATCCTTTGCCAATACTTCCTGCTGATAAATTTCAGCTGATTGGCAGGCTTTACCATCTTCAGGTAATTTCTCGAACCGACCAAGGTAATAATTGCCTTCAAAGAAATTATGTGTAGATTCTGTCAATTGGAATCTGCTGGATTCTGGAGCATAAAAAATATTTCCACTAATAAATGTACTATCCGGATATCCGCCCCATGAATCCAAAGTAATCATAGTACGATCGATATCAGCCGCAGGTTTACGGTTCACATGAATAATGTTACGGGTAATGCGACTGTCCTTTACAGGACCTGCCAGATGAACAGCTGGTGAGAACATCCCGGCACGAGTCGGTTCAGGCCGCACTCCGTCACCTATACTCACATTGTAACGGACAATAGTGCCCAAGTTACCTACATTAAAAGATGCGTCGGCCGTGCCGTCATTGCAAACCAATACTAAGCCACCATAGTTATCATGACTATAATTATACTGAATGACCGTTCCCCGGCAATTCCAATCCGAATCAAATCCCTGTGCATCCCACGGAGCTTTATGACCACTTACTTCATTAAACTGCACCAAAGTATTATCACAACTCCACGGCCAAATACCTGCTGCCGCCTCTGTGTCAGGAAGCATATCAGGACAATCACGCATTACGTTGTATTCTATCAAGGTACTGTCACAACCGATAGGTACAATACCATCACCTGGTACTTCCTCTATCAAATTTCCCCGTATCACGGTATGCTTGCTGGGATGCCAGTTCTGCCGATCGCTATAAGCGGCCCAAATCATAGCATTACGGGTGCATCTCAAAATATGGCAGTTCTCTATGGTTAACCTATTGAATGTTGAAATTTTCTTTTCACCGCCATTCACTATATAAATACCGCACCCTCCGCCTTTTTCTTTTACCAACGAACCATTGACATCCCGTACAGTCACATTATTGACAACAATGTTCTGCGATACGCCATAATCCATACACTCTATCTTCAAGCCCGAACGATAAGGCAGAGGCTGTCTACCTGTATTCACGATTTCCAAATTCTGCATCGTTATATAGTCCGAATTACAGATACGAGCTGCATACAAGGAAGTATCATATCCCACAATGCAAGGTTTCCGTTCACCATCACCATAAGCATCTATATAAATACGATCTTCGGGTATACCCTGTCCGGTGATTTCAAGTTCGCCATTAAAAACCTCACCGCGCTTCAACAAAACTTTATTGCCCGGCAGTAATTTCACTCCACGTAGTTTTTCCAGACTTTTCCATGCTTCATCCGGGGCTAACCCACTATTATTATCATCACCGCCGGTAGCATCCAGATAATAGCACACTGGACTATCAGAACATGCTGCCAACAGGAAGGAAAATAAAAGAAGGATCATTGTTTTTCTCATTTCTCTTCCGTTTTTAAAAAGTTATCTATTTATTCCAGAAGTTGTCAGAACAACCAGGATTCACCACAGATTACGCAAATTCACACAGTTTTTTGATTTAAAGGTTGTTTGCCTCCTACTTCTTTGTGACAATCCATGTACCCTGTGATGAAAACCTACACTCTACATTACTTCCACAAGTCGTGCTGAACCAGTTTCTTGTTAGTATCCAGTTCGGCAGTTGGCAAAGGCCATACATAATCCCTCTCACCGTTGAACTTACGTGCTTCATAAGCCAAGCCATACATAGTGCGTTCATTCTCTATATTGGCTACCGCCTTATCCAATTCCTTCCAACGATAAAGGTCAAACAAACGCAAACCTTCAAAGGCCAGTTCCACACGACGCTCATGCTTAATGACTTCCAACAATTCATCTTTAGAAAGAGAAGTGCCTTCCACTTCCTCTACTGTGGGCATGTTCACATCTGCACGTTGCCGCACTTCATTCACTAAAGCAGTTACATCACTATAAGCATAGCCTCCTTTCTGTACCATTGCCTCCGCCAAAGATAATAAAACTTCAGCATAACGCACCACATAAAAGTCTTGTCCATTATCCCAAGAGTTAGAAGTATCCGTAGGATCAAAATACTTATAAACATATATGGTAGACAGGGAAGCGGCAGCTCCACCATATACATTGGCATACGGATTTGAAGCCGAAGTATCTATACCTCCTTTACCGTTCCAAAGCATACCGGGAACAAACAAAGTGCTATATAAACGTGGATCACGATTCTCAAAATGAGCAGGATTAGGCTTGCTGACATCCAAGCCACCCCCACCGTTCAGTTCGGCTATCTTCGTATCGGTAGTCGGCTTACCGTCTTTGCAATAATAAGCATCCGCCAAATCTATAGTACCATTCATTGCTTCCAGCGGAGTATTCCAATGCGCATTAAAAGCAGCACCTTCACTCATACCCGGTCCTTCATAACGGACTGCAAAAATGATTTCAGGAGAAGTTTCTCCACTTTGAGTAAACAGTTTGGCATAACTCGGATCAAGCGAGTATCCCAAACCTTGCACCTGCTTATAAGCAGCAATCGCGTCATCCCATTTTTCATTATACAAAGCCACACGCCCCAGTAAGGAAAGAGCAGCTCCTTTGGTGATATGTCCCCGTGAAGACGCATTTTGCGGAAGTACTTCAGCCGCATCCTGCAAATCAGTCATAACATGAGCCACAATAGCCGCACGGTCCGTCTTTTCACATTCAGCCTCGTCAATGGTCAAAGGGGCGGTCAGGAAAGGAACATCCTGATACGTCATAGTCAAGTTTATATACATCAATGCACGTATGGTCTTTGCCTCAGCCTGATAAATCGCCTTTTGGGAAGCATCCATATCCACTCTATCAATATTAGCAATCAGCACATTACAACGGCTGATCACTTCATAGCAATCTTTCCAATAACTGCCAATAATAGAAGAACTTGGGGTATGAATTCCCATAGCCATATCATAACCTTCCATCCAGCCACTCCAATTAAAATGCCCGCCATTATCTGATATACAATCCATATATAAAGGGCCCAATGAATATTGGTCGGAATTATAAAGCTGATTGCTCTGCAAAGCATCATAACAAGATGCCAACGCCATCAAAGCATCATCCGGCGTCTGCCAAAATGTATTGGATGAAGATTCTGTCAATGAGTCCCTCTGCAAAAAGCTGTCAGAGCAAGAAGTCAGCAAAGCTCCTGACAACAGAGCTAGCCCTATAAAGTTATTAATTGATTTCATAGTTGTTGCTTTTAAAATTTAACGTTAACACCAAATGAATAAGTTCTTGTATTGGGATGCACATCATTACGGGAATCTGTGCTCAGTTTCTCAGGATCATAATCATCCAAGGAAGTGAAAGTAAGCAAATTAGTTCCTGCCAAATAGAGTCTGAGACTCTGAACGCCCAACTTGGTCAAAAACTCTCTTTGCCTGAAAGTATATCCAATTTCCAAGTTCTTCAGACGCAAATAATCACCTTTTGTCAACCAAAATGAAGAGTAGTTATTATTAATAGTTCCTCCCAAACGAGGCATGCTTCCATCCGGATTACTTTCAGACCATCTGTCCAACCAACGGCTAGTCTTGTTTCCGCCATTGGAAATAGTAGTTTCATCCCAATTATAACGATATACACCTGCAATGCCTTGCCAAAATGTATTAACATCAAAATCTTTATAAGAGAATCCCAAGTTAAAAGAATACTGCATTTTAGGGAACGGATTTCCGATAATAGTACGGTCAGCATCATTTATATTACCATTATTGTCTATATCTTCATACATGATATCACCTAATTGCGGTTCCTGGTTGTTTTGCAGAATCTTCTGTCCGTTCGCATTTACACGGTCCAAATCTGCCTGGGTACGATAGATACCGATGGCTTTCAGCCCATAATAAGAGCCGATGGCTTCACCTTCACGATTGATCGTATTATCCTTAATGTCTTCTACCCCTTTCATATCAGTAATCTCATTTTTCACGCCTGAAAGCGAGAAACCTGCCTGCCATGCCCAATCACCTTTTTGGTCGAAATAGTTAGCTGCCAATTCCCAACCACGGTTACGGACCTTTCCCGCATTCTGATAAGGAGCATCCAAAGATCCCAGGAAAATACCCGGCATAGCGAGTTTCATCAAAATATCCGAGGTATTTTTCTCATACCAGTCAAAAGTGACATTGATCTTTCCACCCCAAAAAGCAGCATCAAAACCAAAGTCTGTAATAGTAGTTGTTTCCCATTTAATGTTCTCATTAGGTATCTTGGCAGTCTTCATACCAATCTGTTTGCTATCACCGAAATAGTAACTGCCACTAGCCGCCAATGTAGCCGCATAAGCATAGTTACCAATTTCCTGATTACCCAATTTACCCCAGCTACCACGCAATTTCAATGAGTGGAGGAACTTCACATTCTCCATAAATTTCTCATTTGTCATGATCCATGCACCCGAAAATGAAGGGAAGGTAGCATAACGGTGTGCCTTGGGCATACGTGACGAACCATCGTGACGGACATTCATCTCTAACAGATAACGGCCTCCGTAATTATAATTCAAGCGTCCGAAGAATGACTGCAAGGAACTTTCTTCCGCCGATCCGGTCACATGATCATTCATAGTACCTCCATCCATTTCATAAATATTATCGGTAGCAAATCCCTGCTTGGACGCCTCATTCTTGTCCCAACGGGTAGCCTGGATAGAATGGCCTGCCAACAGATTGAACGAATGTTTTCCTACAGAAAAATCATAAGTCAGAATATTTTCATTAATATAAGTCGTTTCCAGATAATGATAATCTGTCAGTTTATTGGTACCGACTGTGGTCAGCGCATTTCCTTCAGCATCGTATCTTATATTATTCTTCGGATTGAAAGTAGTCACATCGTTCATATAATATTTATAAGCCAGGCTTGAACGGAACTTCAATCCTTTTATGATGTCAATTTCACCAAAGAATTTACCATCAAAACGATAATGCTTGTTATCTTTATAGCCCATATTCAAAGCTTCAATCGGATTTTTGAATACGGATTGGGAAATATTGGGATTTCCATCCAAAAATCCATAATGTCCGTTAGAATAACGCACAGGAACAGTAGGACGGGTAAACCAAGTAAGGTAGCGCATCAAACCTTCACCGGTAACACTGGTAGTAGGCTCATCAATGTTCTGACGGCTTCCCGAAAGATTCAGACCTAATTTTACAATACCCAATTGTGCATCCAGATTGGAACGGAAATTAAAACGTTGATTGGCCGTTTCACGCAAGATACCATCCTGCTGGAAATACTGAGTGGAAATCATGTAATGTACCGCTTTACTACCACCGTTCACAGACAAATGGTGTTGGTGCATGGCTGCTGTACGAAACATTTCCTTAGCCCAATTGGTATTGGCAAAATGATCGGGATCTGATCCATTTTGCAATTTCTGTAACATATCATCCGTATATGCCTTGGAAGGCCAACATTCATTATACATCTTCGCCCACTCATAAGAATTCACATAATCGGGCAACACGGTAGCCTCCTGCAAAGCGATGCTACCAGAATAAGTAATAGTAGGTTTCTGCTCACCGCCTCGTTTGGTAGTCACCAAAATAACACCGTTTGCAGCACGCACACCATAGATAGAAGCCGAAGCCGCATCTTTCAATACAGAAACACTTTCAATATCATCAGCAGGAATTTCCGCAATCTGGCTCACCGAGCTTTCCACTCCGTCGATCAGGACCATCGGATCATTGTGTTCAAAAGTTCCCACACCACGGATACGGATTTCGGGACTGTCATGACCGGCCTGGGCACCATTGTTGGTCAACATAACACCCGGCAAACGGCCCTGAAGCATATTGGCAGTATTAGCTACCGGCATAGAAGCTACATCCTTGAAATTTACAGCAGCAACAGAACCCGTCAGATTTTCCTTCTTCTGCACACCATAACCGACTACTACCACTTCGTCAATCATTTCCGTATCTTCCTTCAGATTTACATTCAGCACCGTATTGTCTTTCGAAATACGATATTCCTGATCGGAATATCCTATAAAAGAAATGACAATAGTAGAATTAGAAGCCACCGTGAGATTAAAATTACCATCCAAGTCAGTTACCGTTCCATTGGTTGTTCCTTTTTCAACCACACTGGCACCGATGACCGGTTCGCCTGTGGCATCTTTTACAATACCGGAAACTTTAAACTTGTCTGCTTGCAGACTGGAAGCGCTCACATTCATCGCAGGGATGAAGAAGCAGAAACACAGCAATAGGCTCAGTACCCGGAATGTACTGGTTTCTGTCAGAGTTTTCATGTTCATAATACTTTTTTTAAAGGTCTAACAAATAAAGATAATTCGTTTTATTTGCCAGCAAAAGTAAGAGGAACAGAAAAGAAACAGGGAGAATTATTACCGGAAAAAGGCTGTTTATTCCCTATAGAGCCTATTTCCGGTAATAATCAGCCATCATACTTCATCATATACTCTGTAGGAGAAAGTCCGAATTTCTTCTTAAAGCAGGAACTGAAATATTTAGGGTCGTTGAAACCTACAGCATACGCCAAATCGGCTATACGGATTTTCCTTTTCTCGTCTATCAGCCGACAAGCCGCTTGCAAACGGACATTGCTGATAAATGCAGAGGGAGTAAGTCCGGTCAACAGTTTCAATTTATCTGCTAGTGTAGTCCGGGCCATACCCATCTCCGCCATAAACTGTGCATGTTCAAAATCACAATCACTCAAATGGGCATTCACACAATCCACCGCTTTCCGAATGAAAGCTTCGTCCATCGAGGTGTAATTTAATTCTTTGGCTTCAAAAACCAACTGCTTACGGAAATCCACCCCCATACGTTTGCGCCGTTTCAACAAGTTATCTATCTTGGCAAACAAGACAGAGAGGCGGAGCGGTTTACAGATATAACCATCGGCCCCAGACTCATACCCTTCCACACGGTCTTCATCACTAGTCTTGGCCGTTAACAAAATCAATGGAATATGGCAGGTCTCAAATTGAGTCTTCACCCGGCGGCACAATTCCATACCGTCCATTTCGGGCATCATAACATCAGAAACAATTAAATCCACTTCCTGTTTGGCAAGGATCTCCAAAGCTTCCGTTCCATTAGCGGCCTTCAGAATATGGTATTTGCCATGCAACAGACGAACCATCAAAGCCAATAATTCCTCATTATCCTCCACTAACAAAATAGTCGATGCTGCCGGTTTCTCTTCCAACATATCAATCTCCGAGACATTCTCCATTTCATCTGCCGATAAAATAGCATAGTCCACATTTTCGGTATTCTCGTCTACCTCATCCTCATCAAAAGCCTCACGTCCTATAGGAATTTCAACCACAAAAGTATTCCCTTCCTCCTTATCGCTAAATACCTGTATCGTTCCATGATGCAACAATACCAAATCTTTAGTCAGTGACAAACCGATACCCGTCCCTATGGTATGGAATTTGCGATACTCCCCTTCATAAAATCTCTCGAATATATGATCCAACTTCTCTTTTGGAATCAACTCGCCGGGATTGTTCACACTCAATTTAAAAGTTCTCCTTTCCTCATCATGAGCCTGTGACACCACAATAGTTCCTCCTTCAGGAGTATATTTAGCGGCATTGGAAAGCAGATTGTACACCACTTTATCCAATTTATCCACATCAAAATATCCCGAATATTCTTCAGACAAATCAAATTGTATGGACAATTTCTGCTTTTTAACCAAAGGTGCGAAAGCCGACACTGATTTTTTCAAGAACATACTGACATTTCCATGCGAAACTTTTAGCCGCAACTTGCCATTCTCCACTTTCCTGAACTCTAAGATTTGCTGAATCAACCGGATTAACCGCACAGTATTATCAGCTATCACAGGACAAACCGACGAACTTGCCGGTACTTCTTGTTTCAGTTCATCCACCGAAGCCGATATAATAGAAAGCGGAGTCAGCAACTCATGAGTGATATTGGTAAAGAACTGTAATTTAGCATGATTGATTTCCTCCATTTTCTGCCGTTCTATCTTCCCCATCTCTATGGCCTGTTTCATCCGGATACGGTTTCTGACAATCCGATAAGTATACCATGCCAATGAAACGAACAACAAGACATAAAGGCAATAAGCCCACCACGATAACCAAGGCGGCGGAAGAATAGTTATACGCAGACATTTCATATCCGGAGACCAGATTCCATTCTGATTGGCTCCCTTTACACAAAAAGTATAAGTACCTGCCGGAAGATTGTTATAATAGGCAAACCGACGTCCAGCCTCAACGGACAACCATTCCTTGTCATATCCCTCCAACCGATATAAATAACGGTTCAACTCAGGATTGATATAGTTCAATATTGAAAAATCAAGACTGAAATTATTCTCCCGGTATCCTAATACAATTTTATCAATAAAATCAATAGCCCTGTTTGCAACAATCCCCTTTCTGATGGAAAGAGGGTAGGTACGTACCGATACATTATGTACCTTTATATCTGTAATCACTACCGGAGAATAAGCAGTATCCTGAACAATTTTATCAGGATAAAAGCTGTTCAATCCACGGAATCCTCCGAAGATAAGTTTCCCATCCGCCCCCTTAAAGCAAGAATTCCGGTTAAACATGTGATCTTGCAAACCATCATCTACCGTGTAAGTATGTATTTTCGGTGCAGCACCATCCAAAGGGATATCAATGTGATACATTTCCGCATTGGTAGTAAGCCATAAAGTATGCTCATCATCCTCCAGCATACTGAAAACAACATCTCCATTCCGGAAATAATCATTCAAGACTGAAACAAAACGATCATTCTTCCGGTCATACAAATCGAGTCCATTACCATTCGACCCCACCCATACTCTATTGTATCCATCCACACAAACACTCATCGCCCCGATAGTGGATAATGTACCATCCGAAGGCGTATAAAACTTAACCTTATATGTTTCTCCGGATGTATCTATCCGCCATACCCCTTCATTGCTAGTCGCTATCCAGATAAAACCATCTTGATCTTCCGCCATTTTGAAAATAGAAATTTGGGGCAATGCCTGATTTGTCAAAGTCACCAGTTCATTCAAAGAATGAAGCCTTTGTTCCGTATCCAAAATAAACACTCCCGAACGTGTCCCCAACCACAGATTCCCTTTCGAATCCTCCAACAAAGAATAAATACAAATATCACTCAGCTCCGGGTTGGTTACGGTATTTACCACGTGTGCTTTCCCGGCTTTGACATTATAGAACCACACACCGTCATCCCAAGTGGCAAAACACAATTCATTTGTCCTTTTACGATAAATAATATCATTGACCGTCGATGTATATCCCATATTCTTCAATATAGGATGAGAGCGGTAAGGAACAATGGTATGCTGTTTCATATCATAAAAAACCAGACCGAATCCCATGATTCCCATCCACAGATTCCCATTATCCTCCTGATAGACACTGCGGACAGAGCTGGTAGGGCAATGCTCACGCAAAGCCTCCAAAGAATCATAATTAAACCGGAACTTATTTGTATTTACAGTACAAACACCTCCTCCCAACATACCCAGCCACATCAGCCCGTCTTTACTGCACAACAGAGAATTCACTTCATTAAAAGGTAAATCTCCTTGAAGGTTGCCCGGAACAATATTGGTAAAATTCCCGTCTCCCGATTCATCTTCCAAAATACTGACCTCCACTGCGTGAACCGATCCAGAGCTTCCCGGAATTTTTATCCTGAGCAATGGCGTAGATAATATTATCCAACAGAGAATGAGAATTTCCCTTGATGTTCCGGAATGTTTTAAATGAGAAATGTTCCGGATCATACGGATTAATGAGTTTCACCAATCCATACCGCCAGGTACCGATCCAAATATTCCCGGCTTCATCCTGAAATATGACATGCGCCGAATTACCAGGGTTAATCCCCTCGTAAGTATGATACAATTCCTCTTGAGGATTATAACGCAGCAACCCCTGTTCCCAAGTACCAATCCATATTTGACCTTTCCGGTCTTCGACAACAGACTTTATATCCATGTTTTTTTCACAATCGAAAGTACGGCTGCCGGCTTTTCTGCGAAACAATCCCTTGTTGCTTCCCACCCATAAATCTCCGTTACTTGCATAAAGAATACTTTCCACATTGCTTACCTGTAACAAAGGACTGATTATTTTTTCTATCTCATCCGTTTCCTTATGCAATACATATAATCCATTGTGCGTACCTATCCACAAATTATTCTCCTTGTCTTCGGCCACCATATTCACAAAACTATCAATGGAACGTCCATGATTCACTCCATCGGGTTTTATACACCACAATAGAATACCCATCATAGCGCAAAAGGCCATTGTAAGTCGATATCCATATATACCCCTGGCTATCCTGAAATAATTTCCGGACTTCATTGGTCGGAAAATTCACCGAAGTGGAAATAGATTTAAAATGATAGGTATTGACCTTGTTATCAGCCCAAAGCCAAACGGGAAAACACAAAAGATATATTACTCCAAGAATATATTCACAGTTACGGTGTGCAAAGTGCATAGATTCAACTTTAAGATTTGATGCAATATTCGCAAAAAAAAGCATTTTAAGCAAATATTCCATAAGATTTGTTCTAAATTTCCCCCATTTGCATACATAAGAAACTAAAATTATACTTCCAGAAACACTTAGAACAAAAAGGTTAGAGGCAGTTAAGATAAAAAATTGTATATTTGCCGATAAGTGTGACCTAATTTTAAAACAGAGAAACATGCATTACAACGACCAAGGCGCTGATTTTAAATACCTAATTGTCAATGAACGTGACAAGCGTTTCGGCTTGTCGGTGACTACCGTCGGATTCCAGGCCATCAGGGCCGGGAGCGTTTATCCACCACGCAACCACCCGGACGCTTATTATTTCACGGCCCAGAAAGGACGTGTGCTGCATGAATATCAGTTGGTATACATTACTAAAGGACGGGGAACTTTCGCCAGCGATACTACTCCGTCTGTCGACATATCCAAAGGGCAGATACTTTTCCTGTTTCCCGGACAGTGGCATACCTATGCGCCGCTGCAAAAGACAGGATGGAACGAATATTACATCGGTTTTGAAGGCCCGATTATAGACAATCTGGTAAAAAACAGCTTTATTTCAAAAGAAAACCAGATTTTGGATATCGGTATCAATGAAGAACTGGCCAGTCTTTTTGCCCGTGCACTGGAAGTAGCGGAAGCAGACAAGACCGCAGCGCAACAATATTTGTCCGGCATTGTTTTACACATTATGGGAGCCGTACTTGCTATCTCGCAGAACAAACGCTATGAGGTGGACAATGCGGCACAAAAAATAGAAAGTGCCAAAATCATCATGCACGAAAATGTGTACAAGGATATAGATCCGGAAGAACTGGCACTGAAATTAGGTATCAGTTATTCCTGGTTCCGCAAAGTATTCAAAGAATACACCGGCTATGCGCCCGCCAAGTATTTCCAAGAGCTGAAATTGCGCAAAGCGAAACAATTATTGATTGAAAGTTCCATGTCAGTGAAAGAGATATGCTATGAATTGAATTATACCTCTACTGAACACTTTTTCTCGGTATTTAAAAAGCGTACCAATTTCACCCCTACCGAATATCGTAACTTCGGACGGGGAGGAAAAGAAGAGAATGAAAACGAATAAAGAAAAAATGAGAGAAAAATAACCATCAATCTGGCTGCTGTGGCAGCCTTTTGCATTGTAGTTGCATCACCGGCCTTAGTAAGCAGCAGTTGCGCTACTCCAAAAACGGAGCAGGAAGATACCACTATCATACGGGAAGATTCAGGTATTACGGCATTGAAATACAGTAGTCCCGAAGTTCCCTCCAGCATTGAGTTCTGTGGCAAAACCATTGATTTGAGCCGCTTTGACCGCCACGAGCGTATGGACCGTGAACTATTGGCATTCACCTATATGCACAGTACTTCCTTGCAAATGCTGAAAAAAGCCAACCGTTATTTCCCCATTGTAGAACCCATACTGAAAGAGAACGGAATCCCCGATGATTTTAAATACCTGATGGTCATAGAGAGTAATATGAATCCCACCGCCCGTTCCTCTGCCGGAGCCGCCGGACTATGGCAATTCATGCAAGGTACGGGAAGGGATTACGGACTGGAGGTTAACAACAATGTGGATGAACGTTACCATATTGAGAAAGCGACTCGTGCCGCCTGCCGCTATCTGAAAGACGCGTATGCTAAATATAAGGATTGGGTGGCTGTTGCCGCCTCATACAACGCCGGTCAGGCACGTATTGCCAGCCAACTGGCTAAACAGGATGTGGACGATTCGCTGGATTTGCAACTGGTAGAAGAAACAGCCCGATATGTGTACCGCATTCTTGCCGCCAAACAATTGTTCAGTGCCCCTACTACTTTCGGTTTCCGCCTGCGCGCATCGGATTTGTATCCGCCTATTCCTTATACGGAAATCACTGTGACGAAAGGAATTGCAGACTTGGCACGTTTCGCACGCAGCAAAGGAATCAATCTGGCCATATTAAAGAATATGAATCCCTGGTTACGGGAAACATCCTTGTCCAACCATAGCGGGCGGACTTACGTGATAAAAATCCCTACCAAAGAAGGAATGACTTATGATCCGAAAAAGACGGTGGCGCATGATAAGCGATGGGTGATAGAATAACTTTCTATCATACAGCATTCCATAATCAATTTACCAGTTTTCCTCCACAGTATTTACAATAAGCAGCCCCGTCCTCATGTCCGTCCTTACCACAATGCGGACATTTCAGGGCCACCCTGCGTCTATGTTCCTGGATCATAGACGCAGAAACAATTCCTGTGGGGACTGCAATGATGGTATAGCCCAGTAACATTACAATGGCCGAAAGGAAGCGCCCTAACGGAGTTTCCGGAGTAATATCCCCATAACCTACTGTTGTCATCGTCACTATCGCCCAATAAATACTATTCGGAATATTATTGAAAGAAGTGCCCGGACGCTGTCCCTCAATCATATACATCAATGTACCGATCGAAGTCACCAATATCAGTACAAACAAGAAAAAAACAATAATCTTCCGACTGCTGAACACCAAGGAACGCAACAAGAAATTACCTTCATTCAGATAATTGAAAAGTTTAAAGATACGGAACACACGAATCAACCGGAAAGTGCGGATCACCAGCAGATAACGTGCCGTGCCGAAAAGCCAGCCTATATATAAAGGTAAGGTAGCCAACAAATCCACTATACCGAAAAAACTAAAAGCATACTTGCGCGGTTTAGGAGAACAATAAAGCCTCAACACATACTCTAACGTAAAAAAGAAAGTAAAAACATACTCCGACACCCGCAGATAAGGCCCGATAACGGTATCCCAACTCTTGATACTCTCGGCAACAACCACCAGAATACTCAAGACAATAAACCCTATCAACGCCACATCGAATAACTTTCCCATCGGTGTGTCACTCTCAAAAATAATCACATATATTTTATGCTTTAATTTCTCATCATGCAGTAAATTCTGCCATTTACTCCAAATACGCCTCAGAAATGCCATAATTTTTTATAATAGAACGCAAATCATTCATAATTATAACAAATATTGCCCGATTTATGTCCTATTGGTCACTATTATTTTCACTATATTTGCACAAAACCAATAAAATAATAGCATGAAGAAACAACTTATGACAGGTCTGTTCACAGTCCTCGCCCTTACAGCAGGTGCGCAGACCTTCCAAGAATGGCGCAATCCGGAAATAAATGCGGTAAACCGTGCGCCGATGCACACGAACTACTTTGCTTTTGAAAATGCAGATGCAGCTAAGAAAGCGAACAAAAAACAATCAACCAACTACATGACTTTGAACGGAACCTGGAAGTTCAACTGGGTGAAGGATGCGGATTCCCGCCCCACTGATTTCTGGAAAACCGGTTTCAACGACAAAGGCTGGGATGACCTGCAAGTGCCCGCCGTATGGGAACTGAACGGATACGGTGATCCTATTTATGTGAACGTAGGCTATGCCTGGCGCAACCAGTTCCAGAACAACCCTCCCGAAGTGCCGACAGAAAACAACCACGTTGGTTCTTACCGACGTGAAATTGTAGTTCCTGCCTCATGGAATGGAAAAGATATTATCGCTCATTTCGGCTCGGTTACCTCTAACATGTATTTGTGGGTAAACGGACGTTATGTAGGCTACAGCGAGGACAGCAAACTGGAAGCCGAATTTGACCTGACTCCGTATTTAAAACCGGGTCAGAAGAATCTGATCGCTTTCCAAGTATTCCGCTGGTGCGACGGTAGTTACCTGGAAGACCAGGATTTCTTCCGCTACAGTGGTGTGGGACGTGACTGCTATCTATATGCCCGCAACAAAAAACGCATTCAAGATATCCGTGTAACTCCCGATTTGGACGCAGCTTATCAAAACGGTAGCCTGGCTATCAATCTGGATTTGAAAGGCAGTGGCAAAGTCGATTTGGAACTGGTGGATGCACAGGGCAAGCAAGTGGCAACCGCTACCGCCAACAAATCCGGTCTGGTAACGATGAACGTAGAAAACCCCAAAAAGTGGAGTGCCGAAACACCTTATTTATATACGTTGCGTGCCAGTATGCAGGGCAGCAATGAAGTAATTCCCGTCAAAGTAGGTTTCCGCAAGATTGAATTGAAAGGTGACCAGATCTTAGTTAACGGTAAAGCAGTCCTGTTCAAGGGGGCCGACCGCCACGAAATGGATCCGGACGGAGGATATGTAGTATCTCCCGAACGTATGCTACAGGATATCCAGATAATGAAGCAATTCAACCTGAACGCTGTACGTACCTGCCACTACCCGGATGACAACTTATGGTACGACTTATGTGACCAATACGGTATCTATGTCGTAGCCGAAGCCAATATAGAATCTCACGGCATGGGCTACGGCGAAAAGACTCTGGCCAAGAACCCCTCTTATAAGAAAGCCCATCTGGAACGTAACCAGCGCAATGTACAGCGCGGATTCAACCACCCAAGCATCATCTTCTGGTCATTGGGTAATGAAGCCGGTGACGGCCCCAACTTCGAACAATGCTATAAATGGATCAAAGCAGAAGACCCCAGCCGTGCCTGCCAATATGAACAAGCACGCCAGAAAGACCATACCGACATCTTCTGTCCGATGTATTATGGCTACGAAGGCATGGAAAAATACGGTCAACGTACCGATGCTACCAAACCATTGATTCAGTGTGAATATGCCCATGCAATGGGTAACTCGCAAGGTGGTTTCAAAGAATACTGGGATTTGATTCGCAAATATCCGAACCTGCAAGGTGGATTTATCTGGGACTTCGTTGACCAGTCCTGCCGTTGGAAAGGAAAAGACGGCGTGATGATTTACGCTTACGGTGGAGACTTCAACCGCTTTGACGCTTCTGACAACAACTTCTGTGACAATGGTTTGATCAGCCCCGACCGCGTTCCTAATCCGCACATGTATGAAGTAGGCTATTTCTATCAGAACATTTGGACTACTCCCGCCGATTTAAGCAAAGGGGAAGTAAATGTGTTCAATGAGAACTTCTTCCGTGACCTATCCGCCTACTATATGGAATGGCAAGTACTGAAAGATGGAAAAATAATCCGCACCGGACGCGTGGATGATTTAAAAATCGCTCCTCAGGAAACAGCCAAAATTACGTTGAATATCGGCAAGACCTGTACCTGCAAGGAATGGTTGCTGAACGTTTTCTACAAACTGAAAAACCGCGAAGGTTTGCTGCCTGCAGGTTTCACCGTCGCCAAGAATCAGTTGACACTGAATGATTACAAAGCACCGTCTATGGATTTGAAGAACGTGGAAACAACCAATGTAGCCACCGTTGTTCCGCAAATCATCGACAACCAATATCATTATCTGATCGTAAAAGGCAATAACTTCGTAGCCGAGTTCAACAAACAGAACGGTTACTTAAGCAAATATGCAGTGGACGGAACGGAAATGCTGAAAGAAGGCGCAGCCCTGACCCCTAACTTCTGGCGTGCCCCGACAGACAATGATATGGGAGCCGGCCTGCAAAACAAATATGCAGCATGGAAGAACCCGGGATTGAAACTGGTTTCCTTGAATTCCAAAACAGAAAATGACCAGATAGTAGTGAATGCGGAATATGACATGAAGAATGTTTCCGCCAAATTATATCTGACTTATGTCATCAACAACGAAGGAGCCATCAAAGTGACCCAAAAGATGACAGCCGACAAGAATGCCACAGTATCTCCGATGTTCCGCTTCGGTATGCAAATGCAGATGCCTAAGTGTTTTGAAACCGTAGAATATTATGGTCGTGGTCCGGTAGAAAACTACAGTGACCGCAACCACAGCACAGACTTGGGTATTTATCGCCAAAGTGTGGATGAACAATTCTATTCCTATATCCGTCCGCAGGAAACAGGAACCAAGACCGATATCCGTTGGTGGAAGCAACTGAATGCCGGTGGTAACGGCCTGAAGGTGGTAGGTGATGCTCCATTCTCTGCATCCGCTTTGCATTATACCATCTGTTCACTGGATGATGGCGAACAAAAAGACCAGCGTCACTCGCCCGAAGTACAGAAAGCAGACCTGACCAACCTGATCATCGACAAGGCTCAGATGGGATTAGGTTGTGTAAACAGCTGGGGAGCTCTGCCGTTGCCTCAATATATGTTGCCCTACGGTGATTATGAATTTACTTTCATCCTGACTCCGGTAAAACATAGCGTCGAGATAGAATAAAACACAGGTTAAACAATAAAAACAAGGTGGCTGGATTTGTTTTCAGTCACCTTGTTTTTATTCCCTCTGTTCTTCATAGCTACTGCCATCTACAATTTTCATAAAACAAGTATCACACAAGTATCTGGCCTAACCATCTCCTTTCAAAACACATTTTCCACCTTTTTTCCCTTCAAATTCTTCATACGCGGACAATGTTTTGAACCTCAAGCCATTACAATGAACCATTCTTATTCCAATCCTTCATAAATTCTTCATAAAGTTATATCCGTTCCCTTCGCATGAACCAACCACAGGAATCCATTCCGGCAACCCATCGAATCTTTTTCTTTATTTTACCGTACCCGATTACAAACCTCGGTTGTATTACTCATAAAGAACAATTAAACACTAGTAAAATGAGACCAGACGGCTATTTGAAAACAGCGTGGATCATGACCGTATTATTCAGCATCATCCTTCCGCTTCATTCACAAACACCCCGGCAATTCTCTATAGAATTAAAGGACAAACCACTTCCCGCCGCCCTTAAACTAATCGAAAAGGAAGGCGGAAAGAATATTATCTTCTCCTATAACGAAACAGAAAGCTACCGGGTTACAGCCTCCATCCGGCAAAAAAACCGAACTTGAAGCCATCGGCACTGTCCTGAACGGCATTCCTTTCATTTGTAAAGAACGGGAAGAATACTTCGCCATACAGAAAAAGGGAAGAGACATACGCATTACCGAAATACGAGGACAAGTAACCAATGAAAAGAATGAACCGCTGCCCTACTCCAATGTACTCTTATTGACTCCCGGCGACTCCACCTTTGTAAACGGATGTGTCACCCGTGAAGACGGAAGTTTCCTGATGATAGCGGAAGAAGGGATACCTTACTTGATACGGGTTTCTTATATAGGCTATAAGACGGAAGTGCAACCTTGCCACCCTACTCTTACGTTTCACCTGCTTCCCGACACCCAACTGATGCAGGAAGTAACCATCAGCGCCCGACGCCCCATGATAGAAGTGGGTCCCAACGGACTAAAAGCCAACGTGGCAGGAACTTCCCTGGCCCGAATGGGGTCTGCCGCAGAAATGTTGCCCCATCTTCCTTTCGTCACCGGCCGTAACGGCGAATACAATGTAATGGGATGTGGTTCTCCTGTAATCTATATAAATAATAAGAAGGTACGCGACATGACAGAACTGGACCGTATCCGGGCCAACGAAATCTTATCCGCAGAAGTCATCACCACTCCCGGAGCAGAATATGCCTCGGACGTAGCAGCCGTCATCCGCCTCCGCACCATCCGCCGGCGCGGACAAGGGTTGAGCGGCCACTTCAATACGACTTATTCACAAGGACATTCCGCCAACGCCAACGAATATATGGCATTAAATTATCGCACCGGCGGTCTGGATCTCTTTGTAAAAGGCTATCTGGCACAACAAAACTCGTATGGAAAAACCACAAATATGAACCGCATCAAGGGTTCCGCCATTTGGCAAACCAACAAAAATGATGTGCAGACCCATAAGAGCCAACGTTTTTCCGGTGAGCTGGGATTCAATTATGAACCGGATGAACACCATTCTTTCGGTCTGCGCTATATGCCCGAAACCGGAATAGGGAATGCAGACAGAAATTCATCCGGTAAAACCGTCACCAGACGTAACGATGAAGAAACCGACCGGATAAACTTTACTACAGCAGAACAAATACATACAGGTTGGGATCACGCGGCAAACGCCTACTACGCAGGAGAACTGGGCAAATGGAATATTGACTTCAACGCCGATTACCTGTTCAAACGCTCGCATTCCGACCAGAACGCCATGAATAATGACGATGCAACCGTGCAAGCAGACAGTCGCATGCGCAGCTCCCTCTATGCCGCCAAGCTGGTAGTCAGTGCCCCTTTATGGAACGGACGTTTTTCATTCGGTACGGAAGAAACTTTTACCAACCGCCATGATATCTTTACCCAAAACGGTTTCTCTGCCGATGCCGACGACCACATCAAACAATCCGTATATGCCGCATTTGCTGACTATTCAAAATCCATCCGCCATTGGAAACTGAATATGGGAATACGTTATGAACATCAACAAACAGATTATTATGAAAAAGGAATAAGGATAGATGCACAAAGCCCTACCTATAATGATATTATTCCTGTATTGGCCGCCAGTTGGTCACACAATGGCAAAAGTTTCAGCCTCTCTTACCGGTTACGGAAAAATAATCCCGATTATAGTTTATTGACCAATTCCATCCGCTATCGCAGCAAATATGAGTATTCTCAAGGAAACCCTTTGCTGAAAACACAAAAGACGCACCGTTTTTCGGCCAGTACCTCTTGGAATTGGCTCTATTTCTCAGCCTATTTCAGCCGTATTCTCAATATGTATACCAATATAATTATGCCATACAAGGAAGATACACATCCGGGCGTCCTCTTATTTGCCACACAGACCATTCCTACAACCCATAATTACGGCATTAGTCTCAACGCCTCTCCCAAGCTAGGGTATTGGGAACCGCAACTCAATGTGAATATGGCTTTTTTGGATATGAATGCGAATAAAATAGGAATCACCGAACGCCGGAACCAACCCCGTTTCTATATCAGTCTGGACAACAACTTCAACCTTCCCAAAGGCTGGTTCTTCAATATGGAAGGATATCTCTCCACCGCTTCCCGGCAAGGATTTTTTGTAACGCGCACGGAAGGACAAATCAATGCACGCTTATCCAAATCCTTTTTAAAAGAGACACTCACCATAACATTCACCGCCAATGATATTCTTAGAACAGGGTATTTCCATTTTGATTTATACGGCATAGATGCCTATATGGAAAATCGGATTTACCGGGATTTCCAACGCTTCGGCCTCCAAGTATCCTATAAATTCAATGCCACCAAGAGCAAATATAAAGGAACCGGAGCCGGACAAAGCGAAAAGAATCGTCTGTAACCCCGGCGGAGAAAAGGAAATTTCCGTACCTTTGTTCACGGAAGACAAGGAAACATGCAGATTTTATTCAGGAGAAGAAACCATAAAGAAGAGCATTTCGAACGACTGTTCGCAGAAATGTACCCACGCCTCGTCCGTTTTGCCACCACCTTGATGGACAATACGGAAGAAGCCAAGGACATAGTAAGCGAAACCATGGAACAAGCCTGGAAGGAGTTCGACCAACTGAAGGAAAACACCCGTAGCGCTTGGCTCTATGCCACCGTGCGTAACGGATGCCTCAACCGCTTGAAGCATTTGAATGTGAAACAGCAACACATCGACCGCCTCACCGAAGCCACCCGTGCAGAAATGAATCAAGGTTATCGTGCACACGAGGCACTGTTGCAGCAAGCGGAAAACATAGCCCGCAGTTTGCCCGAACCGACTTGCACCATCTTGCGAAGCTGCTATTGGGAGAAAAAAACATATCAACAGGTAGCCGAAGAACTGGGAATCAGCCCCGACACCGTGAAAAAACATATATCAAAAGCATTGCGGACTCTACGCGAAGCGATGCTGGGAAAGGAGGAGAAACAATGAAAAAAGAGTTTTCAACAAATGACCACATCCATCCGGACAACGGAAAGAATCCCCATAACCAAGACTCCCCCCAAAACGGAACTTGGAATGACCATCAATTGGAACAACTCTTCGGTGAAGCATTGGGGGATACTCCCACCGCGGACGAAACCCGGAAAGCCTGGCAGACATTCATCCGTCGTCACCGTATCAGACACCAATCTATCCGCCGGATAATGATACCTAGGTATAGCTGCCGCTGTCATCGCCTTGGTACTTGTATTCCAGCCTTTTTTGCAACCTGAGCCGCAGGAAGTGGAAGTCTTCACTTCACTGGAAGTTCCTGAGGAAATTACTTTTCGGGAAGAAGGGAAAAGGATAATTGTAAGCACCCCGCCCGCTACCATTACCTCCGTTCAATTAAGCGACGGAAGCAAGGTATTGCTCAGCGCAAACAGCCGTCTGGAGTATCTAAAGGAGTTTACAGATACCATTCGCAGTATCAAACTAAGCGGAGAGGCCCGTTTTGAAGTAGCCAAAGACGCTTCCCGCCCCTTTATAGTATGCACCGAGCAACTACAAACACGAGTACTGGGAACGGTGTTCGATGTGAAAGCATATCCCCGTTACTCGCCGGATGTCATCCTCTATCAAGGACGAGTGAATGTAAGTCATACCAAGCGCAATCAAAGTAAGGAAATGCACCCGGGGGAACAAATATCCTTGGATAAACAAGGAAAACTCCAATTGAAAAGAGTCGATACGGAGAAGAGAAAAGGATGGGCGGAGAATAAATTTTCTTTTGACAATACCGACTTGAGGCAAGTCATGCAAGAAATAGGTTCATGGTATAACATCAGCATCGTATTCCGTTCACGTCCGTTACTGGACGAACGCATCTATTTCCATATCAACCGCCAACTCCCGATGAATACCGTACTGGATGTCCTGAATGATTTGAAAATCGCACAGTTCACCATGAAAGAAGGAAAAATAATAGTGGAAACACCACAAGACAAGAAACGATAACATCAATGGGAGTTCAATAAACAAGCCTGTATTTTCACCTGGAGATTAACATATCAGCGTTCTTTTCATCTTCAGGTGAGAACCATTCAGTTTATCCCCCCTGTGCTAAAGAACTGACAGCACTATCTCTCTTTCCAGTTCCCTCGTGTGAAATCGGGAATCTCCACCGGTACACTGCCCTGCCGCACGGAACGCTCGCTCAGTTCCGTAATGCAGGACCATTCGGCGGCATCATACACATCCTGATCCAACGGCAAACCGTTCCTCAAACAATGAATAAGCCGATAGTCCATGATATAATTCATTTCATTCGGCATATTCTTCCGCCGGGCCTCTTCTCCGATAACAGCTGTAAAAGGATGTTTATACTGCTCCATCATCCGCTCAAACTGCTCACCGGACAAAGGTTCCTTGCCATATTCATCGAGCAGAAGACAGGGAACGGGATATTTCTGCATGAATCCCTTCGTGCCGCACACCGTCTGATGGCGGCTGTACGGGCGAGGAGTGGTCACATCATATTGCAACAAGATAGTTCTTCCTTTTGCGGTATGAATCAGCGTGGTATTCACATCCCCCATCTCATAATTCTGTGCCGCTTCTTCGGAGGATGCGCCAAACACCTGTCCGGCATAAGCAGACAGACCGGCCTGACGCGAGGACATGGAAACCAGATATTCCATACGGTCTCCCCGATGAATATTCATCCATTGGCAGACAGGACCTAAGCCGTGAGTAGGATAAGGATTCCCCGTATGCTGCTGACTGTAAAGCTTTATCCAGTGATTGTGATACCCACCCGCCTTTTCATCTGCAAAATAATGCTTGCGCAAGTCATGTATGTATGCCCCCTCGGCATGAGTGATCTCTCCCAACACCCCCTGCTGCACCATGTTCAATGTAGTCAAGGCAAACGCATCGTAACAACAGTTCTCCAGCATCATGCAGTGACGGCGGGTTTCTTCGGCTGTATCCACCAAACGCCAGCAATCGGCCACACTCATGGCGGCAGGAACCTCCAAAGCGACATGACGTCCCTGCTGCAAAGCATAAACCGCAATCTCGGTATGAGTCAGCCAGTCTGTACAAATATAAACAAGATCTATCTCTTTACATTCGCACATCCTGCGCCACATCCCCTCTTCCGAATAGTTCTCGGCTTCGGGACGGCCGAACTCCCGTAAGATCCGCTCTGCACGCTCTATGTTTTCCTTCCGCAAATCACAAAGCGCTTTCACCTCAATGCCTTCCAGGTGCATATATCTCTCGAGTGCAAGAATGCCCCTGTTTCCTAATCCGACAAAACCGATCCGAACTACGGGGATGGCAGGGCAGGTTAAATTAAGTACGTTGGGTCGTTTCATGGACTGCTTTATTTTTCCGGCAAAGATAAAGAGAAAAATCGAGAGGCAGAGGACTGCCTGTGAATAATTTGCCGGTATACCGGTCTGATGTCTTTCCGTATCGGAACCTAACCTCTTTCAACAGCAAACATAAGCCTTTTTCTCCATACAACTAAGGTCTTTATTCCTATTATCTTCTATAGTCTTCCGGTGCAGACCGTACAGTCCACTGTAGCAGACCGTACAGTCCATTACGGCAGACTCTACAGTCCATTACAATGGACTGTAGAAGGTTTCAGTATAAAAGCCCTTAATCATCCGGAAGAAAACACTTAGCCAAAGAGAAGATGGCACTTAAGAACCGCTTTATAACCAGACAGGTCCCTTTTCCGGGAAAAAACAAAGAGGATGTGTCCGGGCCGAAGTGACAGCCACAGGACACATCCTCTGTTTTCTAATGAGAACAGTACAAACTGTGCTTAAATAATAGAAGTACGCTTGGTAAATTCTATAATTTCAGGAATATAACCGAATGCCAGACCGGTCACCGTATCGGCACAACCATAATAAACGGCTACCCGTCCCGTTGCCGGATCATGCAAAGCCGCACAAGGGAAGCATACATTGGGCACATCACCCATACATTCGTAAGGTTCACGCGGAGAGAGGAGATAAGGTCCCGAACGGAACTTCACCTTCCAAGGCTCGTCCAAATCAAGCAATGCCGATCCAAAGGCATAGACATAACCGTTGCAGGAACGAAGCACACCGTGGTAGAACAACAACCAGCCTTCACTGGTTTCGATAGGAATAGGACCGGCACCTATTTTCAAGCACTGCCATGCACTCTGTTCAAAAGGCGCAGGCGACATGACATGCCGATGGCGTCCCCAAAACTCCAAGTCGGGCGACTCGCTATAATAAATATCTCCGAAAGGAGTATGCCCGTTGTCACTGGGACGGCTCAACATGGCAAAATTACCATTAATCTTGCGAGGGAACAGCACGCCATTACGGTTGAAAGGCAGGAAAGCATTCTCCACCTGGTGGAACGTCTTGAAATCCGTAGTCCATGCCACGCCGATGGTGGGCTGGCCCTTATATCCGTTACACCAGGTCACATAGTAACGGTCGTCGATAAAGCAGACACGCGGGTCATAACCGTACACCCATTCACCTATCTCAGGAATATCACACTGAAACTGCAACTTCTCCGGATTGATGTCCCAATGAACGGCATCCTTGCTGAATCCCACATGAAGCGCCATCCGGCGGTTTGTATCATCACAACGGAACACTCCGGCATACCCTTCGCCGAAAGGTACTACCGCACTATTGAATATACTATTGGATGTAGGCAGCAAATCACGGGGAATGATGGGATTCGCGCTACATCTCCACATTACATTTTTACAACCTTCGGGACGCTCCTCCCACGGCATACCGGGCAACGGATTGCCCGCAATCTTCAATTCACTCATATTCTCTTTTTTGTTAGGTTAATAGTTTTTCTCTATTTCTTGTCTTCGTGTGTGAAGGGTACAAACCAAGTCATCAGAAAGGCCGGAATGGTAGCCACCAGCACAAAGATGAAAAACAGTTTATAGCCCAGCCAGTCGCTGACATATCCGGACATCATACCGGGCAACATGACACCCAGATTCATGATACCCGATGCAAAAGCATAATGCGCCATCTGATGAGGGCCGGCAGCCACCTGTTGCATCATGAACAAGGTAAGCCCCACAAAGCCGAAGCCATATCCGAAATACTCCAGCACAATGGCTCCGCCGATAAGAGGCGCACTCTGCGGTTGGAAAATGGCAAGCAGCGTGTAAGCCATAAAAGGCAGATTGAACACACAACACAAGGAGAACAAAGTCTTTTTCAATCCACGTGCGGAAATATAATATCCACCCAGCAATGAGCCGAGTACGAAAGCTGCCGCTCCGAAGGTTCCATAATAAATACCAATCTCCTGTTCTGTCAATCCCAAGCCACCCACATCACGACCGGCTTTCAGGAACAAAGGTACAATTTTCATCACAAACCCTTCGGCAAAACGATATAAAATAATAAAGCAAATGTAGTAAACGATATGCTTTTTAGTAAAGAAGTTCCGGATGACATTCCATAACTCGGCCATACTCTGCGAAAAAGAGGTGACCGAATGGGCATGCTTGCCCGAAGGTAGCATACGGGTATGATAAAGTCCCAAAGCGAACATCACTACTCCGAGGATAATCATAATGACCGTCCAGGAATAAAGTACCGCATCTTCTGCAGGCCCTTCGTATTCATCTTTCAGAAAACCGGCCAGATAGACCAGCAAGCCTGTACCGATAATCTTGGCTACGTTATAAAAAGCACCTTGCCAACCTATATACTTAGCCTGTTCCTGCGCATTCAACTCGTCCATATATACTCCGTCACAGGCCACATCGTGCGTTGCCCCGCTAAAGGCGACAATGGCGAACAAGGCGATAGTGATTGCAAAAAAGGACGGAAGATGAAGCGACAAAGCGATCAACCCGAAAGTAACTCCCGACACCATCTGGGTGAGGACAACAAAGAATTTCTTGGTACGGTACATCTCCAGCAACGGACTCCAAAGGGGTTTCAGTGTCCAAGGAAGCATGATAAGGGAAGTCCAGAAGGCTATCTTTGCATCGCTTACTCCCAAGCCTTTGTACATAAGTACGGCTACCATATTCAATACGACAAAAGGGAGCCCCATACCGAAATAAGCGGTGGGAACCCAAGAAAATAGGACTACGGCGTCTGGCCGGAGTTGGGGTTTCGGTTGTTTTCATTTATATCTAAGTATTAAGGTTGTTGAATTCGGCTATAACCGAAGATAACTTCATCCCCTTTCAGAAGGAGATGAAGTTACCTTTCGGAATCTATTAATGCAATAGGACGAAGCATTTGGTAAATCAGTCAGTTACAGGAATAAAGCTTACCGCTTGTCCACCACCTTTTGCCATGACTACAGACAAGGTATCGGCTGCTGTCACCTCTTTGTCCTTAATCTGATACGAAGTAGGATTCGTTTTCCAGTCGGCATCTTCTCCATCAGCATAAATCACGGCATGGTATTTTTTATCTTTCTCCAGGGAAATCCAATGGAATGGTGAGTGTACGCGACTCTTCATTCGTGGTGGCTCCCAGGAAATATTTATCTTTCGCTTTCCGCACCACAGCTACAAACTCTCCCGGTTCGCCCTGCAAGGCTTCAGACCAGTCACAGTCCGCATCAAAATCCCGGAAGAACTGGAAAGCAGGATGCCCTTCATAATTCTCAATCATATCCGATGCCATTTGCAACGGAGAATAAATGATTACCCAATTGGCAATCTGCTTTGCCAAGGTGGTATTCACACGGCTGTTTCCTTTATCCAAGTCATTCCACTTCTTGCGGCGTGGGGAATTGCGTGTCTTTTCATAAAGAATATCAAAAGTACCCGGCGTATAATCCATCGGACCGCCCAGCAAGCGGGTAAACGGCAATAACTCGTGATGTTCGGGGAGGATTACCTTCACTCCATCCGTTCCACTCCATGCCGCGGGCGCCTTCGCGCGTCATCATATTGGGGTAAGTACGACGAATTCCTGTATCTTTGATAGGTTCGTGGGCATTAACGGTTGTATGATAACCGGCGGCAGTCTGCACCACCTTGCGGTAATGGCGTACATTGAACTGTCCATGATGGCTGTGACCGCCCGGCAGTCCTCCGGCATAACCGGTCTTCACGCTGTGCACTCCCAAGTCGGCATACCATTTGTAAGCATTGTCCAACTGGCGTTCGTAATTAAAGATATTGCCACCTGTTTCGTGGTGACCGATTATTTCAATCCCTTTCTCCTTGGCATAACGTGCCACCTCTGCCATATCAAAATCGGCGTAGGGTTTGGTATAGTCAAAAGTCTGCATACCGCCCCAACTTTCCCAGCCTTCATTCCATCCCTCGAACATTACCGCTTCTATGTTATTGGCAGCAGCAAAATCTATATATCGTTTGGCATTAGCGGTGGTGGCGCCGTGGCGTTCATCCATCGTCCACGTTTCAACCCCCAGATGCATTCCCCACCAGATACCTACGTATTTCATAGGACGTATCCAGCTCAAATCACCCTCCAGCGCACAAGGTTCATTCAGATTCAGTATCAGGCCGGAGTTTATCAGACCTACCGCTTGGGGAGCTATCTGAATACTGCGCCACGGAGTCACGAAAGTTCCTCCGGCAAAACGGGCTTTTCACCCCATCGGGCCAGGAAGCCAGTTCCGATTTGAAGTGACAACCTTCGGTATGCTTCAAAGTCATTTCGGGGAAATCGGTCAAAGCTGCTTCGTGGATACTGGCATATACCCCGTTATCTGTTTTGAAAGTCATCGGGGTATTGGCATTATCCACCTTGCTGACGGGCAGGGTACGATACAGCAATTCGTAGGTTTCAAAACTGGCGGGAATAGACCATGACTTGCCGTCTTGTGCCAAATTAAATGAAGTGAGCTCATCCATTACGAACACACTGTCCACTTGGGGTACTTGATATTCATAGCGGAAGCCCAGACCGTCGTCGAACACGCGGAAACGGAGGGTCAGCCGTGTATTCGCCGGATCTTTCAAGCGCACAGCCATCTCGTTATAATGGTTCCGGATAGATTTATTCTCCCCCCCAAGGCTGGGTCCAGGTTTCATTCTTTGTGGTAAACTCAGTATTTTCTATCTGAAAATCTTTGGAGAGATTGAGCCCGTCACGACCTTCAAAGCCCATAACAGAAGGAGTGATGAACGGTTTTCCTCCTACAGAAACTCCATAGGTCATCGCTCCTGCCTCATTCAGGTTGAATACTAATTTTATATTGCCATCCGGCGATGTTAATTCCGTGGGACGGGAACATCCGCAAAACACAACTAACAAAAATAATACATAGTAACTGTATGTCTTCATACTATTAAATTGGATTAATGATACAAATATAGAACAATTAAGTAAGGTATCACACTTATCGAAGGAGGAAAATTATTTTAAATGGGAGAAGATTACATATAATGAGAAGTATCAACAGAATAAAATAACAAACGCCGATAAAGCCCTTTTAAAGACTCTACCGGCGTAAGTTCACCTATTTAAAAAATCAGAATTCCAAGTCAGCCAACTGAGGATTATGGTCGGAAAGTAAAGCTTCCGGTACTTCAGCCGGTATTTCACAACTCTTCACCAGAACTTGCGGAGTAACAAAGATGAAATCAATCTTTTCACAATCCTCGGCCGGGATACGGGCAAAATCATGAAAAGTATAATCAACGCCGGTCACACGGGCAGCCGTCTTATAAGCATCCTTCATCACAAACTCGTTGGTGGTGATTGTTTCGTATGCATCGCTCGCATCGGTCACATTAAAGTCGCCCGTAACCACTGCGGGACGTTCGCCTACGATCTCTTTTATCTTACGGATAATGAGCAATGCGCTTTGACGGCGAGCCTCTTCACCTACATGGTCAAAATGAGTATTGACAGCCATGAATATCTTTCCGGTGGCCTTGTCCTTAAATTTCGCCCACGTGGCGATACGGACACAAACCGCATCCCATCCCATCATTCCTACGCTATCGGGATTTTCGGCCAACCAGAAAGTATTGGAGTCCAACACCTCATATTTGTCCTTACGATAGAAAAGCGGCGCATATTCACCTGCTGTCTTCCCGTCATCACGTCCCACACCGATACCATCGTATTCGGGCAAGCCTGCACGAAGATCCTGAAACTGGTTATGCAAGACTTCCTGCATACCGACAATATCCAGCTCATGGTCCTTAATAAACTGGCACACACGGTCTTTCCGATATTGCCAATTGTTCAAACTGTCTTGCGGATTGTCATAACGGACATTAAAAGTAGCCCAACGAACGTCGGTCTTCTTCTCTTCCGCACAGCCGCCCAATAACAGGACGGCTGCCAATAAAAATAGAATTTGCTTCATTTTGTTTCTTTTTATGTTCCCTAGGATACAAAGATAGCAATTTCTATCGGAAATTATTCGGAGTATGCCACTGACCTTTATCATTCATCGTATCGGCCACATCCCACCATACACGGCTACCCTGGTTCACATTGCCCGGTTTATTAGGGTTACGGGACTCGCTGTTAGGATAGTTGATGCGTTTGATAAGCTTGCCGGACGCCACTTCTCCATTGGAATTGTTTCCATTAACCGGAGCCAGCAGATAACGCGGATAGTCGGTACGACGCACTTCTGCCCATCCTTCATTTCCATTCGGGAAAACGGCAATCCACTTCTGAGTAATAATCTGTTCCAACTGTTCTTCCTTGCTACCACCGGTAAATGCTTTTACGCCATCCAGATGACTGATGTATTCATTGGCCTTGTCCGCATCAATTTCATAATAATCCATAGATGCCTTGATACCTTTCAAATAAAGAGCTTCAGCAGTTTCATCCACCAATGACGGCCAGCGCAATGCTGCTTCCGCTTTCAGGAACAAACTTTCAGAATACCCCATCCAGACTATTTCACGGGCCAGATTCCACCAATAATCCTTGTTCATGGCATCAGATGACAGAATACAACGGTTGGCAGAGTATCTGTTCAGATAAGAGCCACCTACATTGGTTTCTCCATTCATCACCCCGTTGAAATCTCTCTTCAGATTCTCTGTGGGAAGCGGACTGGTAGTCAACGAATCAAACGGAGTAGGACGGAACCATAAAACTTCACAACGAGGGTCGAGATAACAATTCTCAGAATTCTCATTGAAAGTAACGGCATCGGCTGCCGCACCTTCTTTCAAAGCCTGATTCTTATAAGCCCGTTCCATTTCTTTCGACAATACAGCATTGCCGGTCCAGCTGAACAACAATGCGTATATATTTTCATTACCGCCGGCGATATACTGACGTTTTGGAGTCTGCTTCATATTGTCATCCTGGCTTTGCATCAGACCAGCCGGATCTGTCAAAGCTGCTTTTGCCTGAGTCTGGGCCAATTCCGGATTTACATTGGATACACGCAAAGCAAGGCGCAAACGCAGTGTGTTGGCAAAACGACGCCATTTGTCCACATCACCTCCATAGCATTTGTCATTGTCACCTAAATCATACTGACTGACAGCAGGAAGATTTTCCTGGTGCAACTCTGTTATAGCCTGATCCAACAGCTGGAAAAGGATATTATAGACCTCTTTCTGAGGCGTATAAGACACATTTTCTTCCGGTGGCATAGCTCCCTTCACATAATAAGCGACGGGAATATCTCCGTAAGTATCTGTCTGCATGGACAACAAGAACATAATAAATGCGGGTAATATAGAATGCCGTATGATAATAATCCTTATTACAGAAATAGAATGTCTTGACCAACTGACTGTATTCCGAAGTGCTGCGGTCATCATAGAAATGCTTCCAGCGGCTGGCCGACCATCCATCCGTATAAGAATAGGTAGGCGCCTGATTCACAAAGCCGCTGACATTGTTTCCCCAATAACCGGCATAGATATCATGAGTCAGATTGGTCGTTGTCTGATAATCATTGTAAAGACCTTCGTAGGTGAAATTGGCAAAAATACTTCCGATAGCACCTTCCATCCCTTTCAAACTTGCCATGGCATGTTCCGTCAAAGTATAATCAATATCTATACCGTCGGCCGATACATTCTCCACAGTCGGGTCGTAAATCGGTGCGTAAGGATTTGTATTCAATTCCTCAAAATCATGGCATCCGGCCAGAGCCAGCAATGAGCATAAGGCTACGGATTTATATAATTTGATTTTCATAATCAGTTTTTCCTTTTAATTAATTAGAAACCTAAGTTGATAGAAATACCGAAAGTACGTGTAAACGGCAACGATGCATAGTCAATGGCTTGTGAGAACATCGTAGTGTCATAGCCGCCTTCGGGGCTTGTACCCGGCGTGTGCTTCATCAGATAACACAAGTTACGTGCTACAAATGAAACATTCAGCGAGTTGACAGGAGTCTTCTTCAGCATAGATGAAGGGAATGAATAGCCGATTGACAATTCTTTCAGCTTAATGAATGAAGCATCGTAGATGAAATCCTCAGCCTGCAATGAGCCGTAGTATTCTGAGGCGGAAACCTGTTTTGTATTCACCTCGCCTGATTCTGTCACACCGGGGAATACCATCATATAGTTGTTTTCCTCACCACGGTTCAAGGTACGCTTAGCCAAGCCGTTTCCGGTAGCCAGCATCTCGGAATAAGAGAAGATATCACCACCGAATTTCATATCAAACAGTGCGGACAGTGTAATCCCCTTATAAGTAAAGGTAGGAGATACAGACATGGTCAGCTTTGGCTGGATATTACCGATAGGTTTGTTCACATATTCGGACTCATTGGTCACAGTCATGGGCAACCCATTCTCATTTACGATAATATCACCGTTTTCATTGCGCTTATAAAGCGATGTAGCATAAATCTCGCCTAATTTGTGTCCGGCGCGTGTACCTACTTTTACAGGGAAGTTTCCATCACCGTTAAAGAACATATAGTTCACATTTTCTTCCGGGGCCAGTTCTTTTACTTTCGATACGTTGTGAGCCATATTCACATTCAAATCAAAAGCGAAATCCTTTGTTTCTACCAGAGTGGAATACAACATAAATTCTACACCTTGATTGGTTACCATACCTGCGTTTACCCATTGTCCTCCACTCCAGGGAGCTGCTGCGGGTACTTTCATAATCTGGTTCTTTGTCTTGCTGTAATAATAAGTAAAATCAAATCCCAGGCGATTGTTCAAGAACTTCATATCCAGACCTGCTTCATAAGAGGTCGCGATTTCAGGCTTCAACTGGTCGTTCATCTTCACATTATCCTTGGTCGGAGTCAATACACCATTATCGAATTTGAAAGAGTAGGTATTGTATAACTGATAAGGGCTTGTGTCCTTACCTACCTGTGCGGCAGACAGACGTGCCTTGGCAAATGTCACCCAGCTTGGCAACGGTTTGTCGATGGAGCGCAAAGAAGTCGGAAACTACGAAACTGAGGTTGGCAGACGGATAGAAGAAAGAATTGTTACCTGACGGAAGAGTGGATGACCAGTCGTTACGAGCTGTCAAATCCAAAGACAGATATTCCTTCCATGCCATCTGTACAGAGCCGAACACTGAGTTCATGGCACGCTTGTAACCATCCTCACTACCGGTTCTCAACAAATTGGCCGCATTCAGCATCCAATTACCTTTATCCACCATATTACCTACGCCCACACCCAAAGTTTCCGAACGCTGGTACATAAAGTTACCACCGACATTGAAGCCCAGACGGAAGTTATCAGTCAACTGACGGTCACCCATCAAAATGACTTCAGCATTTGACTCGAAGAAGTTTTCTTCACTACGATCCATTGAATCATTCGTAATCATGGAAGTATTGGCTTCTCCATTGATACCATCACCCGCATTGGTGCTTTGCACTCTGGTGCGGTAGTAGTCAAAAGCGTATTTGGCAGACAGATGCAGCCAATCTGTGAAATTGATTTTCATGCTATAATATCCGAAAGCACGCCAGCGTTCATCTGAATTCTGACGCTGATGCAATACATAATAAGGATTACGGATACTGGCAGTAGGTCCTGTCCAGTTCACATGCGCATGAGTTTCATCAGAATATTGTTTCAAGTCATCCAGACGGACGTTGTTAGGGATTCTCATCAACTGGGAAATAGCACCGTAATCACCATACAGTGGACGGTTATCGGCTTTTGTACGTGAAAGAGAAATCTTTCCGTCCATAGACACCCATTTGTTCAATTCCGTTCCTGCATTCAGGTCGGCATTCACACGGCTCAAACTTTCAGTGGGGAATACACCATCATTATCTGAGTATCCGAAAGAAGTACGGAAATGTGATTTCTCTGTACCGTTGCTGATAGATACGTTATGCGTATGCGAGAAACCGGTATCAAAATAATCTTTCAACTTATCCCCATAGTTAGAGTAAGCGTAAGTTTCTCCGTTCCAAGCCTCTTTCATGCTTCCATCCAATACCGGGCCCCAGCTTCCGCTATCCGTTTTGTCATACACCGCAGTCTTGGCATCTTTTGTATCAATATGTCCTTGTCCGTAACGGCGTTGCATATCCAATGTCTCGCCGATAGCTGTCCAAGTGAAGTTACCACTATAACGGATTCCGAAGCCATCTTCTTACTGCCTTTCTTTGTCGTAATCAAGATAACGCCATTACCTGCACGTGAACCGTAAAGAGCAGCCGCATTCGGACCCTTCAAAACAGAAATACTCTCGATATCATCCGGATTAATGTCCATGGAAGCGCTACCACGGTCTACACCATCATAGCGGGATGCGCTTGAAGTGCTAGTGTCGCTGAAAGGAACGCCATCCACAATCCACAACGGCTGGTTATTGTCTGTCAGAGAAGAGTTTCCACGGATGGTAATCTTCGTAGAGCCGCCCAGACCGGTAGCCGAGGTATTCATCTGAAGGCCTGCCACCTTGCCCTGCAAGGCACTGGTTACCGAGGGGTCACCTGTCTTGTTCAGTTCATCGCTCTTCAGTTCCTGAACCGCATAACCCAACATTTTCTTCTCACGTTTGATCCCCAAAGCGGTTACCACCACTTCGCCAATCTGCTGTGTGTCTTCCTGCATGGTTACGTTCAGTACATTCTTGCCATCGGGCTTCAACGTTTCCGAACGGTAACCAATGTATGAGAACACAACCTCGCCATTTCCGGGAACCGACAAAGAATAGTTACCTTCAAAGTCAGTAATCGTACCGGCTGTAGGGTTTCCTTTCACTTGTACGTTTACACCAATCAAGGCCTCTCCTGTCGCATCAACCACTGTTCCGGTCACTGTATGTTCCTGTCCTGTCTGTTGAGGTGTTTGAGGTTCTCCGGGTGCTGAAAGATAGACAATATTATCCTCTATCTTGTAGGTAATTCCTTTGCCTTGCAAAGCTGCATCAAGTACAGACTGCAATGAACCGTTCTTTACATCAATGGCATTCACCGGCGTTTCAGCCAGCTTGTCATCATAGAAAAACTGATAGTTAGACTGTGATTTGATGTTCTTGATCACCGCTCCAAGCGTTGTCTTGGGAGTTGAAAGAACAATTTGTGCGCGGGTCCATTGCATGGGTGCAGCCACAAACAAAAGAATCAAAAGCGCCCTGAGTAATTTGGGCTTTCTCATTAATTGATTGCCTTTCATAATTTATAAATTCGTTAACACTGACTTGTTTTTCTCCAGTGAAGGGGTTCTCATTCCCCTTTCGAGAATAAAAACAGGCAGCTAAAAGAAAACACTTACTCCATCTCGTTCTTTTTTCTAAATTTTCTAGAAAAAACAGAGGAAAGGCAAAAGTAGTGATATCATCGGACTTTGACGTATAGAAGAAATACTTAAAAACAAAAAGGGGATGTACTCTTGCAATGCTGCCAAAAGAGAACATCCCCCTCCAACCTCTCTTTACAAGAGAGAAATGCATGGTGAAACTTTTATTTCACTGTTTCGTCTTTTGAAAATGAATAAGGCAAATCACTTTCTTGTGTTCCACGTTGCATATTCGGACGGTCGGTCATCTTGAAATCGATAGTACCGCCTTGTAACAATTCGTTATGCTTCAAATAATTCTTGGTATAAACAGTACCGTTTACACGCATTTCATCTACATATCGGTTGGTATCGCTATTATCCGGTGCGGTTATTACCAAGTTCTTTCCGTTTTCAAAATGCAGTGTCGCTTTCTTGAACAACGGAGCACCCAGAATATACTCATCCGTACCGGGACATACCGGATAGAACCCTAATGCGGAGAATACATACCATGCCGAAGTCTGACCATTGTCCTCGTCACCGCAATATCCGTCAGGTCCGGCTGTATACATACGGTTCATCACCTCACGCAACCAATATTGGGCTTTCCAAGGCTGACCCGCATAATCATACAGATAAATCATGTGCTGGATGGGCTGGTTTCCATGTGCATAGTTACCCATATTCATGACTGTCATTTCACGAATCTCATGAATTACCTGTCCGTAATAGCTATCATCAAAGATGGGGGGAACCGAAAAGACAGAATCAAGCATGGTAACGAACATTTCCTTACCTCCCATCAAATCAATCAATCCCTGAGGATCATGGAATACAGACCAGGAATAGTGCCAGCTGTTTCCTTCCGTAAAGTCACCTCCCCATTTCAACGGCGAGAATTCAGGAGCGAACTTGCCGTCCTTCTGCTTGCCACGCATCAATTTACTTTCCGAATCAAACAGGTTCTTATAGTTCATGGCACGTTTGGCAAAAAGTGCGATTTCCTTCTTCGGACGCTTCAACTCTTTCGCCAGCTGATAAATACACCAGTCATCGTATGCATATTCCAATGTACGGGCTGCATTCTCATGAATCTTCACATCACAAGGCACATAGCCCAGCTTGTTATAATATTCATATCCCAGACGTCCGGTAGAAGAAACTTCAGGATGTACAGCTTCCGTTCCATGAATCAGTCCTTTGTATAATGTTTCCACATCTTCCACACGTACTCCTTTCAGATAAGCATCGACCAAGATAGAAGCTGAATTATTGCCGACCATGCAACCACGATGACCGGGGCTGGCCCATTCGGGGAAGAAGCCGCTTTCCTTATAAGTATTAACCAAACCTTCCTGTATTTCCTGATTTACCGAAGGATACATCAGGTTCAAGAAAGGGAACAAGCAACGGAATGTATCCCAGAATCCTGTATCCGTATACATATATCCCGGCAACGTTTCCCCATTGTAAGGACTGTAATGAACAGGTTGCCCATTGGCATCCAGTTCATAGAATTTACGCGGGAACAACAAGGAACGGTACAAGCAGGAATAGAAAGTGCGGTATTGATCCAATGTTCCACCTTCCACCTCTACTTTACCTAAGACCTCATTCCAAGCCTCTTTACCTTTCTGTACCAATACTTCAAAACTGTCTCCACCCAATTCCTTCAGATTCTGAATTGCTTGTTCAGGACTGATGAATGAAGAAGCGACACGGGCATGAACTACTTCGCCTTTCTTTGTCTTGAAACCGATAACGGCTCCGGTATGGAAATCAGTCTGCTCCAGTTTACCTTCTTTCAAGGTTACAGGAACACTGCCGTCCGGTTTTTCAGGCTGTACATCATTAGAGAACGTAGCCTCATAAGTAAACGGCTTATCAAACTCAATAACGAAATAATTCTTAAAGTTGGCAGGAACACCACCACTGTTGCGAGTGGTATAGCCCACAATTTTGTTTTCTCCGGGAATCACCTTGATAGATGAGCCACGATCAAAAGCATCAACCACTACGTATGAGTCATTTTCAGGAAAAGTAAAGCGGAACATAACGGCACGTTCCGTAGGAACCATTTCAGTTACCACATCATGTTCTGCCAAATAAACCTTATAATAATAAGGTTTTGCAATTTCAGCTTTATGAGAGAACCAACTTGCACGCTTGTCCTCCTCAAATTCCGGTTTTCCAGTTACGGGCATGATGGAAAATTGACCATAGTCATTAATCCACGGACTGGGCTGATGGGTTTGTTTGAAACCACGGATTTTATTAGCCATATAAACATACTGCCATCCGTCCCCCATCTTTCCTGTCTGGGGAGTCCAGAAATTCATACCCCACGGGCGGGATATGGCAGGATAAGTATTTCCTGTAGAGAGTTCAAAGGAAGACTGTGTACCTACCAACGGACTCACATAGTCTGCATAATCCTTTGCCTGTACAAACAGCGTGACACACAGCGCTACAACTGATAGAAATAGTTTTTTCATGATATTGTTATTTGGGTTAAGTTATACTTTTTAATTCTTTATCTGTTTTCCCCATTCCGTCGGTACGGAGCTCATGGTAATCTCCATCGTTCCCCCACGTACTATGTCATCATGGGTAAAGAAAGGAACATCCAGTGGTTTTCCGTTCAACAAAACCGACTCAATGTACTTATTGGTCTTCGAGTTGTTGTGGGTACGGATAACGAAAGTCTTGCGGTCGGGCAGATTAATCGTCACCTCCTCAAACAACGGACGTCCGATAGAATAAACCGGCTTGCCGGGACATACCTGATAGAAGCCCATGGAGTTCAAAATATACCAGGCAGACATCTGACCGCAATCTTCATTACCCGACAAGCCGTCAGGAGCATTGAAATACTGGTTATACAGCACACTGTCAACCAATTCCTGAGTACGCCATGGACGGTTTACATAGTTATACATGTGAGTAATGTGATGACTCGGCTCATTGCCATGCGCATACTGGCCTATCAGTCCTGTGATATCAGCAGAGGTAGCCTCTCCTTCCAACTGGGAAGAAACCGTAAACAAAGAATCCAGCTTTCCAACGAAAGCATCCTCTCCACCCATCAACTTCACCAATCCCGGAATATCATGCGGAACAAACCAAGTCCACTGCCATGCAGTACCCTCGCAATAATCATCATTACGGTGATTGGAAGAACGGGGATTGAACGGAGTACGCCATTCACCTTTACTATCCAATCCACGCATGAAACGGGTGGCAGGATCAAAATAAAATTCGTACGCATCCGCAAAACGGGCATATTTCTCCTTGGTTTCAGTATCTCCCAGGCTGTCTGCCAACACGGAAATACACCAGTCATCGTATGCATATTCCAACGCTTTCGCAACCGATTCATTCTCACGGTCACATGGGATATAGCCAAGAGTATTCTTATAATAACGTGCTTTGGGCATAACATATGGAATCAGCCAACCGGGAGCTACAATGCCGGTCGTATCATATTCCGCTGCACGCAAACATGCCTTGTAAGCTTCCTGCACATCAAAATCGCGGTATCCCTTCACATAAAAATCGGTTACCAACGAAGCCGCATGATATCCCACCATAGTTCCGGTATAATTGGACACACAGTCCCATTTCGGAAAGATACCACCTTCCTGATGCTTCTTTATTAATGAACGGATAAACTCCGTATTCAACTGAGGATCGACAATAGTCAGTAACGGATGTAACGCACGGAAAGTATCCCACAAAGAGAAAATGGTATAAACCGGATGTTTCATGTCGGTGGTATGCACTTTCAAATCCATTCCCAAGTAACGCCCGTCTACATCTGTAAACAGATTGGGACTTAGGAAAGCATGATACATAGCCGTATAGAAAATGGCACGCTGGTCTTCATTATTGGTTTTGACTGCAATCTTTGACAGGCATTCATTCCATTTCTTCTTAGCATCGGCACGCACTCCATCAAAATTCCAACCGGGCATCTCAGCCTGGAGGTTCTTATAAGCACCTTCCGCATCAACAGAAGAGATAGAGAACTTAGCCAGCACTTGTTCGTCTTTCGCCGTTTCAAAATGCAAAAGCATTTTGCATACAGGAATCTGTTTGTCATTTTCCTGAACAGTATCCGTGTACAAAGTATACGTGAAGGGTTTGGAAAATACGGCATAAAAATAAAGATCCTGCCGGTATGCCCAATAGGCACTGCGTTTGCGCCCCCGCAACACAGTATCATTCACAGCCTCCACTTCCATGACCTGATTGATTTGTTGCTGAATATTATAGTCCATATCCAAGATAAATCCTGACTCCTTACTTTCCGGGAAAGTATACCGATGCATTGCCGCACGCTCTGTTGAGGTCAGTTCGGCTTTTACCCCGTATGTATCCAGGAAGACAGAATAATATCCCGGTTCGGCATGTTCCTTTTCATGAGAAAAAGCCGATGCGAAAGGACGCTTCTGGCTTTCTGTTCCCAAGAAATCAGTGCGTTGCACACCTACAGTCGGCATCAACAGGAAATCTCCGAAATCCGCACACCCTGTACCACTAAGACGTGTATGGGCAAAACCATTGATCGTAGTATCTTCATAATAATATCCGGAACAAGAATCCCAACCGTCAATACGAGTATCCGGCCCCGGCTGTATCATGCCATGGGGAACCATAGCACCCGGATGGGTATGTCCATGGCCTCCTGTACCAATAAGAGTTGACATAGTGGGTGTAATCATTCATTTCATTGCCCTCAGAATCACATGCGGTGAAACACAATAACCCTAGAAGACAGCCGCTTAAGAGCATGTTGATTTTCATAGTTCTTTATTTAAAAATTATTTCGTTTCCGATGAGATAAATATATTGTTATCATCTACTTTCTTATAATTGAAAGGAATAGAGTTACGCAAAGAATTCAGCACAGACTCTATATTATCTTTCTTTTTCAGCACACCTGAATAAGTATTAGTACTGTCTACATCCGGTGAAAGGATTATCTTCACCCCATAGAACCGTTCCAATGCTGCCGCAATCTGGAAAATAGATGACTTTTCAAATGGAATCAAATCATTATGCCAGACTATCTCCATCTTGGGATCGACCTGTTTTACCTGCATCCGCCCTGTTACCCTGTTTAAAACAGCCTTTTGTCCCGGTAACAAAGTAATTCTGCCTTTATCTGATTTATCTTTTACCTCAACTTCCCCCTCTATCAAGGTTGTTTCCGCAAAACTGTTATCCGGACGGCATTTTATATTGAAGAGGTTCCCAAGACCCTGACATCCATTGCCGGGCTTTTTACCATGAAAGGTTTCTCATGATTACCGTGCCACTTCAAAATAAGCCTCCCCATCCAGATATACATGACGTTCCTTTCCTTCAAAAGCACGCGGATATTTTAAAACAGACGACTGGTTCAACCATACTTTTGTCCCGTCAGGCAACAACATCTCACGCACTTGTCCATGAGCAGCCGATGCTACCACCAATTCCTCCGCTTTATTCCGGAACCAATAGGCCAATCCCGCAGCCAGCACTATCACGCCCACTATAGCAGCTGCATAACGCAACACACTCTTAAGCTTGAACACCTCCTGTCTCTTTTGATTTTCCTGTTCCAATCTTCTACCCAACCTGCGCTCTGCCTTCGCTACCAGATTTTCCTCCTCAAAGGGGAATTTACCTAACTGATAAATCTCCTCCATACGGAATAACTCTCCGGCATTCTCATCAGATTCTTTCATCCATTCATTGATAAGAACAAAATCCTCCTCCGAGCATCGGTTTTCCAAATACCTGATAATAATATCTTCGTTAAGTTTACTCATCTTTTTCCCTATTCATATAGTAAACAATTCAACTTGTAAAAACACTTAGCAGTTTTGCTGAAAATATAATCAATGACAATAATAAATGGCTGAGACGTTCGCGCAAAAATTTCAAGGCCTTATACATATGTGCCTCTACGGTACGTAAAGAAATGCCAAGAGTATCAGCAATTTCCTTGTTTTTCATATCATGAAGATAACTCAGTTTAAACACCTCCTTACATTTATCCGGCAATTCATTAATCGCTCCAAAAATTTCCTGACGCAATTCCTGATTCTCTATCTTTTTAATAACTTCAGCATGATCCGGCTGGTAATATTGCAATCTTCGTTCATAGATCTCTATCATTGCCGCACTGTAGTTGTTCTCTATAACCTGATGCTTCAATAAATTTATAGCCTTGGTATATACAGAACGATAAAGGAAAGCTAAAATCTGCTCTCCTATGACGACTGAATCTCTCCGCCTCCACAACTCCACAAAAACATCCTGCACTACATCTTCGGCTTCTTCGGTACCGACCAGCCGTGTCGCATAGAACAACAGCTTAGGATAGCATTGACGAAAGACGGCCTTATAGGTGTCATCAAGTTCCTCGTTCATATTATATAATTCACCTTTGTATGAAGGAGAGAGCCAATGTTCCAAATAACGATCCAATCATCCACTGTAGGGGCAGAAAGCTTCCGCTCATCATACAATTTTCACGCAGATTCAACCCGCCTCTACAGCAAAACGATAACAACAAATATCACTTTTAACTCACCTCTTGTACAATTCTTAATAAGTTGAACCAATTATTATCTATACCAAATATTTCCCGGTTCCGGACCCATTTCAAATTCTACAGTAGCACCGTCCATTATTTGCCGGTGTGTGATATAGCTCTTATCGTATGGTTGCCCATTTACTTTCACCGACTGGATATAGATATTTTCACGACTTACTCCAGGGGCCAGTACTGTGAACGTTTTTCCATTATCCAGATGCATCTGTATCTCGGGGAACAACGGCGTACCAATCTCATATTCACCACTTACCGGATTGACAGGATAAAATCCCATAGCACTGAATACATACCAAGCAGACATCTGTCCACAATCCTCATTACCACACAGTCCGGCAGGTGCATTGAAATAAAGGTCATGCATGACCTGCGCCGCATACTTCTGAGTTTTCCAAGGCTGACGTACCTTATTATATAGATAAATCACATGATGGCTAGGCTCATTACCATGAGCATACTGACCAATCATACCTGTACTGAAAAGAGGCAAATCTGCATTACTAGCCGGGATATAAGTAAACATACTATCCAACTTTTCTGTAAAACGATCCTTACCACCAGTCAAGGCAATTAGCCCCTTAATATCCTGCTGTACAGACCAAAAGTACTGCCAACCGTTACTTTCACAAATGTGGGCAGTGTAGTCATCCGGGCTGAAATTAGGTTGGAATACTCCTTTATCATCTATCGGCTGCATGAAGCTTGACGCCGGATTGAACACATTGCGATAATTCTGAGAACGCTTGTAGAATTCGTCCGCTAATTGAGTCCTCCCCATCTTCCGGGCCATTTCGGCTATGCAATAATCATCAAAAGCATATTCTAATGTCTTGGAAAGCGACCAATTTTCCGCATTATATTCATCCTTTATATTATAAGGTATATATCCTAACTTTTTATACAAACCAATGCCACGATAATCATCCAAATTAGCAGTAGTCACACAAGCCTCCAATGCCTTCTCAGCATCAAAATCACCAATACCTTTCAAATAAGCATCAACAATAACAGGCACAGCATGGTAGCCAATCATCATATCAGTTTCACTTCCCCAAAAGTTCCATACCGGCAAACGTCCGTTCTGTTCATAAAAAGCAATGAATGATTTCACCATATCATTGACACGTTGAGGTTCCGTATAAGTAAATAACGGATGTGCGGCACGATAAGTATCCCACAATGAAAAGGTTCCATAATTCACCCAACCATCCGTCTGATGAATTTTCTTATCGGGACCATAATAAGCCCCGTCCACATCACTATAAATAGTCGGGGCAATCATTGTATGATACAATGCTGTATAAAAATTAACCTTATCGTCCTTGTTATCACCTGTTACTTCTATTTTTCCTAACTGGCGGTTCCAATTATCTTTAGTTTCAGCCAAATATTTATCGAAATCATTGTGAGGTGCTTCAGCCGCCATGTTTTTAGCAGCACCTTCCATGCTTACTCCCGAAAGAGCAGTACTCAGAACAATCTGTTCTCCTTTTTCCGTATCAAAATTAAAGCGGGCGATATAAGCCGTACCTACACGTTTACCTTTCAAAGTAATGGCAGTAGTATCCATCTCTACCGAAGCAAACGGTTTGGAGAAACGAGTACGAAAATACACATGCTGGTCTCTTGCCCATCCTTCAGAAAAACGATATCCCTGAATAGTGCATGAGTCAATTATCTCAATATAAGAATCATTGGTAAAATCCCAATTCATCGCTTTCTTCAGATTCAGAAAGACAGCCGACTCTCCTTCAGGAAACGTATAACGCTGGATGCCGCAACGCTCTGTAGCAGTTAATTCCACATTGATATCATAATCTTTCAGCAACACGCGATAGTAACCTGCTGAAGCCTCTTCATCCGCATGAGAGAATTTGGAATAGATGCCTAAAGGAGCTTCCGCTTCCTGATAAGGCAAAGTAACAGGCATAAAAGAGATATCATACAAGTCTCCGGCTCCCGTCCCCGACAAATGGGTATGACTGAATCCGGCAATCGTACTGTCCGGATAAAAATAGCCGGAAATACGGTCCCATCCGGGCAAGCCGTTATCCGGACTAAGTTGTACCATTCCGAAAGGCGCTTGCGCTCCCGGATAAGTATTGCCGGTAAAATCGGTTCCGATAAACGGATTCACCAATTGGGTATAATCGGTTGACGGCTGGGTTTGTTTATTGGACACACAGGCTCCAAATGCCACTAAAGAAATGAATAGCGCGAGAACAGGTGTTTTCATACTTAAGAGGTTTTTCATTATTACTTTGTTACAAAAATACACATTATAATAATATGAACAACCTTATTATAAAAAACACTTAGCTTTAATTCATTATTTTTTCGTATTTAAATAGTAAAGAAGGGATTCTTTCACCTTTTCATCCGAAGTTACAATCAAAAATTCACCGCCTCTTTTATCATACAGAAAGCAATAGGTCTTATAAAGAGCTATACCTGCTATCTCTTCCCAAGGGAATGTCTGTTTCAGTTTCGCCTTGTCATATGTCAACCCTTCCGGAGTTATTTCCACCCAAGTCTGCCCCGCAATACTCCGCTTATAAATTTTATTTAGTCTGACAGGCAGCATAATCAAGATATAGATAAGACACAAGAACCAAATCAGCAGCGGGCTGAACAGGCTTTGCTCTTCGGGAACAATATAGTGCCCTGTACACAATGCAATACAAATATAAATGATAAACAACAAAGAAAAACTGAAATGACGGATGTCCCACAATTTATACAAAGCATACTTTTTCAGGCTGATATTATAATCACAAACCACGACACCTGGTTCCCGTGTCAGTTTGCTTTTCGGTATGCTGAAGATACGCAATATCTGGATTCCCCGCTTCACGCCGTACCCGAATAATAAAACCATCACACCAAGATTTATCAAGATCCACCACCACAATGATTCGTTTGCCAAAGCCGGTTGCCCGACAAGCACCATTGATGCAAAAGTGATACCCGCCACCAATAACAACATACTACAAATTACAGTTAAAATCCATCCTCTTGTTTTCATAATAACCTTTTTACTTTATTCCATGACGGGAAACAAAGATAAAAGATTATAGCTAGATAACAAATAAAGAGCCGTCGAATTTAAATTATTGTTTGGTTAGGAACTTAGATTTTTTTCGTATGTTTGTCGCAAATATTAATGAAAAACACATTTCTATCTATGAAAAAGAGTGATATTCTGTTCTTTTTGTTTGTAATAGCATTGTTTCTACCCTTTTTTATTAGTGATACCATTTATGAATGATACAAATCTTTCAATGCAATCCATGGTATGGTTATGAGTTTTGTGAAGTTCGCCATTCTAGCTACTTTGGGAGAAATGCTTGGGCTTCGCATCAGCACAGGAGTGTATCACAACAAGACCTTCGGTATTATCCCACGCATGGTAATCTGGGGGGTACTGGGTATGGGTATCAATATGGCTATGATTATTTTTTCAAAAGGCACTCCCATTTTCTTGGAATATATGGGTCTGGAATATGCCTCCACATTGATGAACGGGGATTTCTGTCTTGCCAAATTTCTGGTTGCACTGGCTATTTCCGTTACAATGAACTCTATATTCGCTCCTGTATTCATGACATTACATAAAATAACAGACACTCATATCGGGAATTGTGGCGGCTCTATCAAAGCGCTTTCCACCCCTATTCCCATGACACGTATTTTCACCGGATTGAATTGGGCGGTACTTTGGAGCTTTGTATTCAAAAAGACCATCCCTTTGTTCTGGTATCCGGCCCACACCATCACTTTCCTGCTTCCTCCGGACATGCGGGTATTATTTGCCGCCATTCTAGGGGTGGTACTGGGAGTATTACTAGCTATCGCTGCTAAAAAGAAATAACAATCTTCATGTATAATGAATACCAGCCTTCCCTGCTTTTAGCCCCCTATATTGACAAATACTGGGAATTTAAAGGCAATCCGGACTATGGGATGAAAATCAACATATTGCCGGACGGTTGCACCGATTTTATCTTCACCCTTGGCGAAGTAGCTGACATAGCGGAACAAGAAAGTCTTATAATGCAACCCTACCGCTCTTATTTTGTAGGTCCCATGAGCCGATACTCCACCCTAATAACCTATGCGAAAAGCATCCATATGTTTGGTATCCGTTTTCTGCCTTGCGGTTTATTCCGCTTCATGCAATTACCATTGGAAGAACTTGGGAATCAAAGAATCAGCACTTTTGAGTCAGGAGGTATCTTCAACGACTCGCTAGCAGAAAGATTATGTGAACAACCGTACATACAGGACAAAATCAGACTGATAGAATCTTTTCTCACCCAAGCCTTATGTACTAACAACAAGATAGAAAAACAGATATCATATGCAGTAGATTGCATTAACCTTTCCAAAGGCCAACTGCCTATCCGTTCTTTAGTAGAAAATGTATGCTTGTGCCAAAGACACTTCGAGCGCAAGTTCAAACATCAGACCGGATATTCCCCTAAGGAATACAGCCGGATTATCAAATTCAAGAATGCAGTGGATTTACTGCGTTCCACCTCTTCCAATCAACTCTTCTCTGTTGCCATTGAGGCCGGATACTATGACACAGCCCATTTGAGTAAGGAAATAAAAGCCTTATCAGGCAATACACCCGGTTCCTTTTTATCCTTACCGGTTACGGAAGAAACCACATTAACATATCTGAAACTATAAAAGTCGTTTTTTTACAACGAAGCCATCCTGGCGTTTCTTACTTTTGTACCGTATCAAAAACTAAAAAGAAACAATGGGATCACTTAAAGAAAAAGCAAAAGCTTTGCTTCAACAATGTGAAGTAGTCACACTAACTTCCATCAATAAAGAAGGGTATCCCCGGCCGGTTCCCTTGAGTAAAATCAAAACGGAAGGATTAACAACCATCTGGTTTGCAACAGGAAACAGTTCGGCAAAGACAAAGGATTTCCGCTCTAATCCGAAAGCCGGCATATGTTTCTACAAAGAGGGAAACAGCGTGGCCATGACCGGAGAAGTGGAAGTTGTATCAGACACTGGCACCAAGAAAGAGTTATGGCAAGACTGGTTTATCCATCATTTTCCTAAAGGACCGGAAGACCCCGAATATATCCTGCTGAAGTTCCGGGGAAACCATGCCACCATTTGGATTGACGGCCAGTTTGTTCACAGAAAAGTCTAAGTTTCCACCTCTTATCCTTGAATTTTTTCACATTTTATTTTTCATACACGTCTGTCATCCTTGAAACATCTTATTATATATGGATGTTTTAAGAATGACAGACAGGCATGAAAGGAATTCAAGACATCAGCTCCAGACCATCCGTCTACAAAATTCATCTCTTCCCTACCCTACCTTTCCAATACTTTCCCTACCTTTGTGCCATAAGTACGTATGACAAATACCAATATGGAACAACAACAATCATCTTATAAAGAAAAAGAACGTATAGACCTTCACGAGCCGCGACGCTTCAAAGTTATCATTTTCAATGACGACTTTACTACAATGGAATTTGTTGTAAAGATATTAACTACCGTTTTTTTCAAATCAACGATGGAAGCAGAAGCTTTGATGATGCAGGTACATAAAAGTGAATCGGCCGTAGTAGGCATCTATACGTATGATATCGCCCGGTCAAAAGTACAAAAAGCCACCCGTATGGCTCGTGAAGAGGGATTCCCTCTCCGACTCACGGTTACACCGGAAGAAGAATAAAAAATCAAGAATAAGATATGGATATACCAAATACCGATTCGGTGAACTACGCTTTCGCTTCTGCGCAGAGCCAAGCGATGCAATATCGGCATGAATTTATCACGCCCGAACACTTATTGAGCGCATTGCTGAAACAAGTTCCTTTTCAAAAAGCATTGGCAGAGTGTTTTTGTACCCCGGAAGAACTGTCCCAGTCCATTTCCGAATATCTGTCAAAAGAAGTGGAACGAGTTCCTCAAGAAATAGAATATGAATTGGAAATTTCAGGTCAACTCTCCGAGCTGCTGCAATATGCCTATATGACAATCAGCCATTCAAGCGCAGAAGAAATGGATGTTCCTCATCTGGTACAAGGAATGCTTCAACTGGAAGATTCATGGGCCTGGCTATCTGTTAAAAAAAACAGTGGGCGAAGATATGCCGGAATTCCTCAGCACCCTCATTTCAAATTACGAGCACATGAATCAGTTTCAAGAGGAAACTTCCTCTGAGCAAGAGAAAAGCGAACCTTGGCGCAACTACGTCACCTCCCTCAATGAAGGTCTGCAAGACCGGAATCCGCTTATAGGCCGGAATGTGGAATTGGAACGCACCATTCAAGTTCTCTGCCGCAAAGAAAAGAACAACCCTCTGCACGTGGGCGAACCGGGAGTGGGAAAAACCGCACTGGCCTACGGACTGGCCGCACGTATAGAAGCAGGCAATGTTCCCGAACGCCTCACAGGCTGTCGTATCTACGAACTGGATTTAGGCAACTTATTGGCCGGTACACAATATCGGGGTGAGTTCGAGAAAAGGCTGAAAGCCATTATGGAAGGAATACGGAAAGAAGGACACGCCATTGTATATATAGATGAAATACATAACCTGATAGGCGCCGGACGGACGGGAGACGGTTCGATGGATGCCTCTAATATGCTCAAGCCTTATCTGGAAGGAGGAGAGATCCGATTTATCGGCTCCACTACTTACGAAGAATTCAACCGCTATTTTTCGCGTAGCAGAGGATTAGTACGGCGTTTCCAACAGATTGACATACAAGAACCGGGAATCGAGGAAACCATCCACATAGTGGAAGGGTTAAAAGAAAAATACGAAACGTTCCACGGAGTGATTTATGAAGAAGGAGTGATAGCGTATGCCGTTACAGCCGCCGCACGGTACATCAGCGACCGTTTCTTGCCCGACAAGGCCATAGACCTGGTAGACGAAGCCGGTGCTTATCGTGAGACCCACCCCACAGATACAGAAAAACAAACGGTGGACAAAGCATTGATAACCGATATACTGGCACGTATCTGTAAAGTGGATGTACTCGCCATGAAGGAAGAGGACAATGCCACATTAGAAACCTTGCATGAACGCATCAGTGCAAAGATATACGGTCAGGAAGAAGCTGTCTGCCAAGTGGTGGAAGCCGTACAAATGGCCAAAGCCGGGCTACTGGACGAAAACAAACCGCTGGCAAGCCTGCTCTTTGTAGGCCCCACCGGAGTAGGAAAGACCGAAGTTGCCAAAGTGCTCGCCGCCGAGCTGGGTATCGCCCTGCAACGTTTTGACATGAGCGAATATACCGAAAAGCATACCGTGGCCAAACTCATCGGCTCACCTGCCGGATATGTAGGTTATGAAGACGGTGGACTGCTGACAGATGCTATCCGCAAAACTCCCAATTGTGTGTTACTGCTTGACGAAATCGAGAAAGCCCATCCCGACGTATTCAACATCCTGCTGCAAGTAATGGATTATGCCATACTGACTGACAACAAAGGACGGAAAGCCGACTGCCGTCATGTGATACTTATCATGACCTCCAATGCCGGAGCACAATTCGCGCACCAAGCCTCTATAGGTTTCAGCGGACAAATTGCTGCTGGAGAGGCAATGTTGAAACAAGTTAAGAAAACTTTCAAGCCTGAATTCATCAACCGGTTATCTGCAACAGTTGTTTTCCATGATATGGATTACGGAATGGCTTCTCTCATCCTAAACAAAAAGCTCGGCGAACTGAGAAACAAGCTGTCGGCGCGTCATGTAGAAATGGAACTCAGCCCGGAAGCCTATAAACATCTGCTGAAGCTAGGTTTTACCAAAGAATATGGGGCCAGAGAAATGGACAGGGCAATTGCCTCGCATCTGAAACCACTGCTTATGCGTGAAATTCTATTCGGAACATTAAAAACGGGAGGCAAAGTGGAAGTGACAGCAGAGAACGGACAATTGAGCTTGCAAGTACTCAAAGAGTAATACCTTTAAATGAATCGGCAACTTCTCCGCAGAGGCAGAGATACGGAGAAGTTACTACAGAAGATATTATATGAATCCAATAAATAAAAAACAATATGGTCTTTCAACTAACTCAAAAACTTGTTTTCCCCAACCCTTACTATGGCGAGCCGGACGGACTATTGGCTGTGGGTGGTGACCTCTCCGTAGACCGTCTCCTCCTTGCCTATTCCAATGGCATATTTCCCTGGTATGCTTTCCGTGAGAAACAGATACAATGGTGGTGTCCCCTGAAACGATTTGTGATTTTCCCTAACGAGATTCACATTTCCCACTCCATGCGTACCCTTATGAACAAAGAACAATATGGAGTCAGTTTTAACCAGGCATTCCATGAAGTGATTCAAACCTGCGGCAATCTGCGGATGGAAGAAACGGGAGCATGGTTGGGCAAAGATATCATGAAAGCCTACATCCGCCTGCATGAGCAAGGTTTCGCGACCAGCGTGGAAGTATGGGAAGAATCTTGTCTGGTCGGCGGGCTCTATGGAGTCACTTTGGGAAAGTGTTTTTTTGGTGAAAGTATGTTTTCTCTAGTCCCCAATGCATCGAAACTGGCGCTTATCTATCTGGCACAAACATTTCAAGAATTGGGAGGGACCTTGATTGATTGTCAGTTTGAAACCCCACACTTAAAGTCAATGGGTGGAAGGTATATAGACTATGAGGAGTATATGAGGTATGTGCAGGAACCTTTCGAGTCTCTGTAAATGTCTCTTTTTTACCAATTTTGATTATCAAATCATCAGTCTGAAATAAAATATAGGATATAGAGCTAAGATTATCAAATATATTTGCTAACTTTGTTTTCGACATTACAAACAGAGCTATTTACCCAACTCAAAAACAAACATGAAAAAGATATTCTACTGTTTTTTACTACTTACCTTCTTTGTCTTGTCTTGCTCCAAAGAAGAGGCCGATATGGATGGTGACAAAAATAAAGAAACAGAAAATAAAGACATAAAAATTATATTAGAAGCAGAAAAAAGTTCTCAAAACATATTTGCTCCTATTGTGTTCTACCAATCTTTTGATTTTGGTAAAGATGCACCTTGTTTAAGCGAAGTGTATGATTCCATAGTGTGGAAATCATCTCATTCCCCAAATAGCTTTAAAGTATTCAGTCATTCAAATTACGCCAGATATGTGGAAACAACATTCTTCAAATGGGCACATGTTTATTACTCACCCGGCACATACAAGACTTATCTGCTAGGTTACAAAAACAATGAAATAATCTATAGTAGTGATACAATATCCATTGATATCACAAATAAAAAAGATTTCCTTGCTTTCAATTGGAAAGACGTAACCGACTCCGATTTTACCACAGGCTATGCAAATAATCTAGACGAATATCATCTGAGTACACAGACTCATATCCATCAAGGTATTCCATCTGTTGTGCTGTATGCTAGAAGTGAGAAATATGAAAAAGGGGGATCTATAAAAAGTAAACAGATACTGTATGACTACATAAATTCATTTTTCTCATTACCTAATTATACCGCAACCTCAGACGAATCTTTGAGAAAAGAATTCAGCACTATATTTTCATTTCAAGAAGAGAATGCCATTCCACTAAACATTTGGCTTACCCCCAAAGCTAAAATTGTACTCCTCAGAAAAGATTTCAAGGGACTAGAGAGCGAATACAAAATTTATGCCGAACCAGGAGATTTGATTTAACCTGCAAAACACAATTGTTTAACTAATGAAACATCAACTCTGTATATAGCTACATTCAACAAATAGCACTACCTCCCCAAGCTATTCAGCTATTCTGACGGATCTTAAACAAGATTCGTTACAGAGTTTTATACCCCTATTATCAATTCATACAGATTATGCACCATCCCCAAACCGATAAGTGCATAAGCATGGTGTATACATTAAGTTAAACAATGAATTATACATATAGACAAATATGGCTCATCAACTTTCCCATAATGATGAGCGTTTTAATGGAGCAATTAATCAATATTACCGATGCCGTCTTTCTGGGCCATGTCGGTGAAGTGGAACTTGGCGCATCTGCCTTAGCAGGAATATATTATCTGGTAACTTATATGCTAGGCTTCGGTTTCAGCATAGGGCTGCAAGTCATGATTGCCTGCAGGAATGGAGAACAGAACTATGCCGAGACAGGACGTACCTTCTTTCAAGGACTCTTTTTCCTTTCCGGACTAGCGCTCTCTTTATATTTGTTGATACAGGGCCTTTCCTCCCTTCCTTTTGAAACAATTAATTACCTCACCGGAAATCTATCAGGCCATAACGGACTATCTGGACGGGCGCAGTTTCGGACTTTTATTTTCATTTCCCTTTCTGGCACTCCGGGCTTTTCTTTGTGGGAATAACAAAGACCAGGACCTTATCTTGGTCTGCAATAGCAGCCGTACTTATCAACATTCCTTTCAATTATCTATTGATATTTACCTTAAAGTTTGGGATAGCAGGATCGGCAATAGCCTCAACGCTGGCAGAAATGGTATCTTTAATCATTCTCCTTATCTATATGTGGAGAAAGATTGATAAAAACAAATATGGACTACAACCGGTAGTTGATGGAAAACTATTGAAAAGACTGTTTTACCTGTCCGTATGGAGCATGCTGCATTCTTTTATCAGTATGGCGCCGTGGTTCCTGTTCTTCGTCGCCATCGAACATTTAGGAAAGATGGAACTGGCCGTATCCAACATTACCCGCAGCGTTTCCACCCTCTTTTTTGTGATTGTCAGTTCTTTAGGAACCACCAATAGTTCCTTGGTAAGCAATCTTGTAGGAGCTGGACAACGAAAAGGTGTTTTTCCTATCTGCCACAAAATCATCAAAATGGGATATGCCATCGGTCTTCCACTGGTAGGAATCGCATTGCTTTGTAATTATTGGATTATCAGATTTTACACCAACAATGAAACACTGGTGCAACACACTGTCCCCCCTTTCATCGTTATGCTGTTTAATTATGTATTCGCAGTGCCCGGATATGTTTACATCAGTGCTGTCACTGGAACCGGAAAGACAAAAATTGCCTTTATCTTTCAAATGGTTACCATTATGGTATATCTTCTTTATCTTTACTGGCTGAGCCACTGTATATATGCACCTCTAGCGGTATATATGACAACAGAATATCTGTTTGTCATCATGTTAGGAATACAATCTGTCATTTACTTGAAAAGGAAGCATTACTAAGTTCCTTGCCACACCCTTTCTCCCGATTCATTCCGGCAATAAATAGTTATTTATAACTATCTTCAGTTTGAAAGCTTTTCTCTACTTTTGCAAACTCACCATAAAAGATAGCGTATGAATATTTTCGACATTGCCAAACAGAATCAGGAGAAAGCCTGGCAAGTTATCAAAAACACGAACATCATCCAGATATGGGAAGATGCCGGTGCAAAAATTAATCTGGTAGGTTCACTCAGAACAGGGTTACTGATGAAACATAGGGACATTGATTTCCATATTTATTCATCACCCTTGAACCTAGCGGACAGCTTTCTGGCAATGGCCAGACTAGCAGAGAATCCGTCTATCAAAAGAATAGAATGTGCCAATCTACTGCATACCTCTGAAGCCTGTATTGAATGGCATGCATGGTATCAGAATGAAGAAAACGAACTTTGGCAGATGGATATGATTCACATCCGGGAAGGTTCACGTTATGACGGTTATTTTGAAAAGGTAGCCCAACGCATTTCGGAAATTATGACCGATGAAATACGGGAAACTATTCTAAGATTAAAATATGAAACACCGGAAACCGAGAAGATTATCGGAGTGGAATATTATCAGGCAGTCCTCCGAGATGGGGTACGGGATTATAGCGGATTTAAGGAATGGAGAAAGCAGCATCCTATTACGGGAGTAGTAGAATGGATGCCTTAACCCGATGAAATCGGGCAATCAGCTTAACAGCCCCGACTCCTGTCCCAGGCGTATCGCCTCCAAAGAGTTGTGTACTCCCAGCTTACGCAACAGATTTTGCCGGTGAATATGGACGGTATGAATACTGATACATAATTTATCGGCAATTTCTTTGCTTAAGAATCCTCGTTGGATGAGGCGTAATATCTCCATTTCACGTCCGGTAAGACTGACAACCGGATTCATTATCACAACACCGGGTGAAAACATTTCTCCATTTCTCAGATTCAGAACAGTACATTCCACCTGTTCTGATTCTTTCTGACCGGGGGCCATACTCATATTCCCTATAATGAGCCATGCTTTTCCGTCATGGCTCTGTTCCAAAACTTGATGCCTGCTTGTTACACGCACATAGTTACCACGAGCATTGAGTATACGAAAACTATATACATTACAATAGTCATTCCGATGTTCAAAAGGCTGGTTATAAATGAACTTCCCCAGCCTGACTTGCAAGTCTTCCAATAGGGAACGATCATGCGGATGAATACGTGACTCCAGATAATCACCCTGTTTTTCCAATGTTTCTATCTTGTGCCTGTCATACCCCAACCAATCGACAAAACCCGTAGAAGCATACGCATAACATCCTTTATATACATCCACCACGAAAGAACAGCCGCCATTGATTCTAGATAACTTCCGGAGCATGGATTTATCCCGTTCCCATACTGCATAATCTATGTTTTTGCAAGACAAATGTTGCTTTGCCCACAATTCCTCACGGGTGACATCTGTTACACTCATATTCTTACTCTTTATCAAAGTAGTACTTCAAGAGGATAGATCTTCTCAGCTTACTCACTTACTTTTGTCAAAGTAAAACAGTCAATATCCGGAGCCCAGCAAAATGAACTTCCCATACGTACCTTATTATACCCTGCTTTCAAATGCACCGGAACAGTAATCGAAGCTATTTTTTGAGTTTCATCCGCCGACAGCGAATCAAGAAGAATCCTTTTTTCATTATTCACACAGACTTCCAGCTTACGGTCTGCTTTAGGCACATAGCGGATAGTCATTTCGTATTTACCGCCTTGCTCACTGTACACCTCTTTCCATTCTGCAAAATTCTCTTTTCGCCCTCCCAGATAGCTTACCTTCATGCCTCCGGATGCTTCATGTAACGGAACATATACGATGCTTTTCGGAGTCTTTCCCAAATCATTGAAACAAGGCAGATAAGCCCATTCCGCTTCATAAACAGTCGGTTCCAACCTCTTTTCGGACTCCATACGTAAAATCAGCACACTATGGGGAGGCAATTCCCGATTCAGAACACCCCCTTTTATCTCCGGTAAATCCTGGTGTTTCACCAGATCGCGTGCCTTAACCTTTCCTCCTAATTCCAAAATATTCATCGGAACTGTAAAGTTACAAATCGTGTCCGAAGGATTGTATAAAGCAACCGCACGTACATTACCACGCTTCCGTTCTATATCTTTCACCAACACATACCCTTCATTTTCATGCTGAACTACGTATGCCTGTAATCCTAAAGGGTCTTGGTTCAAAGCTATCAGTTCTTTATTTTTCAACAGTTTTAATGACGCCTCCGGAATGGTTGTCAGATCACATCCTATCAACAAAGGTGAACTCATGATACACCACATTCCAAAATGTACCTCTTCCTCTTCAGGCTTTAGCCCCCGGCCTATTTCCAACATATCCATATCATTATAATGACCTTCTCCCGCATAGGCAGACAGATAAAGATTTTTATTGATAATATACTTTACTGATCCCCACTCCGGACGGATATCCGCACTGATTCGCCATGAACGAGCAATGTTTCTAGCCCAAGTACCCTGGGAAAGCCCATCGACAGATATTAATAGAAACATGTCCGCAACCCAGATTATCTATAGCCTGGCGTATTTCGGTATATCGTTTTTCTTCTTCCAGATTCAATTCCTGACCGGCTCCGCAATAATCAATTTTGATAAAATCAAATCCCCACTCTTTAAAATACAACGTGGCATCCTGAAATTCATGTCCATACAAACCGGAACCTATTCCGTTCATATCTTTATCCCAGATGGAACCGCAAGTATTGCTTCCCGCATCCGAATAAATACCGGCTTTTAATCCTAAAGAATGAATATGATCCGCCACTCCCTTCAATCCGTTCGGGAAACGCTCGGGATGTGTTCGCATCACTCCTCTTTCATCCCGCCATCCAAAAAAACCGTCATCTACATTCACATAGGAATAGCCCACTTCTTTCAACCCTTTCTGCACCATAGCATCCGCTTGTCTTATTATTAAGGTGTCATTGATATGAACCCGATAGGTATTCCATGAGCTCCACCCCATAATAGGAGATTCAAAAACAGTCGTATTTTGGGCGAATATGCCGGAACATAGACCAAAAGCTAAAGTCAAAAACAAATTTCTCATATTCATTAATTCTCATTTTTTACTTAAAGAAATCATCAAGAAGGTATATCTTATGATCCTAATGGTTAACAGGAAAAT
>VOFH01000554.1_pt1 | contig 164000 bp, 206 predicted proteins | sample 5384091 | NCBI WGS metagenome assembly VOFH01 (sample SAMN12384727, study PRJNA508395) | human gut metagenome | isolation source: healthy gut G | host: Homo sapiens
GAAAGGAACCTCATGTTGACACAAGCACTTCTATGGGCCGCCGGCGGGAGCGGCTTCACCTTTTTGATGACCGCCCTGGGGGCGGCCACCGTCTTTCTCTTCCGCCGGACGGCCAGCGCCCGACTGCACCGAATCATGCTGGGCTTCGCCGCCGGCGTGATGATCGCCGCCAGTATGTGGTCGCTCCTGATCCCCGCCATCGAACAGTCGCAGGCCGCAGGCGGCACCGGCTGGATCCCCGCGGCGGGGGGCTCCGTCCTGGGCATCGCCTTTCTGGCCGGGATGGACGTTCTGCTCCCCCACCTCACGCCGGAGCTTCTGGACCGCGGGTCCGGGGAGCGCGGCCACCGGAACACCCTGCTGGTGCTGGCCATCACCATGCACAACATCCCGGAGGGGATGGCCGTGGGCATCTCCTTCGCCCTGGCTGCCCAGGCGGACATCACCCTGCTCCCTGCCTCTATGGCCCTGGCCCTGGGCATCGGGATCCAGAACTTTCCCGAGGGCGCCGCCATCTCCCTCCCCCTGCGGCAGGCCGGCATGGGCCGCGCCCGGGCCTTTCTGATGGGCGCCGCCTCCGGCATCGTAGAGCCCATTGCCGCCCTGCTCACCGTCCTGGCCGCGGGGACCGTCCAGCCACTGATGCCCTGGCTGCTCTCCTTTGCCGCCGGAGCTATGCTCTATGTGGTGGTGGAGGAGCTCATTCCAGAGGCCAACCTTCGCCACGACCATGAGACCCATGGGGGCACCTTCGGCGTCATGGCCGGCTTCCTGATCATGATGATCCTGGACGTGGCCCTTGGATAGTCCACTGCCCTCCATAAGAAATCCATCGAAACCGGTCTGACATAAAAAAATATCCGGCAGCCGGGACAGTATGAAACCTCCCGTCCGGGAGATACTGGAAGTACAGCGTTACCCGGGCAGGAGGTTTTTGAAGGATGCAAAACAAAGTGGAGCTCTGTGGTGTCAACACCGCTAAGCTGAAGGTGCTGAAAAATGAAGAGACCCAGGCGCTCCTCCGCCGGGCCAAGGCCGGGGACCGGCAGGCGCGGGAAGAGCTGATCGCTGGCAATCTGCGGCTGGTTCTGTCGGTGATCCATAAATTCTCCAACCGCGGGGAGAATGTGGACGACCTGTTCCAGGTGGGGTGTATCGGCCTGATCAAGGCCATTGATAACTTCAACACCGACCTGGATGTGCGCTTCTCCACCTATGGCGTACCCATGATCGTGGGAGAGATCCGCCGGTATCTCCGGGACAACAGCACGATGCGGGTATCCCGCGCCATGCGGGACACCGCCTATAAAGTGCTCCAGGCCAAGGAGGCCTATCTGGCCAAGCACCAAAAGGAGCCTACGGTGGACGAGATCGCCCGGATCCTGGACATCAAGCGTGAGGACGTGGTCTTTGCCCTGGACGCCATCCTGGAGCCCGTCTCCCTGTATGAACCCATCTACTCCGACAGCGGGGACACCGTCTGCGTCATGGACCAGGTGAAGGACAGCAAAAATACCGACGAGATGTGGCTGGAGCGCATCGCCCTGAAGGAGGCGGTCTCCCGCCTCACCCCCAGGGAGCAAAAGATCCTGTCCATGCGTTTCTACCACAGCAAGACCCAGATGGAGGTCTCTGAGGAGATCGGCATCTCCCAGGCCCAGGTCTCCCGCCTGGAGAAAAACGCACTGCGTCAGATCCGAAAGGAGCTGTAAGGGGACCGCGCTCAGTGCAGCAGAATGAACAGCAGGCCGAAGACCAGGCCCAGCCCGGTGAGCAGCAGGCCGAATGCCAGGGAGTGGGTGAAGCCCACCAGACGGCGGGGCTCGTCCTCATACCGGGCGAAATGAAAGTCGTCCGCCGCCTGCTCCACTGTGGGGCGGGGGGAATAGACCTCTCCGGTCAACAGGAGCAGAAGCTGGTCCCGAGTCCCGGTCCACCACAGGCGCAGGCGCTGGAACAGGCACGGGATCCCGTGGAACAGCAGCCGGGGACCCAGCCGGTCAACCAATGTCGCCAAAACAATGGCTGTCTGGGCCAGAAACCGCAGGGCCGGACGGTACAGTCCCCGTTCCAGATCCAGCCAGGGCGGGATGGGATCCACATATCTGCCCCGCCGGATCAGCAGGGTGCGAACCACCAGGAGGTAGACCCCCGCGCCTATGGCCGCGGAGACCGCCGCCCCCTCCAGATTGACTGCGGCAAAGTAGTCCACCGCTTGGGCGGGGGCCGTCCCCCCCAGAAAATCCCGGGCAAAGGCCGCGATGGGGTCCATAGCCGCGCCGGGATCCGTCCCAAAGCGCAGCATCACCAGCAGATAGGCCAGCAGGACCCCCACCGAGGCCGGGGCAACGTAGTGCTCCCCCTCCTGCCGCCACTTCCGGGCCAGGACCTCCTCGGGCAGGGCGTTCCGCTCCAGAAACAGGCAGATAAACAGCTTCAGCAGATAGGCCATGGTCAGGCCGCCGCTGAACAGGAACAGGGCCTCCAGCACTTGAAACAGCGCCGCCCCCTCCCCTGCAAGATGGATATATTCCACGATGCTCTCGTGGAGCAGGGTCTTGCTGACATAGCCGTTCAGCCCAGGCGCGCCCGCCAGGCTGAGCATGGGCATCCCCATGACCAGAGCCAACAGGGGTTTTCCTCGTCCAAACCCCCGGATGTCGTTCAAATCAAAGGAATGAGTGGTGAGATGGATGATCCCCGCCGCCGGGAAGAGGACCATCTTGATGAGCGAGTGGTTCAGGATATGCAGGATGGTCCCGTCCACTGCCAGGGCGTTGTGCTCCCCCAGCAGACACAGCATGGCGGTCCCCACCAGGATGAACCCGATCTGAGAGATGGAAGAGCAGGCCAAGGTCCGCTTCAAGTCCACGGACAGCACCGCCAGCACCGCCCCCAGCACCATGGTCACAGCGCCCAGCACGGCCAGCAGCATCCCCCATTGCTTATCATGGAGAAAGACGGTGGTGGACAGCACCAGGACCCCGTATATCCCCGTCTTGGTGATGACGCCGGACAGCACCGCCGAAGCCGGCGCAGGGGCCGCCGGGTGGGCGGTGGGCAGCCAGATGTGCAGCGGGAACGCCCCCGCCTTTGCCCCGAAGCCCACCAGCACCAGCAGGCCGCCAACCCAGAGCAGCCCCCGGTCCTCCGCCCCGGCGGCGGCCGCCGCCATGGCGTCCAGCGACAAGGTGCCCAGCTGGCGGTACAGGAGGAACAGCCCCGTCAGGGCCGCCAGTCCGCCGATGACCGCCACGGCCAGATAGGTCTCCCCCGCCTTCAAAGCGGGATACTCCTCCGTCTGGATCACCAGCACAAAGGACGTAAAGGACATGACCTCAAAAAAGAGGAAAGCGGTAAACAGGTCGCCGGACAGGAACACCCCCATGGTGGCTCCCAGGGTCATCAGCCAGAAGAGATAAAACCGGTTCCGCTTATGGACGTGAATCATGTACTCCCGGCAAAACACCGTGGCCGCCATCCAGCCCGTCGCCGTCAGCAGGGCCATCAGGGTGTGAAAGCCCCCTGCGCGCAGCTGGATCCCCATGCCGCAGAAGCCCTCCACCACCGCAGTGGCCTGGGCCAGCTCCGGCTTGGTCCAAAGAGTGAGCACCAGAAACAGCTCCAGCGCGGCCGCAGACATCACAAAGGTGTTCCGCGCCTTCTCATACCAGCACCCGATCCAATAGGCAAACGGCCCGGCCAGAAACGGAAAAAAGACCGGGAACAGCAGAAACTGGGACATTCCTTCCCCTCACTTTCACAGGATCCGCCCTTTTTATCCCAGCAGGGCGGCAACTGTCCCGGCCAGACGGCCGGCCCCCAGGCCCAGGGCCACCGAGCCCGCCGCCAGGGCGGTGATGGGCACCGTCATCCTCAGGCCCGGATCCCGCCGGGCCCGCTTGGGCACCCGGACGGAGAGCTGCCGGTTCTGTCTGGGGAAAAAGGCCAGCAGGACGATCTGCATCAGGTACAGGGCGGTGAGCACCGCGGACAGGATCAGCACACTGGCTCCAAGATAGCCCATCCAGGTCCCCAGCCCCGCCGCAGCCGTGGCCAGCATCCACTTGCTGGTGAAGCCGGTCAGAGGCGGCACCCCCATCAGGCCCAGGGCCGCCGCGGTGAAGGAGCCAAACACCACCGGCATCAGTACGCCGCAGCCCTCCACATCCGGGACAAAATCCCGGTGGAGCTTATAGTGGACCGCTCCCACGCAGAAAAACAGGGTGATTTTCAGCACCGCATGGAACACCATGTGGACCATCCCCGCCGTCAGGCCGGCCGTGGTCAGGGTGGTCACCCCCAGCAGGACATAGGAGAGGTTGCTGATGGTGGACCAGGCCAGCCGCCGCTTCAGATGCTGGGTACGCAGGGCCTTGGCGGAGCCGTAGGCGATGGTAAACATGGCCGCCCCCATGACCAGGTACTGGGCCCAGCTGCCCCGAATGAGGTCCGGCCCATAGCCGTACCAGGTCAGGCGGGTCACCGCGAACACCCCAGCCTTCACCACCGCCACCGCATGGAGCAGGGCGGTCACCGGCGTGGGGGCCACGGAGGCCCGCAGCAGCCACCGGTGCCCCGGGAAAACCGCTGCCTTCACACCGAAGCCAAAAAATCCAAGCACATAAGCTGCCCGCAAGGTGTTTTCCTTGCCAGCTAAAACTGAGACGCCCCCACCGAATTGAAAGAACATCCCACCGTGCTCCAGCAGCAGCACCATGGCGATGAAGCCCAGGGCCGCGCCGCACATGGAGTAGGTCAGGTAGATCCGTCCGGCATACCGCGCCTTGCTGTCCAGGGCGTGCATCACCAGGGGCAGGGTGGACAGGGTGAGCAGCTCATAGAAAAAGTACATCGTCAGCACATTGGCGGAGAAAGCGATGCCCAAAGTGACCCCCAGGCTGGCCAGATAAAAGGCAAAGAACCGGTTCTCCCCTCCCTCCCGGCTCATATACTCCGCCGCATACAGACAGGCCAGGGGCCACAGGACGGACACCAGCACGGCAAAGATACAGGACAGCCCATCCACCCGGAAGGCGATGGACAGCCGCTCCCCCAGGGACAGCAGCTGGAATACCTCTTCCCCCCGCAGCGTGAACACCGCAGTCAGGGCGGCCGCCGCCCCGGCACAGGCGGAGCCAACCACAAAATCCTGGCGTCTCCGCGGGTCCTGGGGCCGCCAGACCAGAAGGACGCCCCCCGCCGCAATGGGCAGCAGGATGGCAAGCAGCATCAGCACAGCGCGTTCTCCCTCCTCTCGTTCCTCATGCAGCCCCTCCGAAGAGTGGGCCTGTGACCGCCTGGACCGCCGGCTCCAGCAGGCCGGGGAACATCCCCAGCACCACTACAGCGGCAGTCAGGGCACACAGCGTGATCCACATCAGCCAGGTATCCTGCTGGCGCATCACCGCCCGGTGGTCAAATTTTTCACCCGGGAAAAAGGCTGCGGTCACGATGGGCAGCAGATAGCCCGCCGTCAGCAGGGCGGACACCATCAGCACCCCAACGCCCCAGTAGGCCAGGGAGCCCTCCCCCGCCGACAGCGCGCCCTCGGCCAGCAGCCATTTGCTCACAAAGCCCCCGGTGGGCGGGATCCCGATCAGGGACAGGGAGGCCAGTGTAAAGCACCACATGGTGATCCCGTAGGCGCTGCCCACCCCCCGCATCTGGGACACCTGAGTGAGGTGGGTCTTGTAAATGATGGCGCCGGTGGCCATAAACAGGGCATTTTTCGCCAGAGCGTGGAACACCGCCTGGAACAGGGCCCCCTCCAGGGCCATGGGGTGAAAGAGCATCAGGCCAAAGATCACATAGGAGACCTGGCTGACGGTGGAGTAGGCCAGGCGCTTTTTCAGGGTATCCTCCCGCATAGCCAGGGTAGACCCCAGAAAGATCGTGATCAGCGCCAGCACCAGCACCGCCCGCTGCGCCCAGCTCCCATCCAGGAAAGGCCAGCCAAACAGGTAGTACGCCACCCGGATGAGGGCCAGCACTCCCATTTTGGTGATCAGGCCGGACAGCACCGCCGAGGCGGGCGCCGGGGCCACCGGGTGGGCGATGGGCAGCCAGGCGTGGAGGGGAAACATCCCCGCCTTACAGCCGAAGCCCACCGCCATCACGAAGAACACCGCCAGCAGCAGCCCACGGTCCTGTGCCGCCCGCGCCGGGTCCAGCACACCGCCCGGAGTGAACAGATCCGTGGTGCAGAAGCCCTGGAGGAGGAACAGCCCCAGCAGTCCCAGACCCGCCCCGGTCACAGAGAAGCCCAGATAGCGGTAGGCGGCGTCAAAGGCCTTTCGGGTCCCGATATGGAGCACCAATGGGACGGACAGCAGGGTCATCATCTCATAGAACAGGTAGAGGGTCACCAGGTTGCCCGCCAGACACACCCCCATCAGCGCCCCCAGGGTCAGCAGGTAGAACCCGAAAAAGCGTTCCCGGTGCCCCTCGTGGTTCATGTACTCAAAGGCAAAAAAGGCCACTGCGAACCACACCGCGCAGATCAGCTCGGCAAACAGGCGGCCCAGCGCGTCCGGCCGCAGCACGAACCGCACCCCCTCCGTCAGGGTGAGGAACACAAAGGGCTCCCCTTCCATGCGGAACACCGCGGCCACCACCAGCAGCTGGACCGCCAGCAGCAGGGAGACTGTCCGCCGGCGCACCCGCAGGGTATGGATCCCCAGCACGCCGATCCCGCCCAGCACGGGCAGCAGAATGGGCAGCAGCAGCCAGCCTCTCCACATGGTCAATTTCCTCCTCCGTCATGGGTGTTCAGTCAAAACAGGGACAGCCCCTGCTGGATCAGCCCGCGGACAGGCCCAAAGGCGGTCCCCAGCAGCAGGTTGCCCGCCAGGAACAGCAGGATGGCACACTTGCCCTCCCCATTCCCCCGCATCCAGACCAGCGGTGCGTCTTCATTGGCCCGCGCCCGGCCCCAGATGGCCAAAATAGCCGGGATATAGTACATCGCATTCAGCACAGAGCTGGCCGCCAGCCCAAACAGGGCGGGCGCAGTCTGCCACTCCGCGTCCAGCGCCGCCGCCGCAATGCAGTACTTGGCGGAAAACCCCGCCAGAAGGGGCAGGCCGCACAGGGACAGGCCGCCCACTGTAAAGGCCGCGCCTCCCAGAGGGGCCAGCCGGGCCGCGCCCCGCAGCTCCCCCCAGTAGTGGCCGCCGGAGGCCCGGATCATCTCCCCTGCACCCACGAAGATCATGGATTTGGTCATGGCATGGGCCAGGATCTGATAACAGGCCGCCGTCCATCCCGCCTCGCTCCCCAGACCCAGGGCCAGAAAGATATAGGAGATCTGGGCCGAAGAGGAGTAGGCGATCATCCGCTTGACCTCCTCCTGCCGCAGGGCGGCCACCGAGGCAAACAGCATCCCCGTCAGCCCAAGCAGAAAGAGAAGATCGTCGATATAGGTGGAGACGATCAGCGCCGGACCGAACACCCGCAGGATCAGCTTCAGCAGCAGGACCAGGTAGCCCTTCAGCACCAGGCCGGACAGAATGGCGCTGGATGCGGTGGTGGCGCTGGCATGGGCGTCCGGAAGCCAGGCGTGAAAGGGGAACTGGGCGCTCTTGATGGACAGGCCCAGCGTCATCAGCAGGGCGGACACCACCAGAGGCAGGCTGTACTCCCCCGACTGGACCAGCCGGGCCACCGCCTCCTCCAGTCCGGAAAACAGCAACTGTCCCGTGATGCAGTACAGCATAGCAATGCCCAGCAGCACCAGACCGGAACCCAGACAGCTGAAGATCAGATACCGGATGGCGGCCACCACCGAGCGCCCGCTCTCCTTGGCGGCCACCGCGATGCAGGCGGTCACAGCCGCAATCTCCACAAACACATAGCCGGTGAACAGGTCGTCGGTATACACCATGGCCAGCAGCGCCCCGAACAGCAGCTGCATCAGCAGGCAGTACCAGCCCTGCCGGTCCGGCCGGACGTCCCGCCGCAGATCCTCCGCTCCGCCGCTGAGGGAAAGCAGCATCACTACGCTGAAGGTCAGGGCCAGCAGGGCCTCCAGGGGACCCGCCCGCAGCTCGTTGCCCCAGGGGGCCGGAATATGCCCCATGGGATAGGAGAAGCTGGCCCCCGCCCCGCTCAGACGCACCAGCAGCAGTGCGGACAGCCCCGCCACACCCAGCTGCACCCCGCGGATCAGCCGCAGCGCCCCGCCCTCCCGCCGGATCAGGGGGACCAGGATCCCGCTGACCAGGGTGAGCATGATGCTGAGAAAGGGGATGTTATACGACAAGGACAATTCCTTTTCACCTCTTCTGCGTCAACTTGTTCTGTCACTCTTCTTCCGTTCCCCTCCGGGCCAGCATCAGGATCACATCCAAATTGACGCTGTGGTACTTCTGATACAGCCGGTGGGTCAGTGCCAAAAACAGGGCCGTGGTGCTCACCGCCACCACGATCCCGGTGAGCACCAGTCCGCCGGGCACCGGATTGATATAGGCGGCCGCTTCCGCCCCCGGCTCCACCATGGGGGCCTTCCCTCCGTCCACATAGCCCATAGCCGCCAGGAAAAGGAACACTGCCGTGTCCATCAAATTCAGGCCGATGATCTTCTTGATCAGATTTGGATGGAGCAGAAGGGCGGCAAGCCCTACGCTGAACAGCAGTACCGCCGTCACATAAAACCGCTGTTCCACCAAAACCTCCAGCATGGCTCACTCCTCCCTTCCCAAAAACAGAATATAAAAGGTATACATGGTACAGGCGACGATGACGCCCACACACAGATTCAGCGGCAGGATCAGGCCGCCGCTGAGGATCTCCCCAGGCGTCCCCTTCGGGATCTCCCAGCCCACCCCGTTGGCTCCAGTGAAGAAGGAATAGCCCTTCATCCCCGCATAAGCCAGCAGACAGAACACCGTCAGGCGGGTGGTGCGCCGGGTGGACAGAAGCTGTGCCATCCGCTCCTCCCCCAGCACCAGGGAGGCCAGGATCAGTCCGCCGCCCAGCACGGCCCCGCCGGAAAATCCGCCGCCGGGACTGAGGTGGCCGTTGACGATCACATAGATCCCAAACAGCAGGATTGCCGGGAGCAGTCCGCGCCCCAGCAGGGACATCAGCGCATCCGGCCCCCGGAAGGTCCGCACCCGCAGCCGGGGGCTGTGTAGCAGCAGCAGGGTGCTCCCCGCCGCCGCAAAGAGGACCGCCGACTCTCCGAAGGTGTCGAAGGCCCGGTACTCCAGGATCATCCCCGCCACCGCATTCACCGCACCAGTCTCCTCCACGCCGTCCTCCAGATAGCGGCGGGCCACCTCGTTCATGGCGGGGGCCTCCGGGTCCCCAAAGCTGGGCATAGCTGCGGCGGTCAGCAGAAAAATGCCGGCCAGCACCGCGATCACACACACGCTCAGTCCCCGGTAGAGGCACAGCTGCCGCCGCAGCGCCCCGGGCCGCCGTCTTCGGGCGGGCCGCCGGACCTCCCGCCGCTCCGCAGGCCGGTCCGCTGGGGGCTGCGCGCCCTCCATTCCCTTCTCCCGGCGCTCCCGATAGCGCATCAGGCGATAGGCTCCGAACTCCATGTCCCCGTGGGCCTCGATGTACTCCAGATACTCCAAAAATTCCTGGCGCTCCGGATCCTCCGGCCCCTCCGGGCCGTCCGGCTCCTCTCCGCCAGCCCAGTGCAGAAACCGCCCGTACCAGCCCTCGTTCCGGGTCTCATTCTTCATCCCGTTCCATTCCTTTCAGGGCATTGATCTTCCGCAGTGTGAGGAAAAACAGCAGGCTGGTCACCCCGGCGCCCACGGCGGCCTCTGTGATGGCCAGGTCCGGCGACTCCAGCAAAAACCATAAAATGGACATCACAGCGGAGTAGGACATAAAAATAATGACCGCCGACACCAGCCGCCGGCACAACACCGTGGCCACAGCGCAGAAGATCAAAAATGACAACAGCAGCAACTCCAATCCAGTCACAGTTCCTGTTCTCCTTTCTCCTGCAAATGGTCCGGCTCCATACCCAGCCCGGTAATGACCTCCATCCGGGCGATCAGGTGGGCGGACACCGGGTTCACCGCCCACAGGATGACCACCAGCAGGACCAGCTTGGCCGTGTGGACCGTAAAGCCGCACAGCAGGGCCAGGCCCGCCAGGATCAGCAGCAGTCCCAGGGTATCCGCCAGCGCGCTGGCCTGGAGCAGCTCCAGCGTCCGCCGGAAGCGGAACATCCCTACCGCGGCGATCACCACCACCAGCACGCCCAGGGCCAGCAGACACACCGCCGCGAAACTCCGCACCGTCATGGCTCCTCCCCCCTCTTCTCCCGGTGCCGGCGGACTGAAATGCGGCTGAGCACCGCCACCGCCAGCAGATTCAGCAGCCCGTACAGGATCGCCACATCCACCAGATATGCCGCCTCCAGCAGATAGGACAGGATACACACCATCAGCACCACCACGGTGCAGATCAGGTTCAGCGCCACCAGCCGCTCGGTATACCGGGGCCCCCGGATGGCCCGCACCAGACAGGCCAGCATGACCCCAGTCAGCAGACAGAGCGCTGTGCTCAAACAGACCCGCAGCTCAGGCGTACACTCAGCCATCCTGTTTTCCCTCCCACCGGCGCAGCCGCCGGACAAATTCAGAATCCTTGACCCCCGCGGCGAACTCCTGATCCAGCGCGTAGACGCACAGCCGCCCCCGGTGGAGCGCCACCGTCACGGTCCCCGGCGTCAGGGTGATGGAGTTGGCCAGCAGGAACTGCGTCCCCGGCTCCCTCAGGCCGGGGTCCACCCAGCTCAGGCGGGGCGCGCCCCTCCGCCGCCCGGGACACAGGATGCGGAGGATCACCTGGAGATTCGCGGTCCACACCTCCCGTAGAAGAAGGGGCAGATACCCCACCGCGCGTAAAATCCTCTGCCAGAGCTTCCGCCCGCCCCAGAAGGGCAGACCAAGCACCCGCTGGCAGCCCCAGGCCACAAGGCCGGCCGCCAGCACCCCGGCCCCCACGATCTGGAGGCTCCAGCCCCCGTTCAGCACCAGCCAGAGCAGAAACAGCAATACAAACAAACTGACCGCTCCTCTCCCGGATCATTCCATCCCTCGCCGCCGGTCCTCTGTCCGGCGGCATAGACAGTTTTTTATTATACCAAACCACAGCAGAAAATGAAAGATTTTTATAGAAAGAATTCCATTCTTTTTTGCCGGAACCCCACCGTCCCAGGCCCATCCAGAAAAAACAGCAGACACCCACAAAAGCGTAGGTGTCTGTTGCGTTCATGTCTACTGCGTCTCTCCGACCATGTGTTTCCGGATCTGTTCCGCCTGAGCCAGCAGCTCCTCCGCACTCTCCAGCAGAGCGGGTGTGACGGACGCCCCTCCGATGAGGCGGGCCAGCTCCTCCCGCCGGCGGGTCCGGTCCAGCCGCTCCAGCGCGGTGTAGGTCCGTCCACCCCGCTCCCCTTTGCTCACAGCAAAGTGGGTGTCCGCCATAGCTGCAATCTGGGGCAGATGGGTCACGCACAGCACCTGCTTGTGCTGGGCCACCTGAGCCATCTTCTCCGCCACCTTCTGGGCCGCCCGGCCGGACACCCCGTGTCCACCTCGTCAAAGACCAGGCTGCCGATCTCGTCCCCCTCTGCCAACACGTTTTTCAGCGCCAGCATGATCCGGGCCAGCTCGCCGCCGGAGGCCACCTTCTGGATGGGCTTGAGCGCCTCCCCCAGGTTGGCCGACATGAGGAACTGGATCTCGTCCACCCCGGTCTCGTCCATCCCGGCCTCCCCGCCCTTGGGGGCAAATTCCACCTCAAAGCGGACCTTGGGCATATCCAGCTGGCGCAGTTCCTCCTGCACCCGGTCCCTCAGGGACTGGGCCGAAGTCTGTCTGGCCTGGGACAGGGCCTGTCCCCGCTTCCGAGCCTCCTTCTCCGCCTTGCCCAGTTCCTTTTCCAGGCGGGCGATGGTGTCATCGGCGTACTGGATCTGATCCAGTTCCTGCCGGCAGCGATCCAGATAGGCCAGCATCTCCTCCACTGTGGGACCGTACTTCTTCCGCAGGCGGTAGAGCAGGTCCAGCCGCTCCTCCACCTCGTCCAGTTCGCCCGGCGAGAAGTCGAAGGTCCGGCTCAGGTCCCGGAGGCTGTCCGCCGCGTCGTCGGCGGCACACCGCAGGGCGGTGAGCCGCTCTCCCAGCTCCCCCAGCTCCGGACTGATGGAGGAGACGCTCTGGACCGCGCCCTCCGCATCGGCCACCAGGGCGCAGGCTCCGGCGCTGTCCTCGTCCCCGGACAGGGCAAACTCCGCCATCCGCACCGCCTCCATCAGCTTTCCGGCACTGCGCAGCAGCGTCCTGCGGGCGTCCAGCTCCTCGTCCTCCCCCGGACGCAGCTCGGCCCGCTCCAGCTCCCGGATCTGATAATTCAGCGTGTCCACCCGGCGGGAGCGCTCCGCCTCATCCATTTGGAGGGCGGCGATCCGCTTCCGCAGGTCATGCCAGCTGTGATAGGCCGCCCGGTATTCCTCCAAAAGCGGCTCGTGCCGCCCAAACCGGTCCAAATAGCCCAGGTGGCTGGCCGGATCCAGCAGCTGCTGCCCGTCATGCTGGCCGTGGATGTTCAGCAGCTGCCGTCCCAGCTCCCGCAGCTGGGCCACGGTGACCAGCCGGCCGTCCACCCGGCACACGTTCCGACCGTCCCCCCTGAAGCTCCCGCTGGAGCAGCAGCTCCTCCCGGCCGGTGGAAAACCCGTTCTCCACCAGCCAGGCCAGGGGCGGGACCCCGGTGAACACCGCCGTGACCAGGGCAGAACGCGCCCCGGTGCGGATCAGCTCCCGGCTGGTCCGCTCCCCCAGCACCGCGCCGATGGAGTCGATGACGATGGACTTGCCCGCCCCGGTCTCGCCGGTGAGGACGTTGAAGCCCGCCTCAAAGCGGATGTCCGCCGACTCAATCAGCGCGATATTCTCGATATGCAGCAAGGAAAGCATTGCACTCCCTCATTTCCTTCCAGACAGCGGATCACTTCAGCAGCTTGTGGACCTCCTGGATGAACTGCTCCGCCAGATCGTTATCCCGCATAATTAGAATCCCAACATCATCCCCCGCCAGGCTGGCCACCATGCCCGATATGTCCATATTGTCCAGGGCCGAACAGGCCGCGGAGGCCAGCCCCGGCATAGTCCGCACCACCACGATGTTCTGCGCCACGTCCACCGAGGTGACGCCCTCCTTAAAAATGTTCCGAAGCCGGATGTCGGAGTCCGCCAGGCCCCGCCGGTCGGAGGACGCATACCGGTAACCGCCGCCGGCCAATTCCTTTACCAGCCGCAGCTCCTTGATGTCCCGGGAAATCGTGGCCTGGGTGGCGGAATAGCCCCTGGCCCGCAGCTCATCCAGCAGCTGCTCCTGGGTCTCCACATCCACGCTTTGAATGATGTTCAGGATCTCCGTCTGACGCGCACGCTTCATGGCACATACCCTCCTAACTTCTGATTGGTGACCTGATAAAAACTCCGGCCCGCCAGCTGGACCAGCCGCGTACTGCATTGGGATTGTGTGATCTCCACCCGCTCATTGGCTGTGACGCGGATCACCTTGCCCCCGTCCACCGACAGATAGAGGTGCTTCCGGCTCCCCTTGGGCATCTGCACGGTGATCCGCCGGCCGGCATCCAGCACCATGGCCCGGGAGCTGAGCTGGTGCGCGCACACGGGCGTGACCACGATGCACCGGCAGTTCGGCTCCACGATGGGCCCCCCCGCCGACATGGAGTAGGCGGTGGAGCCTGTGGGCGTGGCGACAATGACCCCGTCCCCCATGATCCGCTGGACCATCACCTGGTCGGCCAGTACCTCCACCTCCGCCACCCGGGCCATGGAGCCCTTGGAAAAGACCACATCGTTCAGGGCCAGGTCCTGGCTGATCTGTTTCTCCCCCCGAAGCAGCCGGATGTCCAGCATCATCCGCTCCTCCGTCACAAAGTGCCCCTTGGCCAGGGGGACCAGCAGGGAGAGCTCCGTCCGCTCCAGCTCCGCCATGAAGCCCACGCTGCCCATGTTCACCCCCAGGATGGGCACCCCGTGGAGGGTGGCGTCCCGGGCGGCGTGAAGGATGGTCCCATCCCCGCCGAAGCAGACCAGCAGGTCCGCCTTAGGAAGCTCCTCCTCCAGCTTGTGGAGGGCCGCCTGACGGGGCAGATCCAGCCGCTCCCCCTTCTTGGGGACAAAGGGCAGACACAGCACCGTCTCCGCGCCGGCCTTCCGCAGGATCCGGTCCGCCTCCAGCGCGGTCCGAAGGCCCCGGTCCCGGTAGGGGTTGGAGCTTAAAATGATCCTCATGCCTTACTCCCCCTTCAACTCCCCGTGAGAGGCCGACACCAGTGCGCTCAGGTCGCCGCTGTATGCCGGGCCCTGCCGGACCGAGAGATAGCCCAAGTATTCAATGTTCCCCTCCGGCCCGCGGATAGGGGAAAAGGTAATATCCTTTACAGAGAATCCAGCATGGGCGGCGTGCTCCAGAAAGTGCTCCAGCACCTCCAGATGGACTGCCGGATCCCGGACGACCCCCTTCTTGCCCACCTTGTCCTTCCCCGCCTCGAACTGGGGCTTTACCAGGCAGACCCCTTCCCCAGTCTCCTGCATCAGGGGCCGCAGCGCGGGCAGGATGAGGTTGAGGGAGATGAAGGAGACGTCCACGGAAAAGAAGTTCAGAGGATCCGGGATCTGTTCCCGGGTGAGATAACGGGCATTGGTCCGCTCCATGCACACCACCTGGGGGTGGGTGCGCAGGCGGTAGTCCAGCTGGTTATACCCCACGTCCACCGCATAGACCTTCTGTGCCCCGTTTTGGAGCATACAGTCGGTAAATCCGCCGGTGGAGGCCCCGATGTCGGCGCACACCGCGCCGTGGAGCCCGATGGGCCAGAGCTGCATGGCCTTTTCCAGCTTCAGCCCGCCCCGGCTCACATAAGGAAGGGTCTTGCCCCGGATCTCCACGTTCTGGCCCTCCGTCACCGGAGCGCCCGCCTTGTCCACCTTCTGATCGTCTACGAATACCTGTCCGGCCATGATGACCGCCTGGGCTTTCTGGCGGCTCTCCGCCAGCCCGCGCTCCACCATCACCACATCCAGCCGCTTTTTATTCTTCACGGCCCAGCACCTCCATCGCCCGGCGGAAGAGCCCCGCTCCATCCAGTCCCAGACTTTTTTTCAGGATCGGGACCGCTCCGTGGGGCACATATCCCGTCCCGCAGTTGACCAGCGCAGTCTTCGCCGCCGTGCCGGAGGCCTCCAAAGCGGCCAGAGCCCGGACGCCCACGCAGCCCTGCTCCACGCACTCCTCCGCCACCAACAGATGGCCCGTCTTGCGCACCGACTCGATCAACAGTTCTGTCTCAAGTGGTGTAATGATATTCCACTTTACAACCTCTGCCTGGATCCCGGCCTCCTCCAGGCGGGCCGCCGCCTCCAGAAGGTCGTTGATCTCCATGCCATAGCCCGCCAGGGTGATGTCTGTCCCATGGCGGAGGACCACGGCGGAGGCATCCCCCGCATCTGCCTGGAAGGACCCCTGTCCTCCTCTGGGATAGCGTACCGCCACGGGACCGGTGTAGCGGCACACTGCCGCCTCCAGCATCCGGTCCAGTTCTGTGAAATTGGAGGGGGAATACACCGTGATCCCAGGAACGCTGTTCAGATAGGCCACGTCGAATACCCCGTGATGGGTCTCTCCATCATCCCCCACTAAGCCGGCCCGGTCCACCGCCAGGACTACATGAAGCCCGTCAATGGCTATATCATGGAGCAGCATATCATAGCTGCGCTGCAAAAATGTGGAGTACACCGCAAACACGGGCACCGCCCCCTGTTTGGCCATCCCAGCCGCCATAGAGGCCGCGCAGCCCTCGGCGATCCCCACATCAAAAAAGCGTTTGGGATAGGCCTCCGCAAAGGCGGTCAGCCCGGTCCCCCCCACCATGGCGGCCGTCAGGGCACAGATACGCCTGTCGTTCCGGGCCAGGCGGACCAGCGTGCGGCCAAACACCCGGGAAAAGTTCTCTCCCCCCGATTTTCTGGGCGCGCCCGTCTCCGGATCGAAGGGGGACACGCCGTGAAATGCGTCAGGGTTACGCTCCGCAGGTGCAAAGCCTTTCCCCTTTACAGTTTTGACATGGAGCAGGACAGGCTCCTTCAGGCTTGCCGCGTACCGAAGCGTCTTGGTCAGTTCCGGCAGATCGTGTCCATTCACCGGTCCCAGGTAGGTGAATCCCATATTCTCGAACATACTGCACGGCAGGAGGCTCTGCTTCAGCGCCTTTTTTACGCTATGGGTCATCCGGTAAATCTTCCGGCCCAGCCAAGTGGCTCCCATAAACCGCCGGTACCCCTGCTTGAAGCTGAGGTACTGGGGCTTCAGGCGCTGCTGCGCCAGATGCCGGGCCACCGCGCCCACGTTCCGGTCAATGGACATTCCGTTGTCATTCAGGATAACCAGCAGTTGCTGTCCGCACTGCCCGCCGTTAGACAACCCCTCATAGGCCAGGCCGCCGGTGAGGGCCCCGTCTCCGATGAGGGCGGCCACCTGATAATCCTGGCCCAGGGCGGCCCGTGCCTGGACCATCCCTACTGCCACTGCCACTGAATTGGAGGCATGTCCGGCAATGAAGGCGTCGTGGACGCTCTCTCCGGGCTTGGGGAAGCCGGCGATCCCGCCGTACTGGCGCAGTCCAGCCATCTCCTCCCGCCGCCCGGTGAGCATTTTATGGATATAGCACTGGTGCCCCACGTCAAAGACCAGCCGGTCCCGGCTGGTATCGAACACCCGGTGGATAGCCACAGTCAGCTCCACCGCTCCCAGGTTGGAGGCCAGATGCCCCCCTGTCCGGGACACATCCCGGATCAGCTCCTCCCGGAGCTCCCGGCACAGCGCCGCAGCCTCCTGGTCGCTCAGGTCCGCCAGCAGCGGCCCTGTTTTTTCCTTCTGTTCCTGCAAGTGAATCCCTCACATCTCCGCCGGGCCGCGCGCCTCACCAGATCATGGGCCCAACCAGCCCGATCGCCGTTCCAAGCAGCGCGCCCATCAGCACCTGGGGCAGGGTGTGCCCCAGCTCCTCGTTGAGTTTCTTCCCCTTCAGCTCCTGGGGCAGGTCGTCCCAGTGCTCCCGGACATAGTTGATCACCTTCGCCTGTTCCCCCGCAGCCCGGCGTACATTACAGGCGTCGTACATCACCACCAGGGCAATGGCCGCCGACAGGGAAAACAGGGGGTCCCGCCAGCCGCAGACCTGCCCGATGGAGGCCGACGCGGCACAGATGAAGGCCGAGTGGGAGCTGGGCATATTGCCGCTCCCGATCATCTTCCGCAGATCCAGGTTCCGGTTGGTCACCCAATGCAGCAGCGTTTTCAGCACCTGGGCCGCGGACCAGGCCAGGATCGCCAGGTCCAGAGTCAGATTTCCAGTCAAAAAACCCGTATGATCCATTGTATCCTGCCTCTTTAACAGGGCCGCTTGTCCTGTTCCGATCCGGCTCAGCTCCTGCGGCCCGCCAGTGCCCGGGCCAGGCACAGGAGGAAGCCCGGGTCTCCGAAGCCGGACAGCGCCTGCTCCGCCTGCCCGGTCAGTTCCTCTACCAAAGCCCGGCTGCGCTCCAGACCCAGAACCGTGACAAAGGTGTTCTTCTCATTGGCACGGTCCGAGCCAACAGACTTGCCCAGCTCCTGATCGGTGCTGGTCACATCCAGAATATCATCCTGGATCTGGAAGGCACGGCCAATGCACCGGGCGTATTCTCTGACGGCACAGCGCTGCTCCTCCGTCCCCCCGGCGGCGATGCAGCCCAGCTCGGCCGCCGCGGAGATCAGGGCCCCAGTTTTGAGCTGCTGGAGCTGCTCCAGCTCTCCCCGGGTCAGGGCTCTCCCCTCCCCGGCCATGTCCAGGACCTGTCCGCCCACCATGCCCTCCGGCCCCGCTTCCCGGGACAGGCAGGACACAGCCTCCACCACCCGCTCCGCCGGCAGCTCTGCCTGGGTCAGGACCCCGAAGGCCGCTGTGAGCAGACCGTCGCCGGCCAGGATGGCGGTGGCCTCTCCATACACCTTGTGGTTTGTGGGACGGCCCCGCCGCAGGTCGTCGTCGTCCATGGCGGGCAGATCGTCATGGATCAGGGAGTAGGTATGGATCATCTCCACTCCGCAGGCCAGTGGCAGCGCCCGGACCGGATCTCCGCCGCACAGGCGGCAGGTCTCCAGCACCAGCACGGGGCGGATCCGCTTCCCTCCCGCCAGCAGAGAGTACTCCATGGCCTCCGTCAGGTCGGCATACCGCCTCCAGCCCTGACAGACCCGGTGCAGCGCCTCCTCCACCAGCTTCCGGTCCTCCTCCAGTCTCTGTTGGAACACATCCTGCTCCATGCTCAGCGCTCCTCTCCGAAGGGATGCTCCTCCGGCTGACCATCTGGTCCCGCCGTCAGCAGGGTCACCTTCTGCTCCGCCTGGTCCAGCAGTGCGGAGCACTGCCGCAGGATCCCGGCCCCCTCCTCAAAGAGGGTCATGGCCTGCTCCAGCGGGGCGTCCCCCCGCTCCAACAGACCCACGATCTCCTCCAAACGCGCCATGGACTGCTCAAAATCCAGCTTTTTCTTCGTGGGCATTGGTCCTTCCTTTCTCCAGACCAGCGACGGTCTGGTACTGAACAGTTCAAATCCTTGGACAAAGTCTGGCCTGCTCAGGTGTTCTTCGTCTTCCGCTCACACACCACACATTCCACCTGTCCGTCCGACAGCCGCAGGAAAAGGGCTCCCCGGGGCAGGCGTCCCGGACCGAGGCGATCACGCTCCCGTCCTTCTTTTGGGCGATGGCGTATCCCCGGCCCAGCACCTTCAAGGGGCTGAGGGCGTCCAGTGCGGCGGCCAGCCGGGCAAAGCGCTCCCGCTGGCCGGATACGCTGGCGGACAGGCCGTGTCCCAGGCGGCGGCTCTGATAGTCCAGCAGCAGGCGCTTCTCCTGAAAATAGCGCCGCGGATCGGCCATGACCCGGCTCTCCCGCAGGCGCTCCAGCCGCTGGCGCTCCCGCAGGAGCCGCTGACGGGACGCCTGCTCCATGCGCGCCCCCAGCGACGCCAGGGCGGCATAGACCTCGTTCTGGTCGGGCACCGCCAGCTCCGCCGCGTTGGAGGGCGTGGCCGCCCGCAGATCCGCCGTAAAATCAGCGATGGTCACATCGGGCTCATGTCCCACGGCGGAGATCACCGGGATCTGAGAGTCATAGACCGCGCGGGCCACGCACTCCTCGTTAAAGGCCCACAGGTCCTCCATGGAGCCGCCCCCCCGACCGGTGATGATCAGGTCGGCCGCCTGGTGCAGGTTGGCCCACCGGATGGCGGCGGCGATTTCCTCCGCCGCCCCCTCCCCCTGGACCCGCACCGGAAGGATCCGGATCTGAGCCATGGGCCACCGGGCCCCCAGGATCCGGAGCATATCCCGTACCGCCGCACCGGCAGGCGAGGTCACCAGGGCGATCCGCCCCGGGATCCGCGGCAGGGGGCGCTTATGCGCCCGGTCGAACAGGCCCTCCTGGAGCAGGCGGGCCTTCATCTGCTCAAAGGCCACCGCCAGATCTCCCGCCCCCTCCGGCGTCAGCCGGACGCAGTAGAGCTGATACTGGCCGTCCCGTGGGAACACCGTCACCCGGCCCGCCGCAATGACCTGCATCCCGTTTTGCGGGTGGAAGCGCAGGGAGGCGGCGTCCCCCCGGAACATGACACACCGCAGTGCCCCCTCCCCGTCCTTCAGGGTGAAGTAGTGGTGTCCAGAGGGATACATTTTATAGTTGGACAGTTCCCCACGCACCAGCAGGCCGGACAGGACCCGGTCCCGATCCATGAAACCCTTGATATACTGGCCCACCTGGCTGGGGGTGAGGATTGTCTGCTCCTGACGGGGGGCGCTCATCGTCCCGCCTCCCGCTCCAGGGCCCGCCAGGTGAGGATGGCTGTTCCCATGGCGTTGTCTGCGGCATACTGAGGCTGGGCAAAGACCGCGCCGCAGCCCTCCTCCAGCGCGCCCCGCAGGCGGCGGTTGGAGGCCACCCCGCCGGAGCAGAGCACCGGCAGGCCCGGATATGCCTCCTGGGCCGCCCGGGTGGTCCGAAGGATCACATCAGTCACTGTGTCGATGGCGAATCGGGCAATATTGGCCGGCTTCTCGCCGTCCGCCAGCAGCTTCTTCACCTGGTTCTCCATCCCGGACAGGGAGAAGCGCAGCCCGTCCCGCTTGACCCGGTATTTCATGGAGGCGTCCGCCTCCCCGCTGAGCGCGTCCAGCGACTTTCCCGCCGGGAACTGGAGCCCCAGCAGCACGCCGGTGCGGTCGATCAGCTGTCCGGCGGAGATGTCTGTCGTCCCACCCAGGATCTCCGCCCGGACGGCCACGCCGTCCTCCTCCGGCTCCGCTCGCAACAGCTCCGTGGTGCCGCCGGACAGGTGCCAAGCCAGGAAAGGGCGGTCCAGCAGGTCCATCCGTCCGGCGGACCAGGCCGCCGCGGCCAGATGCCCCTGCTGGTGAGAAAAGGCATAAAATGGGACGCCCAGCACATGGGCAAGGCTCTGCCCCTGGGAAGCTCCCGCCAGGAAGCATGGCATATAGGAGCCCTCCACCGCCCGCGGGCGGGTGCTTGCCCCCACCGCGCCCAGCGCCTCCAGGGAGGTCTCCTCCGCCAGAGCACTCAGCAGCTCGGGCAGGCGCTTGACGTGCTGAAACAGGGCATCGCTCTGCCGCAGACCCAGCTCGCCGGGGCGGACGTCCAGGATCCGGCCCCGGTTGACGCCTCCCGCCCCGTCAAACACGGCGCAGGAGGTGGTGTAGTTGCTGGTGTCCAGCCCCAAGACCCGCACGGTCACGCCTCCGGCGCGGTCTCAGTCCTGGCCGCCGCCTTCTCCGGCTTGGCCGGCGTGTCCTGAAACTCCGCCCGGACAAAGGACCCCAGGATCCCGTTGACAAAGGCCGCCACCTCCTGGGGCTCATACTGCTTGGTCAGCTCCACCGCCGCGTTGATGGCGGCCGCGTTGGGGATGTCCGGCATATACAGGATCTCATACATAGCCGTCCGCATGATGGCCGCCGCCATGCGGGGGATCCGCTCAAAGGACCAGCCCACCGCATAACGGCTGATGTAGTCGTCCAGCTCCGGACCGTGGGCAAAGGCGCCCCGGACCAGGTTTTTGATATAGGTCTCCTGCTTCTCATTGGGATACTGGGCGTAGATCGGCATCTCCTGGGCCAGCTCGCCAAAGCGTTCCCGGTTCAGTTCGCTTTTCAGCACCTCGTCCGCGCTCTGTGTCCCGAATCCCAGGGAAAATATCAGATGTACCGCAATCTCGCGGGCATTGTCTCTTGTCATGTCTGTCTCCTCCGTTAACTGGCTCCATTCTGGCGATAAGATCGTGATTCTATTATATACATCCTTATGCAAAAAGGAAACCCCCAAAATTCACAAACTGCGAATTTTCAGGGGTTCCCTCTGGGGTTTATTCAGTTTTCTCCCAGTCACGCATAAAATCTGTGGCCGCCGATCACGGCGATACAGGTGCGGTTCCGGGCCGCCCAGCTGTTGGGGGCAGAGTCAAAATAGAGGGCGTTCTTGGTCTTTTCCACCACAGCACCGTCCAGCACCAGCTTAGCCGCGGCCACGCTGGAAGCGTTTGGGGTGCATCCAGCCAGCTTACCGGAGCGGTAGGTGGTGAACTGGTTCTTCTGAGCCAGCACGCCCTCCACTGTGTTGGGGAAAATAGGGCTCTTCACGCGGTTCATGATCACATTGCCCACCGCAATCTTGCCGTCCAGGGGCTGATTCCCGCTCTCCGCATAGATCACGCGGGAGAGCCAGAACAGGTCCTTCTCATTGTAGAATTGGTTTCCCGGAGTCAGCCCACCGCTTCCGCGGGTAACTGCCACAGTGCCGGTGGCCCCATTCCAGTTCAGATCCGCGTCAAAGGCCTCTGTCAAAACGGACAGGGGGACCGTCACCCGGTTCCCGGTCAGCCCAACGCCCTCCGGAACATACAGATAGCGGCCATTGGCCACCACATACTGCTGTCCCACTACAGCGGTCAGTGTCAGCTTTCCGCTGGTCACGGTCACCGTACGGCTCCCGGCGTCCCAGGCCGCCGACGCGGTGGGATCCAGTTCCTTAGCCATGGGGACCAAAGCCACATAAGTCGTTCCGTTGCGCTGTGTCTTACCTACTTCAGTGGATACCGGCTCGCCGTCCACGGTCAGGGTCCGGTCCAGATTCTCAACCAGAGTCAGGACACTTCCCCCCGCCACCGCAGGCACCGGCTCCGCCCGATCCGCTTCCTGATCTTGTTCCGCGTCCACCTGACGGACAGCCGCCTCAGCGGCCGTCCCGTCGGACTCAGACACAAGAGCGGCAGAGCTCTGCTCCACACCAGCTCCCATCAGGAGAAGCAAGGCAAAGGCGCTCAGCGTCAGCGAAAACAGCTTTCGTGTCATTGTCTTCACTCCTATGGTTACAAAATTATGTCAACAAAAATGACATCAAAAGCAACCGTTTGTTACTTTTGTTACCACATTGTAACCAATTTACCTGTTTGAAACAAGGGTAAAATTCACTATACTTTCCCCGAAAATTTTGTGTATTTTTTCTGACATAGCAGAAAAACCGCTATTTTCTACTCAAATTTTCATATTTCAATCAAAAATCTCCCTCACAAAGTGTACAAAGCGTCCCCCTCCATTGCCTGCTTCTCCCTAGTCATCCTGCTCCGCCGTGCCTCCCTCCCCCCACCAGAGGTCAGAGAAAATTTTGCTTGCTTTTTCTTCCCATCTATGTTATAGTAGTCAAGCAATCAAGTTGCAGGTGTAGTTCAATGGTAGAATGTCAGCTTCCCAAGCTGAACACGGGGGTTCGATTCCCCTCACCTGCTCCACACAAAAAGCCGGCGAAAGCGTTGATTTTCAACACTTTCGCCGGTTTTTCATTTATTCATTTTCTTTCTGTTATGCCATTCCAGGGCATCACAGCACATTTTTCTGGTGGGGGGAACCGGTGGGGGGAATCGCGCCCCAGCGCACCTCTTCCCTACCTGATTTCAACCGCCTTATTGACCATCAGCGCGACCTCTTCCCGGGTCGCCAGACTGCGGGGCCTGGTCCCGTCGGTGATGCCCTTGGCCTTGGCCTGCTCCAGACTCGCCTGGGCCCACTGGCTGGCTGGCTCCTTGGCCTTGCGGGCCATCCAGTCCTCCATCATCCGGTCAAACCATGCCTGCTCCTCCGTCAACTCCGGCTCCGGCTCCAGCTCCTCTTCTCTCACCGTCCAGCGCAGTACGCTGTTGATCCGCCGGTTTTCCGCGGTCCTGGAGGCCGCCCCGTCCCGGCTCTGGTAGTAGCTCCCGCCGCCGTCCAGCTTGAGCACATCGGAAAAGCCCAGCCCCCCGGAACACCCGGGCGGCCTCGCCGCTGTCCAGCAGATTTGTTGTCCTGGACTGCCACCCCATGACGTACACCACCATGCCGTCCCCCTTGAGGCCCACCAGCGTGTGCCAGGTGGCCCGCAGCGGGAGAGGTATCCCAGCCCTGCCCCTTGGCCTGGGCGGTGGTGCAGGCTTTCCCGGCCCGCAGCACAGGGATGCCGGACACGGCGTAGTCCGTCCCCTCCGGCACCGTCCGGATCTCCTCCACCCGGGCCTTGCCGCCAGAGATCAGCAGAGTGGAGATCGCCTTCCCGTACATAGGGTTGGCATAGACCCACCGGCCAGCGTCAAACGTGAACCGGTCCCACTGGAACCGCCCGCGCTCCTGGCAGTAGTGCCGCGTCCACTTGCCCGCGGCCTTGTAGTCCGCCACCAGATGGCCCGCAGGCAGGGTGAAGGGCTCCCCCGCCTCGGAATAGTTGGCGAAATACCCAGCATTGGCGCAGTTGTCGCCGCACTCGGATTTGGGCCGGTCCACCAGCTCCACCGTCAGATCCTCCGCCGGGACTGCGGTCATCAGGACCTGCCCGCCGCCCTTGGCCTGGAGGTCATACACCTCCACAAGAGCCGCCGCCAGCCCTGCCGCCGCCTTGGCCGCAAACTCCTCCGTCAGGATGATGGGCGTGTCATGGGTCGAGTCCATAAACCCCAGCTCGATCAGGGTGGCAGGCATGGTGGTGTAGTTGAGGACATACAGGCTCTGCTCCGCCAGAGGCTGCGCCCGGTTGCCCCGCAGGCCGGTAGCCGCCACAGTATAGCGGTACGCCGCGTCCCGCACCACCTCGCTCTGCCGCTGGTGGCTTGGGGCCACATAGGCCACGATGCCGCCGCCGGAGCCGCCGTTGATCCCGGCGTTGTGGTGGATGGACAGATACACGTCCGCCTTGGCCCGGTTGGCCGCCGCCACCCGCTGGGACAGGGTCACATCCCGCCTGCCGGTCACATCGTCCACCCGCATCGTCCGGAAGTCATACCCCGCCAGGATGGCCTCTAGCTTGTCCGCCACCCGGCGGTTCAGGGTCCACTCCCGGGTCTCCCCGGGGTCGATGCTCTTAAGGCACCGCTTCCCCGGGGTCCCGATGTAGTGACCCGCATCGATGCAGATCAGCATGGGGTCACACCTCCTGACCGGCCTCCTGCTGGGCGCGCTCCTCGTCCTCCTGGACCCCCGCCTCCACGGCGGCCGCAAAGGCCTCCCGGTCGTGGCCCGCGAAGGCGTCCACCAGAGCCTCGTAGTGGTTGCCCACAAACTCGTTGATGCCCTGCTCGGTCATGCCCTCAGGAAGGGGATTGCCCTCTCTGGTAGTGGGCCAGGGCAATGGTCAGGTCGGGCAGGTCCAGGTCCTCACAGGTGGCAAAAATGTCATAGATGTAATTGGCGTTCATGTTGTTTTCTCCTTTCAGACGTTAACTAAATTCTTGTGTTTTGGTGAATGACAGTTGAGTTCTTCGCTTGTCGTTGTCAAAATTGTTACTTACTCAGCTGCTTGGCCGCCTGGTTGACGCCGGTGGCCGCAAAGCCGCTCACGATGCCCACCGCCAGGGCGGTCACCGGATCTGTGGCCGGGAAATCCGGCACCGCCAGGGCCATGCAGGCAATGCCCAGCAGTCCGCCGGACACGCCGCAGGCGATGGGGATCCACTTGTTGTCCACCCCGGACGCCTTGACCACCTGGCCGATCAGATAGCAGATCACCGTGATGGCCGCCACGCTCGCAATTCCAAAGTCCATACGCTCACCTCCTTTCACAAATCACAGAAAATCGTGCTTTTGTAGCCGTTCGTCGTACACCCTTCCGATGTTGGCTATGGCATGGGTAGCCCGGCTGTTGGGATAATTCGGGTTCCTCTTGCAAAATTTTTCGTAGCCATCGATCTCGGCTAGGATCTCGATGAACTCCTCTCTGGTATGCGGGATATTCCGAATCAATTCGTTATTGAACTGCAAGATCCTGGCCCGGTGCATATCCGCCGCCCGCTCATCGTCGGTCTTGATGTGGTTGTCCAGCTTGATCCGGGTCCGCTCCAGCTCGGCCAGCACTTCCGCATTGACGGCCCGCCCGATGGCCTTGGCAATGGCGGACCAGGGGTTGATTTTGACGGGGGCGACCTGGATGACAGTCAGCGCCAGGACCAGCAGCCCGCCCCCGCCTGTCAATAGCTCCTGGATGCTCAATGTCTGCCTCCTCTGCCTAGCCCGCGGCGGGGGCCTGTGCCTCCCGGCGCAGCTGCTCCGCTCCTCGTTGGTCAGCCGTCCGGCCCGGACCAGAGCGTCAATGCGGGCGTCGTCCCACAGCCGGGGGTAGTATTTCGGGCCAGCTCGTACACGCTCATAGCTCCACCCCCGCCATAGCAGCCAAAAAGTCCACGTCCGCCCGCAGCCGTTCCGCCTCTGTGGGCTCCGGCTCCGGCTGAGGCGGAAGGCCGTCCTTCCATGCCTCCCACGCCTCGGTGTTCGGCACCACCGTCACCGTGCTGCCCTCCATCTCCGGGTCCGGCTCTCTGGTGATGGCCACAAAGCCGTTGTGCTGGACCAGCATATCCGACTGCTCATCTGTCAGGGGAATGCACCCAGGGAACCAGGGTATAGTAATACCGGGTCCCACTGGTGTTCAGCTGCTTGGCTACACTGTTGCCGTACCAGGACAGACTGTTCCCATCCGCAGTGACCGTTTTGGTCCCCACTGTTGGGTTACCCGTCCAGACCATGCCCGTGGACTCCCCCATAGATGCCGCCCCGGCAGCCATCACAATGGCCAATTTCGGTGCAAACACAAACCTCAGCGTGTTGGGGCTGCTCTTTCCGTATGTCCCCGTCCCCACATAGCTGCCGGTGACCACCTGGGCCGGATACTGGGTCACCTGGTCCAGTGTTTTTCCGCCCGGTAGCCGCACTGCCTCGGCCACCGTGGCGGGGTACTGGGCCGTCCCCCCGGCGTCCAGCAGCCGCATGACGTCCACCCGCCCCGTTTCAAAGGGGATGGCCGCCTTGGTATAGGTCCAGCTTCTCACCGCGCTCACCGTGCCGCTGCTGGCCTGCACCTCGGCCTTCAGGGTGATGGTGCCCGTCCCGGCGGCCAGGTCCAGGATCAGCACCCGGTTGGCGTAGCCGCTGTCGATCATCCGGGTGTAGACCTCCGCCCCGTTGACCAGCAGGGTCAGCCGGATCTGCTTCCCTGTGTCCGTGCTCACCGAGTAGGGCACGTCGTTCACGATGGTCCCCAGGTCCCCGTCCTGCCCGGAGATCACCAGCGCCGCCGCGCGCACCACCGGAATGGCCGCCGATGCGGCCCAGCCTCCCGGCACGCCGCCGAACACCGCCTGCACCCGGTACTGCACGCTGGTCCAGGCCCCGGCGGTCTCCGTAAAGGTCAGCCCCGCCCCGGTGTACACCTGCACCCAGTCGCTGTCTGTGCTGGCCTTTCGCTGGAGGGTGTAGCTGTCCGCCCCCTCCATCTTCAACCAGGACACCGCCACACTCTGTCCCTGCATCACCAGCTCTGGAACAGTCAGCGTGGGGGACAGCAGCACCGCGGCGTCTGTTCCCGTGACATAGCTGCCCCACTGGCCGTTGCTGTCCTTAGCCCGTACCCGGAACCGGATGGCGGTCACCCCCACCGGGATCTCCGCCGTCAGGCTCGTCCCGGTCACGGCGGCGTTCACCACCGTCCAGGAGCCCCCGCCGTCGGTGGACCGGCTCACCTCATAGCTCTGCACCGGGTAGTCCGTGCTGCTTGTGGCCGCTGTCCAGCTCACATCCACAGAGGAAAAATGAATCCGCTCCGGATAGGTCAGCCCGCTGGGGGCGGTGGGGCTGGTCACCGTGATCCGCTGGTCATAGTAGTAGCCGCCGGATGCCCCGCCGTTGGGGTAGGCGGACGGATCGGTGGAGTAGACATACTCTACAAACGAACCCGCTGCAGCCTTGACCCCATAAACATACAGCGGGGCTCCATTATTGGTGTTTGGGTGAATGCTGCAGGAATCTCCATTATGCCGGAAAACAGAAAAATTGTACTTTGTATCGCCGCTTACAACGGCAATATCGCTGGTCGGGCCACGTCCAATAACCTTGGTGGCGCCATAATAATTCCCATCTTCTTTATCGATTGGTGACCTTGTCGGGAATGTAAATTTCCCATCCACAATATTTTGTCCGGTAAACGACTCATTTGGGCCATACGCTCCCCAATAGACCGTATTGTATTCGGTCAATCCTGTCATCGTGTAATACGGACCATCGATTGTTTCCAGCAAGTTCTTGACATATTTGACGTTAGTTTTTCGCCATTTGTAATATGTCGCCATCCTTACACCCCCCCGTTATAGCTGACCAGCACGGCTGTTTTCAGCAGTTCCATCTCCGGCAGCTGCTCCTCCGGAATCTGACCGCCATTGTCCAGCACCGCGATTTGAATGTTGACCCCTTCCGGTCCCCCAATAAACAGCTCTTTGGTATCTGTGGTCAGCCCGTATTCTCCCAGGGCTAGGACCGGCAATGTGGCCCTGGAACCCCGCTTCACTTGGATCGTAACCGCCATATGCGTATCACTCCTTATTAGAAAGTCCCTCCGTCTACAGTTTCGACGCTCATTGTGCCGTCAACGCCAATGGAGACGTTTCCGCCGCCCTTGACGTGCCCCAGCTGGGTGGCGGATGCGGTCTGTATGGTGTGGCTGGACGGGGCCGCGCCCACGTCCGCCGCCGTGGTCCCGTGGGGGTTGCCTTTGGTGATCTGGCTGTGGTCATAGGCCGCCTTTCCACGGTCGCCTCGGTATGCCGTGCTCTCCGTCTCGCCCAGGGCCAGAGACGCGCTGATCTCCATGTACTGGCTGCCACTCCAGCGGTAGGTCAGGTTGGTGTCCTTGGCAATGTAGATCTTCCCGTCCTCGCCGGTCTCAGGGAAGGCTCTCTGGCTGTCATACTCCACCACGTCGTCCACATAGCTGGGAAGCTGTGCCGCAGGCACCTTGCCGCTGGAATCCAACTCCGCCACACCGTTGGCCTGGCCCTTCTGGCTGGCCGGGATGGCCTCCACATCATCGGCCGTCAGAGTGACAGCGGCGGACAGGGGCTTGCCGTTGATGGTGGTGCTCACGGGCACATAGGTCCCAGACAGGTCAGGCAACAGGGCGGCCAACAGCTTCCCGTCCGCCTGCACCACGGGCACGTTGCCCTGCTGTGTTCCGGTGTTTGCGGTGGACGCCGTGCCCAGGCCCGTCACCTTGGTGCTGGGGATATTGGGCAGATCGGACACCTCGATGGTATGCCCGGCGGTCACCCGGCCCTTCTGGTCCACGGTCACTTTGGTGTAGGTGCCGGGCGTCAGGGCGGTGATGTTGGCAAGGGCCAGCACCAGCTCCACGTTCTGTGTTCCGTCAAACTGTACCGCAGGGGCGCTGGCATCGCCGGAGACAGAGAACGCACGTGGGGTGGACAGCTTTGCCGCCGTGTCGGCGGTGCCGCCCTTGGGATTGATGTGGACGTTCCCGGAGGTGGCGCCGATGTACACGTTACCGGTGTCCAGGGCCACCGCCAGCTCGCCTTTGGCCAGTACCAGGTTGGTGACTGCTTCCTGTAAGCCTCTCTTGATCTGAATAACTGCCATGCTGATTCTCTCCTTTTCTTTATTGTCCGGCGTTGCCGTCAATGACTAGATTCTGGTGGGCCAGAGGATTCGCCATGTGCTCCTCCAGGCTCTCGGAGATGTCAACGGCTTCCACGTTGTTCCCATCTACCAGCAGATTGGCGTGGGCAGTGGCCGTGGCGTTGTGCGCCTCCACCGGGTCCGTGTCCCACACGCCGCAGTCGATGTCCTGGACCAGCTTTCCGTTTTCGTCCAGGGTGGCGACTCCCTCCGGCTGGCCCTTCTCCGCCTGAGGGATAAACACCAGGGCCGTGTCTACCGTTCCAGTCACCTGTACCTGACTGGAAAAAATCAGCTCCGTTCCGAAGATGAACTCCCGCAGATTCTCGCTCCCGGCCTGGATGGCCTCTCCGGCCCCAAGGGCATTTCCGTAGCACATCAGGACCTCGCCCTCCTCCGGATCGCTGGCCCACAGGCCCAGCTCCTCCCACACAAAGGCGGCCATCCCCGTGTTGACGAACTGGCCCAAAACAGAGGCGGTGTTTCCCCGCCTCTCCACGCCGGACAGACTGAGATACTTCAGCGGCTCCACCAGCGCCGTCCGGTCCAGACTGCTGCCAGGGGGCAGGGCGCCCGTCCCGATCTGCCACCGGGTCACCTGGGCGGTCTGCCCCTCCGGCACCTTGGCCAGCAGCGCCGCCCCCTTGCTTGTCAATTCCACCTTCGGTATCATCTGCACTCCACCTTCCATACGATCCTGTCCCCCTGCCGGGGCAGTGTGCCCAGCCTCACCTGGGTCCTGGTCTCCTCCCGGTACTTGACCTCCCACGCCAGATGGGCGGGCTTGAGCTCATTGACGATGGCCGCCAGATCCTCCGGGCTCTGGATGGGGCCGATGGTCTCGGTGTACCAGATCTCAAACCGGTACTGGTCAAATCGTTCCACAATTTCCACCGCGCTTGTGGAAAACGCGGCGGCAATGCCCATCAGCCGCTCCACAGTGGTGCTCCCCGTACCCTTCACCTTGGCCAGCACCCTGGCCCGCCGGCGCGTCTCCTCCATCGTCCGGCCGGCTGGCAGGCCCAGGGCCTGCTCCCACAGGTCCAGCCCCCAGCCCGACGCGGTGGAGGGGTATAGCTGCCGGAGGGTCAGGTCCCGGTCTGCCTGGAGCCGGTCCGCCAACAGCGCGAGCACCCTCTGGAGCTCCGCGTCCTGGGGGCTGTCCTGGTAGTGGGCGGGAAGCATCCGGATCAGCTCTGTCATGTGACGTGCACCTCCTTCAGCTTGGGCACGCTGCCGGCGGGGATGGACACATCCGCCGTCCCATCGTTGATGGTCAGGGTGGAGAAGGTCTGCACCCCCTCGATGGTCAGCAGCAGGGCCAGCACCCGGTTGTAATACAGGGTGTAGGGCAGATCCGCCTCCGGCCCATAGTAGACAGTCCCAAACTTCTGCCGGACCAGTTCCCGGAAATAGTCCCTCAGCCGGCGCCCCAGCTCCTCCTGCACCTGGGCGGCGGAGGTCCCGGACAGGGTGACCGCCGCGATGACCGAGAGTTCCAGTTCCCCTGCGGCCTCCACCGTCACCGAGGCCCCCACGGGGCGCTTGGCCCGGATGCTGGCCTTCACAGCCTCCACCATCTCCGGCGAGGCCTCTTCGAAGCTGCTGTCCGTCACTGTGATCCCCACGGTGCCCGGGCCGGCGGGCAGTTCCACCACCTTGGCCTCGCCAACGCCGGCCGCCTCCATGGCCCAGCCCCGGTAATCCCAGCCGTTTCCACTGGTGCGGGGCCGCTTCCGGGCCTCGTCGATCCGGGCATACAGGGCGGCGTCGCTCTCCTGGTCGGTGCCCCCCTCCCCCTGGGTGTTGACATAGCCCTCCAGGCCGGGGAGGTTGACGAACATCCCCGTCAGGCTCCCCGGCGCGATGTTATAGGCGCTGCCCGCCTCCGCCGCCTCCAGGCGGCCTGCGGCGGTGCCCCCGGAGCCCAGGACCACCGCCTCCATCAGCAGCAGCTGAAGCCCCGTCCCGGTGAGAAAGACGGTCCCGGCGGGGATCATGGTCCCTGCCTTCCCAGTCAGCGTCACACCGCACCGGGCCTTCGTCCCCTCCCGGCGCGTCAGATTGTGATAGTCCCGGCCCACCAGATCCAGGAACCGCCCGCTGCTCTCATCCACAAACAGCATGGCCAGCACGGCAGGCAGGCTCTGGTACACCTGGCTCACCTCCCGGCACAGGGGGCCCACCACGCCGTCGGCATAGCTGCCCGCCATGGTGGAGATCCCCGCCTCCGACGCGATGGCCGCCAGGGTCTCCTCTTTCAGCTTTTCTGTGGTGCGGTCCTCAAACATGGATGCGCTCCTTTCCATAGACGGTGGACAGCTCCACCGTCAGATGCAGGGTGCTGCCCTCAAACCGGGTCTCTAAGACCTGGACGCCCCGGATATAGGGGTTGATCTCCAGGGCCTCCCGGACGTACCGGGCCGCCTCGCTCAGCTTGGTGTCCGCCCGGTAGGGCTGTCCCACCAGGGCCTCCAGCTCACAGCCGTAGGACCAGGAGAAGTGGGGATAGCGGTACCGGGCAGTGGCAATGGCCCGCCAGGCCCAGCCCTTCACGGCCTCCAGCCCGGTGACTATCACCGGGTTTCCGCTCTCCCACACAGGCCGCCCAGCCTCATAGTCCATCAAAACGTCCCGGTACAGAGGCAGCCGCCCGGCCTTCTGGTCCGTGGGGGCAGAAAACATGGGCCATAGGACTGTCATAGCTTCACCACCTTTGCCAACAGATAGTAGTCCTGCCCATCCAGGGTGAGCAGCACCACCCGGTCCCCGGCCTTCAGGCCGAACTCGCCCCGGGTCAGCTGGTCAGCGGATACCGGCGTGAGGGTCCCGCCGTCCGGACAGGTGCCCGGCAGCGCGCCCACCAGCTTGGGGCTGTATCCCTCCAGCAGGTCCTCATTGATCCACAGGTCCTCCGCCGTCAGCTCCATCCCCCCGCAGGAGACCTTCAGGCCCTCTTGACTGCCCACCAGGACGGTCCCGATGCAGAACGGTCCAATGGGCCGCCCCCGCCTGACGGAGACGGAGATCGCCGTCAGGATCTTCCCCGCGCTCTCCTCCAAGGTGTTCATGGCATTGTCCTCCTCTCACAGCTCCGAGCCTGCGCTGGCCTCGGTCATCAAATTGCGGAAATTCAGCTTGAATTTCCCCAGGTGCAGGCCGTTTTTCCAGGTGTGGGTGTCCCCATCCACCCAAAACAGCCCACTCACTCCGCTCCCGGTGTCCCGCAGCAGGACGGCGGCTCCGGTGATCAGCTCCATGGGTGGGTCCAGCACCTCAACTGTCAGGTTCTGCTGGAGCCCGTGGTCCTCCAGCCAGGCCCGGGCCTCCGCCCCAGCGTCCTCGCCGGAGCGCTGGATCACTGTATGCTCCAGCCGCCCGTTCAGGGCCTGAGAGGCCCCGTCCTCCACCCGGCGCACCAGCTGGCCGTCATCGGTGTAGATGGCCACGCTGTTGCACAGCCGCTCGATGCTCCAGCTGTTGGCCATCCCCATGGTCCGGACGATCTCCAGGCTGGCCGCTCCCGGCTTCTCCACCACTTCCAGCTGGCCGTCCCCGGTGATCCGGGGCAGATACCGTCTGCCAGTCTGCTCCCCCGCCAGGGTGTACAGGGTGGTCACGATCTTGTCCAGGGCCACACCGGGGAACTTCCTTCGTACGGTGATCCCAGTGTGGGCCAGGGTCCCCGTCTGGACCCCGAAGTCCCGGCACATCGCGGCCACAGCCGCCTCCGGCGTCACGTTGTCAAAGCGGTAAAAGCCCTCATTCCCCGCAAGGAAGCGTCCTCCGTCCAGAGCGGATAGGTCGGCCACCACAGTCTGGGAGCTGGTGGAACACTGGGTCAGCTGTCCGGTAAAACGGACCTTTCCCGCCTGCTCCAGGATGAGGGCCGCCCCCTCCGCCAGGTTGGGTGCTTCCACACTGCCGTCCCGGGGGACAGCCAGACCGGCGGACAGCGTCCGGGCGATCTGCTTGGCGTCTCCGCTCCAGGTCACAGACTGTGCCAGCCCCGTCACGTCCCGAAAGCCGCTCCCGCCCGGCTCCACCAGCTTCAGGTGATATGTGTACTCCATCCGGCCACCTCATTTCAGCGTCCAGGACTGGGCGACCGGGTCCCAGACCGATGCCGTGGCGTCCGCCAGCGCGACGCTGGCGCTGTCCGGGCCGGCGGTGGGCAGGTCGTCCGCCGCCGGGATGGTGAGCACCTGACCAGGATAGATCAGGTTGGGGTTTTTGATAGCCGGATTGGCCGCCGCCAGGCGCTTGTATTGGCTTCCGCTGCCATAGTACCGCTCCGCGATGGACCACAGGCAGTCCCCGGCCTGCACCTTGTAGGTCTTGGCGGACGCCGCCCCGGTCTGGCTGTCCCGTGCGGTCTGGGCGCTCCCGCCGGACACAGAGAGGACGGGGACCTCCGGCTTTTTCCACTGCCGCATGACGATGGTGAGGTACAGGTCGTTGGTGCCGTCCTGCTCCCCCTGTGTGATCTCCTCGATCATCACCGAGGCGTTGACGCTGGTGCCGGAGACGATCCACCGCAGCTTGGCCCCCCGGTCGCTCCACACCTCCAGGTCATACAGGTACTCGTAAGGGGCCGCCCTGGCCCCCGGCACGCAGAAGGGGTACAGCTGGGCGGGGAGGATCACGTCCTCCAGAGTGCAGTCCCCCATCCTGGAGCCGCCCGGCAGATTGATCTCCCCCAGCTGGTCCAGCTGGACCGTCTCGATCCCGTTGGGGTGCCGCCAAAAATATTTCGCTGGGGTCACCGGCAGCACAAGTTCCTTCCCCGTGGCCTCCTCCAGAAATGACATGATCCGCAGCATCGGCGCTCCCTCCTTTAGGCGTGAAAAGCCGCCTTGTTAAGATCTCTCTTGACAAGGCGGCTCCGGCAGGTATAATAAGAGAATAGAAGGGCGCTGTTACGGCGGCCAGCCCTATTCATCAGCCAAAATCAATTTGCTGACCGTTTGGGTTCCAGCCAAGCGGTCAGCACGCTTTTATGGTCATCATGTATGCCAATACAGCAAAACAGATGCAGTACCGCAGGAATTGCTTTCCACGGTGTCCCATATCCGCATCACCTCCCTTCGCAGGGAAGTGGCTGGCCGCCTTATGTAACAGCGCCTGTCCTTATCCTACACAGCACGCCGCCTTTTGTCAATCCTTGTCGTACCCTCCCGGCTCCTCCGGGAGGGCTTTATTTTTTGTTCGTCAGCCCCGGTACCCAGCCTCCACCTTGCGCCAGAAGGCGTCGGCCAGCCTGGCGGCCACCGCCTCCTCGTCCAGGCCGGCCCCAAAGGTGTTTCCGGACACTTGGACGGTTATGGACGGAGCGCCCCCGCCCCGGTCCTGCTCCCGGGCCTCCCGGGCGGTGAGCACCCGCTCCCCCTCGTGGAGCAGCGCGGCATAGTTGTCGTATGGCACCCGCCGCAGGCCGTATGCGTGGCCCGCTCCGGCGGAGCCGCCGTCCAGATCCGCGTTATAGCTCCAGTCGCCCGGCGCGGCCCAGCTATCCTCCTGCATCGCCGCCGACCGTCCCTTGGAATACTCCTGTCCCAAAGCATACCCCGCATCCCAGTAGCTCTCATTGAGCGCGGCGTCCTCCCGTACCCCATCGATCAGCGCGGCCTCCTGGGCCAGGACCTTGTCCTTGCCCTCATTGGCGTTGTACTCCCCCATGCCTTTGATCTTGGCCTGCATGATGATCCGGCCCATCTCGGCGGCGTCTCCCTCCGCCTGGGCGGCCTGATAGTCCTCCGAGTCCATGGCATGATCGACCGCCTCCCGGATATACTTCTCCTTGGCGTTCTCCAGCCCCGCCTTCCAGGCCCCGATGGCCTCGTAAGCCTCTCCCAGCCGGTCGCTCTCCAGCCAGCCCTGCTGCTCCGACAGCCCTGCCTTCCGGGCCTCGTTGTACCCCTCGCCCATCCGGGCGTTCAGGTTGGTCTCCGCGTCCGCCAGGTTGTCCGCCATAGCGTCATAGGTGGAGGCCAGCTTCTCGCTCAGCCCGCCGAACTCCGCCTGGATGTAGTCCAGGATGGACTGGGCCGCCTCGGTGCCGCTGATGTCTCCGTCCGTCACCATGCCGGCGATCCGGCTCTTGTCTGTACCAGTGGACCGTGCCAGGGCCTCATACACATCCAGGCCCCGCTCTGAGAAGTAATTGAGATATTCCTGGGTGGCCTTGTTGGTGGTCCGCATCCGGGAAAGCCCCGCGATGAACATGGACACGCCCCCGCTGTCCAGATTCAGCCCCGCCGTGGCGTCGCTGAGCTTCTGGAGCACGCCGAAGGTCTCCTCCGGGCTGTATGAGTTCAGCAGGCTCTTGGAGTAGCCCGTGATCTCGTCGTATGTGTAGTTGGTGTTCACCGCCATGGCCTTCGCCTGGTCCAGGTAGTCCTGAGCGGCCTCGTCGCTTCCAAACCGTTGGGCAAAGGCCATCTGGTCCTGCTCCCGCTGTCCCGCTGTGGCGGAGCCGGAGGTGCGGACGGTGTCCATCTCCTCCAGCTGGCCCTCCACGCTCTCCTGAACATAGGATTTGAAGGCGTCGTCCTTGGCCGCGGATACCTGGCTGCTTCCGGAGATCAGGCCCGCAGCTCCTCCAAGCGCGGCTCCGGCCACCACTCCAGGGATTCCCCACACTGACCCCATCGTCATCCCCATGGCCGCCCCTTGGGCGGCCCCTGACAGGGTGCTGCTCACCGCCGTGGCCAGTGGCTGGCCCAGCTCACTCTCGATCCGCAAACCTATATACTGCGAAGCTGCCTCTCCCCATACATCGGCCAATCCGGCACGTCCCAAGCGGTCCAAGATCCCGCCTGATCCGCCGTCCGCCCGGTTCTCCGCCTTGCCTGCCTCTGCCGATACGTCTTTGATCCCCTTGGCCGCCTTCTGGGCCTGGACATATAGGTCCTCGTACAGCCTGCTCTGGGTGCGGACAGCGCTCTCCGTCTCCGTCAGCTGACGCTTCAGCCGGACCTGCTCGTCGATGGCCTCGTCCAGGGCCCCCTTGCTGGCCTCATCGTTGAGCTTCTTATACTCCTTCCGGGCGGCGATGACCTTCTGGTTGGACTCCTCCATGGCTTTTTTCAGCGCGGACAGGTCCTTCAGCAGGCCGTCCTGTACCTTGTCGTACTGCTGGATCCCCTGACTCAGCTCGTCCAGGCTCTTGTCAAAGGCGCCGGTGTTCCCGGAAATGGTTTTCAGAGTGGGGCTGATCCGGTCATATAGGCTCATTACAATGCCTACTTCTTCCGCCATGGTATCACCTCCTGCTTGCATTTTTTTGGAATCTCTGATACAATGAACTTACTTAAAATACCGCTTGGAAAGGAGGCGCGTACCATGACCATCCGGCAGTGGGACCGCCGGGAGGAGCTGCGGGGGGAACTCCTCGACCTCATCGTGGAGATGATGGCTCTGGGCCGCACCGCCGAGGGGCAGAACACACCGGAGTTCCGGCGGTTGGACCAAGAGCTGACGAAAAAAAACGCCGAGCTGGAGGCGCTCAACGCCCTGTGCAGCGATCCCAACGAGCTCCGGGAGCTGAAATACCGCCGCTCAGTCCGGGAAAACCATGATTTTCTCCGGGTCATACAAATTTTCCTTATTGTCGGGCTGTTCGCCTGCCTGTTTTTTTTATCAGAGGAACTGCGCGGAAGCGGCGAAATGTTGGGTATTACTATCTTCGGACTCCTCTACACCTGTGCCTGCATCGCATGGGTCACCTACATTCTCTGCCGGTACAAGCCGGAATAGATCCATCTACCGCCCCCAGCCGGGGGCGGCTTTTTTATCCTAATTTTGCTCCGCTTCATGGAGGGCCAGCGCCCAGACCAGGTCCCGCCCGCCCCGGTTCAGCGCGTAATACTGCTCCGGCGTCCAGTGGTGGACGTGAAACAGATGGTACATCAGCGCCAGCTCTGGGTCGCTGCCCTCCGTCAGCCGTTTTTTACCGCTTCAATGGTGCTTGTGCGGTAGCCGCACAGCCGCTCCACCGCCCGGCTCAGGTCCTCGATCTCCCCCGGAAGCAGGACCGCCTTGACCGTCTCCGCCGGGGTGGCCCCTCCGTACCGCTCCCTCAGCTCCGGAGCCTTCCAGTTCGGCTCCGCGCAGCCAGCCAGCAGGATCTGTACGTTGAGGTCCTCCGCCCTGGACTCCCGCAGCGACTGCACCTTGCCATAGGGGAGGGCCCGCAGCCGGAACACCACCTCCTGCCCCAGCAGCTCGCTCAGCCGCTTGACCCGGTACTGGGCCTCCGGCAGCTCCTCCTTCACATTCGGCAGCTCCGGACGGAGCAGCATCGCCAGCAGATCCACCGGTTTCTTCTCTTGTATCCATGTGCGCACTTCCTTTCTCACGCCCTCCCGGCAGGCCGGGAGGGCCTCGTCTTAACTCCGCCTCAATGGTGTCCAGCAGCTCATACCGGGTGAAGGTGAAGGGGGCCGTCACACTGCCCTCCTTGGCCGCCTGCCAGTCCGCCAGAGTCAGGTCGTCAAAGCTCACGTTGTACAGGGCCACCCGCTCCGCGCCCCAGCTGTCCGGGTCCTTCAGCTTGGTGATGACGGTCCCCCGCTCATCCACGCCGTCCTGAAGCTTCCTCTGCCGCTGTAAAAAGCCGCTGTCCACATGGTACAGGGTCAGGCTCCCGGTCCCCTTGCCGCTGAGGGCCTTGGTGTCACTCATAAACTGGCCGCACAGGTTGATGGTGGCCTTGTCCTTGCTCACCTTGGCCTGACAGGCGGTGCACTCGGCGATCTTCTCGCCGTCCACCCAGACCTCTCCGAAGGTGCCGCTGAGAACCCGCTTGGCGCTGTCTATCGTTCTTGCCATATTGCTCCTCCTCTCTCACTTACGCCGCCAGAGCCAGCGTCTGGGCGTTGAACAGGACCTCGAAGTCCTCCATGGCGTCCACCAGCCGCCCGCCGCACCGGATAAACACCCAGGAGCCGGTCTGGTGCTCCAGCACCTGCTGCCGGGTCAGCCCGGACACCTCCACGCCCTGGGCCTTGAGCCAGTTCAGCTGCCGGTCGTAATCGATCTCACAGTAGCTCTCCCCGGGATTCAGCACCCCGGCCCGCTCCAGCTCTTGGAGGTATTCCAGAATATAGGCCACCAGCAGCTGCTTGTTGTCGTAGGTGTTGGGGTACTGGCCCACCCAGCTGTCCTGCACCGTAGTCCGCAGGAAATAGGAGATCAGGTCCATCCCCTCCACGATCTTGATCTTCCGCCAGTCCGCGCTGCCCCCCACAGGGATGGTGGTCAGGCTGTTCACCCCCCGGGCAATCTTGGCCTTCTGCCCGTCGTGGATCAAGACCAGCTTCCCTTCGTCAATGGCCTTGGTCTGCTCCGCCTCTGTCCGGGGGGTCACCGCCGTCAGCTCCGGCAGGGGGGCGTAGGTGGCAGACATCCCCATGGGGATCCCGGCCAGCAGCCCGGCCAGCCGGCCGCAGGCGGTCCCGGCGGTCACCGCTCCATTGGCGTCCGCCATGCCGGTCTCATCCAGCTCGATCACGCCCATGCTGTCGCTCCCCTTGCTTCCAAAGGGCCGCACCAGCTTCACCGTCCGGTACTTGGCCCGCTGGTCCGCCACCCACTGGTTCAGGGCGGTCAGCTCCCCCTCGGTGGCGTCGGCGGGGGCGGCCAGATAGTCCACCGATACCGACTCCAGCAGCTTCAGCCCGCCCTCCAGGGCGGAGGTGTCCTCCGTCCCTGTGGGGATGACCACCAGGTACACCAGGCTGGGCTGTCCCCGGTCGCTGCCCACAAAGGCCGTCTTGATATAGCTCCGGTTGGCCTCCCCCAGCTCGCTGGGGATCATGGTGTCGCTGCTCAGCCTGTGCAGCCCCTGGGCCTTGGCATCCCGGACGAATACCGCCGCATAGCCCTTCTTGCTCCGGTTGATGGTCTGCCGGGCCGCCGCCTCAAAGGCGATCTTCAGCTTGGGCAGTCCGATGCTCGTCGCGCTCATGTCCTCTCCTCCTTGTTGTATTGGTTGTTGATCTCAATGTGCTCCATCTTCGGCGTCTGGGCCGTCTCCGGATCGCTGGGGTCCTCCGGGTCGTGATACCCGGGCCGCACGTCGGTCCATTGGAAGGTGACCGTAACATCCGGACTGTCCGGGTCACCCATTCCTTTCTCCGCTCGCGGCGTCAACACCCGGTCTCCCACCGTGAGGCAGGCGGAAAAAAGATCCGCAATGCGCTCCTGGCGCTGGTTCAGTTCCTCCCGGCTGCTGTCGTGGAAGGCGTTTGGCTTTACATAGCAGGTGATCAGGACCTCCGCCGTTTTCCGGACCAGTCCGATGTTCACCTCCGAAGTCCCGATCCTGGCCAGTTCCAGGGTAAAGGCGGGGGGCGTAAAGCCCTGCGGGAGCCGGTCCCAATAGACCGCCTCTCCCGGATAGCTCCCGTTGATCCGCCCCTCCATGGCCCGCAGGATGTCGTTTCTTTCGATCATAGCTCCACCTCATCCGCGATCATACTGAGCACCCGGTCCGCGGCGCGTCTGGCTTGCTCCCAGGCCCTCGCCCTGGTCCAGCTGTAAAACTGCCGTCCCTTGACATAGCCCTCGCCGCCTTTGTTTCGGGTCCCGTGTCCCCGCTCCAGCCACTTTGTCACCTGCCGGGCGGTAATGGGAGCGCCCCTGTATGTATGCTGACGCATCTTCCAGCCGTGTGTTCTCCGGTCCCGGGACATCACGGTTCCTCTTGCCGGCGAGACCACTGAGTATCCGCCTCTGCTGCCCAGCCGCGTTGTCTGCCAGGACCGGACAGTCCCTTTTGCGCCAGATTCCAGATCAGCGGTCTGGATCTGAATATTCAGCTCCCTCCTGACCGCGTCTCCCATCGCCTCCACAGCCTTCCGCCGGGCCTCTGGGACCGCCTGGAGCAACTCCGCCCAATACCGGGCGAACCGTTCCATCTCCATCCGCTCCAGTCTGGCCTTCCCGCTCACAGGTCCACCGTCCTTCCGATCTCATACTCGTTTTTGAACTCATCCAGCTCATGGGGGACCAGGATCTCCCACAGTGCCCCCCTTACCTGGACCAGTCTGCCCGGCTCCAGCGCCACAGGCTTGGGCGTCACCAGCACCAGTCCCAGCTGATTCACCGACATGGGCCACTCCTGTCCATGCCGGGCGTACTTCCCTGTCAGGATCCCAGGGAAGGAGCGTTCCACCGTCTCCTCATCGGTATGGAGTTGCACCGTGTCCACAGTCACCAAAGCCGCCTCCACCCGCAGGTGGAGCCGCCCCTCTGGCCGGATAGCGGTGAGGAACAGGTGCCGCCCGCCCCACACCAGGGCGTTGTGGAGGGTCAGTTCCTGCCGCCGCAGGATCAGCTCCGCCCCACGGGCTCCGATCCCCACCGCGGAGAACAGGTTCCGCCTTGTGCTCTGCTCCACCTGGGCCCAGGTCCTCCGCACGGTTTTCCAGGTCCACACCCCCGGCTCGGCCTCCGCCAGCTCCTGTACCTCCAGCCGCTGGTTCAGCCGCCCGGCGTTTATGCTCGTCTCCATACCAGCCCACCTCTTTTCCAATTTCCTCTTGACATTTTCACGGTATCGTGATATGCTAATCACAGAAAGGGGGAAACCCAATGCCTGTTATCTCACGGTTCTACGGAATGACCATCAAAATGTATTTGCTGGGAAAAGAACATAATCCGCCCCACATCCACGCACTCTATGGCGACTATAACGGCGTCATCGACATTCAAACCCTGGACATGATCGAAGGCGACCTGCCCCGCAAGGCCCTGAATATGGTTCGGGAATGGGCTGCCGATTACCAAGCCGAGCTGCTGGAGATGTGGATGACCCAAAACTTCAAGACGCTGCCCCCGCTCGAATGAGCGGGGCGCTGCGGCAGAAAGGAGTTCCCCATGTTTCATAAGATCAAATCCGTCACCCCGCTGCCCGGCTATGCCCTGCTGGTCCACTTTGCCGACGGCTGTGCCAGGCAGTACAAAATGGCCCCCCTGTTGGATCAGATAGACGCCTTCGCCCCCCTCCGTACCGTCCCCGGCCTGTTTGAGCAGGTCCGGACGGATCCGGGCGGCTATGGGATCTCCTGGAACGACGACATCGACCTGGACGGCTCTGAGCTGTGGGAAAACGGCCAGCCGGTCTCCTCCCCCTTTGACGGCCTGCTCTCCTTCGCCGACGCGACCTCCCTCTGGGGTCTGCATGACAGCACTCTCCGCAAGGCGGTGGCCTACCGCAGGCTGGTGGAGGGCGTCGATGCCCAGAAGTTCGGCAAGCAGTGGATCGTCACCCGCACCGCCATGGAACGGGAATACGGCCCCCAGCCCTCTGTTCTGCCCTGACCCGCCGCCCCTTCCGGGGGCGGCTTTTTTATGCCTCCGGCTCCGTCAATTTCAGCTGTGTCAGCGCCCGGCGGAATGCCGGGTTGTCCCGGAGCTGTCCGGCGGCCTGTCCGCCCCGGTTGTCATACCGGTCCAGCGTCTCCGCCAGCATGACCCCCAGCCACAGGCCGTGCCGTTTGGACTCCGGGGCGGGCCGGGTCACCCCGGCCCCCTCCAGATAGCCCTCCGCCCCATCCCAGGCCACCGTCATGGGCCCCAGGGTGTCCGGGGTATCCTCCTCCTTGCAGTAGGAAAAGACCGTCTCCCTCAGCTCCTCCGGTATGGCCATCTGACCGCCTCCCTCACACCATTGCCGTCCAGGCGTTGGCTGCGGGCAGTCTCATGCTCCGGGCGCACGCCGTCACGCCGCAGACCACGCCTGCTCCGGCGTCGTGCTGGATCTTCACGCCCACATAGCGGCCCCGGGCGGGATCCACGGCATAGTCCACCACCGCCAGGGTGTGGGCCGCCCCGTCCCCTGCGGTGAACTCCACCGCCTTCACCAGCGCCGGGGAGCCGCCTCCCGCCTCATCGGAGGTATAGACCTCCACCTTCAGCTTCTTGCCCTTGGCCAGCGCCCCGGTGGCCACCAGGAACTCGATCTCCGGCACGCTCTGAGCGTCTGCAAAGGTGCTGGTCTTGGGGGTGGCGGAGGCCACCTCCTGGGGCGCCAGCACCACGCTGTATGTCAACTCTTCCACGATCCGCTTCATCTGCGTTCTCCTCCTTATCTCCTGAGGGCGGCGGAGCTGTACCCCGCCGCCCCTGCGCTTACTTTCGGTCGGCCAGCGCCACAAAGGGGCTGCGCTTCTTGGCGCTGTTCTTGATGGTCAGGGGGGTGTCCACCTTGGGGGTGCCGTTGCAGCGGAACACCATCCGGAAGCAGTTCTGGTCAGTGAGGAACTCCACATGGATGGACCAGTCCTGCTTGGCCGTGCCCTTGGTCAGCAGAATGTACTGCCAGGGATCCACCAGGAGGATGTCGCCCTTGGTGCCCAGGGCGGCACAGCTGTCCTCAAACAGAACCGGCTTGTTCAGCACCCGCTGGGTGTCAAAGTTGCCCAGACCGCCCTCGGGGTTCCACAGGAACTTGGCCGCGCCGCCGCTCTCCAGAGCCAGGGTGGGCAGCAGTTCCTCCGCGTCGGGGTGCATCAGCCACACCAGCCGCTCCCGGCCACGGGGCATGGACCTGGCCTGCATCTTCACCGCGTTCATCCCCAGGAAGCTGCCGGCAGCCTGACTGGCCTCCTTGTCCACGGTGATCAGCGCCTTGGAATTCAGCAGGCCCTTGGGCTTGCCCACCCCGTCGCCGCTGATCACGCTCTCAGTCAGCAGCCGGTCCCCGGCCAGGGAGAAGGCGTTCCCCACGAACCCGGTCAGGAACGCGGCGTCCTGGAGCATCTCATCCGTGCAGTAACAGAAGCCCATCATTTTCTCCAGGTCCAGCTTCATTTCGCGGAACTGGGGCTTGCTGGCTGCCACTGTGGCCCCCTCCGCGGCCCAGTACATCTGCACACCGCCGAACACCGACTTGCTCACGTCGGTCTCATTGGCGCTGATCCAGCGCATGGCGTTGGCCGCGCTGGAGCAGGTGTACCGGTCCAGCCGGTTGAGCAGGGGGCTGTTCTGGACTGCGCTCTCCAGGATCCGGCCCGCAAAATCCTCCTGGAGCAGGAAGCCGCCGTCCGCTCCGGTGGTGCCGGTCACCCCCGCCGCCGCATTGATCTTCCCCAGGCGGTCGTCCATGGTCTGGCCCTTGCGCAGATCATAGATGGCCTTCAGCTGCTCACCCAGGGAGGCAAACAGCTTGGGCGCGCCTCCATCGGCCTGCTTCTTCGTCCCCTCGCCGCTGTGGAGGATGCCGTCATACACGGCTGCGCCGTCGGCGCTGGCCTTGGCCTGCCGCTCCAGGCTCTTGATTTGGGCATTGAGCCCCTCCATCTGGTCGGTGATCTTGTCCCGGCCCTCCACATCCTCCAGAGGCAGGGCCTCCGCCTGAGCCAGCAGCTTGCTCTTCTCTGCCCGCAGCTCGGTGATCTTCTCCATAAAATCCATGTCATTCCGTCCTTTCTTAATAGCTTGCAAGCGACCTGAGCCGAGCCAGGGCGCGTCTTGCCTCTTCCTCCCCGGGCCCCGGCGGTCCTCTGCTTCGCCACATGGGCCCGGTACTGCTCCCGCATGGCGGCCGTCAGCCGGATCCGGCCGCCGGATGCCGCCACAAATGCGGCCGGATCCTCCTCCGCCCCCGGGAGCCCCACGATCTCATCGATCAGGCCGTACTCCCTGGCCTGGGTCGGGGTAATGTAGATGTCCTGGTCCATCAGGGCGATCAGCTCCTCTCGGCTCCTGGTCCCCCCTCTGGCGGTATAGACCTCCAGAATGCAGTCCCGGGCGTTGCGCAGATCCACCGCCGCCCGGCCCATGGCCCGGTGGTCCCCCTCCGCGCCGCCGCTGGGGTTGTGGTAGCACAGCAGGGCCCCCGGCTCGCTCCGGATCACCTGGCAGCCTGTGGCCGCCAGGGTGGCCGCGCTGGCCCCATAGCCCTGGAACAGGGCCGCGGTCCTGCCCGGATACCGTCGGAGCATGGACCGGATCTCCGTCCCCACCGCCATGTTCCCCCCCGGCGAGTTGATGAGCACCGTCACCTCGTCCCCGCCGGCGGCCTCCAGCGCCGCCTGGATGTCCATGGGGGCGGTGATGTCCCGCCAGCCCCACCACCGCAGGATGTCGGCGCTGTCGTTGTCCCACAGCTCTCCTCTCAGATGTACGTCAACCACTTGCTTCCCCTCCGTTCAGTACAGACTCCAGCGAGCCCAGATTCTTCGTCGCCAGGAAGCGCTGTCCCAGCCCGCCCGGGATGGGGTTTTTCTCCTCCTTGGCCCGGCACTCGTCCGGATTCATAATGGAATTTTGGATGGATTTTTCATACACGCTGAACCGAGTCGCGGGGTCGGCCCGGAGCAGCGCCTCCACGTTCCCGTGGATGTACACCCCGGCGGCCCGGTCCTGTGGGGTGGGCAGCTTATAGCTGTCCTCGCTCTCCCACTGCACCACGAATGGGAGCAGGGTGTCCGTGATGTAGTTCTGCCGCTGCTGGGCGTTGGAGTCATAGCTCTCCTTGCCCGTCTGCATCATGTGCTTTGGGATCCCGGTGAACCGGCTGATCTCCTCCACGGTAAACTGCCGGCTCTCGATGAACTGGGCGTCCCTCTGGTTCAGCCCCATGGGCGTGAACTTCATGGAGTGGTCCAGCACCGCCACCGCGAACATCTCCTCCGAGGCAAACCGGCTGAACTCCCGCTTCACCTTGGTCCTGGTCTCGCTGCTGGCGTCTGTGTCCACCTCCACGATGCCGGACAGCCGTGCCCCGTTCTGATAAAACTTCTTCCCGTACCGCTGGGCCATCGTGTCCAGGGCGATGCTCTCCCGGGCCAGGTCCAGCAGCCCCCGGCCCCGGATCCCGTCATAGGTCTCAAAGTAGAGGAAGGACAGCTCATAGTTGGAGAAGGGCCGCTGCACCCCGTCCACGTTGTAGTCATACCAGTACGCCCCGCCATCCGGATCCCTCCGGACGGTGCAGCAGTCGCTGGGCAGGGCGATCCGCTCCACGATCTGTCCGTCCGGCCCCTTTCGGTTCCAGACTGCCCCGAAGCCATACCAGAAGGCGTTGGACATGGTCACCTTCCGCAGCATGAAGGGGGACATATAGGGGTTGGCCCGCACCCTCATCACCTGATTCAGGGCGGGGTCCTCCACCGGGACCCGCTCCTCCCCGTCCCTGCGGTACAGGCCGAAGGGGATCAGCCCGAAGGAGTTGGTCAGGATCCGGTGGGCCGCCGCCACCGGGGATAGCCGCTCTGCGCTGGGCACACTGTTCTCCACCTCGGTCCCGGTCAGAAAGGCCGTCCGGAACAGCTGCTGCACCTCCTCCCAGTTCAGCGTCCGCTCCTCTGCGGCCGCCTGAGGGCCGCCCAGGGATCGTGCAAAGATCATGCTCTGCCACCTCCCCGGGCCCGGGCCACCGCCACCGCATAGGCCACCAGGCACACACCAGCCACAGCCAGGGCCGCCGGCCGCCCCCATGCCTCCCAGGCCGCCCGGACAAAGCACCCGCCCCCCGCCAGCATCAGCAGGTCGTCCAGATACAGGGCCAGCCCATGGCCCAATCGTCTCAGCATCTTCATGTCAAATTCCCCAATCCTCGGATAAAATGTGTTCGTTGATGTCTGGGCCGGCCGGCATACGCAGGATTGCCACGGCCATTGCGATGATCCAGGCCACCGCCATGTCGATGCGCCCGATGCTCCGGTTCTTCATGGGCTTCCGGTTCTCGTTTCCGTCCACCGCGCACCGGACGTTGCCGAAGCAGAACCGGGCGCAGGTGTTGTGTTCGTGGAGCATCTGGCGGGCGCGGATGAGCCGCTCCAGCTCCTTCATGGCCGGGGACATACTCATCATGGTCTGTGGGATCTCCACCACGTTCACCCCCCGCTCCATCAGGCGCTGGGTCAGGGTGCGGGAGAGGTAGGGGTCCACACCCAGGGTGTCCAAGTGGAAATGCTCCACGCACCAGGCCGCTGTGTCCTCCACCATGGTGAAGTCCACCATGTCCCCCGGGCACAACTCCAGGAAGCCCGCCCGGCCCCAGTCCCGGTATGGGACGTGGTCCCTCTGCTCGGCCTCCAGCACCCCGTCCTCCGGCCGCCAGGCCCAGAACAGGGTCGTCCAGGTGTCCAGCCCCTCCTGGGGCGGAAAGATCAGGGTCAGGGCGGTCAGGTCGGTGGTGGTGGACAGGTCCAGCCCGCCATAGCAGGTCTTTCCCTCCAGAACGTCCCGGGCGGCCTGTCTCCGCGCCGGCGCGCTGAGGGGCCTCCACTCCGGGCGGGTCCACTGTGTCTTGTCGTACAGGGTCAGGGGCATCCACCCCACGTCCTTGGTGGCGATCCACTGATTTAAACGCAGCCAGCGGAAGTTCCGCTCCGCCGCCTCGCTCTGCCTGGCCGCCCGGGCGTCCGAGCGGAATTTCCGGGGGGAGATGGTCACGCCATAGGAGGGGTTGCACTCCCGCCACAGCGCCTCGTCAAAGATGTCCAACTCCACGATCCGGTCCGGGTCGTCCTGGGTGAGGACCGAAATGCCGTACATGATGGGGCACCACTGGGGGTCGTCCTCGTCCAGCTCCCGCTCCGGCTCGCCCTTTCGCCAGGCCAGGATGCGCCGGCACTTCTCGTGGATCTCCCAGCCGATGCTCTTCCGGTCCGGGTCGTCCCCGGCGGTGGTCAGCACGATCACCACCTGCTGCCGCCGGGCGGCGTCAGATCCCACCGTAAGCACGTCCCACAGCCGCCGGTTGGGCTGGGCGTGCAGCTCGTCGATGAGGATGGCGGAAAAGGAATAGCCGTGCTTGCTGTCCGCGTCGGAGGAGTAGACCTTCAGCACGCCGCCGTATTTAGTGTGGATTTCCCGCCGGCTGTCCCTGGCCCAGGCGATGGGGTCCCCCTCCGGCTGTCCCAGGCAGGTGTGTTCCACCATATACTTGGCGCACTGGTAGATGATGTCGGCGTTGTTCTTGTCGGCGGCGAACACCCCCACCTGGGGCCGCTCCTCCCCGTCGAAGAGGAGGTGGTACAGGCCCAGTCCGGCCGCAAATTCGCTCTTCCCGTTTTTCTTGGGGATCTCGTCGTAGAGGAATCTGCGGTAGCGCACCCAAGTCCCGTCCTCGTCCCGGACCTGGACGCCGTAAAACTGCCGGATGGCCTGCTCCTCCCAGGGCAGCAGTACAAAGGGTTTTCCCGCCCACTCGTTCTGTCCGAAGCACAGCAGGGAGAAGAAGTCCAGCACGTCCTGCACCGCCTCCGGGCTGTACCGCAGCACGGAGCCGTCCTCCGGCCGCACCACGCGCAGGAAGGGGGTGAGCCAAATGGTATCAGGCACGCTGCATCCGCTCCCGCTTCTCCCGCATCAGGCGTTCAAACTCGCTCTCCTCCGGCTTCCGGGCGCCCTCCGGCAATACCAGGCGGCACCGGCTGGTGATGGTGAGCCCCAGGTCGTTGGCGCAGGCCCTGGCCTGGTCGAAATAGGCCTTCTGGGCCTTGGTCCATTTGTTCACCAGGTCCGGGTCCTCCTGGTCCAGGGCGTCCTGCACCATGCGGCAGGCCGCCGTGAACTGGTGCTGAGCCGCCACATAGCGCCCAAGGGTGTCCCGGTCCAGCTGGGCCGCCCCCATGTCCGCCTCCAGCAGCTCCTTGGCCAGGGCGCGGAAGTCAGCTTTCAGATGCTCCGGCAGCCACCTGGGTACTTTCATTTTTGCAGGCTTCGGAAGCGTAACCTCCTGCCCCGCCCGCTCGGCCTTTTCAGCCTTGCTCAGGTGCTTGCGGCCGTTGGCCTCCAGCACGCTCAGCCTCTGTCTGGGTCCTGGCATGGTCTCATCTCCTTTCGCGTTTCTGCCCCGTGGGGAAAAAATCCCTCACCGAGGGCTGCATACGGTCTTGCGCCCCTCCCGTCAAAACTTTCTTACCCCGGGGAGAGGGTTCGAGGCCTTCGGCCTCCCTGTGTGCGCCCATGGGCGCCCACGTCCAGGCGCCCGCGCCCAAGCGTCCCAGCATTTCCGAGCGCTGGCCGCCCAAATCAGCGGCCTTTTTTCCGCCGTTCTGCGGCCTGTTCCCGGGCCGTTTTCTGGTCGTGATGCCGTTTGCACAGGCTCTGGTGGTTGGCCGGGTCAATGAACCTGGCCCAGTTGCCCCGGTGAGGCTCGATGTGGTCCACCACCGTGGCCCTGGTGCGGTGCCTGGGATCTCCGGGCGGATACTGTGCGGCGCAGGCGCGGCAGAACGGCTCCCGCAGCAGCTGTGCCGGTCGCAGGTCCTCCGTCCAGATGGGCAGGCTGTACCAGCTGTGATATTCCGCCGAGGCCCGGCGCGGGGCCCTGGCTGGCTTGTGTTTTGGGCAGTAGCCCTCCCGGGTCAGGGCTGAGCAGCCTGGGTGCCGGCAGGGCCTGAGCGGCTTCATGGCCACGGGCTATCACCTCCGGGCAAAACAAAAAGCGCCCAAGCCACGACACCCGACTGATCGGGTCATCATTGGCTCAGGCGCTGGTCTCTGTGGACTCTGGCTCAGGCGCATCGATATTCACAACGGTCTCCTGTCCGCAGCGCTTGCACTTCACGGGCAGGTTTCGGACGGCTGTGTCCGGCAGGAGCTTCAGCAGCTTCCCCTTCCGGCAGACTGGGCAGATCACCCATCCGTCCTTCATGCTTAGTTTACCACAACACACGTTCGATTGCAAATCTTTTTCGCCTCTTTCCTCTAAAATTTAAAGAGAATATACTTACCCCCGAGACTGAAAAGAATAGAAAAGCTATTCTTTTTTCCGTTTCCGTCTGTTGCGCCGCCGTTTCCGGGCCGGATCTCTGGGCAGGAGATACTTGATCCAAGCAAACTCCCCATAACCGTTGACCACAGGACCCTCCCGGGAGAGGATGTCCGCCTCCGGCGGGGCAGACAGGGTCACACAGTCCGGGACCGTCTCAGTCTCCGGCTCCGGATGAGCCAGCCCCAGAGAGGGCGTCCAGGTCCGCTCCCCCACCTGCGGGTGGCCCCACTCTCTGGGCTCCTTGGTGAGATAGCTGGCCAGATCCTCGTATGTGTGATCCCGGTGGAAGGTCAGCCGCCGCAGCTCCAGGTTATCCCCATAGATCCACAGCCGCCGGATCTCCTCCAGGTCATCCCCTGTGGCGTTGAGCACCACATGGTGGTGGAGCCGCCCTCCCGGATTGCACCCCTCCGTCACATAGATGTAGTGAAGCAAATGTCCCCGCTCTTTCCTCGCCTTGCGCAGCCGGCTCAAGAAGGACCGGATCCGCCGGACCGCCGCATCGCGGCCGTCCGGCAGATGCTTGTCATCATAGGTGAGAGTGAGGAACAGGTCCCCGTCATCGAAGTTGGCCGCCAGGGTCCGCTCCAGCTTCTGGAATGAAGTCCTGGCGTTCAGCTTTTCCCGGGCCGCCGTGCTGGCCTGCCGCTTCTGGGTCCGCTGCCGAGGGCTGTCCCCTGCTACTGGTGCGGTATATACCACCGCATACACCAGGCGTCCGCTCTGGATCTTCCGCAGGATCTTACTCATCCGTACCCTCCTCCAGCTGGTCCAGGGCCCGGCGGATGGTCCGCCACTGCTCAATGGGCAGCTTCTCGGCTCCGGTGAGGACGCCCCGGAGCTTGTCCGCTGTAAGATCTCCGCCGCACCGGCTGGCCACCGCCTCCAGACAGCCCAGGCCGCCCGCCTGACGGTACTGCTGGAGCCGTTCCAGAGTCTCCTTCTTTTCCCGCCACGGGTTCAGGCGGTCCGGCTTTGGATCCGCCTTGGGCTCCGGGACGCTGTGGGCCCGGAGGATCCCCGGATCCCGCTGGATCTGCACCCCGCCCAGGCTTGGTACGGTCTCCACCGCCCAGGAGGTCCCGGCCCCCAGGACCAGCACGCCCTGGGCCAGCGACTCCACCACATAGTCCCGGTATGCCGCCAGGTCCGCCTCGCCCCGGTCTCCCCGGGGCAGCTGGATCACCAGCACCTGCTGCATTAGGTCACACGCGCAAATCTCTGCTTGAGCCATGATGACGCTCCTCCCTCCTCCATCTCTGCCGGGACCTCCCTGGCCTCCGTCTCCATGCGGGCCTCCAGGTCCCGCAGTCTGACCAGCGCACCATACACCCGGGGCGGCAGGGCCGCCAGCTGATCCCAGCTCACTCCGTGCAGCCCCCAGCTGCCGTCAGCGTCCTGATAAGTCAATCGTGCCACGTTCCCACTCCTCTCTCAGCGCCTCCGCGCTGTCAAAATATTGTGTACTGTACATCCCAGGCCGCCACCGCTCCAGCCGGATCAGGTAGGGCACGGACCAGGCCCGGGAGGCGGGGCAGGTGCTCACCCGCACCCGCAGCGCCCCCAGCGTCCGCTCGATCTCCATCTCACCGCAGCGGCGGTGGGCCCGGGCGATGGTCTCCAGATCCTTGTCCGTCAGAAGATTATCCATCAGCGTCCATCTTTGCCCCACAGTTGGGACAGTAGTTTGATTTTCGATCACTCCACATATCGCAGCAGCTTGACACATAGCCTTTGTCTACGGGAATCCCGCTGCGATATTGTTTTACCCACCGCCCATGCCGCACCGGCTCCACATATCCACCCAGCCGTTTTAAGGCTCTCTCACAGGTAGGACACAAATCTTGCGGTGTGGCCGTCCCAAACCACTCCCCACACGCTTTACACTCAGCCATCCTGTTCCTCCCTCTGCATTGCCTGCTTGATTGCTTTCAGCGCATCCAAAACACCGTCCGTATAGGCTTCATATTCCCTCTGGATGGTTTTGAGTTCTATTTGTGCTTTCATCTGATTCGTATCTCTTTTCCTGCTCGCAATAGACATCAGGCGTTCGCTGATTTCATCATACTTGGTCATCACTTTTCATTCCCTTCCGTTCTCCTCTCCAGCACGGCGGTTCCACGCCTTCGTAATGCTCTCTTTCGCCCATGACTTTTTCACCGCCCCTCCCGGCCGGCCTGCACCAGCTCCCGGAGGCGGTCCAGGTCGTAGTCATCGCCCAGGATGTCCTCAATGATTGCGAGACGATCAGCAATCTCATACACATCAAAAAATAAGCGGTGTCTACACGCACAATTCCAGCGAGTATATTCCCCTGTTAACCGTTCCATTTTTCTAAATTCCTTTCCCATCTTGCCTCCATCTCGGTGATCTCCTCCGGCTCCAGCCCAGTGTCCTCGTAGGCTGCGAGGCGGTCAACCGTTTGCTGTATAATCAGCCCTGCGATTTTAGGGAGCGCAAAATCTGGACACCCGACAATATATGCGCGTCCATCTCTTCTTCCTGTCAGTCTTTTCATGTCACCCCTCCTTCTGGCCATGCAGTTTTAGCCAATGCAGTGTCGCTTTTGCGCTGTCTCGCTCATTCTTCACCTGCTCCAGCTCTGCCCGCAGCTTCTTGTTTTCGGCCTGGAGAGTGGAGATAATGTCTGCGGCGTCAACACAGTCAGCAGTGCAAGTAATACAAGTCGGTTTCATGCGTCCTCATCTCCCTCCGGCGGGCGGCGGTAGTAATTATCTTTTTTGTCTCTCATACAAGACGAGCATTTCTCAAGTGCCCCCATTTCCGCCCATAGACACCCATCGCATATCAGCGGCTCGTTCGGCGGGGTGAGGGTTGGCATCCCCAACACAAGGTCCTCTGCCCGCTCCTTATCCTGTTCGCTGTCCCAGCTACATGCCTGGATTTCAGCCATTAGTTCACTGGCATCAATCGCCCTTGCCATCTTTCAGCGCCTCCAAATCAATCCTTTCGACTTCTGCCCGAACTTCCAGGCGGTTCAGGTAAAGGCCCATATACTTTTTTTGTTCCAGCAGTAGACTAAGTTCACAATCCGGTTCAAAATCTAAAGTTCCGGCTTCGTACTTCACCGTCATACGGTGGAGCTTTTCATACCGGATTTTGGTCTGCCAGTATTCCGCCTTAAAGCGTTCCTTATAGTTGGCGCTGTTCATCATCTTTACGGTATCGTTCAGGTTCATTTGTAAATTTCCTCCATTCTTTTTAGCACCATCTCCACGGCCTCGTCCGCTATGGGAGCGCCGCAGTTGGGGCAGTATTTTGGCATATACCAGCATGTTAATTCCGTAAAATCATGTCCACAGCATGAGAACACTCGATTCATTTTGCCATCTTTGATAGTCTCTATAATCTTTCCGTGCCGTACCGGGGCTACATCGGCGGCAGGCAGGCCAGAAATCACGGCCTCGATCTCATCGGAAGTGTAATTCTCTGTCTTATAAACCACGGTGCATCCGTCTGATCCATCATTCTCCGGGTCTACCGGATAAAATAGGTCAATGGCAGCCTGCCGCTCAATATACTCAGCCATCCTGCTCCTCCCTTTCACAATAACAGTTCATCAATGGATCATCATGGTCACACATACAGCATGGTTTCCCGTCACCACTGCCTGGTGGGGCATGGATACAGCCTTCACAAACATAATCAGCCATTGCTGTCACCCCTCCTCCGGTGGCTGCTGGAGCCATTCTAAAGCGTGGGCCATTCCTTTCCAAATTGCACCGCCACCGGCAGCGCTTCTCCTGTACTCAACTTCTGCGAGAAATCGAGCCAACTCCTTGTCGCTCATGGCCCGGATGCGGTCGGCGTTGGTCATTGGCGGCTTATATGCTCCACACTTTATGACGATTTCTCTTGGATTCCGCTCGTGTCGGCAATCTGCTCGGCAACTATCACATAGATTAAGTCCCATTTTCCTGCTCCTCCATTTTCGTCATAATCTTCGCCTTCCGCCGCATACACCAGGCAAACACCGGGAACTTAAAATCCTTTTGGGTGGAGCACTGCGGCAAAAACCCGCAGGTCTCACAATGACCGCCCACGATGGCCTGTGAGATCGCCAGCCCCTCGGCCTGCTTTTCGGGCGGATATGGCCGGTCAAACATGGTGACGTGCGTATATGATTTCCAGCTCATGTCAATCCTCCTATCCTGGCTCCGAGCCCTAGCAGTTCATCCGCGCTCACCTCCAGGGCCTGGGCGATCAGGAACAGGGTATCCACCCGGGGGTCGTGTACCCCCCGCTCGATCTGGTACAGGTTTCCGGCGGACAGCCCCACCCGGGCCTCCAAATCGGCCATCCGGAACCCGCGGGCCTCCCGCACCAGCCGGATCCGGGGCCCGATCTTCCCCGGCTCCCATGGGATCAGCTCAGGCATATCCCTCCACGCTCCTCTCCTCGTCCTCCAGGTACAACGGACACTGGATCACCGTGTAGGAGGTCATCCCGTGGACCCGCACCTGTTTTTTGGCTGTCCAGCCGGGGACCGGCTCAAACCGCACCCGGTGCTCTATCTCGTCATACTCACACCAGGGGCATCCCATGGTCCCCAGAGCCCGGCGGCAGCTCCAACATAAGGTCATCATAGCGCTCAAAACGGCAGTTCGCCGTCGTCGTCCAGGTCCTGGAGGTCCCCGGCCGGCGGGGGTGGGAGCGTCCCCTCGTCGGCATTGCCCTCGCTGGGCGGGGTGCTCTTTGCCCCGGCAAAATAGATGCCGTCGGCGATCACCTCGGCGCTGCGGCGCTTGCCGCCATCCTTGTCGGTCCAGTCCCGGATCTGGAGGCGCCCCTCCACCACGGCCAGCTGGCCCTTGTGGAAATACTGCTGGACAAATTTTGCCCGGGCCTCCCAGGCCACCACGGGGATCCAGTCGGTGGCCCGCTCGCCGCTGGCCTTGTCCTTGAAATCCCGGTCCACCGCCAGGGAGAAGGAGGCCACCGGCCGCCCCGCCTGGGTGTACCGCACCTCCGGATCCCGGCCTAGGCGGCCCATAATCACGATCCTATTCAGCACGTTCGTCCCATCCTCTCATCGTCCGGCGGAGGGCCATGCCCTCCGCCAGCCAGCTCAGTAATACCATCGTCTCCGTGGGCAGACCCTCTTTGATCGGCTGCCCGCAGCAGGGGCACGGGTCGCCGGGTTTTAACAGCCTCATATCACACGCCCCCTCCTTACAAATTTTCATCTGGTAACGGGAACCATCCCATACATTTGGCATCAATTTTTGCTCCAGCTTTTTTGAAACTCCACGATTTTGAGAAGCCATCCCACCAGGCGACTTGTGTAATCACGGTGCCATCACAGTCAAACCTGCAATAATATTTTCCGTCGCTTGGTGGGCACTCCATGCCCTTGACAAACTGGAGTGGGACCCACCCATTCTCCGGAGGTACCACAGTGCCTGGAGTTCCGGTAGGACCGTCAGGCATTTGCGTCCATAGTGCAACCTCATCCCATCGAACCCCCGGCTCTTTCACATCCCCGGCGCCAATGTACACATTGCTGTCAACAAAACCAGAATCATCAATGATTATGATTTCGGCTCCAGGTTCTGGTTCATCCACCCTAGTGTGCCATGCAATGCCAGACACAAGGCCAGGTCCGCCCTTCAGTCGAGGCGCTCTGCAATCATCAGGGTCGGGGCGCTCCCGCGCCAGATCCCCCCTTCTCCTTCTCCGCCCGGGCCTGCTCCTCCAGCTGGAGCCGGGCCTGTTCCAGGGCCTCCTCGGCGATTTTCTGTTTGTCCTCGGCCCGCTTTTTGGCCTCACGGGCCTTGTCCAGCTTTTCCTGCATTTCGGCCACGGCCTCCGCCCGTGCCTTCTCAATGGCCTCCGGGTCCACCACAGTCTCCACGGCCACCTCCACCGGCTTCTCCTTCAGCTCGGCCAGCTGGGCCTCCAGCCGGGCCACAGCCTGGGCGGCCTGCTCCCGGTCCTCCTGGGCCCCGGACAAGCGGGCGTTGAGCAGCTTCATGTCCTCTTCCATCTTGGCCCGGGCCTGCTCCGCCGCTGACGCCTCGGCCTGGGCGGTCTCGGCGGCCTTCCGGGCCTCGTCCCGGTCCTTGATAGCCTGCTCAAGCTGGCGGGCGCTCATGTCAATGACGTTGTGATCCTCCACAAATTGGTCCCGCTCACTGTCCGGCAGGGCCAGGAGCATCAATGCCTTCGATGCTCCCAAATCGGCCAACGCTGGCCGATTTGAACACTCCCGGTAGAGTTTCATAAAACGGCGGGCCGTCCGCTCCGAAAACTCCACCCGCTCATTGAGCCAGGGGAGCCATTCCCCATGGGGGATGGCCTGCTTGGCCTCGGTCAGGCACCGGCCGATGGTGAGGATGGCCTCCCCGCCCCGGCGCTTGGCGTCCAGGATCTCCTGGGTGATGGCCTCGATTCCGCGCCCCTCCTTGGGGGCCAGCACTCCGGACAGATCAAGCATGGCTGGCCACCTCCTCGCGCCCCAGCAGCTCTGCCACCCAAGTCCGGTAATCCCGGCTCGCCGAACTGAATGGGGACAGCGCCCCAACCGGCTCGCGGGACCAGCTGGATTCCACCACCTTGTCCGTGCGGCGGATCACCGTGCGGAAGATGGGGACCGGGCTCTCCTCCCGGAGGGTCTGGACCGCGTCCTCGCCAATGCTGGACCGCCGCCACTGGGTCACCAGCACCCCGGCCACCCGGATCTGGGGACAGGCCTGGCGGATGTTGTCGATCTGCCGGACCAGCCCAGCCATCCCCGTGGTGGAATAGGCGTCGATCCCGGCGGGGATAATGATGCTGTCACAGGCGGCAATGGCGGACAGACAGCTCACCGAGTAGTAGGGCGGGCAGTCGATCACCACCGTGTCGTAATACGCATCCTCCGCGACCACGGCCAGCAGATCCCGCAGGCGGTCAAAGTCCGGGGCCTGCCGCCCCAGCAGGCAGGACAGCTCATAGTCCGCCAGATCCTCCCCGGCGGGGATGATGTCCAGCCCCTCATAGTCCGTGCGCCAAATGATGTCTGGATAGTGCTCGAGGTGGTACTCCAGCGCTGCGGCCAGTCCGGCCCCGTGGGGATACTGGCCGGAGGCCAGCATCATGCTGGTGGCGTTGCCCTGGCTGTCGGCGTCGATAAACAGGACCCGCTGCTTACAGCTGGTGGCCAGAATAAAGGCCAGCTCCACGGCGGTGGTGGTCTTGCCCACCCCGCCCTTTCGGTTGACGATTGCAAATGTTCTCATGGTAATTCCTCCATTTTTGTCTGTTCCATGGGCGCTGTGGTCCGCAGATACCGGCGGGCCGCCTCCCGTGGGTCGTTGCTCATTGCGAAAACTTTAGACACAGCCAGGGCAAAGGCCAGCTCACAGGTCCCTGTGGGGCCATGCCGGTTCTTGTCCACGATCACCTCAATGGGCTCCGGCTCGTATGCCGGACGGCCCTCCGGGTTGTAATACGCCTCCCGATACAGGAAGATCACCCCGTCCGCGTCCTGCTCCAGCGCGCCCGTGTCCCGTAGGTTCGATAGCTGCGGGCGCTTGTCCTTGCTAGCCTCGTTGGCGCGGTTCAGCTGGCACAGGGCTAAAATCGGTATTTTCAGTGTCCGCGCCAGGGTCTTGAGCGCACCGGAGATCTCCGTCATGTAGTTATACCGGTCACTGTTGCGGTAGCTCTGGGCGCTGGGCGAGATCTTCCCCACATAGTCCACCACCAGCAGTGTCAGCCCCGGCACCCGGCGGGCCAGTGTCTCGATCTGCTCCACGGTGGCCCCCGGCCGCCGGTTGATGTACAGGGGGATCTGCTCCAGCTTGCCCGCGGCCTCCGCCATCTTGGTGTAGTCCTGATCGGACAGCCGCTCCATCAGCAGGCGGTTGGCCGGGATCCCGGACAGCCGGGAGACCCGCTTGGCCACCAGCTGCTCCACATCCATCTCCAGGGAGACAAACAGCACCGGCCCGGTCTTTTCTGCCACCCGGTCCGCTATGTTCAGCGCCAGAGTTGTCTTGCCCATGCCGGGGCGGGCGGCCAGGATATACATCCCGCCGGCCAGCATCCCACCGCCCAGCGTCAGGTCAATGTCCCGGTATCCGGTGGAGACACAGCCGGTGGCCTTCCCCCGGTCCACTGCGTCGCGGTGCTCGTAAAAGGCCATCAGGGCCTCCTCCGGCCGGATCAGGTCATCCGTGACACCCTCCCGCTGGAGCTCCGCCGCAGTCCGGGCCAGTCCGGCCAGGACCTCACCCGGATCTCCCTCAGCCGCCTGTTCCCGGGCCTCGCTGCACAGCCTGACCACCGCCCGCTTCAGCGAGTTCTGCCGGGTCAGCCTGGCATACTCCTCCACGTTCTGCGCGGTGGGCGTGGCGTCCATCAGCTCCACCAGGTAGGGCACATCCAGCTTGACGCCCTCCCGGGCGGCCTCCTCCCGGATCAGCACCGAGTCAATGGGCTTGTCCTGCCGCCGCAGGGACACCGCCGCCCGATAGATCGTTTGATGGACCGCAAGAGCCAGGTCCTCCGGCCGCAGAAGCTGCTCCACCACCGGCAGGCACCGGGGATCCACCAGGATGGAGCCGATCACTGACGATTCCGCATCCAGCGGGCGCACCTCAGCCGTCATAGACCACCACCTCCTCCCCGTCGATCAGCTCTACATGGCAGGGCCTTGTGGGCCTCGGCTTGTCCGCAGTCCTCGCCGGAAGGGGCTTGTCCTCGTCCTCCCAGCGGCGGCCATTCAACCATGTGCTAGCATAGGGAATGTACTGTCCCTTTGCTTCTAGCCACTGCTTGCTTTTCTTTTGCTTTTCTAGTGCGCAAAGCATTTTTTCCAGTAATTCCGGAGTGACCTTCAGGCGCCCAAACACCTCATACGACCTTCGTTTATCTATCTTTTTGGGGTATGCGTCCCAGAAACGATGAAACAAATCGTCGTTACTTTTGCTTACCCGCAGAGAAAATACAGCATGAATCCCATCTGGGATTTCTGTCACATTTCCATTTCTGAGCAATATAATTCTTGCATCGCAGGGATACTCTCTCAGCTTGCATAGGCTTTTTTGTCGGATGCTCCGACGGTCAAACTCTATCGCAAAAGTTACCCCATCTTTTGTTGCCACTATGCCGACTCTGCCGGTGTAGGCTTTTCCATCCCCTCTGGAGGGCACAGGTACATCATTCTGGCAAAGATACCCGTGTTTTTCCAACAATGCCATGATTGCCATGTTTGCCGCTCGGTCATCGTCATTCACTTCGACATCGGCAAAGAGTGATAGCATTTTATTTACCTCTGCCTTGATCTGCGCAAAGTGAATGCGCATATTATCTTCTTGTAGATTCCTTTGGGTATCTTTTGGTATTGTCGTGCCCGTTTGGGCACAGTAGCTTGCCCTTTCGGGCTCACGCATTTGCCCATCTGGGCATAAGCATTTGCCCGCCCAGTCCTCGCGATAAAAACTAAGAACTTCGTCGCTTGGAGAATACCACGCTGTTCTGTCGCGTCGGTCCTTGTTGTACTCCCCAATCAGCAACGCTCCCTGCTCCTTACAACTGGCAATAACACGCCGAATCTGTTTGGATGTCCACCATGTAAATTGCTGCTCCCATGAAGCCAATGAGTTAAAAGTCCACCAGCGTCCATCATGGAAATTACGATTGTTATCCTTGTTGTTTAGCGCAAGGTTCACTATTACATGAAGAAAAATTGCTTCATCAACTCCATACCGTTGAGCCACATCTCCTAAGCCATATAGGAATGTTAATCTTGACATAGAGCATTCTCCTTCTTTCTATTTTTGTACTCTTCATCCACTGCTTCTTTGAGCTTCTGGTTCAGGTCATCCAATAAGTCTGCAACAATATAGACTGCATCAGACAAGTCTTGCAAATGTCCGACCATTGAGAGTTCTTTGGATCTCTCGATGGCTGCAACTTCATCAGAAAAGTCACTTTGAATGATCCGAAGTGCCGTCAAAGCGCACTTCTGCTGAAATTGGATAGTTTCTGCCTCTAAAAGAAATCCGAACTTTGACATAGATACCCCTCCTTTTGTTAGCATTATGCTAACATTAGTGAGTATACAATGTCAATAGTTTTGTGCTAGAATGTGCTAACAAATTTTAGTGGGGTGTCATTATGGCTGTATCCAAGATCCAAACTGGACTGCGTATTGATGAAGAAACCTATGCCAAATTGCGCACACTTGCAATCCAAGAGGGTCGTTCTCTGAACAATCTAGTGGAGCATATCATTCGGATGTATCTTGCTTGAAAAGCAGTTGTAAGAAAGGAGTCAAAAAGCCTTATAACCGCTGGAAATCAACACAAAAGGAGCTGAATTTTATGAAAACTATCTTTGAAGAAATGGGCGGTACATACCGTCAAGTGGGATATTATTTCATTCCCAACATTACTTTGCCGGATGACGGCGAATATCAGATAGGCAAATACGGGCGTATGCGCCGCAGCTATCTGAAAAAGTACCGTAAAATACTCTACAACAACTATGTGCTGGAGGGAACGCTGTTCAAGCATTTAGCTGAAATCGATCAAGTCTGCAACGAGCGCATTGAAAACATCGTTTCAGCTATGGCAAAGCAGGAAGGCGTAACTGAAGCGTTCAAAGCGGCTGATCAAATAGAATGGGTGCGCCGTATGAACAGTATCCGTAACCGTGCGGAAGAAATCGTTCTGCACGAATTGGTATATGATCTGTAAACCTGATACAAAAGCCCCACACTTCTGACAATAAAATCGGAAGCGTGGGGTTTCCTGATTTATTTTGTTTGTTTGCTGTTTTCTTCGATATTTGCCACAAGACGGTCGAAATCACTCTGATATGTTCTGTCCTGCAAAACACGGAATTTTTCAAATTCACTTTCTGCAAACGCCTTTGCGATGGCAGCGGTCACCTTGCCTTTGTCATGTAAAATATCTTCTTCGTTGAACTGGAGGAACGCATCCAAACGATTAACCCAATCCTGCATATACATGATATTTCCTCGCCGTGCCTGTCTTTCGGCATAGTCCAGATACATTGTCACGATCTCATTCAGATTTATCATTTCTTCTTCGTTCAAGTAGTTTTTGGCGATTGAAACATCAGACTTGCGAATACGCCCCTGCGGAGCATTTTTCCAAGTTGTCAAGCCCATGTTTGGTTTCGTGCTATCGGCTCGTCCATAAACAATCTCAGCCGCCGTATGATGAGTGACAGCGTAATGAAGCTTATTCTGTACTGTGGCAAAAAACTCTTTTGTAACAGGACTGTTCACATCATAGTCAGCACTGCACTGGGAGTAAATGTCCGTGATTTTTTGATAAAAACGGCGCTCGCTGGAGCGAATATCACGAATACGCTCCAACTGTTCCTCAAAATAGTCCTTACCAAAGAGGTTTTCTGGTTCTCTCAGTCGTGCATCGTCCATCACATAGCCTTTAATAATAAATTCTTTTAATACTCGATTTGCCCAAATGCGGAACATCGTAGCCTTTTTAGAATTAACACGGTATCCGACAGCAATAATGGCATCCAGATTGTAATAGCTTGTATTGTACCGCTTGCCGTCTGCCGCAGTTGTTTCCATTTTGGAAACAACTGCTTCTTCCTGCAATTCGCCGGATGCAAAAATATTTTTCAAATGTTTTGAAATAGCCGCCTTTTGCACTTCAAATAATTCTGCCATCTTTGCCTGCGTCAGCCACAAGTTTTCCTGATATAAAAGGATTTCAACCCGAACTTCACCATTATCAGTTTTATAAAACAGGATTTCCCTTGTTTCATAAGGAGTTAGCCCATATTCTTCGTTCATATCCATTCCATTCCCTTCCTATTCTTCACTTTTGTTTCTCGCTCTGCTTTTGTAAACATTATGCTTGTTCTTGCACTGCGGGCTGCAAAATACAGCACTTGGTCTGCTTGCGACAAAAGCTTTGGTACAATGCCTGCAAAGCTTAATCGGGTTTTCGCTGTCGGTCAGCATAAAGCTGAACATCATCTGAACTCCAAGCATGAGAGAGTGAAAATCCCAAATAATCGTCGGCTTATCCAAAAGGGCTATATGATAAGTTGGAGCGATGCCGCCAAATGCCGCCATGCTCTGCTGCATCATCTGCCGGGTTTCATCGTTCAGTGTATCATAATCCTCATAATAAAGGAAACTGTTGATATAGGTAAACGCCCAGTCGATGAACTGCTGTTTTATCCATTCATATCGCTCCGCATATTCCCGCTGAAAGCTCATGTTGACCGCCATCGGCTTATCTGTCATGGTCAAAGCCAGTGCCATCATAACACGGTCATTTTGGATGTTCCACATGGACTCGATACCACGCTTGATCACATCCAATTTGTCAAATGGAAAGAACAGTGCCAGATATTTTTCCGTGGACATAGTTTCTTTTTTGATAAAGTGGTTTTTCGGCAGATACACCGCCTCATATTCCATAAAGTTTGGTGTGGTAGGTAACGCAGTCATCAGTCCAAACAAGCCGTATTTCACCGCAAATTGCTGGATAGCCTTCTGAATTTCGGCATCCGGCTTTTTGCTCATACCCATGCGTCCTATGTTGATGGCATCCAATACAATTTTCTGATACTCTGCCAGCGGATCATAAATACTCGGTTGCGCCGTTTTGGTGGGCGTGAGATACAGAGTTCCGTCCTCTGCCGCCTTCCATTCATATTCACTATACCGCACCCAATTAGAACTGGTGCGTTCAAAAAGGTTCTTCATTTTCTCACCCCTGTTTCCAATCACTGATACCATATTTGGATAAAAGCTCTTTTGCCTGTTCCATACCGCTTTCCGTAATATATACCGATTTGGAACGGGACGGATGATTTCCCTGCCGGATATAGTCTGCATCGTCCAATTCGTTCAGTATATCAAAATCGTAGCCTTTCCATGCATAAAAATCGGTTGCTTCGTGAAACTTTTCTCTCTGTGTAAAGCGGGAGAGGTATAACAGCATCAGTGTTAATTCCCTCATTGCTTCTTCTGCTTTTATATTTCCCATATCAGTCTATTCCTCACTTCATATTGTAACCTGAATAACTCTGTTTTATATTATCGATTATACGATTTCTATTCCCCTGAATCAATCTCCATTCTGGATTCTTCTAAAAAATCTTTCTCCAATAAGGTCATTGGCTGTTGCTTTTCTACCTTATCCAAAAGTGCAGGAAGCAGCTTTTTTCGTATCTTTTTGAGCATCGTGCCACGCACCTTGCGGATGTTCCGGTCGCTTTGATTCCGTATTTTAGCGATCCTTATTGAGCTAAACAACCGGACAGCACAGAGAAAGAGCAGCTCTTTGTGTTCCTCAGTCAATTCCCAGAGAATTTTGGATAGGTATTCTTCCGTTACAAGTTCATGTATATCGTAAGGACAGTAGAAAATTGCGTCAATGAAATCACCTTTTCGTATCTGCTTTTCCAGCACATCATTTAGCGTATCCGGAAAAAAAGAGTTCATTGGCAGATGCCCCGTAATCAAGAGGAACATCATCGCCGCTTCTGCTGAGTTCATGATAGCGTTCCCTACGCTCCCGATTAGCGTCCAGCCTGTCCCACCATGCAATCACATTTTCAAACTCCCGCTGTGTTCTGGCGGAATCCTCCAATCGTGCAAGGGCTTCTGCCCGCAGTTCTCGTTTGAGCTTCTTACGCTCCAGTTCTTCCTCGTCAGTACCATCCTCAAAGGGATGTTCCTCGGCGTCGGCTTCCAGTTCTTCGATGAGCTGTTTTTCTTTTGTAATCTGCCGTCTGACCTGTTCGGATAATTCGGTTTCTTCGGTATCTGTATCATTGTCAGCAAGAACAACTTGGTTCTTCCGCTTCCTTCGCTTCTTTTCGGGAAGATCGTCAGCGGGTTCTTCTTCCTCATCGTCCCAAAGGGCGTTTTCATTTTCTTCGTCATCGACTATGTAATCGGAATCGTCCGCTTCATATTCATCTTCATAGTCAGTATCTTCTTCATAAAAACCGTCATGTTCATATCGTTCGGGATCGTCAAACACCGCAGACACCTCCCTTCAAAAATATTTTTGAAATTTTTTTGGATTCTCCATAAAAACAGTTCCGCTAAGTACCCTGTATTTCTCCTATAAGTGAGGATGTAACCTATTTTGCCTGTTATTAGATTACTTTCGACACTGAATGAAAGGAGGAAACCGCCTATGTCAAACAATTATCGTGAGCTGACGGGCAGGGAGAAGCAGCGGATCAAGAAGCTGGTTACTTCTCTCTGTGCCAACTACGACAAAGAGTACGGCTGCCTGCCATTGGATTGTGACTGTCCAATGTTGGGTATCTGCTTTACCAACAGCGCACTATGCAGATATTTCCGCAAGTCTGTCCTGCCGGAAGATGCAGGATTGGAAGCCGTATTCACGCAAATATCGACCACTCATTGTAAACAATGCGGCAAGCCGTTCCCAACTGACGGAAAACGGGTGTACTGCTCACAGCGCTGTGCCGAAGAAGCTCGCCGTAAGCAGACAGCAGCAAGGGTGCGTAAGTATCGGGAGAAACAACAACAGATGTAACGCTTTTGCCCTCGGAAAGCCTTGTGCCGCAAGGCTTTTTTGAGGGCATTTCTGTATTGGCAGGGTGTGAATACCTTTTGCTCGATTTTAACCATGCAAATGGTTACACCGTGCCGGAACTAAACCTATTATACGAAAAAACAATGAACATTTCAACACGGAGGTAACTGCCTATGGCAAAAAACGAGAACAGTAATTTTTCTTATATGACTCGCCGCATTGGCGGCACCACCTATAAAGTTAAAGTAGTATTCAGTGATACAGAGAAGGAAACGATGGAGGATAAAATTTTACGGATGATTCGCAATGAAACGGTTACAACTGGCGGAACTTGTGGTATAATAGATTCACCACAAATGAGCCGACAGTCTGAAAGGAGCGCATCATGAGCGTAAAACAGACTGAAGGAAAAATCACAGCTTTATATGAAAGGCTGTCCCGTGATGATGACCAGACTGGTGATAGCAACAGTATTGTCAATCAGAAAAAATACCTTGAAAGCTATGCCCATCAGAAAGGTTATACGAACTGTCAGCACTATACCGATGACGGTTGGAGTGGAGGAAATTTTGAGCGTCCCGCTTGGAAACAGCTTATTGCAGACATCGAAGCGGGCAAAGTTGCTCATGTCATTGTAAAAGATATGAGCAGGGCGGGGCGTGATTATCTGCAAACAGGCTTTTACACGGAGGTATTCTTCCGTCAGCATCATGTTCACTTTGTGGCGATTGCCAACAGCGTGGACAGCGACGATCAGAACAGCAATGAGTTTGCCCCGTTCCTCAACATTATGAACGAGTGGTATCTTCGTGATTTGAGCCGCAAGCAGAAAACAGCGATCCGTGTGAAAGGCGAATCCGGCAAGCCTACCACCAACTGTGCCATTTATGGCTACAAGAAAATGCCGGGTGATAAGTACAGTTGGTATATCGATGAGGAAGCCGCTGCGGTTGTCCGCCGCATTTTCCGGCTGACCATCGAGGGAAACGGTCCTTATGACATCGCCCGTATCCTCTATGACGATAAGGTGGAAACTCCTGCGGTCTACGCCGCAAAGCAGGGGCGTGGCGTCTGGAAAAGTAAAGAGGAATTTCCCAACCCTTATAACTGGAGTGGTTATATCGTTGGGCAGATTCTCTCCAAGCCCGAATATATGGGGCATACGGTCAATTTCCGTTCTCACAAGCAGTCCTACAAGGACAAAAATCCGGTTATGAATCCGCAGGAGGACTGGCTAATTTTTGAGAACACCCACGAAGCGATTGTAGATAAGGAAATGTGGGAGCTTGCACAGAAACTGCGAAAGACACCGAGACGCCACGATACGCTTGGCGAAGCCAATCCGCTGACTGGACTTTTGTTCTGTGCTGACTGCGGAGCGAAAATGACCAATCACCGTTCCAAAGGCGGTACGAAGAGCAATCCCTATCCCTCTGATTTTTATGATTGCTCCGCCTACACATTGGCACATCAAAAGCGCACTCATGCTTGCAGCGGTCACTATATTCGGACAAAAGCGGTCAGAGAGCTTGTTTTGGAAACCATCCGAACAGCCAGCGCCTTTGCCATCGCCAATCAGGATGAGTTTATGAAAAAGGTGCGTTCTGCTTCTCAAATCAGACAGGCGGAAGTCGCAAAGGATACCAAACGCAAGTTGAACAAAGACCGTAGGCGTATTGCCGAGCTTGATACCATTATCAAAAAGCTCTACGAATCTTTTGCCATTGGGCGCATTACCGATGAGCGCTTTGATACTCTGCTTGCAGAATACGAAGCGGAGCAGAAAGCTCTTGTCACATCTGTATCGGATGCAGAATCGCATCTGTCCTCTTTTGAGGAAGATACTGACCGTGCGGAGCAGTTCCTTTCACTGGCAAAGAAGTACACCGACTTTTCCGAACTGACTACTCCAATGATCAATGAGTTTATTGAAAAAATCATTGTCCACGCCCCGGAAAAGGTAGACGGTGACAGAGTGCAGGAGGTTGAAATTTATCTGAAATTTATCGGACGGTTTGAACTGCCCGAACCGGATCTGACACCGGAGGAGATCAAGCGGCAGGAACAGCTTCGCAGACACCGCATCAAGAGCCGGGAACGCTACCAAAAAATCAAGGCTGGTGAGCACGCAGTTGGTCAGCCATTTCAGCTAATCTGTAAATGCTGTGGTGAAGAATTTGAATCCAAGCGGTCAAATACTCTGTTTTGCAGTCCGAAGTGCCGTACTAAATTTTACCGTCAGGAAGCAGCGGAAAACCGAAAGCGGGAATGTGTCTGCGAGAACTGCGGAAAAACTTTTACCGCTACACGGAGAGATGTAAAATACTGTTGTGATGATTGCAGGACGGAAGCAAACCGCAGGATGCAGAAAGAACGCAATGTTGCGAAGCAAATAAAAAAGAACGAACCAGTATTGCTTGATGCCCCGCCTATTAAAGAAAACGGGCAAAAACAGAAAACAGCATAATAAATGACGCTGAAGGCGACTTGTGAGAATAAAATCTCATGAGCCGCCTTCTTTGCGTTTTCAGCCGGATACGGCAGAAAGGAATAAAACCTATGACAGAAAATGAAAAGAAGCTTTTACAGGCGAAGCACAGATTGGAAGAAGCCGAGATGCGTGACCGACAGAAAGAGCGAAAAGCACGGACACGGCGGCTGGTTCAGGAAGGTGCGATTTTAGAGAAAGCATTACCGCAGACAACACAGATGACTTTGGAACAGTTGGAGGATTTTTTATGCGAAGTATTCAAACCAATCCGATGATTTTTATGAGCGACCGGCTATCGGTCGCTTTTTCTTTTTCCCGAAGGGCGCACTTACTCACCACCTGCAAAGCAGGCGGTGGTATCCCTCCCGTTGGTCGGGCTCGTGCGCTCTTCACGAACTGTCTTTCAGACAGTTCTCCAGAGGGGGCAGGCAATGTCGCAAGCGAACATTCCCTGTGCAGTCGGCTCTATATTTGCTCTATCAGCAAAACGATGAGGTGGCATATTGCCACCCCATCTCGCCGCCTGCCTGCGAAAACCTGCCACTGGCAGCTTTTACGCAGTTATGGGTATCGCATTCTCGGCGACACCCATTTTCTCTTTTCAAAAGAGAAACAGAAAGAAAGGACGGTGAAGCCAAATGGCAATCTATCATCTGGAAGCAAAAATAGTCAGCCGTGGTGCAGGGCGAAGTGCAGTCGCTGCGGCAGCGTATTTAAGTTGTTCTAAAATACTGAATGACTATGACGGGATTCAGCACGATTACACCCGTAAAAAAGGTCTTGCCTGGCAGGAGGTGTTCCTACCAGAGTTTGCCCCATCAGAATGGAAAGAACGGAGCGTGCTTTGGAACGCCGTGGAAGAAAATGAAAAGACAAAAGACAGCCGCCTTGCCCGTGAATTTGTGGTCGCTTTGCCGATTGAGCTGAACGAAACACAGTGGGAAAAGCTGCTGTCTGATTTTATTTCTGGAACCTTTGTAGATGATGGTATGTGTGCGGATGTGGCAATTCATGATCCATATCCTCCCGGTCACAATCCCCATGCTCATATCATGCTGACAGTGCGCCCGTTAGATGAAAAAAGGAAACTGGAAATATAAGACACAGAAGGAATATCTCTGTGTGAAAAATGGAGAGGAACAAGGATTTACTGCGGATGAGTTTAAGACGGCACAGACAGAGGGATGGGAAAAGCAATACCAGTATAAGGTAGGAAAGAAAAAGGTTTATATGACTGCTTCTGCTGCTGAAGAAAAAGGCTATGAACGGGTATCGAAATATCCCAAAAGCACGAAATACGGCAGACAAAATCCTATTGCTGAGCGTTGGAACAGCGAAGAACAACTTGTTTTATGGAGAGCAGCGTGGGCGGATGTAACGAACCGCCATTTGGAGCGTGCTGGACACAAAGAACGCATTGACCACCGCAGCCATGCAGATCGAGGCTTGAGCGAACAGCCCACCATTCACGAGGGTGTGGTTGCAAGAGCATTGGAGAAAAAGGGAATTGTTTCTGACCGCTGTGAGTTAAATCGTCAGATTAAGGCAGACAATGCGTTGCTCCGTGAGCTGAAAGCAACGGTCAAGAAGTTGATTCAGGTAGTTAAAGCATCTGTTCCTGCTCTTGCAGAAGCAATGGAGTCCTTACGGGCGAACATGGTTATTTTTTGCTATCAGATTCGCTATGCCGGTTTTGGAAAGCACAAATTATCGGAAAGCCTGAATGTGCTGAAGCCCGACTTAGAGCGATATTCCGTACTGGTACAGCAGATTAAAAATACGACCAAAGAACGGAAAACGCTGCTTACAGAAAAGAAAGCGACACCATTTTATCAGTTTGTTGCTCATAATGATTTGGCAAAACAGATTGCCGAACTGACGGAAGATTTAGAAGAACTGAGATCCGAAAAGACGATGCTCCTCAGTTCATTTGATTGTAGTGAGGATACTGGAATTGCTGAGGTTAAAAAGAGTGTTTCGGCTATGGAGGAAAATTTGAAACGGCTGACAAAGCAGGAAGAAAAATATGCTGCTGAGTTGGAGGAGGCCTTAAAGCAGTTCTCAGAATTAAAGGAGCAGGCAAAAAATGTGGATTCGGCAGAACTCTCAGAACAGCGGATCGTCTTACAGGGAGAGAAGATTCAATCTGCCACTTCCAAGATCAAAGCGGCATATGGAGAAAAATTTGATCCGCTTATCCTGTTTGACAGCAAGCGTGATGTTTCTGAATTATTGGGGGAAAAAACAGAAGCACGCTCTATTCAAGAACACCTGAAGCAAAAACAGCAGCCAGAAAAGCAGCAGAAAAAAGCCAAATACAAAGAGCAGGAGCGGTAAAACACTGCTTCAATAATAAGAGAAAACCTTTGTACAATTCTTTTTATGCTTTATTTTGGCAGGAAGTTGCATTATAATATACGCAAATGGAAAATACCAAAACAAGGAGGAACAGGATATGGGAATTCTAATCTCAGTAATTACCATTACTCTGCTGGTGCTCTGCTATGTCAGGATGTATAACCGTCTGAAGTGGCTATTCGTCAAGGTGCAGGAAGGGAGTGCAGGCATAGATGTTGCTTTGGAAAAACGCTACGATATGCTGTCAGAAGAAATTGAGGCAGTAAAAAAGTATCTGACGCATGAGTATCAGATCTACACCGAAGTCACATCTACCCGCGCGGGGAAAGAACTGAACGAAAGCATATTTCAGGAAAAGAAACAACTGTCTGAGGAAGCGGTCAAAGCGATCAGCGAGACGATTGCCGAACAGCAAAAGCAGATGGAAACAATCTGGCGGCAGTTGGAACAGCAGCGAGGGCAGGATCATTCTTTTGGAGCGGAAACGCCGGGGATGGGGGACGACGGGCTGATCGGACATCAGGTAAGTCTGGATCGGAAACTCGGCTTGCTTACTTCCGTCCAGCAGGGACTCACCGGGGTCAACTCTGCCATCAATGCACTGGCTGAGCAATACCCAACCCTTTATTCCTATGCGTCCATGCAGCATTTCCAGCAGGATATTTTTGATGCAGAGGAACACTTACAAGCGGCGAGACGGTTGTACAACTCTAACGCATCTTTGTATAACCAGAGAATTAACACATTTCCCTACCTGCTTTTAGCAAAACTTCATGGCATGAAAGAAGCGAAGTTCTACACTGTGGAAGAAAAGAAAAAAGACTTTAAGCTGCAGTTTTAAGAAGAAAGGGGAAAAGATGTATGAAAATGGTGGAACAGAATATCAGCGGTGTCAAGCTGGAACGGTTGCGGCAGAACGCTGTTAAAAAACATAAAATCCTGCGGAAACTGTTTCCGGTATGCTTGATTTTGTTTATAGGATTGACATTGGTAAAAAACCGATTTTTGTTTGCCTCCATCAGCGAATATGGATGGGGAGATCCGGCAACTCAGGGAGCCTTTTGGATGCTGGTAGGAAACCTGATGCTCAGCGTGATTTTTGCGGGTGTCATTTTTGGTTTTTACTATATGCTGGTCTATAAAAAAGCTTATGACCTCTTTTGTATCAATTTCAAAAACAAATATGTGTTGGACACTCTCCGACAACTGCCGGATTTTTCCGAATTGCGCTACAATGCCGGAGGCGGTCTTTCTTATGAGGAAATGAACCGTTTAAAGTTAATCCCCGGAGGTCAGTCGGTCTTTTATCAATCGTCGGATGAACTGTCCGGCAAGCTGGATGGAGTTCCCTTCCGGGCTGTCAATGTCTGCACTGGCGAAAAAGCTTCCGCAAGAAGCTCTACCCCCAAAATTCTGTTTGAGGGACAGGTCATTGTTTTTTCCTGTTTTGATAATCGGAAGATCAGTGAGGGCTTTGTCCAGGTGTTTTCCAAAAAAGCTCTGTCTAAACTCAGGGAAACCAGAGTCCCGCTGCCAATTCAGACAGAAAACAGTGTATTCAACGAAAATTTTGCAGTGTTTGCAGAGAACGAGCAGAATGCTTTTTACATCCTGACACCCCAGGTGATGGAGCAGATTACAGCTTTTCAGGAAGCTATGGAAGGAAATGTTTATCTTTCCTTTTCTGAAAAATCCCTGTATGTAACTTGCAGCCAGCTTCGCAATCCTTTTCATATTTACATCGACATCCCTGTTGAAGAACAGCGTCAAAAGATTGCTGGCGATACGGCGATTCTCCGCAGTGCAAAGGAAATTCTCATCAGAGCCGGACAAAGCAGTCCGAAATAAGAAGGCAGTCCCTGAAAGGAGGAGGATATCATATGGGATGCATGATTGTGTTCGTTATCCTGCTTGTTATTGGAATAGGCATCCTCTGTTTTCTGACAGGGGATATGACGGCTTTTATCGCCCTGGCCGCTACTTTAGTCATAGGGCTTGGTCTTGCCGGTATTCTGTATCATATCTATAAATCGAAGCAAAGACGGATGGAGAAGTATAATCCCCTATCCCCTACATTGCGCTGGATGAATGCCGCAGGGTCGATCCTGATTGCAGCAAGTCAACATACAAATTTTCATCTACTGGCTGGCTGGCGGTACAATAACGAATTTGACCGGGAAAGTATTAAAACAATGCTGTGGGATTATTGGGGCATTCAAGGACATGAGACAGCTATAAAGGAAATGCGCAGCCTGATCGACGAGGGAATGCGTGCCAGCTATCGGAGGAAAATGGAACTCTTGTCGCATAAATATAAGGATGCTACAGAAGTCCAGCTCATTGAGGAGGCCCGCAAAACTAATCCAAAAGCCGATGAAGATAGCTACCTGCCGAAAATGCTGACAGCATGGCGGCGTTATGGGGAAAATGCCCTGTTAGGCTGGGATATGGGACGCTGCGCATATATCACGCAATGTTGCTATCTGGCAGGCTACATCAATATGAAGGAAATGTTGGATTTGTGTGTAGATGCTGGGACAAAGGCGCAGGCTTTTTTTCAGAACTGGGAAGAAATGATGGAGAGCTATCTTCTGGGCGGACAATTTTGGAAGCATGAGGATCAAAGCAATCCAAACTCCATGACGGCAGAACGCTGGAAGTTATATGAACAGCTCTGGCAAGGAAGAAAACCCTTCCAGAGCTCTCCATACCTCGCTGTCCCGTTCGACCAGCCCCTCTCCAAAGAGGTTATTACCAATGAATACGGTATTCTGCCGGAATACCAAAAATATTATAATCATGGATAGTTCGTATTCAGTTTTGGACATGGGAAAGGCGCGGCTTGCTGGCCGCGCTTTGGTGGATGGTGTTTGGTTTTCCGTTTCTGGCTGACCAAAGTGTCCAGAGGTTGGAACGGTGTACCATCAGTCATTTTTTTCCTCCCATCCGCCAAAACGCCATTTAAAATTATCGGGAGAAATGAATGCGCTGCCACGACATATGTAGTCATCGTCTCCATTTATGTACTGATAACTCTTTTGCTCTACTTTGTCGTAAGTTTCGCTGGAAAGATAATCGATATTTGCACAGACAAAATACCTGCGCTCTTGAAGCGCCTCTGTCCATTTCTGCATATCCTCGTCCCTTTGATTGGCGTCTTTTGTTGTATAAACACAAACTTGAACAAGCGGGTATTCTTCTGATGTGCCCAGTAGTTCCAGCGCGGATGTATCTTTCCCATAATTCGATGGACAATCGCCATAGCTAATAACAAATAATTTGCACTTACCAAAGATAGGTTCTGCTATGGGGATTAAGATACTTTCTAATTCTTGCTTTCTCAAATAAACGATGTAATCGTCTTTGTAGTTTTTTTCTTCTTCATACCATTCCACATTTACATAAAAATCTGAAAATCGTGTAGATTGAATACTTCCGTACTCTGTCGCCACAAATTCATCACCATATTTCTCAACGAGGTATTCCAGCTTTGGGTCTGTGCGGGAATGGTACATATAATCTGCAATCTGCTCATGGAGCGGACGGGGCGGACGGGGCGGGTGCAGCTTGACCCGGACGATCCCCGCCGTCACAAGAATAACCGCCGCCGCGCACAAAAATATCACGAACCTCCTTTTTCCTCTTTTTGTCATCACCTATCCCTCCTGAAAGCCTGTGCTTGGCTTATGGTAATTGTTCTTCCTCCGCTTTTAATAGCTGTCTCGCCCTGTCATTTGTGATTTCTGTCCGGGCCGTTTCCAGCAGAGTGCTTGCCTCCGCTGTCCGTCCGGCCTCTCGCAGCGTCCTGATTTTCAGAATGGTTAAATAATCTTTTGCTGGCATTTTGGAAAGCGTGATTTTTTCTGCTCCGGGCATTTTCGCACATTCATCTAATTCTGTCAGATAGGCTTTTTCATCATGGGTGGTTTGATATTGAAAACCTGCTGCGTCAAGTCTCTTTATGAGATGGTTGATCCGCACACTCATATAAACCCACCAGCCGAGGAAGGCGGCGGCACAGGCCAGAATGACAATCCAGAAAACAGGCAGGGTATATCCTGTTTTCTCCAAATACGAGCGTAATACAATCGTTAGAATAACAGCCCACAGGAAAATAGAAATAACTCCCAAAAGTCTTTTGTTCTTCTTTCCGCTCATTACAAATCCCCCTGTTTCTTATGGTCATGTGTTAGCCATTTTCTATCCGCTGGCTGGACAAAGTGTCCAGAAGTTGGGTGGGGCGGTCATGCCCCCGGCTTTGGGACACTTTGTCCCAGCGGGGCGCGGCCCGTAAAACTGATTTCATTTTACCACTGGCGGCAGGAAATGGGAAGTCCCTCACCGCTCCATATCCCTGTCCCAGCGCTTGGCCTGCGTCTGCTCCTGCTGGCGGCGGGCGATATCCACAGCGGATTTCGCCTGATACAACTTCATCAAGTCCTCCCTGATGGGCTTGTACTTGGCGTAGTTCCTCTGGTACTGGTATTGGCATCGTTGGGCGGGATCCTCTGGCCGGTCTCATAGGCCCTCACGCTCTCCACACTGAGACCCAGCTGCTCCGCTGCCGTCTCCTGTGTGTAACCCGCCGCCCGGCGGGCGTTTTTGTAGATATTCCGGTACTCCTCCGGCATGGTGATCTCCTCCTCTTTGGGGTAAAATTAAGCTAGGCCGGGGTCTGTCCGCTTACCAGGCCCAGCAGGGCATCCATGGAGCACCCCAGCAGGGATGCCAGCGACAGCAGGTTTCCGAGAGTCGGCTGAGTGTACCCCAGCTCCCACTTGGCCACCGCCCCCGGCGTCACCCCGAGAGACTGGGCGACCGCCCGCTGAGAAAGCCCCTGGGCCTCCCGGATCTCCCGAAGCTTCAGGTTATTTTCCAATGTGTCCACCTCCTTCGTGCTTGCTTACCGGCGGGAAATATGGTAGGATGTAGGTGTCTATAAATATTGTCTGCGACCTTTATTTGTGGGACTTGCTTTCTCATTTCCCATGGGTAAATCATAAGTCCGTAATCACGGAAAGTCAATCCATTTTTCCGTAATTACATATTTTTGTCCGTAATCACGAATTCTTATTATAGAGGTGTGATGCCCCTTGGATGCGACTATTTTTGTTGAAAACATCAAAGCCTTTTGTAAACAAAAGGGAGAGGCACCTACGGTTGCTTGTAAAAAAGCAGGTGTAGGGGGAAGCTTTATTTCTGACATCAACCGAGGCCAAAATCCTTCCGTGTCCAAGGTTCAGATGCTGGCTGACTATCTCGGCGTCACCACCAGCGAACTCCTGGGCGAAAAAACAGAGCCCACCGTGCAAGACGATGGGCTCTCGGATGGAGAACAGGCGCTGCTTAATCTGTTTCGTCAGCTGACGCCGGATCAGCAAGACATGGTGATTCGGATCGTTCAGGCGGCCGCAGACAAGATGTGATCGCCTGGGCGGCCGCCAGCATAAGCGCGGCGGGGTCCCTGCTCCCCCGGATGATGGCTAACAGTTGTTCCTCACGATTTGTCATCTTGCCCGCCCCTTCCAAAAATAATTCTATTGCAATTATAGAACGCCCGTTCTATAATTGCAATACACCGAAGAAAAATTTTGTGTATAAAAAAATAACTCTATAATTATTTTTGGGGATTCAATTTTATTAAAGAGGAGAATGAGAAATGAAAAAGAAAATCTTCACGCTTGCATTGTCCTGTACACTTCTTTGGGGCTTGGCTGCCTGTGGGAATGACAATCCCCCCGCTGATTTACCCGGGGTATCATCAACGGCCTCTTCAGCAGACCAACATGATCCAGCGCAGTCTCAAGGCACAAATAAGGCCGCTGAAAATGAGGAACTTCTGAAAAATATTTCAGTGGAAATGAAAACAGACGCCATGTTGGCTCAAGCAATCGTAACAATCACCAATAACAGCTCCATGACATTTGATGGGAATGTTTCAGTTCATTTTAAAAATGCTTCTGGTGACTCTGTTGGTGATGATATGATTTTTGTTGAGACGTTAACGCCTGGAAATTATACGTATGCAAGAATTGATGTAGATGAAACCGAACACATTACAATGGATTACAATATTTCAAGCCCAGAATTTTCAGAGGCACCTGCCTCTACTGGTGGTATGTTGGATGAAGCCGCCAGCGCCTCGCTTGCAGAAGAATTTGAGCTTAGCTTCGGTGGCGCCGGGAATCCAGAGTGGGCAACAAGTTGGTATAAGTGTGTGTCAAAGATAGATGTATTTGCTGCGGACAGTAATTATGCTGTCATTACTGTAACAGCTGACACAGATTCGGAGTCTGTTGACCGTATCGGAAATACTATCTTCGCCAACTACACTGACGAGTTTGATTTAGCTCGAGTTCTTGTAGTCGATGACACTGGTTCGACTTTGTTTGACCGTTCATTGTAACCGTTGACTCCACCGCCAAATCCGCCCACGTCGGCGGATTTGAAAAAAGCCGTCCCGGCTCGGGACGGACTTGACAATCGAACATCAGGCGGTTATACTGAACATGAAAAGGGCGCTGCCGGCAGACGGTTGGCCCCTGTCTTAAGTCATTGAAGTGATCGCCGAACTTTTGGAAGGGGAACGGCGGTCACTTCTTTTTTGTGATCTGGAGAACCAGACCAATGATGCCGATAACCACAAGACAGAACTGAAACAGATCTGAATATGTAACCATAGCACCACCCCCTCTCACTGGAGGGGGCAAGAAGTCCCCTCCGGGATGGAGGGGCCAACCGCCTGCCGTTTGCTGGCAGCGCCAAAGACAGGATACCACATTTTCCGCTGCGGCGCAACTGCGCCAAGTCTCAAATCCGCAAGCGTTTGCGGATTTGAAAAAAGCCGCCCCACCGGGCGGCTTCTCAAAAACCCAATACTGGAACATTTGTTTTGGAGGTGCCATTATGCCGAAAAACAAAACCGGAGAGCCCTATCGGAAAACCGCACGCTGGAATGGAAAAAAGTACGAGGCAACCGGCCGTACCGAGCTGGAGGCCCTGACCAGGCTGGCCGACAAGATCGCCGCCGCCAAACGCGGCGAGGAAGCCCTCAACGGGAGCATGACGGTAAACGCCTGGTACAAAGAGTGGAAGGCCACATACAAGGACCCGAAGGGGCTCACACCCAAAAGTCTCGGAATGTATGATGAAAAATATAACGGATATATCAAACCGGCGGTTGGCCACATGAAACTCCAGTCCGTGAAGGACGTCCACCTCCAGCGGATCCTGAATGGACAGGCCGGGATGTCCCGGTCTCATGTGGAGAAACTCCGCCGCGTCATGCGGGAGCTGTTCCGCCGTGCCAGGCAGTCCCGACTGATCGCCTACGACCCATCCGAGGATCTTCAGCTCCCGGAGCACCGTCAGGGCTCCCACCGGAGCCTCACACCGGAAGAGCGCGAGGTCCTGCTGACCGTATGCACCCGGCCTGACAGCCGGTTCGGGCTGTATTTTTTGACGCTGCTCTATACAGGGATGCGGCCAGGTGAGGCGGCGGCCCTCAACTGGGCGGACATCGATTTTGCAAACAATGAGATCCATGTCCACGCGGCCCTGGAATCCGGGACAAGCCGGATCAAGGCCCCAAAAAGCGCTGCCGGGGTCCGGGATATTCCCATCCACGCATCTCTCCTCCCCCGCCTGAAATCTGCGCAGAAGGGCCCATTTGACCCGGTATTCATCGGTGCCGGAGGCCAGCGGCTCACACGCAGCGCCATGGATGCCATGTGGCGCGCCTGTAAACGGGCCATGGACCTGGAGCTAGGCGCAGAGACGGTGCGCAATCAGATCCAGGAGCACAAAGTTGCGGCTGATCTAACTCCATACTGCCTCCGCCACACGTTTTGCACCGATCTCCAGGCCGCTGGTGTCCCCATCAACATTGCTAAAGACCTGATGGGACACTCTGATATTGATATAACCGCAAATATCTATACACATCGGGACGGCTCCACCCTCCATGCCGGGATCGCACTGCTTGACGGAACGGCAAGAAAAAAAGAAGTGGCGTCTGGTGGGGCATCCGGTGGGGCAAATGAGTAAGAACCTGCTGATCCTTAGTATATCAAGCGTTGGATATTACTCACAATCCTGCTTCCCAAGCTGAACACGGGGGTTCGATTCCCCTCACCTGCTCCACAAAAAAGGACACGACATACGTCGTGTCCTTTTTTGTGGACTCCGCGTGCCTTCGGCCCGCTTTGTTCCGGCGTTATTTTGTGCCTGCGGCACAAAATAACGCCATCTGCCCGCCCCCTTGCTCCTCCTTTCCAGATCACGCCCGCTGTGCTGAGTCGCAGTCTTGTGTTTCCGCTTTATGGCGGTTTTTTGATTGCGAGAAAATATCGATTTTAACCGTCTTTAACACGAAAAACCAACTTGTGCGGCCAGGCAGCCCCCATCTTCAAAAGCCCTTCATTTCCGTTCCCGCCTGCTTCGTTTTTTCTTTTTTGGTTCTGGCGGAGGGGAGAAGGTCTGAATGAAGTCCTGCCGGATCTGTGTCACATCCTGAGAAAGAAAAGCGGCGACACGCTCCTGTTCGGAAGTCTGCTCCGGGAAAAAGGATGCAAATTTCTGTGCCAGCTGCTCCTCTTTTCCATACAGTTCAAGCGGGCCTTCGTATCCCATCAATTCTTTCAGCACAGAAGTGAACTCCTGGTAGCGGTTCTCTCGAATCTCCAGATCAACTTTCGCTTTGGCAGTCATACCGTTGAGGTAAAGCACATTCAAGGAAGTGTCGTTCCCTGGCCGATGCATTGTGACCCATAAAGCCAGCTTTTTTGAGAGCAGCTTTCCGCCAATCAGCATCCAGTTCTGGCTTCGGTAAATTTCCAGATACTGTTTCATGGCCTCATCTTCAAACTTGATTGGCTCAAAGTGTTCTCCATCCAACAGCTGCTCCAACTGTTTTTTGCTGAGGATCCGATTCAGCACTGGTATATTTCGGTAAGGCGCACATACATAGTGTCTCATTTTTTGAAACAGAGCCACAACCAGAACCGCTGTGCCAAGTAAAAACAGGAAAAGCTCTCCGTCCATTTCGATTTTTCCGGTTGCTGTTACCCAAATACCGCGCAGAACCAGCACGACACCAAAGCCCCACAGCCCGAAAACCAGCAGCTTTTTTCAGCGGATGAAAATGAATCCACTCGATGATCCGCACCTGCTGTCTGCCGCTCATTGGTTCATCACGCAAAAGCCGGCGGGCGGTCCACTGATTCAAAAGTTGTGGAATCCATGCGATTCCAAACAGGAAAGCTGCAATACCGGCATAAAGGGCAATCCCGATCCAGCCAATATCCAGATAAGACTCCAAAAGCAGTAAAAGGATAATTGGCAGGATCATGGTGAGAAAAAGTGGTAAAAATGATTTTTTGCGTCCCTTCTGGAGATTCAGGTCATTTAGAGCAGAAGTGATACAAAAGGCAAAAATCATCACAGCCGACATCCCGCCGGATACCCAATTTTTCAGGTCGCCAAAACGCATGACATGTTCGACTCTGTGCATACTCGGAAAATTCCCGGTAATACCCGCATAGAGGCAAAATCCCAAATAAGCCAGAGCCAAAAGCGCCCCGATCAGCTTCAAAATTGTTTTTCCTGAAAGGTTTCGTTTCTCCATCCGTTCTGTTCTCCTAGCAAATCATGGCTTCTGCGCATGAGGAACGCAAGCCCGCTCATTCTCCGCGGCGCTGGCGGATGACAAAGTAGAGCAAACAGCAAAACGCAGCCAAAGAGGCACCCATACAGGGGAAATAAATCTCACTGGACAGCTCGCCAACGGCCGGGTGACTCAGGACACACAGGGTCACGCAAACCGCGAAAACCAGGCCGCTCAGCAGGATATAGCGTGGATTTCGGTTTTCCGTTGGCTCCAGCGCATTCTCCCAGGTTTTTCTGCGCTCCAACTCCCGCAGCAGCCATTCCTCGTCCGGGCTTCCCTTGATCAGGAGATAAGTATGGCGGGTCACGCGCTGATTGGGCCGGCGCACCTGACAGCGGACAGCGTAATGACTGCGGTTTTCCTTGATGTTCAGTACCTTCCCGATCTCATCCGCTCGATTGGAAAGAAAAGGCCGGCTGCCCTGCTTCCGCAAAAACGCCTGGGTCTCCATCGCTCCTATGGCAAAGCCAAGAAAACCCTCCCCATGATTGGACAGGCTGCGAGCATCCATGACCCACAAGCGGTCATCTTCTGTGAGAAAAAAGATGGTGGCATCCTGAATAGAACGCCGGCTCATGAGGATGGCCAGCCCGATCCCAAGCCCGCTGACAGCAAGCAGCAAAAGCAGGGAAAATCCTTTTTGTTCGATCCCCATAGACAGTGAAAGGAAGGTCCCGCCAAAGAGCAGAAGGGTCATCAGCAAAACGATCCCTAAAATGCCGCCGACCGTCCGGTACCCATATTGGCTTCTCTTCCCGGTCTCCGGGGACATCCACACCTTTTTAAACTCCATGGACCCAGACCGCCTCACTTCCAAAACGTCTACTTTTCCGGTGTATGGATGTCCAGCAGGATCACGCCAAAGGGGCTCTCCCGGTGGCAGACGTCCAGCGGCTCGCCATTCATGGCCATCTCGAAGATCTTTTCCGGGACGACAAGCTCTGTTTCGCTTCCGTTGTCCAGCACAACGGTCAATTCGTAATCATCGTCCTCCACATCCGGGTCATCCGCATGGCTGTCCACAATGACGGCCGGATAGTGATGGGCGGGACCGCTGAGAGCCGCATTGGCGCAGTAATGCAGGCCGGAGGCAATGGTGATCCCCACCAGGCCCATAAAAAGTCCTGCCCCCAGCCGCATACGCTTGGGCGTGCGCAGGATCAGCATTACCGTCAGAACGGTGCTGATAACCAGGACACGCACCAGCCAGCCAAAGCCCAGATTGGCCTCCTGAAGGACAAAACCGTCCCAGATATGATTGACCTGCCAAATGTAAATCAGGCCGATCAACAAGGCAGGGATCAAGGGAACCTAGATGTGCATGGCATTCCACTCCGGGGTGGCGTTTGGAGGCCGGTCTCCGAAAAGCAGCACCGGTGCAAACACCAGACAGAACACCACAAAGGGAATGGGGGCCAGGGCGCCGATCTTCATGACAGTGGTGAACTTTGCGCCCAAAAGATACAGCGGAATGGGGGCGATGACACCGGCGGCAAACAGCAGCATGACCACCCACAGCCCCACCCGAATGCCCTTGATATGGTCGTGCCAGTGGGTGCGGTACTCCTCCCGCCATTGGACAGTGCTCTCCTGCTGCTCCTCCTGCTCGGCCTGCTTTTCCATGGTGGGGGTCAGGGACATGACAAGGCCGGTGCTCTCCAGCCACTCCGCAAACCGGGGGATGCCCCGCATATTGGTCTCGATGGAGGCCAGCTTTTTCCCATCCTGATTCAGCAGATGGATGGAGCGGTTGGCAGTCAGCCGCACGGAAGCTACCTGCCCAGGCGCAAGTTCCCGTTTCCTGCCCCAGCTGCTGATGTACAACATGGAGTTGTCCCGAAACACAAACAAAGCGCGGTTGCGTCCGGCCAGCAGCATCCACGCCCCCAGCAGGAACAGCAGCACGCCGGGAACTGCCACGAAGGCGGTAACACCCGCCTCAAAGGGCGGCGTTCCGGCCACGATGATCCCCATGAGGGTCAGGACGAATCCAAGTGCCCATACAATTACGCCGAGAACCGTGACCACCATCCGCTCCCGCACGATCACCAACGGCAGCCGTATTTCCTCCGGTTCAGCGTGGCGGCACAACAGCAGTGCCAAGCCGAATCCGAGCAAATATAGAAGCATCACCACCCCGGTCCATACACCGACCATATCCAGCGGTTCCGTTCCGTCCGAAATAAAAATCAGCGGAAGCAGGAACAGGGCGAAGGCAATGGTAATACCGCCGGAGATCATACAGGGCCACTTGCTGCCCGGGGCAGGTAGGTCATGGGCCGGTTCCAGCGGTTTCCGGGTTGCGCTGTATTCCCTCTGGATGGGCTCCAGATCCGGCGCCTGCTCCAGGACCTTGCCGCAGTGAGGACATTGGGGGACATATTCCATCTCAGCGGAAAGCGCTTTTTTTACCATGGGCAGCGGCTGGCCGCAGGATGGACAGACCCAAGATTTCTGAAAGACCTGTTTTCGGATCTGCTTCAGAATGACGAGAGATCCAGCGGGAATCAGAAGGAGCAACGGGAACAGCCAAGGAACGTTGGTGGCGATCACCCCAATCATCACAGCAGTGAGGCACACAGCCGACAGGATCAGAAAGCGGCTTCCCATCCGGGCGGCCTGCTTCGATGCGGCAAGATAGGTTTCATTTCCCTGCTTCATTCCGGCGTGCTGGAGGTCCAACAGAAAGGCCTCCAGCAACTCATAGAGGTCATCCGGATCGTCTACGTCCCCGCTGGTGAACTGGTCGTACAGCTCCCCATTTACATACAGCTTTACGCCCTCCCGGTCCACCTCCACCTTACTGTGGAGCCGGGTCATGGTCAGGCGGTCTCCTGAAAAGTCCAGCCCATACTGGGGGTACTGTGCCTTCAGGCGGTCATACAGGTTTTTAAGGTCTGATCTCTGGTACATAGGCATACTCCTTCAAGAAAATGAACAGAATATTTCTTCCGGTTCAAGCATACAAAAAGCAGAGCACAGCGGCCGAAAAGAACACCAGAGCAAGCACCTCGATTCGAGGATCCCGACACCGGAATACTTCCCGCCCGTAGGTTTCATTGCGGAACACCCAGATCTCTTTCCCAATCTGTTTTCTCCCAAACGGCGCAAACAGGCAGCCGTGGGCGGTGTAGTACTGTTTCCCACTGATTTTTTTTACCAGATAGGCACGCTTCTTGACGGCATAGCCACCCACAGAATAGCCGCCGCGCTGCTCCGCAATGCCGGTGATCTTCCCCTTGCAGCGCTCATCAGTCAAGACGACACGGTATTTCAGATAGAGCGGAAACAGGGCCGCAACCGTGCACAAGAGTCCTAAAAGAATCATAAAATGAAGCCCCCTGTCTGTTTCACTCTCAATCGGCAATGACTCAATGGCTCTATTTTCACAGGTCTGTCCGCTCCGGCTGAGACTTTTTGCGAAATAGCCGGACTGTTTGACCAATGAGGAACGGGACCACCCCAAGCACACCGAGCAGAGTATAGATAGGAAACGCGACGATCCCGATCAGGAGTTTCTGTCCCGCATGGATCTTCCACTGGTCTGCAATATACTGATAGAGCATCAGCCCCGTGGGGACCCCGCCCAGAAGCAGCCCCGCACCGATGATGTTGTTCCCAGGCTCTGCCGGTTCCGGGACTGGCAGACCACGTTCTTCAAAGAACGCAAGATAGGCCGGGTCATCCTGTTCCCTGGCCTGGGTCACTGTAACAAAATACCCCAGCAGGCAGCCAAACAGCAGACATCCCGCAACCAGGATCAGACGCTTCCACCCTTTCTCCATCCCATTGACACCTCTTTCAGCGGTATAACGCGATTATAACATCCGCAAGGGCTTTCGTCACCTGTTTTCTGAACTGCGGCAGCCGTTCAGACCTGCAAGGCACAGAAAAAATCTCGATCGGTCTGGCCGGAGCGCAACTTTCTCTTTCAAAGGAATCGGATGATGTGATATAATAGGACATTAGGTTTTCTCTGTTCAGAAATTTACAGCCAGAGGTCTTGCTATGGAAGGAAAGCTGGGACAGTCCCCGACTGTTCTGTTCAAATATAAAAAATTGATTTTGGCCGAAGAAAAAACTGCATCCGCCGGTGGATTCGGTCCCTCCTTGCGGCCTTTTTTGCGCCCTGCGCTGTTCTGCCCATGCGGCAGTGCGGCACAGGGCGTTTTTGTTGTTCAGGCCATGATTCCAAACCATTTGTTAAGGTGATGAAATGAAAAAAATTCCTGATTATAAAACCGCTAAATGAGACAAGCGGAAAGACGTTATCCTCAAGGAAATACACTATGATTATGAAGAACTTGAATCCCTGAACAAGGATTATTCGAATGGGAAAGTCAATGAAGTAAAATACCATTTGTTGCTTTCATTATGCTTCTCAAGGATTGCTGAAAATGAATTCATACAAGGCAAGTATCGGGAATGTCATGTATGTGTATCAAAACAAATTGACGAATTTGCACTTGCTGTTCAACTGTTACAGGAAGGAAAAGATGCACCGACAGCTACAAAAAGGCATATTGAAAGCCACCTTAAATCAATATACTATGGCTGTGCAGCACTTTTTGTTTCCAACTATGATGTGATTCCTAAAGTGACCAGCCCTGATTCAAATCTTGTTCAAATGCTGTTACATAAAACAGTTAAGCAAGCGGTTGATGATCCGATTGACGAAATGATAAACGCAATCAGTCTGAAAAATTCCGAACAATTTGAAACCGCATTGATAAAAAGAATCAAAGAAATCAGGCGATTTGATATAGATCATTTTCTTTGCATGGATATTTGGTCAATGGGACTGATCAAGGAAGCTAAAAAGAATGGGCTGCATTTTCATTCTGATTATATAGAGGTTGATTGTAAGGATTGTTAATACCCTTTATGATTCAGTAGTTTTCCATTGATCGCAACACAGAACAGGACGAAAAGGGAGAGAAATCGATGAGCGACACCTATCATTTTCAAGTAAACTTAGGCGGGATGCTGGACGTGCTGTCCAACCACCTGTATAAAAGCCCGGATGTGTTCCTCCGGGAGCTGCTGCAAAACGGCGTGGACGCCATCACCCTGCGGCAGAAGTCACAGCCGGATTGGAACGGAGGGAAAATTACCATCACGGTGGAGCCGGGCCGCCGCCTGGTCTTCCGGGACAACGGCGCTGGGCTGAGCGAGGAGGGCATCCACCGCTTTCTGGCGGTGATCGGCCAGTCCTCCAAGACGGAGCTGGTCAACGGCAAGATCCCCGAGGACTATATCGGCCGGTTCGGCATCGGCCTGCTCTCCTGCTTCATGGTGTCGGACTCCATCGTGGTCCACACCCGGCCGGCGGTTGGCGGAGCTGCCCATATGTGGACAGGCCTGCCGGACGGTACCTACGCCCTGGAGCCGCTGGAGGAGTGCCCGGTGGGCACGTCGGTGATCCTGACCGCCAAGCCCGGTATGGAGCACTACTTCCAGCACCGGAAGGTGGCCGAACTGGTGCGCTATTACGGGCTGGCCCTGCCTGTCCCCGTCTACCTGTCCGGCAACCCGGAGCGGCTCAACAGCATCCCCGCCGACTTTACCGGCATCAGCCGCAGCCAGCTGCTCTCCTTTGGCGAGTGGCTTTTTGAGGAGGAGTTTCTGGAGGCCATCCCCATTCAGACGCCCCACATCAGCGGCGTGTCCTATGTCCTCCCCTACCGCACCGCCCCCGCTGCCAAGGGCAGGCACCGCATCTACCTCAAGCAGATGCTTTTGACCGAGCGGGGGGATACCCTGTTGCCGCCCTGGGCCTTCTTTTTGCAGTGCTTCCTCAACACCCGGGGCCTGCGGCCCACCGCCTCCCGGGAGGATTTTTATGAGGACGGGGCGCTGTCCTCCGCACGGGAGGAATTTGCCGCCGCGGTGCGCCGCCACCTGGCCCAGCTGGCGGAGGAGGACCCGGATCGGCTGAAAGGCATCGTGTCCGTCCACGCGGAGGCCATCAAGGCCATGGCGGTCTGGGACGATGAACTGTTCCAGCTGTTCATCGACTATCTCAGCTTCGAGACCAGCGAGGGGCTGATGACCGGAGCGGCCCTGAAGCGGGCGGGCGAGGCCGTCTGGGTCCACAGCGTCCCCAAGTTCAAGCAGCTCAAGCCCATCTTCATGGCCCAGGGACGGCTCCTCACCTGCACAGGCTAGCTTGCCAGTTTCTTTACCATCTGCTGATAAACAACCGTTTCCAGTTCCGAAGTGATGATTTTCCCGCAGCCCGGACAGCTTTTATTGTCCAGCCGTTTCGTACAGCGGAGATATTGCTTGCCGGACGGATTGAAGATACTCATAAGTGCATATCCACAGTTCCCGCATTTGATTTTCCCCGCCAGCCATGTGTGGGTGGCTTTCCGGGCAGACTGGATTTTCATGTTGTTCATCAGCTTCTTGCGGCAGGCCAGCCATATATCCGCCGGGACAATGCCCTCATGGGGAGCCAGTACCAGCATTTGGTCTTTCAAGTCGTTCTTTTTGCTGGGCTTCACATCCCGCCCTTGATACAGATAGCAGCCATTCATGCCGGTAAAATCGGCAGCGTCATTGACAATGATTGTCCCTTGACTTTTGAAAAATTCGTACACATCAAGGTCTGCCTGCACATAGACAGGATTTCGTAACATCTGCGCCAGCGTGGGGCGTATTAGTTCCTTGCCGTTGAATAAAATTCCCTGTTCGGCAAAGTACCAGGTAATGTCCCCGTAGGAGGTTGTGGGCTGGGCGTACATCTCGAACATCAGCCGGATATTTGCCGCTTCGTCTGGGTTTACCACCAGCTTCTTTGTGTTGATACCGTCCATCTTGATTGGCTCTGTATGGAAGCCGTAAGGGGCTTTCCCACCCATCTTGAAGCCTCGCTGGCTGCGGGAATAGTAAGCGTCCGTTACCCGCTTCTGTATGGTTTCCCGTTCAAGCTGGGCGAACACGATACAGATATTCAGCATCGCCCTCCCCATCGGGGTGGAGGTATCAAACTTTTCCGTAGAGGACACAAACTCCACATTGTACTGCTGGAACAGCTCCATCATATTGGCAAAGTCCAGAATGGAACGACTGATACGGTCGAGCTTGTAAACCACGACCTTTGCAATTAAGCCCCGCTTGATGTTCCGCACCAGTTCTTGAAACTTCGGACGGTCTGTGTTCTTGCCGCTGTACCCTTTGTCTGTGTATTCCTTGCAGTTACCGCCTTTCAACTCGTATTTGCAAAATTCAATCTGGCTTTCAATGGAAATGCTGTCCTTTTTGTCTACCGATTGCCTTGCATAGATTGCGTCTATTCGATTATTCATATTGTCGCTCCTTTTCTTAAAAAAGAAACGGAGCTGCTGACACCTTTATTATACCGTCAGCAGCCCCGCAAATCAACGATGGCTTCAGAAAACCTTATGCCCCGGCTTCCTCACTCTGCCGCTTGTCGGCATACTTGCGGAACACCTCATAAAGCTGCTGTTCCAGCTCCCGGCGTTTTGCCGCTTCCTGCTCCGGCGTGAACACCGGGGAGAGATTTTCCAGCGTGATTTCCTTTCCCTGAAAAGTCACGACTTCGGTTTCTTTCTTGTATCTGATATGCTCCATAGTACCTCCGTATTTAGTTTTCAAAGTGCAGTGCCGTCATACTGCGGCGTGAAATGTTTTCTGTCATCAATCACCGTTCCCTTGTGTGTCGTTGCTGCCGTTTCAGCTCCGCCAGCACTTCCGGCGGGATACGGTCAACCAGCCTTTGCTTATGTCTGTCCAATTCGCTTTCCAGCTTTGCCCGTTCCATCGTATCTTTCATCTTGCCTTTTTCGCTGGCTTTGGCTCTGGCTTCCAACTGTTCATTTTCTGCCAAAAGGTCGTTTATCGTGACCTTGTATTTTTTGAGCTGCCCGGAGAATTCTCCATCTGCGGAAACCACTTTTTCAGCATGGAGAGGGCTTCCTCTTTTCTTCTTTCCGGCGTTGAACGGGGTAATATCGCCCAGCGTGGCTTCAATGGCTCTTGCCTGTTTGGAGAGATTGACCGCCTGCTTGAACAGACGGGTGGGGATATGCTTCCTGCCTGTCTTGCTGGCGCTTTCCCCACGCTCCAAGGTCGGGTACTTCTCCACCATGTAGGCGTGAAAATCGTCCTGCCACTTTGTGAGGTTGGCTCTGTTCCCAATAATCTCCTTTGCACACAGGCGGTTGTCCTCTGTCAGCGGGTGTGTGCTTTTCAAATCGCAAAATTGCGTGTTGTGCCATGAAACTCCTTTCCCCATTCCATTCCTTTCCGGGACTTTTCCACCGGAAAATCCCGCAGAAAATATCTCGGATAGGAAGGGAATGGATAGAATATAAATCAATATTTTGGTCGATTGTAAAATGAAGTTGGACACCTAAGAAAAAATCCATAGTGATTTTCCCCACATGGTAGAATGAAGTTTGCACACAACTTCTTCCAAGGGAGGGCAATCACTATGGACTGCCAAGATTATATCACAGAATCGGTAGAACGCAAGAAGGGACAGCACTTACAGCGAGAGGAACGAGGCGCAATCCAGCATCTCAAGAACGCCGGCTACACGAACAGAGCCATTGCCAGAGCAATCGGATGTTCACCAACCACCGTTGGGAACGAGCTAAAGCGCGGCACACCGCCCCGAAAGAGCAGCAAGGGCAGGAAACCCGGATACTCGGCAAGGCGTGGAGAAGCGGTCTACAAGGCGAACAGAAAGCGTTCTCGGAAACCACACCGAATCTGTCACTGCACTCGCGACTCCAAGCCCCGTGAACACAAGAAGAGCTTCGGCACAGACATTTCTCAGAGGCCTGAGATCGCAGCTCTGCGCATCGAGGAAGGTCATTGGGAAGGTGACACCGTGGTCGGCAAGAGGGGCGGTAAAGAGGCTGTTGTCCTCTCCCTGTTGGAGAAGAAAACGGAGAACTATATTGCCATCTGGATTCCCGGCAAGGATGCAGACTCCGTTCTGAACGCCATGCAGTCACTCAGGGGAGAATTCGGAGACAAGTTCTCACAGGTCTTCAAGACCATTACCGTGGACAACGGCTCGGAGTTCTCTGCGTTCAGTCAGGTCGAGAACTGGGGCTGTGCAGTCTACTTTGCGCATCCCTACACCTCATGGGAACGTCCCCAAAACGAACGCCACAACGGGCTGTTTCTGAACCTTTGTTCCGAAGGGCGTGTCCATTGAGGCTTTCTGCTGAGTATATCTTGGCTGCAGCTGATGAATTGAACGGACGGCCTCGCAAGAAGCTTGGCTACCGCACCCCGGAGGAACTGTTTGAAAAGTTCCTCGACTCTGTTTACGCAGCCTGTTTACGCAGCCAGCGCTTCCAACCGTCGCTCTGATTCACTAAGTTCTACCGTGCAGGTGTCCAACTTGCACTTGCAATTTGCGAAATCAATATTTTTTCTCTGTATTTCTATATACCGTCCGGTACTTCAAGAGGATTGATTATCGCTTGTGGAGTGCGGTTTTCAGTCCTCCGGCGTTCCATCCTGACCGTTTGGAACCGCTTCGTAGGATTTTGGGTAAATGCGGTTGGGTTTTCACTGGATTTCCACCAGTCCGGCATATTGCAGTTCCCGCAGGTGTTGACCGCTTTCTGCCGTCCGCAGTGGAGTAGCTCTACCACCTCGTTGATGGGATAGTAGAGGTAAATGCGCCCATATTCATCTGCCCAGCCGTTTTTCCGGGACAGGTCTGTTCGGCGCAGGATAAAGGCATACAGTACCTTTGCTTCGTTGGACAGGGGTGTGAATGTGGGGGCTTCAAAAAGGAAATTCGGAAGCCGGGTAAAGCTGACCGCTTTTTCCGGCTGATGGATATAAATAGTGTTTGTCATATCGTGTTTTGTGGACGGTTAGAAGCCCGTTTCCGGGGCGGGCGATACTTTATACCACCTGCCCCGTTTTGGGGCTTGCAAAGCCTGATAAATCAAGGCTTTTTTCACTTCTAACTGTCCACAGCAGACCTCCTTTTCCGTTCACTTTCTGTTTTCTGCCGCCTGTGAACTCTGGCGGCACAGCCGGGGCAGTATTTTGCCCGGTTGGATTTTGGGACGAACACTCTGCCGCAGACCGCACAGCGTTTCAAGTCTTTATCCTGGAAAATCTCCGCTTCCAGCGTCCCGTCCAGCGGCAAAACCGCCCAGCGGAACCACTTACAGCAGACCGAGAAAGAAACCGTCTGCGGGCAGGTGCAGGTGTCCCCATCGTCAAGGAGCATACAGTTCCCGTCCTCATAATTACAGCACTCCCGGCGGATCAGGGCGTTTGCCTGCTTCCTCTGTGCCGGGGTCATGCGGTAAAGGGTACCGTCCGGCTTGCGCTCTATGGGCGGCAGTCGTTTATATGGGTTCTCTCTCATGCGTTCCCTCCGTTTTTCTGTTGCCGTTCTTCCCGAAAGGATTTCCAGCGTTGGCACGCTCCCCACAGCTTCGGGACAAGTTGTCCCGAAGTGACCTCTGGACAAAGTGTCCAGAAATTGGCTCCTTGCGGTGCTTCCCCTGCCGGGGTATTCCTTTTCGGACGGTCATTCATTTTTCAAGGTGCCGTCCATCGATGAACTACCATAAGTCTACACCTAAATGACCGCCCGTCCCGTATATCCGAAAGGTAGGAAATCCGCCCGGAAAACTCTCTATTTCCACGCTCTCGGAATTGTGGTAAAATGGAAAAAACAGAATGCCATTTTCGTTTAGGGCGGTCTCTATGTCAAAATTAAGTGATTTAATAAATGCAGAAGATAGTTTTCTGGTAAAACTAAGATGTGAAAATACTTTTGACGAAACGAAATATTTAGAAATTAAAAATCAAATCCTTATTGAAATGCCAAAGTGGAGAACACAGGGATTTATTTTGAATTGTGATGTTGAAGTGTTAATTAGCTTGATTGACCAATTAGCGGGAGGAAGCCGCTTCTTTAGCGAGGAAACAGCAATCAGGGTTGAGGATGCTTGTATGGAAATAGAAGAAATTATAAACTGTTTAGGAAGTTAAGTCGTCATATATTAAGTAGACAAGGAGGGAGGGCATGGAACTATCCATACAAGAACGATTGAAAGACCTGCGTGTGGAGCGTGGGCTGACGCTGGAGCAGCTTGAAGAACAGGTAAATCTCTCCAAGTCTGCGCTGGGCAGTTATGAAGCAAAGGACTTCAAGGACATCAGCCACTATGCCATTATCAAGCTGGCGAAGTTTTACGGCGTGACCGCCGATTATCTGCTGGGGCTGTCTGAAACAAAAAATCACCCAAACGCCGATCTTGCAGACCTGCGTTTGAGTGATGATATGATTGAACTATTGAAAAGTGGGCGGGTGAATAATTCCCTCTTGTGTGAACTGGCGGTACACCCGGATTTTCCCCGGCTCATGGCTGACCTTGAAATCTATGTAAACGGTATCGCTGGCAAACAGGTGCAGAGTGCAAACGCCATTGTAGACGCTGTGAGCGCAACCATTATGAAGCAGTACAATCCCAGCTTGTCTGACCCGCAGTTAAGGCAGCTTATCGCCGCCCATATTGATGATGACAGCTTTTGCCGCTATGTGATACAGCAGGACATAAACAAGATAGCTCTTGACCTACGAGAAGCACATAAGGACGATTTTTTCAGCGTCCCGGAGGACAATCCTCTGGAAGATTTTTTGCAGACCGCCGAGGAAACCGCCAAAGAGGACAGCGACCCGGAACAAGCGTCTTTGGCGTTTATCTGTAAACGGCTTAAACTGAATTACAAGAAGCTATCCGAGGACGAAAAGAAGTGGCTGAAAAAGATTGCACAGAAGTCGGACTTGCTGAAAAATCCAAACCCACAGCGGGGGAGAAAGTAAAGGGATAAATCGGGATTTGACGAAGGCGTGTATATGAAAAAGTAACTTCCAGTTTGCCAGAGAAAGGTATGGTGAGCGAATGAGAATATTATACGAACTTTCATGGTTATGGGAGACGCTGGTTATTGCGCTTGCGGTTGCGGCTGTTTGCGTGGTTTGTGCCATGCTAATCTGTAAGGCAGTAAAGAAGAACCTCAGCAAAAAGACGGCGGCAGTTATCGGCGCAGCAGCGTTTGCGGGCGCTGTTTTGGCAGTCATTGTGATTGCCCGGACTCCGATGCCGCTTTGATTAAACGGGATGCTTGATTGTCTGTGCATAAGTACAACTTCAAGTTTATCGAGGAAATAGCAAAGCCAGTCGAGCCAGTCAACGGTCAAGATGAACGGTGCATTTCATGCGCCGCCGTTGACAGTCCCGCCCGACTTTGCTAAAGGATAATCAAGGCGGGAAAGCCCTAAAATGGCTTTCCCGCCCATTCAGATTTTGAGAAAACGAGAGCCGCCGCAATCTTCTGACCATCGTGACCACAAGCGGCAACATCGGGGCAAGCTGTCCAAACTTTTACGGGGAACGATGGACGGGGACTTTCATATACGCCCTATCTGCTGTTGAAACCAGCCCCGCATTTGTGGCAGCACCCGCCCACAAATCCAAGCCTGTTTTCCTGCCGCTTCAAATGCCCTTGCCCTATCCGGCGGCAATGGCGTTTTCAACGCAGACGGCAACGCTTTGCGACAAAGCGTGCCAAGGGCAATAACAACAAAACAGGCTGAATATTCCGCACTTTCCCGGTGCTTTCAGCCTTTATTTATTTGTCAGCAGCAAAGTTCCTTGTAAACTGACCTAAACAGTCGGTCAGATACCTGGAGATTTTGCTGGATGATGCATCGTTAGAAGAATAGGCGTCCCCCAGAAAAATGGAGAATTAAAGTTGATGAAAAACAGGCTGAATATGGAAGCAGACGAGATAACCAGAAAAAGACGGCAGGCAGAGTTTTTCCCGGTGCGATGATTGCATCAAAGTCGAATCTTTTATACCGGATACCCCCATATTAGAAATCAAAAACGCACAAGATTTTGTGCGGGCAATCAATTCCGAACTTGACTATATAAAGCATGAGAAAATGAATGATAAAATCATTTTGAGGATTTATACCCGTAAACATAAAAAGGGATTAACATATCCCGCATGCGGGAGACATTCAGAGCATATTAAGATAAGTTCGGAAGCAGTCAGTAAACTTGGTAAATTTAAAGAATGGGCAGTCGAGCTTAGAACTGAAATTCATCTTTACTACTGTGATAATCAGGATTGCCCTGAAAAAAGTTTTCCTGATCGAACCGAAGTAGGGCTCAACGAGGAAAAGCCAACTTTTTATATATCACAAATCAAAAGGAGAATGAGAAAATCATCCATGACCTTTTTGGCCTGTCATAGCTGAAAATCTGGTCCAGGATACCAGTCAAACAACAGAGAAATGAGGAATCAGGGTGGTCAAAAAAGCCTATCAAAAGCTATGTTTCTATCCCTTGGTGCGGATTGCGGTGTTTGGAGTCCTGTTGAGCGCCCTTTTGTACCATTTCCATGGTTTCCTGAGCGCCGGAGACGAGCTGGTGGCGCGTGTTTTGGGGTGGCTCTGCCTGGGATGCGGCGCTCTGCACGGGTCTCTGCTTACAGTCGGCGTGACCCGCTATGTCATTCAGGTCCAGCGGGCAAGCCGCTGTCTGCGCAGCCTTCCGGGTTATGTGCGGGAGCGCCTGAACCAGGATCTGCAAACCGGGGACCGGCTGGATGACCTGTATTTTACCAGCGACTTCCTTCTGGTCTATCAGCTCCAGGTCCGAAGCAAGCAGGGCTTTGCCTGTATCCCCTACCCGGAGATCGGGGGCGTCAGGATCGTCCAAAACGGCAGGGCCAAAAATCAGCTGGACATTTTTAGCCCGGAGGGGACCGTCTTACATACCGTGGTCTGTTCTCTTGAGCCGAGCCAATCCCTGGCGGAAGAGATCGAACTGAAGATTTTGTCTCTGAAATCCAGAATGCAGGCGGTCAAAAATACCGCGGAGGAGCAAGCCCAGAGGGACCAAGCCGTCAAGCAGGCGCTGAAAAAGACCCTGAGCGGCCTTCCCACCTTCTTTTGCAGCCTTGCCGCAGCCCTGGGGTTCCTGGCCGCCATGGGCGTGGCGGAGCATTACCAGGAGAAGGCGGAGCTGCTGGAATCGCTCCAATTCCCGGCGGATGCCTATGGCGCGCTCCTGTTCTGGCCCAATCTCCTGTTCTATGTGGTGATGTATGGAGGCATTCTGGTGATGCTCATTGGCGGTGCCCTGCTGGTCCGGAATCTGCTCCACTCCAAGGATGACTCATACGCTGAACGAATCTCCAAGATCAGGATTTTACTCTTTATCGGAGGTGCGGTCCTGTTCATTCTCTTTATGGGCAGCGTGTATACAGCCGATGTGCAGACCTGGGAAAATATGACGCGGGGTTTCCATTTACTGTTCTAAGATCTGTTGTTTTCCGGTTGCCTTTGGCAGACAGGGGCGCCGCGTCAAGGGACAAGCCGGAATGGACAACCAAAGATTTCTTTCAAGACGATAGGAATGATATGAAAAAACGAACGATCCATGTTTTTCCCATCCTTCTGGTCTTTCTGCTCCTGTTGGTTGGCTGCCGGAACAGCGGGCAGGAGCCCCGGGCCGAATGGGACCAGGAAGCCGGTATCCTGACCGTGGACGGCGTGCACTACCGAAAGGACGAGACGCTGGTGTCCATTGGAGATGGGCTCCACCGATGGAGATATGCCTACATATTTGGGGACGATCCGGCCAAGGCGCTGCCGGTGTGCGCGGAGTTTATGAAGCTCCATCAAGAAAATCCCGGCGAGTTGTGAGAGGCCGAGGGAGACGCCGTGATCTCGGTGACCATGCTGGCCAGCTCCATTGCCCGCCGCCTGCCCCAGATCCCGCTGGAGCAGTGCAAAAGTTTGCTGGCGGAGTTCCGGGATCAGGTCCGGGCATACGGCCTGGGAGAGCGGCTGTGGCAGTGCCACGCCGGGGAATTTGCCATGATGACCGGGGATCTGACCGCGCTGGAGGAGCATTTGGAGCGGTTCCGGGCGGCGGAGCGGGATGATGTGTCCGACTGCGCGGTGTGCGAGACGGGCGCGATGGCGGAATACCTGCTGGCCCTGGGCCGCAGGACGGAGGCTGTCGCTCTGGTGGAGGACCTTTTGCAAAAGAAGGAGTTCTGCGAGGAGCAGCCCTGGAAGTTCCTATCCATCCTCACCGATGACGCGCTGGATCGGAACGATCTCCAGGAGGCGGAGCGTTTTTCTGCCGCCATGGTGATCCAGCCCATCAAAACTGCCGCGGACCTGCGCCGGGTAGGCACCCTGCTGCGGATGAAGGGATCCTCCGGCGATTGGAAGGACGGATTGAAGCTGCTGAAAAATAGCCTGCCCTTGTCAGGCCCACAGCGTGCAGCACACCGAGGTCAATCTCCCCCCTGTTCCCGGCTTCACAGACTGCCCCGAAAACGGCCTGTATGACTGCGCCGCCCTGGCCCGGTGGTTCTGGAAGCGGGCGGAGGAGATCGGCGCACGGTTTGACCGCCGCAACGGCAGTCCGAATTACCAGCGGCAGCTGTGTGCAGCCCGGAAAGACTAAATAGACTTTGGACCCGTTTGCAGCTTGTCCCCCGCTTCCCTCTCTTGCAGAGGAAAGCGGGGGACTCTACACTGTCTAGAAATTTCCTTTTCAATTTGCGAAACTTATTGTACCTTATCAAATAAACCTTGGCGCAGGGCGAATTCACTTTGCTGGAGCATTGTAAATTTCTCACGGTAGCCATAAAAATAACCACACCGAAAGGTGTGGTTATTTTTATGGCTTGTCCGCCCAAAAAAGATACAGCTTAAAACTCAGTGTTTTCAAGGGTTTCGCGGTTTTTTGTACAACTAAAAGGAGGTCAAGCAGGGGGAATTCATGATGTTCTGGTTAGTGGCCTCGAAATCAGTGTCCATCCAAAATAGATACGCAGTTTCCTACAAAAAATGGTTGTAATATCGGCAGAGAAGTTACCTACCTATTGGTGGTAATGTTCATTTTGCCAGGCTTCGAAAAGCTCCTCTTTTTTGAGGTACATGTTGATATCTATAGGCAACTCATCAAGTGCCGTCTTGGTGATCCACTTGGTTACCTCATTATCGATTTCTTTTTGTGACATATCCGACTTGCCGAATGGCACACCAATTATATAATCCCGCATACCATAGTCATCCACGGAGAAGAATAACGACAAGAAGTAATAGTCGTTCTGTCCAGTAGAATCTATGTTTTTTTCGCACTCGGCATAGATTTTCACTTCATGACCATTAAGGGGCCGTCCACTGACTTCATACACTTTTGCGTAGATCGGCTCATCAATTCTACATATCAGAATGTCGTGAGACATGATGACTACACCTCATAGCTGAGATTACTCTTGAATCGAGATACCAAGCCGCTCTGCAATTTCTTCAGGCTTCAAACCCTTTTTCTGAGCTTCCTTCAGGATCTCTTGGATTTTCTGCTTCTTAGTTTTACGGGGTTTGCGTGGCGGCTTTGGTGCAAGAATTTCTGATTTCTTTGCTTCCAGGCTCTTGATCCGCTTTTCAGCTGCAGCCACTTTATCATCAAAAGAGGCTATTGCTGCCTGCTTTTTTGATTCCAAATCAGCAATGCTCTGGTTAATATTTTCGATCTTGGCGTCGATTTCGGCTACACGTTCTTCGGTTGTACGGCGGGTACGCTTAGTTCCAGAATCAGACATGCTTTTCACCTTTCCTTTGTAGTTGAAGAAGTATCTACAAAAAGAATATCACAGCCAGATAGAAAGCACAATAGGCTTATTACCGTGGCTGCGAAGCAAAGAAAAACAGTGAGATTTGTTTATACGATGGTCCCATATTTACGATAATGTGACAGAGAGATTCTAGTCCTTTAAACATCAATCTTGCCCACCAAATTCAACCTTATTTCCAGGAGTTTATCAACACCTCGTAGTTATGTGGCCGGTATTTTTCAACTTCAGATTAGGAAAGCTGCATGCCAGAAATCTCGGAGGCTTCTTTGGGTAGCACGTTTTCAAGGAACCAATTAAGAGGCTTGTGCTCACCGCTCGCCGACATTTCGTTATACCATTGTGAGAGGAGTGTCGTTGCCTCTTGCGTACTAAACCCCTTTCCTTCGAGAGCCTGGATGGCATCGGTCATTTCCTGCTCACCGATAACTTGTGAGAGGGAAGCAACCCGAGCGTAAGCAAGGAAGTATAGTGGGGCAATCTGCGCTTTCCCTTCTGGGGTATACACAGTAAGACCGGATTTCTGAAAGGCCTTTGCTATTTCCTCCAAGCAGATTGCGTCTCGAGCCAGCTTGCCGGGTGACTTGACCAGAACACAGTCGATTTTGCCAGCCACAGCATCTACAATCAGTCGGGAAATGCTCTCGCGATTGGGGTCGTTTCCATTTTCATAATAGTGCCGTTCATCGACGACTTCCAAACCAAGCTTCTGAGCAGCATCGCGGAGGGAAGCAGCTTGAATTTCCATTGCCAATTGGTTGGAGTCGGTTGCTTCGCCTGCTATTCGGCAGTAGATGCAGCATTTCATGGTGCTACCTTCTTTCTCAATAGATATGTCTGACTTGCTTGAGCATCCGACATAATGGGATTATAGAATATTTTCATATTCCGGACGATTAGATGGGGCTATTCGAGGGGCCTTTCTACTCAATGTACTCCTCTACTTCATACCCCCCACCGAAGATGATAGTGAGTTTACCATCTTTGTGTACCTTGATGCATTCAATCATCTGTCTGACGATTGAATCATCATACTGATCCTTGGCTTCCTCCCGCTGATCTATGATTTCTTGGATGTGCGCTAAGCGGTCGGCTACGCTGCTATCTTCATTTTGGCTTTCTTGAATTGCGGTGATGCGGCGCTTCAACTGTTCGATTCCCTCAGATATCTCCTTGAACTCATCTTCATTGCTCTCAAGGTCTACGCCGTTTTGTATGGCCTCATTGACCATGCTCATCATTTTTTTGTTCAGTGAGTCGATTCGGCGATTAAGCAGGTCAATTTCTTCGGATCCGCCATTTAAACCGATGGCTTCACCGATAGTAGCTTTCATCAGAGACAGGTATGTGGCCTTGTTCTCTGCATTGAAGTGATTTAATGCCCGTACAATAGCCTCTTGTAGAGCGGTTTCCGATACAGTGATTGAGTCCGGACAGTACTTTTTACCATAGTCTAGGCGGTTAATGCATCGCCACACAATTCTTCGGTGCCCGTGAGATGTCCAGGTACATCGACGATATCGGCTACCACACTCTGCGCATTTCAGGACCTCGGTCAAGGCATATTTGCTGTATTTACCAGAGGCTGTGATACAACTTTTCTTGGACTTGGGTGTCATTACATTTCTGCGACTGAGTTCCTCCTGAGTCCGGTTATAGGAGTTCACCGACATCTAACGGCCATACCTTGTCTCGATACTCGTCCTTACTGATTTTTGTTATAGCATCAGGCTTTTTCATGTCAGATCCAAGTTTTGCAAAGATTTTATTGAATGAAACACCTATACTGACAGTCAATCCCAACTCTTCTTTAATGGTTTTCCGTATGGACTCGGCAATCTCGAGTGGGCCACCAAACATAGTAGAGCCAGTAACATCCAACCAGCATTCGTCCATCCCAAAAGGTTCAACCAGGTCTGTGTATCGACCATATATTTGGTGGGCCAGCTTGGTATATTTGAGGTACTGATCATACTGTGGAGGAACGATAATCAGACCTGGGCAGAGGCGGCGAGCCTCAAAGTTCACCATCCCAGTTTGAACACCAGCCTTTTTTGCGAGATCTGATTTTGCTAGTACAATGCCATGTCTATCCTCGGTTGATCCACAAACTGCCACCGGCTTTCCTTTCAGTGCAGGATTCAACATCATTTCGACTGAGGCGTAATATGAGTTCATATCACTATGCAAAATACACCGCGTATCACTCATTCTCGATCACCGCCTTAATAACGTATCTTCATCTTATACGGATTATTAGTCCGTGTCAATGTCGCATTTGTAGACTAATAATCCGTTTTTGCTTGACAGGAAGTGTTTTCCCCTATATACTGAAGATACTTAGAGAGAGAGGATGTGATAGTGATGGAGAAAAAAAAGACCAAAGTTGTATCTTTTTATTCCACTGAATCTATCTACGACGCTGCAAATGAGCGTATGGAAAATATTATAGGGAAACGCATTGATGAGGCCAGAAGAAGAGCGGGACTCAGTTTACCGCAATTCAGTTCGTTACTGGAGCGGTTTGGCGTTTCTGTGTCCCCAAGTGGTATCAATAAATGGACTAAAAGGAAGCGCTTTACCCAATGCATATCAATTGGTTGCGATCTGCTATGCATTAGATCTGGATGTGGATGTGTCCTATTTTGTCGGAGATTACGCCCCATTGCTTAATCAGGAAGGTTTGGAAAAGGTCAGAATTTATCGTGATGATTTGATTGCATCAGGACGATACCGTCCTCCAACAAAAACTGCTGCGGTCATCAAATATGTTGAAAAACCTGTAAGTAATCTTCCTGTTTCTGCTGGTGTCGGTGAGTTCCTAGATGATAGTCATTTTGAGATGGTCAGTTTTCCGGAAAATTCTGTTCCAGAGGGAGCTGAATTTGGAATTCGTATTTCCGGTAACAGTATGGAGCCGGTTTACCATGATGGTCAAATTGTCTGGGTTCAAAAATGTGACCATCTCTCGGTGGGTGAGGTCGGTATCTTTATTTATGATGGTGAAGGATATTTGAAGATGTATTCTGAGCAGGAGCCGGACGAGGAGTCTGCAGATTCATTTACAGATAGTTATGGTTGTGTTCATCCACAGCCCGTTCTGATCTCCTATAACCAGGCTTATGAACCTAAAATCATTAGAGCTGAAGCTGCATTTCAGATTGTCGGTCGTGTTTTATAATAACAATATGGTGTATTAGTAGCCAGGCAACAGGTAGAAAGGCGGGGTTTTCATGGATACAATAGGTAGAGTTATTAATTTGGCAAACGAGCGAAGCCTCTCGCTTTTCAGGCTCTCACAAATATGTGATGTTCCATATTCGACCTTGAAAAATGCGGAAAACGAGGTAGTCAACTTGCTGTTTCGACAATCGAAAAAATCTGCGACTCTCTGGGAATGACAATGAGCGAATTTTTTAAGGATCAATAAACGAAATATTAGTTGTACTATCAGAGCGGATGTGACAAGGAGGATAGAGATGGAACCCGTGGCACCATTCGTATGTTGGATTGAGAATGATCAGCAGGTAGTTTCTTTTCATGAGATTAACCTGTCACAACAACGACAATTTGCTACAAGGACAGAAATGATGGATTTTGTACTATCTGTTGTAGAACGCGGCTATAAGATACAATAGTCAATAGGCACATTATGTAGCGGAAAAAATCTTACATATAGAAAGACAGTCTTTCCAATAGTGGATTTGCGTAAAGGCTTTTTACATTTTATACTCCTAATAGGCAGAAACTCTGTCTATTAGGAGGTGATCAATTGGAGGCAGCCAAAGTTGGTGTGCGTATTCAAGAGGTGCGGAGAGCCAGAGGACTTACACAAGCCGAGTTAGCTCAAGCCGTGGATATAACACCCAAGTATCTGAGCAATATTGAGTGTGGTGCAAAGATTCCTAAGTTTGAGACGTTTATTGCAATCGCAAATGCGCTTGAGGTCGATGCCAACACACTGCTGGTAGATGTCCTAACTGTATCAAATACAATCATCAGTACAGAAATATCAGAAAAACTCGCTTCCCTTTCTCCTTATGAGCAACAGCGAATTAAACGGCTTTTTGATATCATGACTGAGGATGCGACTAATCATCCCAAATAACAATATCCCGTATCGTAGGAGATAGCGATACGGGGTATTTTTTTGCTTTCGGCAAGTTTTGCGCTTTTTCGACATAAATATTATTGTATAGTCTTTCTTGTAGATAGACTATCTACCCAATAGAGAGAAAGAGGGAAGGACTATGAAACAAGTCAAAGCAAAGTGGCTTGCAATCAAAATCGAACTGCACTGGGCCTACATATTATGGTGTAGAAGGAGAGGCAACAATCTTCTTGATAAAGGTGAGCCTCTTAACTCAAAAAGAATGCTTAAACTGGCTCAAAAAATTGACCATCATGGAATAATTGTCTTCCGCTTGCAAGATCTGTACGAATCGCATTACATGACATTATAATTACCATTCCCAGAATATATAGTTCCATTATCCACTAAAAAAGACGCCCATCAACTATGTGGTGGGCGTCTTCCTTTTTAAGCAACATTATCCTTTTGTGTGTTAAGTAATTCGATAGCCCCCTTTTGTCAGGTCATGAATGAAATTAAACCATTCTTCAAGGGAAGCAAAACCGATCTCTTGATAACCTGGTCTTGGCTGAGTCGATACTATTTTTTCTTCCTGTGAATACCAGACATGCTTTGTCGGCACATGCGTTTTATCATCCATTTCTATCCGTCCCAAACACACTCACATTTTACCGCTGCCCAGCAGCAAATTCTCCCATATTGATGTCCAGCACTCCTCTGGGCGGCTGGATCATGGCATCCTCATACTGACACTTCCACTGGATCTCCCGGCTCATCTGTCCTTTCTCCACACCATCTACGGTTTCCCCATCTTGAATGGGGTTATCATGCTGCAGAATATAGGACGCAAGATTATAGGCGTGGTTTACCACCCAGTTGGGGTCCATGCCATGGAAGTGGTACTGAGATCCGGCAGAAACAGAGTGCTCATGCCCACCGTGTCGATGAGCATATCTTCGGTGCCCTCGATGTTGAAAAAGCGGACATTGACGCCAAAGCGGATGAAACGATCCGCGCCTTCGATTTGGTGCGAACGCACATCCTCCGCCAGCAGGAGCTTGCCGCAGTTCTGAAAGTAGAACGCCTCACAGGTGGGATACAGCTCCGCCAGGGCCTCCACAAAGTCAGCATCCAGGTTGGCCCGCTCCAGAGCCGGGAGTGCCGCCGTCAGCATATCGGTGGCCACCACCTGATACCGACACTCCCGGAAGATCCGCTCCCGGTCCTCCTGGCAGTCCCACATCTGGCTCATCAGGAAGGCGTCAAAGCCTTTGCCCTTGAATTTATCGCATTTCATTACCATCAGCTGCACCGGGCATTTGCCATCCTGAAATTCCGCAATATGCTCCAGGGCGGCAAAGCCGGCCATCTTTTTATCACGGCAGAAACACTCTACAGCGCCAATGTGCTTTTCCATCACAGCGGTCATTTCATCCTTGTCCGGCATGTCCACCGGCTCTTTGAACAGCATCTGGATGAGATAGGGGCCACCGGGCTGGGGGCCTTTTTGTCATCCAGGTTCTGCCGGAAAACTTGATTGCTCATACTTGTCCCTCACTTCTCCTGATGGCATCCGCGATCTGCCTGCTGGCGGCATCTATGTAGAGATACACCCCATCCCGGTCGCAGTGGTATAGGTTGGAATAACTCGTACTCTCATTGGGGCGGATAGGATTAGGCTCCACCACCTCAGTGGCTTCCAGCAGACCGACACCCAATTCTGCCGCAGCGACAAGAGCCTTTTTCAGCACCGCAAGCTGCCCATCGCTCCAAACTCCCTCCAGATCTTCCAGCACCTTTGGTTTCTGCTCCAGATCCCGGAGGAGCTGTGCGGCTTGATCCGGAGACAAGTATACACCGGAGCAGTAGTTTTCGATGATCCGATTTTTTGCTGGATTGGGAAAGAAGGTTGGTACCACCTGTGTCCATGGGGTGAAGTACCGGACATATTCCGGCTTCTCCTCCATCAGGAGGGAAAACTGCTCCCTCTGGTGTAATAGTAGTCCCGGAAGAAGCCTTGGATCACCGCAATGTAAAAGCCATGGCTCTTATCAAATAACTCATCAGGTTTTGTCTCCGCCCCGACTCGCAGGGTGTCCAGATATTTTTCCGCGTAGAAATCCTCCATTCCGTGCTGTGCGGCAAGGGCCAGCACCTTTTCCTCCTGCCCCTGCTGTATCCAGGTAAGCGGAGTGAAATACCATTCCCGCATTTCTTCCGGTGAAATCGGGTGAAAACTTACATCGTATCCCACAAAAATCCTCCTTTCAATCCCACCAGAAGTACCAAACAGTGGACTGCCGCAGCACATCGGCCAGAGCACCCACGGTGGCTTCCTCCGGGCCTTGGTCGATCACATCAGGGCAGAAGCCGTACTGCTCCACTGCTGCATCCATGGCCTTCTCCTGGGAAACAGGAGTCGGGAGCAGGAACTCCAACTCGTCATGGCTCATGGCAGCGGGCACCGCCCCATGCTGTTCAAACCAGTATTTTGCAACTGCCATTAACTCCGGCGTGTTAGGACATTCATTCCAGCCACCAAAGGGCAGATAGGCAAAGACCTCCCAAGGGTTCTTCACGGGGATTTTAGCCAGAATGAGAGGGTAGGTCATATTATTATCGGAATTCCAGTAGCTTGAAAAACGACGGTTATCATATCCGCCCTCCATCTTGCCCAGGATCTCCTCATCCCAGTCCATATCGTCATCCTCGGCTTCTTCCTTGCGCTGCCCAATCATTGCCTCCAGGACTGCCTTACTGTTCTCGACGGGGGCGGAGAGCATTTTCTTCCGGTATTCGGCAACTTTGTCCGGGTCGAAAGCATAGTCGTCCTCACCATCACTGTCCGGGTCGGAATTCATAATGAGGCACTCCCACAGAGTTTCGTCATCCGCCTTGATGAGCACTGGCACAAAGCCTTCTTTGACACTTTCCCGTTTGGCATAGTTGTATGCCGACATGATGGGGTCATCATCCGTCATGGAGGGAAAATAGGTACATTCACAGTCCAGATATTCCATCATGGCTTCCGCCAGTCCCGAGGGCTCCAGCGTGTCCTCATCGAAGTCCTGCCCCTGCCAGTTGGCGAACCGCTTTTCCATGACTTTTGCCATAGCCTGGTAATAGTTTTCATCAAATGGGATAAACAGATAGGCTTCATCCTGGAACTTATCGGAATAATATTGCTCTGAACCGAAATATTCCAAGGCATAGTTATCAATGTCGCTGGGGAAGTACGGGCTGTCCGCCTCGCCATAGTAATATCCAGCAAAGGCTGCGCCCTCCTTGTTGAACAGCGCCCCAAAGAGCTGTCCTTTCAGCTGGTCCCGGATAAAGCCGCGCAGATCGGTGCGGCTCAGGTCCGCCATAAACGGCTGCACCTGCTCCCAGTACCGCTCCATAAATTCCACGCTCATCAGATCATGTTCCATGCACCAGCGCAGATAGATTGCCATGTGGTTGTAGGCATTGATCTCATCCACCGGCAGCCCTTTTTCCTGAATGGATTCCAGGTGCCAGTCGGCATCGTCCATATCGCCGGTGAATTCCTCCTCTGTAAGCGTTCCTCTGGTGATGGCATTCTGGCGGGTGGGATTGACCACAAAACTGATGCCTGCCATCTTTTCGAGCAGTGCGTCCGCGTCATGCTCCATCTTATACTCCATCTCATTATGATAGAGCGGGATCACTTGATAGAAGTTGACCTCCTCGCCGCCCGGCAAAGTGCAGACTTCGCCGCCTTTCTCCACGCCCTGGGGACCGGTTAGAATAGCGGCTTTGAGCTTTGTGTCCTCTGCAAACGGCGATTGCTTGCCCATTGTGTGGCCAAAGCCCAGCCAGGTGTCGCTGGAAATGGGTAGGCGGGCCAGCACCTTCAAGTAGCCAATAGGCCAGTACCAGCGCTCGTCCTTCATGGATCCCTCGTCCAGCTTCCAGTCCGGCGGCAGAGCGATGGCCAGCTCCGCTCGCTCCAGCTTGTATTCCGCCAGTTCCTCCGGCACATTCATCCGGTGAGCCCCCATACCCATCGTTACCAGCGTGTAATAGTCCCGCTCCTCAGAGGGAGGAACCACGCAGATGTCCACGTGGATGTCCGGGGAAACTAGTTCATGAAATACATTCTCAAACTCACCAAAGGTGTTTTTGATGTGCTGCTCTATCGCAGACATCTCATCCTCCGAATAAACCTCCAGCTCACTATTTTTTCTTGAGGACCAGAAGGCATCCGCCTTCGTGCCGTCCGGGTTCAGGAAAATCTGAAAATACTGATCGTCTCCCGGCTGTTGATAGACAAGACCAATGCGGCGGGTCTGGTCCACAAACACACCTGTTAGAATGCCCTCTGGTTCTCCTTCAGGGGGGTGTGGGTCAGCCATTCCCCGCTGTCCAGCCGTTCCTTGAGCTGCCGCAGCCAGTCGGTTCCCATCTTGGAGAGTCCAGCTTCGTTCATACGGAAGGAAAGCTCCACAAGATGTTCCTTCACCGGGTATTGGAATTCACAGCAGGGGAAATTTTTCTTATAGCTATACCGCTCTGGGTGGAACAGTTCATAAAATTCGGCAAGTCCCGCTTCGTCTACTCGAATACAGGCCAGGGCGCGCTGTTTATCATCCGCATTCTCGTCCAGTCCCCGCTGGAGCGTTTGGTCAGCATCGGGATTGATCCAATGATATTCCATCTGTTCCAGGGTGGCTCCGGCTTTGATCTCTTTTTTCAAGGTCAGGAACTCATAATCTCCCGGTTCCAGTTTTAATCCCTGCTCGACGGCAACCAGCGCGCCGGCTTGATCGCCAAAATGCGCCCGCAGCTTGCCCACCTGCAACCAGATCCAGGGGTAGTCCGGCTCCTCCAGAGCGCCCCGCTCCGCATATTCCAGTGCTTCTTCCAGCCTGCCGCAATACATCAACGCCACAGAATACCGGTAGTACCAGGTAGCGCAGCCCGTGGCGTTTTTCTCCGAATCCTTCATCCATTCCGCAGCGCGGTAGTAGTGGATGTAATCGTCCAGGTTAAGGCAGGCAAAGGCATACCAGAGGGCGATCTGTAAATCCTGGTGAGCCTGTTTTTCGCTGAATCGTCCTTCTTCTACGCCGCTTTTGATAAAATTCTCCAGCCAGTCGAGCATTTTCCCAAAGTAAGCGGCAGTTCCTTCGTCAAAGGACTCCAGTATTTCAATATCCTCTGTCGAGAGCAGGGAGCCAGTTTCCTCATGAATATCAGGCTCCGGTTCTTTCTCGTCCAGTAGCGGCACACCGCCCACATCCCGCCGAAATGCGTGGAAGTGAGCATAGGGCAGGTCGCTTCCCTCAAAGAATGCCTGTGCCGCTGTTAGTACAGCGGGCAGATCCCAGGCGATAAAATCCAGATACCCACAATACAGACCAGTGGCCCCACCCAGGAAGGTCACTGCATCCTCTCCTGCATCCCGTAGGATGGCATCCCGCAGGTTATCCCGGAAATCCAGAATAGCTTTCACTCGTTCCTCACCGGTAAAACCGGACAGCGGGTACAGGAGGATCCAGCGGCAATGCCATCCTTGTGGTACTCATCCACCATATCACTGCGGGCAGTCAGGTAGTCGTTGATGAGCACCGGCAGGCGGCAGCTTCCAGTATAAACATCCAGCCGCCAGTCAGCCTCCGGGTCTTCCACCGGTTCCAGTTCATAGGCAAGATAGCTGTTTTCCAAGTAGTCGCTGCCGTCCCGCCAGAGGGAGAGGCCCATGCTTTGCAGCAACTCCGGCAGTTCGGAAAGCAGCTTGGACGGTTCGTCTTTCGGCTGAGCATAAACATCAAACCCGGCAACAAAAGCGATAGCGGAAACTTCTCCGATAGTTTGGTCCACCAGCATAGAGAGCGCCCACCAGACCCGGTCCGTATCCTCTTTCAAAAGCGGCGTCAGCTTCTCACAGTAAAGGACCAGACTTACCTGATGATCCTCTGTTTCCTCTGCCCACATCTGCACATCCTCAGCCCGAACTTCGATCTCTCCAGCTCGCAGCTCGAACCCCTCACAGGGCTGGCGGCCTACCCAGATATTCCAATGCTCAAGCACCGATTCTGGGGCCTGCTTCTGGAAGTACACCAACGGGAACAGGAGGGAGCGAAGCCCCTCTGGACTGAGGATCAATTCATGCTTTTCGCCATTGAAGCCCAGCTCGAAGGAAGTATCACGCAGGGCCGTCTTGAGTGCATTCCCGCATTTTTTAACCAGTTCTTCGCCACGCTGGTGTGTTTCGTCCGTATCTATGATTTGACGCAGTTCTGCCTCAATCTGAGAAAAGGCTGCCCATGCTTCCTGCGTCCTTTCACGGAAGTTCTTTTCAAAGCGGGGCAGGGACAAACGACGGCGGCAATCGTCTATGTACTCCTGGGTATCTTTGTCTCCGGGGCGGGCTTTCAGGGCCTTTTCAAAGTAACGCAGGGCGGGACCTTCCTCATCCAGAAAATAATAAGCGGAAGCGATCCGATAATTCCAGCAGTGATCTTCGGCAAAATGCTCCTCATGGGGAGCCAAAGTTCCAGCGCCTTTTCAAAAGGCTCCCGTTCTCCTATATGTGCAACGGCAATATATGCCTTGGCCAGCTCACTGTCCAGTTCCGGGGTGCGCTCCTCGGCAGGAATCGCTTCCAGGGTGTCGATTACCTTTTGCGCTTCATCCTGTTCAAACCATTGCTGGCATTGTTTCAATAAATCCATATCATAATCTCCTTTTTATCTTTGGTTAAGATAATTTGCCAGTTTTTTCTCCAGTAGTTCTATCAAATCATTGCAGAGACGCTTTACCTTGTCCTGTTCATGAGCGTAGTACCAGACGCTTTCCTCTCCAGTGCGGAGCAGGAGCTGGTCGCCGTCCGCTTCTTTCCAGAACTCTCCCAGCACACAATACTTCTCTCCATGGATGGTCAGATCAAACATCCCGGAAAGGGTAAGGATCACGCCCGTGGATACCTGTATGCCAGCGGTCAGCAGGAAGAACTCGCACCTGGGACGGGAATGTGAAGTCCAGCTTGCTTTCTTGATTCCCAATTTGCTCCTTAGTGGCGGCGGGCTTGATCTCGTCAGAGGGGTCAAGTACCTTTGCCAACGCCTTGGAGAACTTGGGGTATCGGCAAAATAACTCCGGGTGGTTGGCCTTGAATTCCTTTTGTTTTTCCCGCTGCACTCGCTTTTGCTCCTCGCAGAAAGCGTCCAGCTCCGCCAGATACCGCTCCTGGTAGAGCTTGCTGGCCTCAAATGCTGTGCCGCTCTTTTCCAGAATGGCGATGACTCCCTTTTGGCTGGTAAGCACCGGAACCCACTGGAAGGCATGCCGACATGTTGTCAGTTTCAGGGATTCACCTCGATTGAGCAGGGTTTCCAGCTCCGGCTCATGCTCGTCCCAACAGTTTCGCCAGGTTTAGGGTGTTTCTCGTCCCTCAGCCAGATCTATAAGTTTTGCTATCAATGTTTCTTTGTCTATCATGATGTTCATTCCTCACAATCCCACGCGCTGCCAGCCGTCCAGCCGCTCATGCACTGTGTCAATCGTCTGGTAATATCACCTCTCATCTCCGGGCGATACCATTCTCCACCCGGATGTCTGCACCCGGATAACAGGACGGAAAAAGTCATAGTTATTGTGAATCTTGTTATCTTCCCTGAACCTCCGGTTTACAGTGAGGGGAACAGGGTAAATATCCAAGCAAAGGACCCATGCCACCGCAGACATTGCAGCCACCGTCACCGCCGCAGGTGGTCAATGTTTTCCCGTCTACCAACTCTCGCTTATAGGGGTCGTAGGCAATAGACAGGCCAAAGAAGTTAGCCTGCTCCATGTCGTATGGCTTGCCCTGATCTTCCTCGCTTTCAAAGTGGTGCAGATGCATGGAGTAATCCAGTCCATCTCCCCAGGGAAACAGGGTGCGGCATCCGCCTCCGCACAGATAGGCCCACTCATCCGGCGTAGGAAGGCTGGCTGCCAGCTCCCACAACAGGGACCGCTGAAACTCCGGGTAGGTCATTGGATGGCACAGCCACGCTCGCCAGTCATCGCCATTGCGTTCAAAGCGAACAGTTTCATGTATCTCAAAACTCTGGCTGTTCTGACCCGCCCACCTCTGCAAGTTCTCCAGCCACTCAGGGTGGGCGGTGATGCGAGGGTCGTTCATGGATACACTTTCCCAGCCGATCTCCTCCAGTTTTCTGCCCACAAACATGGGGCCAATGGTCACCTGGCGTACCGGGGTCATGCCCTGCTGGAGAAATTCCTCCGCAGTGCCCTCATATTCGATTTCCGCAAAAATATCCGCCAGTTCCTCTTGGTTGGCCTTGTCCATTCCTTGGACAAAGCTCTCCCAGCCAAGAATCACGGTATCGCCCGGGACAAAGACAAACTCCCGGCCACCTTTTTCAAACAGGCCGGTGGTGCAGCTTTGTCCCCAGCGGGAAAAAAGGCGTATAGTTCTTTGAATGTCAAATTATAACGAGTCGCCAGCGTCTGCATCAGCCAGAGCTTATCTGACAGTTTCAATGTATCAAATTGTGGTCGAAATAAATTCTCGTTCATAACAAGACCTCCTTCAATTTGCTCCAGCAGACTGTGATTCCTTTTTCCACAAGGCGAACCGCCTCCGTCAACAGCTTGGGAAGCTGATTCCTTTCTGCTGTTTCATACTGCTGGACTGGATGCGTCCAATCAAAATTTTGAATGATAGAAATGATGTATCTGTCCTGATACCAGCCCATATCCAGCAGAAAGCAGTTCGGATATTCTACTTGCAGCATATCTTCTTTTTGCGTGATATCCAAAAAGATAATCTCTCCAGTGCCAAAATCCATCTTTGACCAGACTTGCACGACAAAATTCCTCCTCACGATTCTCCGAAATGCTCCAGGTACAACTTCCGCACGGAATAGGGACCAACAAGGGTCGTTTCCTTTCGGCCATCCCAAGAATACACATGAATTTCGCCTTCATCCCCAATGTACCGCTGTTCCTCAAAGGGTGCGGGAAAGGGGAAGCTTTCTACAATGCTCCAATCAATCTTGGGCTTCAGCCCATCAAACTCCTCGCGCTTGAGCCTTTTGAAATTGAACACCAAGGCCGCTCCAATTCCATCGAAAAGCAAATCTGCGTATTCTCTGGGGGTAATATTCTCGCTCACATTGGCAGCTTTGATGTCCACATTCAGAACCTTGTCGCCGCAGTTTGTCCATATTTTATTGGGAGAGAACCAGGTAGTCCGATCTTTGCCGCCTGCAAAGTCCTCGCGGAAATAGCTTCTGTTGGCGCTGTCCATCTCGACCCCTTCCCGAAACAAGCCGTTGTATGAGGAAAGCGGAAAATATCGGTGTTTTGCCGGGTCAAACTGGTCAAACGAAATGTCCAACAGATACCCATGCTTCTCACTACGCATAAGCTTGTGTGGCTTCACAATGTTTTCTTCGATGAAACTCCAAATGTACTCGTCCACATGAATAGATACACGAGGGCGACTGAATAATGTGATTTTGTAGTGATCCTCTCTGTCCATTCTCTCCGTATTGAACCAAATACGATGAATTTTAACCATAGTTATCCCCTCGCGTGATTTCTGCCAACGACACTTCTGTTTCCGCCTAAAAAAGTAGTTCACCGAAAAACAGCCTGAGAGTTACGGCAGATAATGATTCAAGCTGTGGCTTGCTGAGCGGAGTGTAGTGAAGGACGATGTCTCCATACAACTCCGTGTTGATGTGGCGTTCTTCCAGATACCGCAGAACCTTTCGGTTGTTCCGCACGATATTTAGACGAAACCTGGTATTATCAAGGGCATATTCAAAACAGTCCGGGTCAATCAACTGACCATTGGCTGGATCATTCATTTCCAAGCGGAGTGCTTCCGCGCCGGTCTTGCGGGAGAGTGTAAAGTAACCATCCTCCAGTTCAAAGAACAGGCAGGACAGTTCTTCCTCATTGTCCAGCTCCCAAGTCATTCTTTTTGCGAATAATTCCATCTTTTTACCTCAGACTGCGTTCCAGTCGCACAACATTTCATTCTGCGTGACCCGGCGCAGTTCGTCCCGTACCTCCATTAGAGCAAAGCCCAGCAGGTTTTGCCCCCGCCACTTCATCGGGTCCTGCGCCTCGGGGGAGCTGGCTGCGAGACGAATACCCCAGATGTTATCATAGGGACTGGCCTCCACCAGCACACTATCCCCGGTGGAGAGAAGAAATTCACGCAGGTCGCGGTTCTGGCTGAATTTGCACCAGTTGCCATTCAATACAATGGCGTATTTGAACTTGTCCCATACCTTCTGGTCAAACCCCGCACCTTGCGGCCCAGGGCCTTGATCTGTTTAGGGTCACTACACTTCAATATCTGCTCCTGGATTTCACTATCGCCAAAGAGCTCCGCCTTGCCCGCCATCATATACTGCTCCATACAAAGATAGGTATTGGCAACGGACCAGAAATCCTCCATCCACCACTGGCTGAGACAGCTTTTTTGTCAGCTGGCCGTCCTCGGCAGGCTGATGGCCCCAGAACAGACACAGTTCCCGCTTTCTCCCCATGGAAAATTCCTGCTGGAGCCACTGGCGAGTGTACTTAGGGCTTCCTTCCGGCTGCCACGCATTCACCCAGAAGTCCCCATGTTCCAGCACTTCGCTGCTATCTTCGTCATCCCACCAGCCCTTCCAGGTTACCGGCTCGGGAAAGAGAGTGCGGTATTCTGTCCGCTCATCCGGGGAGAGGGTGTCCAGCCAATCGCCAAATCGGTATATGTAATCCTCCCCATAGCCCATGCGCCAGCCAATAGAGTATCTCTCGATCTCCCGGTGGGCCAGCCAAGGGGAGGCATTATTTTCTTTTCCTGTAATGCCATATCATTTTCCCTCGTCTCACAGCAATTAAATTCTTCTTTTCCTACTTTTTTTGAAAAGCATACTCAGCTCCCATAACTACTCCAAGGTCATTTCACAAAGAACCAGCTTGTCTTTCTCATCGCTGAGAAATGCCCGATTTCCCCATACATCCAGCACATGGAAGGAGGCGTATCCACGGGGCATGGCAAGGTCGATCAGCACCAAATCCGAAAGGCGCAGCACCTTTTGTTTACCCTTCCAGTCATCATTCTTAAAAATGGGAGATAGGATCAGGCAAGTCCTGTCACCGGAGAATTTTCCGCGCATCCCGTGTTTTCCGGGCAGGCGGCTTAAATTATCTTTGCCCCACATTTTCTTTTTGAATAGTCCGTTTTCCTCCAGTTCCAGATACCAATAGTAGCCCATGAGAGAAAGACCTGCCGGATTGATGGTGCTGCTTTCCAAAAGGCATAAAACTGTCCATTCTGTTCCAGTATGGAGCCAATCATAGGATAGTTGTAGTGAAAGTCTGCCTGGGCAAAATTTCCGCCAGCACGCTCTACTGCCGCCAAATGGGTCTGTCGGGTTCCTGCTTTGCTGTATACACAAGAGCCGCTTTCTGCCCAGTGTGCAGTCATGGTTTCAAAGTCTACCGTCAGGCTGGTAAAACTGTTGGTCGCATCAGCGGAGTTGTCCACTCGGCACACAATAGGGAAAACGCCCTGGCTTCCGGTGACTGCCACCGGCTTGGGAATACCCTGGGCACACCAGTTATCCATGGGGATCGGAATCCACTCTCCATCCATCTGCGGCATCCACCAAAGGGATTTACTGGCCGGGCAAACCAACAGGATTCCTCTGTCACATGAGAGCAAGACAGGATCTTCCCAAACATCTTGCTGCTCTTTCGGCTCCGGGCTGGGAATCCACCTGGAAACTTCGCCTTTGACCCACAAAACGCCGCTGCACTTTTGCACGAGATGATAGGTCCAAAACACAATTTCATCCTCGCTGCGGGCTACCATACCTTTGCATCCAGTCGGGCTGTATTTGAAGGAAGTTCCCGTCAGTTCAAATTCCTCGAACTCCCAGTTCTTTATCACTTTTAGTTTCGCTTTCATGCTTTCACCTCACAGCAAGTCTACCTTGATACCGCACCGTTCCAGAACGGGCAGCACCTGTTCCGGCTTGGAGGACATGAGGGTAATATGTTTGAGATTGGGGAACTGGCGCAGTTCCGCCTCCGTAATGGTATTAAGATCAAAGGCTCCATCCTCGCCATCCCAGAACGGACAGAGCTGGGTATAAATCTCGCTGCCGCCATCCATCTCGATTTCTGTGACCTCCGGGGCCAACCGCCCGGGACAGGGTATTTCTCCAGCCACTTCCGAATCTCTGGGATGGGTTCATACCCTTCCGCGTCAATGTCGATCTTGCGTCGGCTATACTCTCTGGCAAACTCATGGGCATCCAGTTTAGGAGCCAGTAAGCCTTTCTCGTACATCAGGACTTCCATGACCGCCAGTTTGAAGTTGAAGCTGGTAAAGGTGAGCACTGGTTCAGTCGGCTTGGATAACTTGTATTTCTGCACTTTCGCCGCCTTATTCTCTGGCTCTTTCCAGCTGATCTGCACCATAGCGGAGAGGGCCTCCAGCTTTGCTTTCTGCGCCGACTGCTCCTCTGGAACAGGACCCGGCAAGCGGGTATAAACGGTAAAGCCGCCTAATTTGAGGGTATGGGCAAATCCGGCGAAATCCTTCCAGCTGGCCTCCCGGTAGTCCTTGGACCCGATCCAAACCGCTCCGTCAAATGTCTGCCGGACCGCATACTCTCCCTGTGCCGCTACCCGGACACCAATGGTTTTGATGGTTTGCTCATCTTCGTCCAACCAGCCCTGTAGTCCAAGCTCGTCCCACAAAGCAAGGGCCTGGGTATAGGGACTCTCTCGGCCAGTCATGGGGCTTTTCCGTGTTCCATTTTGCAGGACAATGCGGGCAGGTCCCAGCTTTTCCGCAAGCTGCGAAAGGGTAAACGGCGGCGTAAATACCGACCCCAGGATGGTCAGGCTGTCCTTTTTGAGAATGATTTTTCGCTCCGTGGCCTTGGACGGTAGAAAGATGGACAGATTCGGGTACACTTCTTTGTACTCCCGCCATGGTTCCAGCTTTTTGGGCTTGTTTGCCGTCCGAAGGAAGTCCCAGAGGTCAATGGGATAACGAAATACCGGCCCAACCCTATCCCGCCGGGTGACGATGACCACCGTGCCATCGGTGAGTATTCCAATGTGCTGCATTTTCTCCCCGCCGAACATTTCCGGACGGATGCGCAGCACCTCACGGGTGTTCATGTTGATGAGCTGGGCAAAGTCATCGGAGAGGATCTCACCGTTTCCCTGCACCAGCAGCCAGTCTCCGGTAAACCAGCGAAGTTTCAGCCCCTCGCCCATTCCGGGCAGGGCGGCGATGCGGCACCGCCCGGTGTCCATGTCCAGCTCCAGCAGGCATTCCTCCACCCGCCCCTTGCCGCTGACGGCGTGGATCATGTAAATGCGGCCTGAGCCAGGAACGGGAACGGCTTCGGAGAGATGGTCGTATCCATCCAGAGAGAAGGTGTGTTTTGTTACCTTGCCGTTTTCCCAGCGGTAAATGTGCCCCTTGTACCACTCGTTGGAAAAGTAGACCCGGCCCAGACCGTCTGTCGTAATGCCGCAATGGTATTTGGTGCTCCATCCATCTTCCGGCAGAGTCCAGTTTTTCACATCCTGACAGGTGCCCCGGTCTGTCAGTTCAATCCGTGTAGCGTTGGTGGGATCACCCACCCAGAGGGAATGGTCAGCCCAGCACAGGGTCTGGGGTGGACCGTCATATCCAATGGGGGACGGTTCGGCCCAGTTAAGCGTGGCTGGATTCTTGCTCAATAATGCTCGGCCAATAGTCCCGCTGCCAGCGGCCCTGGACGCGGCATAGAGTCCATTTTCTGCGGAATAAGTGAGGCACCCAAGGTGCGGCAAGCTGTGGGCGCGGGTCACCTGGGGCGGACGCTGGCGCAGATCGGCCACACAGCCGTTTTTCCATTCTTCTGCATCCTGGTTTTTCCATTCGCCCGCCGCAAAATCACCCGCCAGGGAGTTGAAGAAATAATCGTACTCATCCTGAAGTATGTATTCCTCGCAGGGCATCAGCGCACCAGGGTCTTGCTCCTTGGCATGGTCGCCCCATTTTCGTCCTTGCTGTTTCATCAGGTGACAATATTGCCCCTGCTTTTTGCAGTAGCGTTCCCATTCGCTGCGTTCTTCCTCTGGGATCAAGGCAAACAGATACTCGTCCTCATCGTCCAGGTTATACAGTGCCCAGCCGAAGGCAGACAGTTCCTGTCCCAACGCTGCCGCCCCTTTTTCGTGGGATAGTTTCATATACTGGACGCCAACGGCATCAAAGCGTTCCTCCAGCAGCGCCGGGACCTGTGCGCCCCATTTTTCTCGCAGTTCCGCCAGAGTGTCCTGTACGGCTCCGTCAAATTTCAGAATGTCCAGCGCATCATCTATGATTTGTTTGAACTCTGCCATAGGTAGTTTCTCCTTTTCCCATTTCCTACATCATAGCGACAGCCATGTGGTCAAAGCACTGATTTCCTCCCGCAGCAGCGGGGACTTCCCAGCGGCGGCAAAGGCTTTTTGTACACCGCCATAGCGCCGCTCGGAGCGATCCGCCAGCTGGAGCGCGGCTGCCTCCAGATTGGGAATCGCCATCACAGCATCTGCCAGCGCCTGGGCGGAGAGTTTATCCCCGATTAGAGAGGCGGCAAAGTAGCGTAAATGGCTGTGAGAGAGGGCGGACAAATCGTTTAGTTTATGCAGCTCATAGAGTTTCAGGGCATAAAGGGAAGGAAGCCCATCCAGAGCCGGTAGTTCCTGCACAGCTGGGAGTGACTGGAGATAGAGTTTCTGAAGCCGGGTCGCTGGAGTCAGGAAAGGGGCAAGATCTTCCGTTTTCCGCATTTCCTCCAAATGGAGATAGGTAATGCTGGTGAGAAGTGGGGTCATGTCGCCATTCTTTTCCCCACGCAGGTGGAGAACACGCAGGCCGGGGAGAGAAACATTGTCCCAGAAAACAGGAGCCGACAGCCATAGGGACAGTGTATGAAGCTGCTTTAGCCCGGAGAGAACTTCTACACCCTCACACTTTTCCATTAGGGTCAGTTCCTCCAGATTGGGATAATCTCGCAGGAAGGACAGATTCACCTTCCGCTCTCCCGTCACAGATAGACACCGTACCGCATCTGGTTTTAGTCCATTCAGATCAATCTTTTCTCCGCCGCGCCAGAAAACTGCGGTGCAATATGTCTGTTCCATGCTGCGTTCTCTCCTTATTTTGCTGCCAAAACAGTCCTGTTGTACTCATGCCAGTTCCGCATCCAGAATCTGTACCTGTTGCCCTTTTTCATTCACATAGTAAAGTGCAATGTAGTCAATGCCGTCCCGTTTGACCTGCTCCCAAGGCATCCGCTCACCGTTAACCAGTTCCACGGTATCAGCCTTGTCCACCTCGAAGCTCTCTTTTTCATCCTCATAGTCGATATTGTAGCCCAGTTCCAGCACCAACTTGGAGGCAGGGATCTCATACCGCTGGAGGGGGCGGTGCGCCAGCTGAGCTGGATTGTGTTCATCGCAGAACATATTATCATAACCATGCTGCCCACCGTCGAAGATGACGAACTCCTCGCCGCTCTCTGGGTCGCGGGCTGCCACCAGTCCGGGGGCCTCGCCTCCATCTATGATATAGAATTGGGACTCTCCCTTCACTGTGAGCAAATCTCCGTAATACCACACTTCCAGCAGTTCATTTCCGGCAGAGGAGCAGAGGGTCACGGTGGGCAGGCGCTTTTGTTTCCGTTCTTTGACATGGCCCTCCAGCCAGGAAGGGATTTGGGGAAAGGAATCCCGTTTCTTCTTTTTTCGTGGTGATGCCTGTGTATCGTTCCACGGCTCCATATCCAGAATGATGATCCATCCGCTATAATCGCTGTACTTCATTGTGGTGTGCGCCCGGATATAATCCTCCCCCCAGAGGGCCACATCCGCCTTACTATACCAGGTAGTCTGCGTTACACCATCCTCATTGGTAACATCGCAGCAGAGGTAATCTTCTGCTTTCCCGTTTCTCAACGCTATCATGCGAAGAATTTCGGTATCTTCCGGGGTGACTTCACGAAAGTTCATTTTTAATGCCATAGGGGAGCCTCCCTGTATTAAAAGGTGTCGTAGCCAACCTTCGGACTTGGCACGAACTGCTCGTCAAAGGACACATTGAGATAGAGTTCCCCAGCCGGAGAGTCCCCAGTATCGTAGCAGAGGGAAAATGTCCCGTAGCAGCCGGACTTGTCTATCGTGATGTCGGTCAGGGGCAGATCGGGGATGTCCTCATCATCAGGGAATTCTTTCTGTAAGATCTCGTGGGCCTGCCGGTCCAGCTCATCCAGTTCCTGAGCTAATCGCTCCCAGAAGGGCATTGCCAGAATCTCTGCCTCGGTATAATCATTGCAGTTGATATGCAGTTCCTTATCTGCCCGGTGAGTCGTAAAGTAGACCCCGCAACTCATTACCTCCCAGTTATCCGCATTCCATAAAGATAAGAGTTGATCTTTTGTCATTTGTGTTCTCTCCTTATTCCTCAAACTCGCCCTCAATCATTCCATTAAGATATTTTCCGGGATCAGCAATAAATTCCTCCCATTTGGCTAACGGATGAAACTCCTTATGCTCAATGTCCAGATACCAGAGTTTCTTATCTCTGGGACTCCACAGCAGCAAATAGTCGCTGTAATTGTCCATTTTCGCCATAAGGGAGAGCAACTTTTTCCGTTTCCAGGTCATCTCCTGTAAATCCATGTAGGGGTACAGTTCCGCCCATTTCACCAGTTCCCGCTCTGGAAATTCCAGACGCAAGGGGCCGGTCTTTAAGTATTCCACCAGCTTGGCAGGCAGCTTGTAAGGCATGAGTTGACGCGCCTTTTCCTGTTCGTTATGCCATTCCTCCGGCTCCAGAGCTTTTAAGTAGGCGGCCATTTCCTGATTTTTGTTCTGTACTGCCACGGTGTAGGGCCGGTCACCGTATTTATCCGGGATGGTGATGTCTGCACCCTGTTCCACAAGCCAGCGCACCATAGAAAAATCGTTGTGCCGTGCAGCTTCAGTGACAGGAGTCGAAGCGTAGGGAAACACCATATCTGGCTTGTGATAGTTGATGTCCGCCCCGTTTTGAATCAGATACTCCACCAGCAGCTGATTTCCATGGCTCGCCATACTGCGCAGGGCTTCACCGCCGTATTGTTTCAAATCCATGCCCATCCTTTTCAAAATGGGGAGTACATTAGGCTCATCCCGATCCACCAAGTGGAGAAACAGCCTGCATATATCCCTTTGCGTTGCGGGGATTCTGACTCCCACATCTACCAAAAAGGAAAACAGGGTCAGGTCTTGACTGCGCAGGGAACCACAAAGCAATTCTTCCGGGTTATGGGTCAAATCTGCTCCGCATTCGATCAGGAGCTGTACCATGTCCATCCGATTTTCCAGTACAGCCAATTCCAGCGGAGAGGCTTCGTCATCCCGCGGCCAATCTCCAATCATTACCTGATAGCATTGTGGCTCATTGGGAGAATGCCCTGCGTGAAGCAGGGAACGAATCGCCTCTATGTCACCACTTTTGATGGCAGCCATCATGGGAGGTACATTTGAATAGCTTACTTCACTCATCCGAGTCCTCCTTATAGTCTATTGAAAAATTTCCTGATACCTTTCTCTCAGTTCCTTCGGAGCCGTCTTAATGACCTTGCTGCCGCCGTTTTCAGAGGCTTGCCCCCAGATGGCCCAGAGCAGGCTCTGCCAAGCGATGGCCCGGAATTTCGGGTCTTCGTTTTCTTCCGGCAGGAGATAAGCGGAAAAGCGGCGCTTGACTGCCAGCAGTGCATCCAGGCTTTCCCCATTGGCGATCAGGCTACGGAATTCTCTGGCAGGCTCCAGCCACTGCATAGATAATGCGCCCCGCACCAATACCTCCAGCGTCCATGGTTGAAACCCAAACTTCCGGATCAAGGCATGAAGGAATTTCCCTTGCAGGGAGGAGTGCTCGTCGTCGCAGAGATCCAGATACTCCGTCACCAGCGGTGCCCACTGTTCTCCCTCCAGCCCCAGGGCAAACACGGCGAAGGTACCGGGCATGGCGCAGGCTTCATCGGAGAGGTTGTTGTACCACTCAAACTCCCGCATAGCCAGACGAGCGTATCGCGCCATAGCCGGATGCAGATTGGGGTGTTGCACAGTACAGGCAAAGAGCTGATTGACGCCCTTTTTGGGCAGACCGGGAATGGGCAGATAGAGTTTTTCCTTCCCACGGAACTCCACCGAGTAACTGCGGGGAAATCCCTCCTGCTCCAACACCGCACACAGGTAGTCCAGGATTTCAGCATAGCACTCCTCCGTGGAGTCCCTGGCGGTGATGCGGATGGTAGCAAACACATCATTGGCCGATGCGGTGAAATGCTCCGTCTTACGCCGCTGGATGTCCTTTGGCAATTTGCCGCTGCCGGCTGTTTTCAGCTGCTTCACCATATCCGGGCGAAGCTGGGAAACCAGATCAAGGTAGTGTTCGGTTATAATCGTATTATCGCTGGCCCCATACACCGTATAACAGACCGCCACATAGCAAGTAAAGCGCAGCAGGTTCTCGTCCACATCCTCCGGACGCAGCTCCGGCCATGCGGTACAGAGCGGGAAAGGCGAAAAGTAGTCCTCGTTCTCTCCAATCTCAAAAAACCTCTCCTGCACCTGGTGTTTGATGTATTTTCCCAAGGTGTGGCCAATCTCCCTCCAGCCCACCAACCGCCGCAGGGCATCGCAGAATGTAACAGCTTCCTCATAGGGGAATCCCTTCAAAGGCAGTTTGGACAGATACCGCTCCAGCAGCTGGCTGGGAAGAAAGGGCGTTCCGCTTTGATTCCGAACAACCACCGGGTAACCGGAATGGTTTTCTTTTGCGGTTCCATCCAACACATCCTGGATGCACTGATCGGCGTGTTCCAGCACTTCGGGGTTCGTATCTGGTTTCTGGATCAAATAATAACGACCTTGTACGCCGTCGCGTTTCGGCAAACTCATAGCAGGCCACCACTTCCTTCCAGGTTCTTCGTTATCGGAATAAAAATCTGTCGGTAAAGTTCCTTCAGTTCCTCCGAAGCTGCTTCCACCACTTTCTGACCACCCTTGGCGCTGGCCTTGCCCCAGATCACATAGCAGACCGTCTCCCATGCGTATTGCAGCACTTCCTCCGGGCTGGCTTCTGTTTCCCGGAGGTTCCTCGTCCTCGTCCTCATCGTCATCCTCGTCGGAGGAAAAACCGCTTGGAACGATCTCGGGCAGATGGGTCTTTTGCCTCCAGCAGAGCGTCCAGGCTTTCTGTGTTTGCCATCCATGCGGCATAATCTTTGGAATACTTCATGTTCTGCATGGACAGCACCCCCCGGATAAAAATGGGGACTGTATCGGCGGTAAAGCCGAACTGTTTCCCATACTCCCGGAGGAATTTTTCCTGCAAACGGGAGTGCTCATCATCACAGAGGTCGAGATAATCCCAGAGCAGCTGCCGCCACGCTTGCCCCAGCATTCCCAGGGCGAACACAGCAAAGCTGCCGGGGAGGGCGCACTGTTCATCGCTGAGATTGGTGTACTGCTCATATTGCCGCATGGCAAGCCGGGCGTACCGTTCCATCAGGGGGTGGAGGCCGGGGTACTGCACGGCACAGGCAAAGAGCTGGTTTACTCCCTTTTTGGGCAGTCCTGTGATGGGAAGGTAACTCTTTTCCGGCCCTTTGAACTCCACCGCATAGCTGCGGGGAAAATCCTCCTGCTCCAGAAGCTCACACAGGTAGTTCAGCACTTCATGGCAGCATTCCTCCGTGTTGTCCCTGGCAGTAATACGGATCACAGCAAAGGCATCGTTGGCCGATGCGGTGAAGTGCTCTGTTTTCCTCTTTTGCAGAGAGATCGGTAGCCTGCCGGTTCCATGTTCCCGGAGCTTTTTCACCATATCAGGACGGACTTTCTCCACCAATCCAAAGAGGTAATTGGCGTCCAGATACTGAAAGTCCAAGCCATACACCTTATAGCTCACCGCCACATAGCAGGCGAAACGCAGCAGCGGCTCCGGGACCTGCTCTGCACGGATGCCTGGTTTTAGGGAATACTCCCGATCCCAGAAGTGGTCATCTTCATTGCCTGTCACGATAAAATATTTCTCCTGTAGCTCCCGTTGCAGCATATCAAGTAAATGGTGGTCAATTTCACCCCACCGGCTCTGGCGGCGCAGGTTTTCGCTGAAGGTGATGGCCTTTTCCGCGTCAAGGGTCTCAGCCCGCTGCGCTTCGGTCCATGTCCGAAGCAGTTGCCACACCTCAAAGGGCGCGCCTTCGCTGCTGACCACTACCGGAGGCCAGAGAGAATCAAGCCGCGTGATTCTCCCGTCAATGGCATCCTGGATGCACTGGTCAAAAAGCAGAACTTCGTAACCTCATCGTGCAGATGATTGAACAGAAAAATGTCACACACTTTATTTCAGGTATGGCTCTTGGAATTGATACATACGCTGCTGAGATAGTACTGGATTTGAAGTCGCAATTTCCATTCATCACCCTTGAATGTGCAATCCCATGTGAAACCCAGGCTGCCAAGTGGTCTGAGCGTTACCGAAATAGATATTTTGGAATCGTGGAACGATGTGATAAGGAGACAATGATTCAAAGGCACTACTCATCTGACTGTATGCAAAAGAGAAATCGATACATGGTGGAGAATGCCGATTTTGTTTTAGCAGTTTGGGACGGAAGCCCCAGCGGTACTAGTATGACAGTAACCTATGCACATTCTTTAGGAAAGCCTGTATGGATTTTAGATCCAAACACATTATCTGTCACTACTGAATAACTGGGGGCGCTCCATTTCGATGTGTACTATTTGTCATTATATTGTAATTTCACAAAATAATCAACTCCAATAGGATTGGTCATTCTCCGTTAGATGGTGTATTGTCTTTGGGACTCAACTTATACTATCAGTGATACAGCAATTCTCGTAGGAGGTATCACGATGGGGCTTGAGTCTATCGGGAAACATATAAGCGAGTTCCGTCATCTCCGGAAACTGCGGCAAGAGGATCTGGCAGAGATTACAGGACTAAGTACAAATTATATTGGAGCAGTTGAACGAGGGGAAAAGATTCCATCCCTTGAAACATTTATTGATATTCTCAACGCATTGTCTGTTTCGGCAGACATGGTGCTGTCTGATGTTCTGCAAGAAGGATATCAGGTAAAGGCATCTACTCTCAGTGACCAATTAAAGACTTTATCAGCAAAGGATCAGAAGAGAATATTCGATGTCATAGATGTGTTGATAAAGCATTCCAGATGATAATGACTATTCTCTGTACTAATATCTCCGATAGAGTGGGTTCTTCTGGGGGGCCCATGATGAACCTACCCTCGGTCCAGCATCAGGGCGCATGAGTCCCCTGGCGGCCCATTATAAAAAGCGAAAGTGGTTTGTATCACGAGATGATACAAACCACTTTTCACTTTACCGCACGGTATATAGATTTGAGGTATGGCTGCCATTTGCGCGGTACCTGGGGTTCTTGAGCAGGAATCCTTTGCGTTCCAACTCGTTGATCGCTCTCTTCACAGTACTGCGTGACAAGCCAAGATCTGAGGCGATTGTTTTAATTCCTGGCCAACAGGTGCCAGATGCATTGGCCCGATCCCGGAGGTAAATGTAAACGGTCTTGCACCGATGAGGCGGCTCGGTGTCAGCATAGATCGATTCAAAATAACCCACCTTCTTCACCTCCTATTATGTTCTCAGGCTTGAATCGTCGGAGGGCCGAGCATGGCCATCTTCCTCTTTCATCTCCTGTCCTCCATTTTGCGGTGGCGCGGCATCTGCTTTTTCCGATGTCGCATTTTTCAATGCGTGACATAGGATACTTTCCTCCAGTTCCTTTCGTCCTGCATAGTGGACTTGCATATTCTCACGTACCGGCACAGTGTATCCCTCCTTTTCGAAGGTAATACCCCATTCTAGGAAGAGACGGAGTCGGGTCTGCATTGGATGGCAACCAGTTTTCATCACAACGAAGTGCCCTTTGGGAATTGATTTCAACTCGTCTGGCGTCATCAGGGGCCGCTCCACCATCTGCAGGGACTGGCTGGGATCATTCTTGCTCTGGCTCACAGAGCCGGACTGCACCGTGCGGGTACCGAGGTTCCTGGACAATACTTCGGCAGTCTGACTGCCAGGCGCAAAACCGCCGAAGATCGTATCCTGACAGTTATCCTGTATAATCTCGCTGCCCTCCTTGCCGTAGTTTTTTCAAGCTGAGCTAACGATTGGATGATCGGCACCAGGGTCAACCGCCTGGAGCGCCCGGCGGAGAAGAGGGGCAATATATCAAAGGGCGGCATGGTACCAAGCTCATCACAGAACAACACCACACGGTTTTTTAGTTTTCCGCCGTTCTCATCGGCAACAGCAAATAGTTCTCGGCTCAGATTCTGAATCATCAGTCCGGCCATGAAGTTTTTGGTTGTGTCCTCTTCCGGAAGGATCAGGAAGATGGCGCATTTCTGGCTGGCGAATGTCTCCGCGTCAATGGCGCTGTCAAAGCAGATGACCTGCTCCAACTCACTGTCGAGAAACGCATTCAGTCGGGACAGGACCGTGGACATAACAGAAGCCATTGCCTGGTCCGAGGTGTTGAGTGCGGCTCCTGCAAACCATTTCGATTTATGGTTCTCTGGTAGTTTTGCCATCAGCTGCTGAAAATAGTTTTTTTGCCTCGGCCCAGGGGACTCCAGCAGATCCTGAACCAGTTTGAATACAGATACGATATGTCGTCTCTCACTGGAATCTTCCTTTGTCGGGGGGAGATACTCGGCCAACAGAAGTACCACAGCAGTGAGTAAGCCTTCTGCAGAATCGTAGAAATACGCATTTTGTCCATAACTGGATGCATCACCACTTGGATTGACGATGGTCTTGGCTAGAATTTTGGCATACTTTTCGGCCTTGGCTCTGGCAGCCAGATTGCTGGGATCTTCCTGAGCCAAATCCATATAGCGGTTGATCAACGTTAGAAGATTATTACCATCTGATCTGGTCGGATTGCGAAGGTCGATCACGGAAATCTTATAACCGTAATACTTGCTGGCAATAGCACCGTAGTTCCTCGCCAGGTCGCCCTTGGTGTCCAGCGCCAAGAAGCTCATACCGCAGGCGCAGGCATATTCCAGATTGGGGTACAGGAAGAATGCAGTCTTACCAACACCGGACGCACCAATCATCAGGAAGTGAACATCGTCGCAGTCTACAAGAGCTTTCAGCCCACCGTGTTTGGAATGCTTCTTAGCTTTGACAGACGCGCGTCCGATGCACCCCAAGACGATCCCCTGTGCCTCTGGCCGATTCTCGCCTCGACGCCACTCCTCTACTTGAAATGGAACCAGCACATAAGTTTTCCGAATCTCCTTTGGGGTAGCCCATCGTGCGGTACCATGCTGACCGTCACCAACAGTTTTGGATTTGATACGGTTTAGGGAATATCGCTGAGTGAATATGGAGGCAATGATCAACACTAGCAGCATTCCGCCACACAATGCAATCAGCCCCCATGCTTGTTCAGTCATTGCGTCACCCCATTTCCAGAAAAGGGACCTGTGCGTCCTCCAGAACGCACAGGTCATCATTCCAATCTTTGTTTTGGGGAGTCAGGCGATCCGAGGCGATTCCAAACTGTTCGGCAATCTGTTCAGCCATACGGAGGCTTGCCGCCTGCCCTGCCGCGTCATTGTCCAGGCATAAGAATACCTCCTGTGCGTGGGGCATACGGGAAAGCATTGTCATTACAGGGATCGTAGACGTTCCACAGCAGGCTACATAGTTGTGAGATTTCCAATCTTCAGGATACAGGGTGATGAATGAGAGCATATCGATTGGTGCCTCGAACACATAGAGCTTTCCGTCAGTGCCAAGGTGATGAAAACTATATCTGGGATCGCTGCCCTCCACATTCTGCCGGAAGGACTTTCCAAAACTGTTGGCACTGCGTTTGTGAGCGTGGCGTGGAATGCCCTGTTCATCCGTCCCAACAAAGACGCAGTTGTGATATTTGCTGTCCTCAAAGAGCGTCTTTGCCTTCGCAAAATATCATTGGGGTTGACCTGGACGGTCTGGGTCTTCTTTGCGGGATCAATGCTGTATCCCGGAATGGTTGCGGTTTCGGTCACTACCAGGGTGCCCACTACACCGTCAATCTGGATCTTTCCGTCCTTATCGGTAAAGTAAAGACCGTTGCTGGAGATGTAGCCGTTCTCGTCCGGCACGTACTCACCGGTAGATGTGGTCACCTTAAATGTAACTCCCTCGAGAGGTTTACCAGTAAGAGAGTCCCGCTTATCGATGATCAAACTTCCGGCCTTAGAGTTCTTGATGACCACTGTCTGTGTATCGCCGTTCTCGCCGATCACCACATTGGTGGTGGGCTGATCGATCACATACCCAGACGGAGCCTTCAGTTCAGAGATTACATAGGCACCTGGGGCCAGATTCGTGATGTGAATTTCACCATTGGAGTCCGTTGTGAAGATGCCATTCTGGGTGAGAGTGGAATCTCCAATGACACCATCCAGCCCAACTTCACAGCCTGCTGCCGTAGTCACGCGGAATTCAGCACCAGGAAGAGGTTTGCCGGTGGCGCTATCGCGTTTCTGAATAATGAGCTCGCCCTTGGGCTGGTTCTTAAAGGTAAGCGAAACAGTTCGCCCCTCCTTGATCTGGATGGTCTGGGACTGGGTGTCAATCAGGAAACCTGCCGGAGCCTTCGTTTCAGTGACGACCACGCTTTTACCGGGAGCCAAGCCCTCGATGCGGATCTCACCGTTCTCGTCCGTGCGGTAGATTCCATTATTGTCCCCGATCAAAGTGCCATCCGCATACATGACCTTAAACTCGGCGTCCTGGAGAGTCACGCTGGGATTGACAGAACAAACCTTGCGAATCAGCAGGTTGCCATCCGGCATATTCTTAAACCGGACAGTGACTACCGACTGTTCTCCGCTGTCGGCCAGATAGACGGTTTCCGAAGACTGGATGATGCTGTAGCCGTCCGCAGGGTCCACTTCCTCCAGAATATAGGTGCCGGGTTTGAGGCTGGTCCAAATAGCGGTGCCGTTTTTCCCGGTCACCTTCTGGCCAATAATCGTTCCACCGGTGCCAGATGTCCCGCCAAGGTAACGCAGCTGGAACGTGCAGCCCGGAAGGGCCTCACCAGTGACGCTGTCGTATTTCTCGACGATGATGGCGTTAAGGGAGTGTTCTGGAAGGTAACGGTTTTCTTTTTCTCCGCCATGGAGAATGATCTTCTGAGTTGTGGGCTCTACCATCTGGAAACCAGGGGCAGGTTCCACCTCCGTGATGGTGTATTCGCCGGGATATAGCCGCTTTCCCTGCTCGTGGAGCCGGATCTCGCCGTTAGAATCCGTCAGGAACTCGCCAAAATCAATGGTGGCAGGTGCGTCAGCGGCCTCACCATTGCTGGTATAGGTTACATGGAATCGCGCTCCCTCCACGGGGGCACCGGCAACGCTATCCTCCTTGTAGATGGTGAGTTCAGGGCTTTTGCTGTTCTTGAAAACAAGCTTCTTTTCATCCCCTGCATTCAGAGAGATCGTCTGTACCCGATCTGCGTCTTTATCGGGGAGGAAGTAGGGGGCCGGTACGGACAATTCAGTGACACGGTAAGTACCAGGTGCCACACGGAGGGTAACAGTACCATCCTGGCCGGTGGTGACATCATTCTGGTAATCGCCATCAATGGCTTCAATCCGGAAGACGGTGCCGGAAATGGGGGTGGTGGAGTCTGCAGCATCGACTTTAGCGATGGTGAGCTGAGGCTGCTTCAAGTTATCAAAGATCAGCTGCTTCTCATCGCCGGGACCCAGCCAGATCGTCTGGGTGGGTTCCGCAGCCACCACATAGGGGTCAGGTACGGAGATTTCAGTCACTTCATAGCTGTCTACGGAAGGCCAGTCAAAGTGGCCGTGCCGTCTTCACCAGTAGTAACATCCGTGTGGTAGCCGTGATGAATGCCCTTTACTTCAAAGACGGCTCCAGGAACAACCTGTCCGGTCTGGCCATCTCGCTTAAGGATGGTAAGGGTAGGAAGTTCTTCATCTACTGCGGAGACCGAAATCGTGCCGCCACCGTCCACATCTTCCTGATCCACATGGACGGTTACAGGCTCTTCGAGTCGGGCATAGGGAGCCGGGACATAGACCTCAACAAAAGCGTAGAGGCCCTCGGTGATATTGGTAACGGTAATAATTCCAGAGGCATCGGTTTTCTCTGTGGCAATGATCTGCCCATCTTTCAGGACATTGAATACTGCGCCTTCGATGGGCTGGTCGGAGTCGTTTACCTTCAAAAGTTCGAGCTTTACTTTTGCGTCGTTCTCGAACACAAGGTCAACATCGCTCTTGCCGTCCCAATAGAACTCCTGCCGGACCTTATCAGGATCTTTGCTGATGGTGTACCCATTGGGAGGGGTGACTTCAGTGGCTACATAAGAGCCGATGGGCATCGTATCCCAGGGTACATCCTGTAGATATCCGCCAACACCCGTGGTGTAGGTGCCGGTAAAGCTGTTATCGACACCCTCGATCTTAATTACAGCACCAGCCAGTCCCTTGCTAGGATCGTCGGAATCCACTTTGCGGATGCTGCCCTCACTGGTGATGACAGGGGTATCAGTAAAGGTAACCGTGACGGTGGTACCGCTCTCGTTGGGGAGAACAACATACTGAGGTCCTGCGTTATCAATTTCGTAGCCCTCCGGAGGGGCCATTTCAGTTACGGAATAAGTGCCCGCATCCAGAGGCGACAGCGTATAGGTTCCATCGCTCCCGGTAACAACCTCCTTGGAGTAGGTGCCATTGGCGGACTGGATGAGGAATCGAGCACCGGAAAGGCCCTTGCTGGGGTTGGTGGAGTCTACCTTCTTTACGGTCAGCTCGTACTGCTCGCGGGTGATGGTGAGTTCGCCAACGAATACAGCCTGAACATCATTGGCGGGGTGGTAATTGGAGCCGGGACCAGCATATTTGTATTCATATACTGCGCAATCACCCCAAACACCCTCTGCACCGAGGTCGAGAGTGTACTGGGCCCTGTCGCGGAAAGACCAGCCATCCAGTTCCTCATCGATGCTGGTGTAGTTGGTGTGTTTGAGGTTGTTGAAAACATACATCAATTCTTCCGCGCAGGCGACCACAGGATCAGAGAGCAGACCGGCCTTATACCGCCAAACTACTGCCTGCACCCATGCATTCATAGTCCAGGTATAGTCGGAGCCCCATACTTCATCCAGGCCCAGTGCTTGTGCCCGGTCAGTGAAAATACCTTTGGTATGACAATAGAAATATGCCATCATAATTTTCACTGTGGAGTCGTTGATTTCTTTGGGGCTGTTCCACTCATGGCCTTCCAAAGACCAGCCCATGCCTTTGCCTTTTTCGGAGCAAAAGCCCATGACGCTGTCGCCGTTGAAATCAAACTGCATCTGGTGCATATAGCAAATCCCTAATGCGGGAGAGTCATAGTGGACCCCGTTGTAGGTGCAGTCCTCCAACTTAATGGTGTTGGGGCTGGCAGCCAGCGCACTGGCAGGGAACAGGCCCACAATACACAGAACAGCGAGCAGCAAGGACATCATGCGAATATATACGGAATGCGTTTTCATCTTCATTTTTTGTCCTTTCCTCGAAAAAAGAAAGGGCCGCAGGGATGGAGCATTCCAGTCAAAACAGGCTGTCGGGTCCTGTATCCCTACGGCCTGTTGCTTTTCTCGATATTATTTTTTGCGGTTATTCTTCTTGAACTTGGAAAATAGGCAGATATGCTATTGCATTACATCATTTTACTCACCTTCTTTCTTGTATAGGCACAAAAACGACCCCTCCAGTTTTGGAGGGGCCACACTCTACATGGATTTATCCGTAGGGATTATTGGTATTAGGCTTTCCGAGAAACAGATAGCAGTACGTAACGCCATTGTCCTTGGTAACACCTACACCAAGAGTTGTTGCGTCTGGATCCGTCATGGTTTGGAAGTGACCAGGAGACTTTTTCCCAGTTATCCACTGCGCGCTGTGCAATATCTGCTATTGCCGCACCAGTGAATACGGTGAGATTTGAGCCGAAGCCATAGGGATATCCAGATGCCGCCACCGCTTCACACTCTTCTTTCGTGTGATGCCAGGTAAACTTTTGATCGCTGCAGTTCTGCGCTGCTGCCATCAGGCGCTGATCGATAGTCAGTTCCTTGAGACCATTCTCGCGTCGTACCTCGTTCACGAGGACGGCGATCTCTTCTCGCACCTCCTCAAGTGTGGAGGAGGCTTCCGGTGCTTTTCCAGTGTAAGGAGCATCGCTGTCCATGTACACCGCTCCGTCCCAATACACATTGAACCCGACCATCTTGCCCACATCTGCAAGTTTGACATAGTTGTTGCCGTTGATGATATATGCTTCCATCTGAACTTGTTTCCCATCCAGGAAGAACTGGTGGGAGCTGCGAACTGCAGTGAATAGTTCTTCAGCGGCGTGTGCTGTGGGGAATGCCAGAAACGCGCCGATTACGATACCTGCCGCTACCAGGGCCAGATTCTTTTTTGCCTTCATATTCATTCCTCCTTTGCATTATGTGGATCTTTGCAAGCACACAATATCCAAGAAGGAGGTAGAAGTCAAGCAGAATCTTCCGTGTGGGCAGAGAACAAATGGCGGCGCAGCAGATCAGTTTACACAGCAGTCGCCTGGACGCACCAGCGGTAAGCACTCTGATTCATCACGCAGGTGTACAGCACGATCCGGTCCTCGCCGGTAGGCGTCATGGCACTGCGGTCCGTTTCGCTGACCTTGCTGACGGAGGTGACTTTATAGGTACGGGTGCCCAGCTTAGTGGTCAGGGTGATCTTATCCCCGATCTCCAGGGTATGGATCTTGCCGAAATGGTTGTTGACACCCCCGATTGTGGCCAGCCAGGGCAACAGTGCCGTCCCAGATACTCGTGTCTGTGAAGTGGCCTGCTCCCTTGGCCAGTGTGCTGCTCCCGGTGCCCTGATAGATCTTCACACTGAGGCCAATGGCGGAGATTTTCAGAGTTCCCAGATAACCACCAGAATAGTAGAGATCATCGGTCACATAGGTATAACCGCCAGAGGTACTGGATCCGCCAGAACTGCCAGAGCTGGTATTGCCTGTGTTTTCGCCAGACGTAGGCGGGAATACGATGGGCATATTGCCGCCGGAGATAGTACCAACCGCCATGCCGCCAGGGGCCAAGTTGGGGGTAAGATAGGTACCTGTTCCAAGGGCATCTGCGCTGGGGCTGCCAAAGGAAGGCGGGATCAGGGCTGCGTTTTTGCTCACATCCTCATTCTTCATTGCCCCACCATCAGCCGTGTGGACTACCTCGATAGAAGTAGGATCCCCGTAATCCGGATTACCAGGGGCGTCAATGCTGTAGTCTAAGGCGCTGGCAGGCAAGGCCAATGCCGCAGACAGGCAAAGCGTCAGGCAAGTGGAAATTACTCGTTTCATTCGCTCTCCTCCTCTGTTGTCTCGTGGCGACGCTTCATAAATAGAGCGGCACCTGTTCCTGCACCGACTAGGGCTACGATACCGAAGGGGACTGCAATGGCCAACCAATTAAACTGGGCGGGGCCAGTGCTTTCATCCTCCGTTGGCAGAATAGGCTCCAGCGGTGTTCCTTCAAAAATAGCCACATAGCGCACCTTATCCTCATGCGGAAAGTCCAATGCCACATCGATTTCCATAGGGAAGAGGCTATCGCCCATTCGAAGAGATAAATCTTTTGGATCAGTAATGCCAGCTCGCTTCATAGCCCGCTCAATCTGGCAGTTGGATGCAGGAAGGTAGACCCAAGTAATATTCTTGGTATCTCTCGGTTCCAGTCGGGAGGTCAAGCCTACAGAGATGCAATCATTCTCATGGTGGTAGCAGGGCAGGTTCTTTCCGTCGTAGAGCTGCGAAAGCTGCATACCGTTGTCGTAGACTACACCGTAGCGGGTAATGGTCCCTTCATTGTCCTCAATCAGCAGTATGGCGGTTTCCTCGCCATCCAAATTGTCCAGCTCCTCCGCAGAGGCACATCCGTCGTGGGTATTCATGTAGTGTGCCCGACCGACGCTTTCCAAATCGGAAAAATCTGCGATGACTGTTGCCTGTTGGCAGGAGAAGGTCAGGTTAATCAGGTCTTTCATATCCGTGAGCTTCAGTTTATCTGCCATAGCCTGAAACTGGGAAACCTCGACAGCATCAAATCCGTCCAGCCGCTTGGCAAGGTAGTCCAACTCGTCAATGTTGACCTTGCAGCCTTCCAGACACCGGAGGGTCGGGTATGCCCTTGTAAGTTCTTCAACCTTGCAGTCTTTGTTCAGAGCATCGCCAATGCTCAGGGAAGAAAGGAGTTCCATGCAATGGCTATATTCACTGGCCTTGATGGGAAGAGGCATGGAAACCTCTCCGTATTCAGGGTGATCATCGTTCTTCAGGATTGCTACCATTCTCACATTTTCACCTCATTTCAATGTGTTACATGGTCTGCTCGAAGCTAGGCCCTGTATTGTTTTCCAGACTTTGAGTCACTCGATCTTCACAGTCTGGAACCAGCTCCTGTATCCGCTGCTGAATTGCGTCTATGGTTCGCTCCTGTTCCTCTGGGAGAGAACAGCTAAAGCGGATATAGGCGCTCTGTTGATAGATCTCGACGAGCTGCTCAGGTGTAAACTGCCGTTCATCAGGTATCAGGCCGGACCGGATTGCAAAGTCCCGTTTGGCTCCTACATAGTTCCCTTCGTAATAATGTCCATGGTTCAGTCCGGTGTGATTGAAGTCCCAGTCCCAGGTTACAAACTTTGCACCCGAGCTAGTAAGCCGCCCAGCCAGCACTGTGCCGTTAAACTCAGCAAGTGCTTGATATGGCTCCGACAACCCCATTGCTTGGATCGTCGGTGCATGTTCCAGATGGTTCATATATTCCAGAACCGTTCTGGCCATGTCTGTAACCTTGGCACATGCCTGTTCTCGTTCCGGCAAGTTCACATCCTCCTGGCGGTAGAAAACAGTGCCCTGATCATTGATCCGGCATAGTCGCTGCCCTCGAAACTCCACAGGTATGGAATCGGCTTCCTGTGGGCAGGTAGTGAAACCTGCGTGTTCCAACACATGCCCCAACTCCATAAAATAAAGTTTACTTTTCATGTCGTACCTCCATATGTGTAGATTTTATATAGAAAACAAAAAAGCGCCGTTCTGTTACTTAATCAACAAAACGGCGCTTTCAGCTTTGTATAGTTTTTTCTTGAAAACTTGGTGTCCAAAGTTCAGAAGATCATCAACTCGGACCATAGAAAAGGCTTGTTCATAAAGAATTAACAATTATTTTTGGGGGAGAGGAGGAAAAATGCTGGTAGAACCCATTGAAAGGCAGGAGTAATAGGGGGAGAAATAGTTCGTGTCATGTCTGTTTTTCTTCTCCCAGGGTTGGTATCTTTTTGCGGCATACTTCTGCAATGGTACGAAAAAACCCTAGAACCGTTGCGGTTCTAGGGTTTCCTCGGTCCGTATCTTTTTTGGACGGACAATGTGGCGGAGTAGGAGGGATTCGAACCCTCGAGCCGTGTTAGCGGCTACACGATTTCCAGTCGTGCTCGTTATGACCACTTCGATACTACTCCATATTCTGTTTCAACTGCCCTCTCAAGCCGTTTCGCTCAAGCGCTCTCGTGTGACAGCGATATGTATTATAACAGATATTCTCCATTCGTCAAGTACTTTTTGAAAATTTCTTTTTATTTTTTTAGACCCACAGTACACCTCGGGCAGATGGTCCCACGCCGGACCGATTGGGGAATCCAGGAATGCCCGGGCGTGGGTTCTGCTCCAAAATTCGTTCTGATGGAACGGCAGTCTCAAATCTGATCCAAGCTCCCCTCACTCGGCCGCTTCTCGAACACCTGCCCCCTCTCCCCTGCTTGACATAGATCTGTCACGCCTCCTTCAGTCTTTTTTCTGTAAATAGTAGGTCCCACACCGGCCCCACAGCCGGGTGTCCAGGTTTTCCTTTCTGATGTCTGCCACCTGCCGAAAGACCGGCGCGCCCCGAATGCAGGCTCCTACAAAATAGAGGGCTCCGCAGCTGCGGCACCGCATATAGTGGCAGACGGTATAATGCTGTTCGGCTTCCAACACTGTATTGGTGTCCTCCAGCGGGCAGTCGCCGGCGAACAGTTCCACATTACCCTGCCGCTCCAGTTCCATAAGTTTCTGGAGAAGCTGGTCATATTGGCGATAGGAGCCGCCGCTGGCTTCCTTCATCTGCGCCGCCAGCTGACCGCAGGAGTGGCAAATCAGGTTTTTGTTTTTCATCCTTCTCCCTCCCATTACAAATTACTTTCTACAATCATTGCACTGGTGTGGGTCAGTGCTGTTTCCATCCACTCCAAGATAGAGCGGAGGAAGGCTGCTTCCTCTGCGGTCATGCTCAGCAAGCTATCCCGGACAAGGAGTATCCAGCGTTCCCAGTCCTCTTTCCCGATCCAGTTGTCAAAGCAGAGGTCAAATTCCTCCTGTACTTCTCCATTGGTGGGGTCTTTGACCGGAAAGAGCTGCCTCAGCGCGGGGATCAGCAGCCGCTCACAATCCGGCCAGCCAATGGTGAGGATGGAGCGGTAGCAGTTCCAGTCCTCCCACTGCGGGTCATTCCCGCAGTCTGGACGAAGGGGCAGGAAGGTCAGATGGATCCTCTCGCCCCTTTGGGCGTAGAGCCGAGGCGTGAGGTCGATCCGCTTTTCTCGGCTGCGGGGTGGCAAGAAGCCATGGTAGATTGGGACGGTTAGAGCCTCCATCAGTTTCTGCTTCTCGCTGGCATCCATGTGATTAAATTGGGTGCGAAATAGTTTTTCGTTCATGGAAAGTCCTCTTTCAATTCGCCACGGCAGACCGTGATTCCATATCCAACAAAAATCCGTTTGGATATTCCACTTGCAGCATATCCCGAGCCATCTCCTGGATCCCGTCCTCGTCCATCATCTCACTGAGGTCATATTCCAGCGGATTCTGAGCGAAATCCGCCAGGGCCTTGTTCTCGGTGACCACATCAATGGCGAAGTGGAAGTCCATCTCCACACCATCGGAGTGAGTGAATTCCAGATACTCCACGGTCTGGTGGAAGTCCCAGTTCTGCTTATCCAGTCCGATTTTGGCAAAATCTCGCTGAGGGGGATCTCCTCTTTCTTCTGGTCCTCAAAAAACGCCACAAGGTTCAGACTGTCATCCGAGCCGCCGATAAAATTGCCCCAATATTTTTTGATATACATTTTTGTGATCCTCCTGTATTTTATGTCAACTTCTTCTTGTACGCTGTGGTTCCGTACATGGGAGCGCCCATGCTGCCATCAGGCGGCAGCCGGAACAGTCGTCTTTCCCTCCATACGCTCCTGATCTGTTCCTCTGCCAGATAGAAAAAGCGCCCTGCGAAGCCTGTCCAAGGACAGGCTTCGCAGGGCGCGAAAAGACCGCAAGGGAGACGCCGCATCCGCCGGCGGATGTGGTCTCTTCTTCGGACAAAATCAGTTTTTCACCGTACAGCAGAGCATCCCATGTCTGCCTCAGCTTTCCTTCCATCGCAAGACCTCTGATCCCGGTCCACGCGGGGACCGCTTGGTACACCATTATATCACACAGCCCATTCCCTGTGAAAGAAAATTTTATTTTTATTACAGGCCTCTCCCCCGCCTGTGAATGATTCCCGGCGCCTGCTTCATAATAGCAATACAAACTCCGCTTCATATTCGTGATTATATCATCGTTTTTTGTGGTTGTGAAGATAAAATAGGTGACTGCTCCGGTGGGCGCAGGTCCTGAATGGGCGCCATATCTGCCCCGGCCCTCCCGCGGGCCTGGACAGCACTATTCCAGGATCATGTCGATCCCCTGCTGCAAGGTATCGCTGCCGATCATTCCTCCCGCCCAGGCCACAGCATACCCCTCCCCATCGATAAAATAGGTGGCTGGCAAAGCGTACACGCCATAGGCCCCGGTGGCGCTGGAATCGGTGTCAAAGAGCGCTGGGAAGGTGTATCCCTCCTCCTTTAGGAAGGCCGACGCGCTCTCCTCCGTGTCCCAGGAGCCGTCGGTCACATTGACCATCAGGAAGTGGACGTCCTGGCCCAGCTCCAGATATTTTTCGTGAAAATCCGGCATCTCCGTTTGGCATGGCCCGCACCGGCTGGACCAGAAGTTCAGCACCACCGGCTTGCCAGCGTAGTCGGACAGATGGACCTCGTTCCCCTCCCCGTCGTACACGGTGAAATCAGGGGCGGGCGTCCGCTGGGACGCTGAACCGGAAGCGCTCTCCGAAGCCGCCGGCTCCGCTCCGGCCAGACGGCCGGGGGCCATACTCTGCCCCAGCCGGGTATAGAGGGCATAGGCCCCGCCCAACAGCAGAGCGAAGGCCAGCAGAAGGCCAAACAGGATCTTTTTTTGCCTCATAAGCCCCTCCTCAATTCAGCAGCGCCAGCAGCCGCCCCAGCGATCCCGTTGCCATCAGGACGCCGAGGAGGACCAGCAGCCCGCCGCAGATACGGTTGATGACCCCGTAGTGACGTTTGATCCAGTCAAACGTGGATTTCAGAGAATCGATGAGCACAGCGCTGAGCAGGAACGGGATCCCCAGGCCCATAGAATAGGCCAGCAGCATCAGCACGCCCTCCGCCATGTGCCCCTGCTGGGAGGCCAGCATCAGGGCCGAGCCGAGAAAAGCGCCCACGCAGGGCGTCCAGCCCACGGAAAACATGATTCCCAGGAGCAGTGCCGGGAAAAAGCCCACACAGTTGGCTGGGGCGGCCTGTCTGGAGCCCCGGAACAGATCCAGCCGGATCACCCCCAAAAAGTTCAGTCCGAAGAGGATCACCACACCGCCGGATACCAGGTTGACCGCAGTCTGATGCTCCTGCAAAAAGCCGCCCACTGTCCCGGCCAGCGCCCCCAGGGCCGTGAACACCAGAGTGAACCCGGTGACAAAGCCGAACGCGCTCCGCAGCGTCCGCCCCAGACTCCGCTCCCCGCCGCCCGCGAAATAGGAGAGGTAGATGGGCAGCATGGGCAGCAGACAGGGGGAAATGAAAGTGATGATCCCCTCCAGAAACGCAATCACATACTGCATCCGTCCCCGCGCTCCTTTTCAAACAGTTTGGACAGCAGCCATCCCACCAGCCCCAGATAGAGCACGGAGGCGGCGGGCTTGGAGGCAATGGCACAGCCGCCGGCGGCACACCCAACAAAATTATAACATGCCAGCCCGGCCAGTCCTCCGCCCAGAGTGAACAGCACCGGGCGGAGCCACTTTTTCTTCTTCACATCAGGTCCCCCCTGCCAGGTATTCTTCCGCCATATGGGCCGCCACAGCGCCGTCAGACACCGCTGTCACCACCTGGCGCAGGCGCTTGGTCCGGACGTCGCCCACGGCGAACACGCCGGGGATACTGGTCTCAGTGGTCTCTCCGGCCAGAATATAGCCGCCGGGATCCAGCTCCAGCTGTCCCCGCACCAGCTCTGTGGCGGGGGTCCTCCCCACGCTGATAAACAGGCCGTCGCAGTCCAAATTGGAAACCTCGCCGCTGTTTAAGTTCTTCAGCTGCACGCCGGTCAGCCGGTCGCCATATAGAAGGCCGGTGATGGCGCTGTTCCAGCGGAACTCCAGGTTTTCCGCCTGCTTCAGAGGCTCGTGGTAGATCTTCGTGGCCCGGAGAGCGTCCCGGCGGTGAACCAGAATGACCTTTTTTGCAATGCGGCTGAGCAGCAGGGCGTCTGCGGCGGCGGAGTTGCCCCCGCCCACCACCACAACGGTCTTGCCCCTGTAAAACATCCCGTCACAGGCGGCGCAGTAGGCCACGCCCCGGCCCACCAGCGCCTCCTCGTGGTCCACACCCAGCTTTCTTGGTCGGCTCCGGTGGCAAGAACGACTGTCTTGCCCAAAAAGGTCCCCTCGCTGGTCTCCAGCACCTTGGGGCTGGCGGTGAGATCCAGCCGCTCCACCTGGGCGTACTCGGTCCGCGCGCCGAACCGCCCCGCCTGGGCCTGCATCTTCTCCGCCAGGGTGAAGCCGTCTACACTGTCCTCAAAGCCGGGGTAGTTGTCGATCTGCTGGGTCAGCGCCATCTGTCCCCCGGCGGACAGCTTCTCCAGGACCAGCGTGTCCAGGCCCGCCCGCGCGGCGTAGAGGGCGGCGGTATAGCCGCCGGGCCCTCCGCCGACGATGATCATATCGTAAATGTGGCCGTGTGTCATGGTAACTGCCTCCTTCTCACTCCGCGAGTGTTTCCTGAATGAACGCCTCGATCATGGCCTTGGACTCGGGGGCGGCGATGGAGCCCACCGCTTTTCCGTTCCGGTACAGCACCAGGGTGGGCAGCACCTCGATGTGCTCCGCCTGGGCCAGCTGGGCCTCCTCATCCACATTCACCTTGCCCACCACCAGGTGGTCCTGATGCTCCTCCGCGATCCTGTCATAGGGGGCGCTGATCCTGCGGCAGTAGCCGCACCAGGGGGCCCAGAAATCCACCAGCACGGGCCGGTCCCCAGCCAGCAGCCCGGTAAACAGCTTCTGATCCATATTCACAGCAGACATCACAGTCAGCTCCTTTTCTTTTGATTTGTCTGTATTATAACCGGCGGGGCTGTCTTCTTCCGTGATCTTATCACCCAAAGCGGGCGGGCAGGCCCGTTTTTTCCGCGTCCTGCTCTGATTGATTTGACAGATACCAGGCATCACAGTATACTGGTCTGGAACAAGGAAGGGAGGCCGCCCTATGGAGTTTCAAGCCGTGTTCCCTGTATGGGATAAACTGACAAAACAGCAGCAGGACCGCCTGCTGGACAGTCTGATCACCAGGTCTGTAAAAAAGGGGACGGTGCTCCACAACGGGAGCATGGACTGTACCGGCCTGCTTTTGATCCAGTCCGGACAGCTGCGGGCCTATATGCTCTCGGAGGAGGGGCGTGAGATCACCCTCTACCGGCTGTTCGATATGGATATGTGCCTGTTCTCCGCCTCCTGCATCATGCGGTCCATCCAGTTTGAGGTGACCATTGAGGCAGAGAAGGACACGGACCTCTGGATCATCCCGGCGGAGGTATACAGGGGGATCATGGAGGAGTCGGCGCCGGTGGCCAACTACACCAACGAACTGATGGCCTCCCGCTTTTCTGAGGTCATGTGGCTCATCGAGCAGATCATGTGGAAGAGCCTGGACAAGCGGGTAGCGGCGTTTCTGCTGGAGGAGTCTCGCATCGAGGGGACAGAGGAACTGAGGCTCACCCACGAGACCATCGCCAACCACCTGGGCTCCCACCGGGAGGTGATCACCCGGATGCTCCGGTACTTCCAGAGCGAGGGTATGATCAAGCTGTCCCGGGGCGCCGTTCGGATCCTGGACCCGGTCCGGCTGGAGGAATTGCATCACGCATAAGCCGCCTCACCACATTCCGTAGTCTGAAGCGGGCACATTCCGAGGACATAGGCCCCGGAATGTGCCCACTTTTCTCTTTTGTCCAAGGCTGGCCCTATCTGACTGCCGGCGTCAGGTCCGGGCCATGCCGTCCACGCTGAGCACAACGCCGGTGATGTAGGCCGCCTCATCCGAGGCCAGGAACACAAAGGCGTTGGCAATGTCCTCCGGCTGGCCAAGACGGCGCAGTGGGATCCGGGCGATCATGGGATCGATGACCTCCTTCGGCACCGCCTTCATCATATCTGTCTCCGTGATGCCGGGGGCCACCGCGTTGACCCGGATCCCCATGGGACCCAGCTCCCGGGCCAGCGAGACCGTCAGCCCGTTTACTGCAAATTTGGACGCGGGGTATGCAAAACCGCTGGGCTGGCCGGAAATACTGACCATGGAGGAGGTGGAGAGGATGACGCCCTCCCCCCGGGCTACCATACACTCGGCGGCGGCGCGGGTGGCGTTGAACACCCCCTTGATGTTCAGGTCCATCACCTTGTCAAAGGTCTCCTCTGTGTACTCCATGAAGGGGGTGCTCTCCGACACCCCGGCGTTGTTCACCAGAATATCGATACATCCATAGACCGAGGTAGCCTCTTGAAACGCCGTCCGGACCGACTCCAGGCTGGACAGGTCCGGGCTGATCCCGGCCACAGTCCCGCTGGGATGCTTTTCCTTCAGCTGGGCCACCGCCCGATCAGCCGACCCCTGGGAGCTCGCCGTCAGGATGACCACAGCCCCCTCCTGGAGGAACCTGTCCGCAGTTGCAAAGCCAATGCCTCTGCTGCCACCGGTGATCAGCGCTACTTTATCCTTCAGCCTCATATTCAAGACCGCCTTTCCAAGTTTTGTTGGTTTTAGTCTAGCAGAAAGCGGCGGCCGGTTCTGTGATATGATCACCCTGAACCGCCGGTCTGTAAACGAATTGTAAAATCAGAGGAGAAACGGTTGACAATCCCGTCAGTCCTCAATATGCTGTTTGACACCCATCGTTTCCCATCCTATGCCCAGGCCGCCGCCCTATGGCGGGACCCGAGCTGCAATGAGGTGATTTGAGATGAAAACTCTTTATTTCGGCGGCCCCATCCTTACCATGTCCGACCCGCTGTACGTCCAGGCGGTGCTGGTGGAGGGTGGAAACATTTTGGCCGCGGGCAGTCTGGACCGGCTGGAGGCCATGGACGCCGACCGACGGGTGGATTTGAAAGGGTCCACCCTGCTGCCCGGCTTCATCGACCCACACAGCCACTTCTCCCAGATGGCCTCCGCCTGTCTCCAGGTCTCTCTGGAGGGGGCCGGTTCCGTGGAGGAGATCGCACAGCGGATCGGCCGTTTCCTTTCGGAGACCTCCCCCGCCCCCGGCTCCTGGGTGGCCGCCCGGGACTATGACAACAACCGGATGCCCGGTCTGGCAGCCCCTACCCTGGAGCAGCTGGACGCCATGGCCCCCGGACACCCTCTGGTGATCCACCACAAGTCTGGGCACATGGGGCTGATGAACTCCGCCGCCCTGTCCGCCCTGGGGATCACCCCGGAAACCCCGGTACCACCTGGAGGGAAAATCGGGGTAAAGGATAGATGCCTTACAGGATATTTGGAGGAGAACGCCTTCTTCACCTATCTGAAGCAGCTGCCCCCCACCCCGCCGGACCAGCTGCTGTCCGCCTATGCCAGGGCCCAGGAGCAGTACGCCGCCCACGGCATCACCACCATCCAGGACGGCATGGCGGTGGAGGAGATGTTCCCCATGTATCAGATGCTGCTGGACTCCGGTATTTTGAAGCTGGACCTGGTGGTCTACCCCTCCCCCCAGGCCTACGACGCCGCGGTAGAGCGATTCGGCGCGCTGCCCCCGGAGCGCCATCTGAGGATCGGCGGAATGAAGGTCTATCTGGACGGCTCTCCCCAGGGGCGCACCGCCTGGATGCGGGAGCCATACGCCGGGGAGGCGGACTACCGGGGATACGGCACGATGGAGGACGCAGCCCTGGAGGAGGCCATGGAGCTGGCCTGCCTGCGGCGCACCCAGCTGCTGTGCCACTGCAATGGGGACGGGGCGGCGGAGCAGTTCCTCCGCTGCCTGGCCCAGGTGGAACAGAAGCACCCCGAGATGGCCCAGCTGCGGCCGGTGATCATCCACGGGCAGCTGCTGGCTCCCGACCAGCTGCCCCGGGTGAAGGAGCTGGGAGCGGTGGTGTCCTTCTTCGTGGCCCATGTCTACCACTGGGGAGACGTCCATCTGCGCAACTTCGGACCGGAGCGGGCCAGCCGCATCAGCCCGGCCCGCAGCGCCCTGGAACTGGGGATCCCCCTTCACCTTTCACCAGGACGCCCCGGTGATCCAGCCGGATATGCTGGAGACCCTCTGGTGCGCCGCCAACCGACGCACCCAGTCGGGCGTCCACCTGGGCCCGGAGGAGGAGATCCCCGTTCTGGACGCCCTGCGGGCTGTGACCACCTCCGCCGCCTTCCAGTACTTCCGGGAGCGGGAGCTGGGCGCCATCGCCCCCGGCATGGCGGCGGACTTTGTGATCCTGGACCGGGATCCCCTGACCGTGCCGAAAGAGGATCTGCGGGAGATCCAGGTGATGGCCGCCTGCAAGGGCGGGGACTGGGTCTGCACCAAATATGCGCGGTGATTGATCCTCCCCGCTGCAAGCGCCGCGGCTCTTGTTTTTTTCCTTCAAATCGCTTATGCTATGGGAAGAGATCCCTCTGCCGGGACGGACAGGGGCCGAAGCCGCCCCAAAATACGAAAATTTTTCTCCGGCGCAATAAAACCCCCTCCCCGCGCATTACTGGTATGACAGGAGAAATGGACCATGCTGACGCTGCCGCAGACAATCGAACAAGATGGGACGGAGGACCGCAGGGAGCTGGACCGGCTGCTGGCCGGAGTGGCCGCCGGCGACCGGGACGCCCTGGCCCGGCTGTACCGCCTCACCCGCACGGCGGTGTATGGCCTGGCCCTGTCCTATGTAAAAAACCCCCAGGACGCCCAGGACATCGCCCAGGACGCCTTCGTCCGGATCTGGGACAGCGCGCCCCAGTATCAGTCCCAGGGCTCCCCCATGGGCTGGATCCTGACGGTGACCCGGAACCTGGCCCTGATGAAGCTTCGGAGCCGTGGCCGGGAGGCCGGCCTGGAGGAGGAGCAGTGGCTGGCTATCCCCGCGGACGCCCCCAGCGTGTCCCCCGAGGACCGGGCTCTGCTGGAGCAGGCTTTGGGCACTCTGGAGGAGCAGGCCCGGCGGATCGTGCTCCTCCACGCCGTCACCGGGCTGAAGCACCGGGAGATCGCGCAGCTCTTGGAGCTTCCCCTGGCCACCGTTCTGTCCAAGTACCACCGCGCACTGAAAAAGCTGAAGGCACAGCTGGAAGGAGATGACGTCCGATGACAGAACAGGAACTGAACCGCCGCCTGAAGCAGGCGCTGGACGCCGCCGCCCCGGACGATCTGGACGGGGTTCTCTCCCGCTGCGCCCCCCGTGAGGAGACCGTAGTCCCCCTCCGACCGAAGCGGCGCAGCCACACAAGGGCGCTCATCGCCGCCTGCCTCACCCTGGTCCTGGTGGGCGGAGCCGGAGGCGTCTTTTACCAGCGGGCCAACGCCGTGGCCTCTGTGGTCTCTCTGGATGTCAACCCCAGCATTGAGCTGAAGGTCAACCAAAAGGAGAAGGTCCTGGCCTGCACTCCCCTGAATGAGGAGGCCGAGGCCGTCCTGTCCGGTATGGGCGGCGGCGCAGATTTGAAAGGCACCAAGCTGGAGGTGGCGGTCAACGCCGTGGTGGGCGCTCTGGTGAGCAGCGGCTATTTGGACAGCCTCTCCTCCGCCATTCTGATCTCGGTGGAGGATCAGGACCAGGACCGGGCGTCCCGGCTCCGCCAGGAGCTGACCGGCGCTGTGGACTCTGTTCTCCAGTCCCAGTCCTCGGGGGCCGCCGTCCTCAGCCAGACGGTGGACGCCAGCGCAGACCTGGACCAGCAGGCCAGGGAACACCACATCTCCACCGGAAAGGCCAATCTGGTCAACCAGGCGATTGCCCAGAATGGCAGCCTGACCTTCGACGCGCTGGCCCAACTGACCGTTGAGGAGCTGAGCGACCTGATCCAGCTCGGCTCACCCGCTATGCCCATCGGCATGGAGGAGGCCTCCCGCATCGCCAGAGAGGCCGCCGGGGGCCTGGACGCGGACTCTGCATCCGTCGAGGTGGACCCGGAGCTGGACGAAGCAGTTCCCCACTATGAGGTGGAACTGAGCCAGCCGGGCCGTGACGAACAGGAGTATCTGGTGGACGCCTTCACCGGAGCGATCCTCAGCGGCGATCTCACCGTTCTCCCCCCCTCTGCCCCGGCGGAAAACCAACAGAGTGCTTCGGGAAGCGGCTCCGTCGCCGCGGGGATCGGACCGGACCAGGCCAAGAGCATTGCTCTGACCCACGCCGGAGTATCCGAAGACCAGGTCAGCGGCCTTCAGGTCCAACAGGACCAGGATGATGGCCGTCTGGAGTATGAGGTAGAGTTCCGCTCCGGTGGTATGGAATACGAGTACACCATTGACGGCGGCACCGGCCAGATCCTGGAGTACGACCGGGAGCAGGACGACTAACACAGACAGGAGGCAGAATGGATGCAGATCATAGAGCTTGACGACCTCTCCCGCCCAGAGCTGGCCCCCTTTGCCCGGCTGACCGAAGCCCAGCTGCGAAACAGGCGGGACCCGGAGCAGGGGCTGTTTATCGCGGAGAGCCCCAAGGTGATCGAAAAAGCCCTGGACGCCGGCTGCCAGCCCGTCTCCTTTCTCATGGAGCGCCGGCACATCGACGGCCAGGGGAGCGGGCTTCTGGCCCGGTGCGGAGGGGTCCCCGTCTACACCGGGGACCGGGAGCTGCTGGCCGAACTGACCGGCTTCGCCCTCACCCGGGGCATTTTATGCGCCATGCGCCGCCCCGCCCTGCCTGAGGTCTCCGCCCTGTGCGCCTCCGCCCGCCGCCTTGCGGTGCTGGACGGGATCGTGGATCCGGCCAACGTGGGAGCCATCTTCCGCTCCGCCGCCGCCTTGGGGATGGACGGCGTCCTTCTGACGCCCAGCTGCTGCGATCCCCTGTACCGCAGAGCCGCTCGGGTCAGCATGGGTGCGGTCTTTCAGATCCCCTGGTGCCGCCTGGAGCGGGAACATGCCGACTGGCCCAGTCTGCTCCGGGAGCAAGGCTTCAAGACGGCTGCTCTGGCCCTCCGGGACGACGCCCTCCCTATCGATGCTCCAGCCCTGGCCCGGGAATCCCGTCTGGCCCTCGTCCTGGGGACGGAGGGGGATGGGCTGTCCGAACCGGTCATCCAGGGCTGCGACTACACGGTGCTCATCCCCATGTCCCACGGGGTGAACTCCCTGAATGTGGCGATGGCCAGCGCGGTGGCCTTCTGGCAGTTGGGCCGCCGGTGAACCTCCGCAGAGCAAACAGAATCCCCCTCCCGGGAGCAGACGGCTCCGGGGAGGGGGATCTGTGCTTTGATTCAGTTGTGCGGCCAGGCGTCATAATAGGCCCGGATCTCCTCCGGCCCGGCCAGAGCCATCACCTGGCGCTCCACTGCCCCGGCCTCCGCGGCTGTCCAGCCAGCGATGCGGGCCCTGGTCTCCAGCAGCAGGGCCGGAGAGACGGAGAGTTCCTCCAGGCCCCAGGCCAACAGTAGGGGAAGCAGCTCTGGATCGGCCGCCGCCTCGCCGCACAGGCCCACCGGGATCCCCGCCTGCCTTCCCGCCCGGATCACATCCCGCAGTTCCCTTAAAACCGCCGGATGAAACGGGGTGTAAAGTCTTTTTGCCTCCGGGGCATTCCGGTCCGCCGCCAGGATATACTGGGTCAGATCGTTGGTGCCAATGGAGAAAAAATCGCTCTCCTGGGCCAGCAGATCCGCCGTCCGGGCGGCGGCCGGCGTCTCCACCATCACCCCAAGAGGCAGCTCCAGCCGGCAGGCCATCCCCTCCCGTTCCAGCTCCACGGCGCACTGGGCCAGCATCGCCCGGACCTTCCGCACCTCTGACACACTGGTCGCCATGGGCAGCAGCACCCGCAGCCCGGGGGCCTCCGCCCCCGCCCGCAGCAGCGCCCGCAGCTGGACCCGGAACAGCTCCGGCTGTGCGAAGGAGGCCCGGAGCCCCCGGCAGCCCAGAAAGGGGTTCCGCTCCTGGGGCAGGGCCAGCCAGGGGATCCGCTTGTCCCCGCCCGCATCCAGGGTCCGGATCACCACCTCGCCCCTGGGGAAGGGCCGCGCTGCCGCCAGATAGGCCGCCAGCTGCTCCTCCTCCGTGGGCGGTTCCGCCCGGTCCAGAAAGAGGAACTCGGTGCGCAGCAGGCCGATCCCCTCCGCCCCCTCCGCGGCGGCCCGGACAGCCTCCGCCGGATGGCCCACATTGGCATACAGGCGGAGCCGCCGCCCATCCCCATCCACCGTGGGCCGGCGGCGGTAGGGCTCCAGGCGTGCCTGCCGCCGGAGCAGTGCCGCCCGCCGGGTCCGGTACTCCTCCTGCTCCTTCCGGCCGGGCCGGGGCAGGGCGGTCCCCGCGTCCCCGTCCACCAGCACCAGCTCGCCGTTCTCTACCGCCTGGAGGGCCCCCGCTGCCCCCAGCACCGCCGGGATGCCAAGGGCCCGGGTCAGGATGGCCGCATGGCTGGCAGAGCCTCCTGTCTCTGTGAGGATGGCGGCCACCCGCTCCCGGTCCAGCCCCACGGCCATGGACGGGGTCAGCTCCCGGGTCACAAGGACGCAGCCCGCAGGAAGGCGGCTCAGATCTGCCTCCCGCCGGCCCAGCAGCGCCCGCAGCAGACGGCTTTGCAGATCCCGGATGTCCGCAGCCCGCAGGCGCATCCGCTCATCCTCCAGCCCCTCAAACAGCCGGATATATCCGCCGAACACGGCGTCCACCGCCGCCTCAGCGGTCTCCCCCTCCTGGATGGCCCGGTCCAGCTGGAGCTCCAGCTCCGGGTCCCGAAGCATGGTGATCTGGCCGGTGAGGATGGCAGGCTCACTTTCCCCGGCCCGGACCCGCATCCGCTCGGCCAGGGCGGCGGTCTCCCGCTCCACCTGGCAGGACGCCGCCCGCAGGCGGGCCCGCTCGTCCTCCACCCCGGCGTACCCTCTTCCGGCGCGGTCCGGCGCCGCCGCCCGGAGACAGACCGCCGGGCCCATCCCCACGCCCCCCGAGGCTCCGATCCCCCGCAGGATCATGGTGCTCATCTCCTCTTTCGCTGTGCTTCCTACTCCCCGTTCTCCCGGGACTAGATCAGTGCCGCGGCCTCCTCCAGGGCTGCCTGCTCCTCCTCTCCGGAACAGCGGATCTCGATCTCGCTTCCCTGCCGGATGCAGGCGGACAGGACGCTCAAAATGCTTTTCCCATTGATCTGCCGCCCCTCCGTGAGAATGGTCACCTCACAGGGGTACTTTCCCATGGCGTTGACCAGGATCTGGGCCGGTCTCATGTGGAGCCCCTGGGGGTGTGCCACTGTCGCGCACCTGGATACCATGCTCACCACTCCTCTCTTGCCGCACACGGCGGCGTCTCAGGCTGGAGACCCGCTTTGCCTTTTCGCTCCAGCCGTGTTATAATGTCTATCATTGTATTGTACCATGATATGCGCCAAGAAGCGAGGTTTTTTATCCATGGAAAAATTATTTGAGCTGGACCCCTATCTCACCCACTTCACCGCCTGTGTCCAGAGCTGTGTCCAGAGCCGGAAGGGCTGGGACGTCATACTGGATCAGACGGCCTTCTATCCCGAGGGAGGCGGACAGCCCTATGACCTGGGCACCCTGGGCGGGACCTCCGTTCTGGAGGTCCACGAGCGGGAGGGCCATGTAGTCCACACCTGCGACCGCCCGCTGGAGCCCGGCTCCCAGGTTGAGGGGGACATCGACTGGCCCCGCCGCTTCGATCTGATGCAGCACCACTCCGGGGAGCACATCGTCTCCGGGATCGCCCACGCCCGCTATGGCTGTGAAAACGTGGGCTTTCACATGGGGAGCGACGTGATCACCATCGACCTCAGCGTAGAACTCACCCAGGAGCAGGTCCGGGAACTGGAGGAGGCGGCCAACCGCTACATCTGGGAGGACCACCCCATCCAGATCGCCTTCCCCTCTCCCCAGGAGCTGGAGGTCCTGACGTACCGCAGCAAGAAGGCCCTCACCGGACGGGTGCGCATCGTCTCCTTCCCCGGGGCGGACACCTGCGCCTGCTGCGGTACCCATGTGTCCTCCTCCGGACAGGTGGGCCTGGTGAAGCTGCTCTCCTGCCAGAAGTTCCGCTCCGGCGTCCGTATCGAGCTGGTATGCGGCAAGCGGGCCCTGGACCACCTGTCCCGCGTCTGGGAACAGAACCATCAAATCTCCAACCTCCTCTCCGCCAAGGCCGGGGAGACTGCCGGCGCCGTGGCCCGCCTGCTGGAGGAGAACCAGACGCTGAAGGGCCGCCTGGCCGCCCTGGAGGATACCCGCTTTGCCGCCCTGGCAGAGCAGTACCGGGACGCCGGGGACCTGCTCCTCTTTGAGGAGGGCCTGTCCCCCGACAGCCTGCGCCGGCTGGCCGCGGCGGTGCTGGAGACCTGCGGCGGGCGGTGCGCCTGCTTCTCCGGCCAGGACGGCTCGGGCTACCGCTATGCCATCGGCCAGGCGGGCGGCGACCTGCGGGAGCTGACCCACACCCTGAACCAGGCCCTGTCCGGGCGGGGCGGCGGCAAGCCCAACTTCGTCCAGGGCTCCGTCCAGGCGGAGCAGTCCGCCATCCGGGACTTTTTCGCCGCCCTCTGATCCCCTCCCTCCCCCGTCTGGAAAGGAAGTTTTATGGACTACACGCTGTACCAGCTGCTTTGGTTCTTTTTGATCTACGCCTTCCTGGGCTGGCTGATGGAGACCGCCCTGGCCGCCGTCCGCAAGCGCCGGCTGCTCAACCGCGGCTTTCTCAACGCCCCCTTCTCCCCGGTCTATGGACTGGCCGCCGTCCTCTTTGCCATTTTCCTGCCGGAGCTGCGCTCCGCCCCCTTCTTTTTGTTCCTGGGCGGCATGATCCTGGCCACCGGCCTGGAGCTGTCCACCGGCCTGCTGCTGGAACGCATCTCCCATCAGAAGTGGTGGGACTATTCTGATGAGCCCTGGAACTTCAACGGGCACATCTGTCTCAAGTACTCTCTGGTCTGGGGCCTGCTGGCCCTGCTGTGTGTCTTTTTCCTCAATCCCCTGCTGGTCACCCTCACTGGCCTTCTGCCCCGTTCTGTGGGTAAATGGATCCTGCTCGCCGTCCTCATCCTGCTGGGGCTGGACTTTCTCGGCTCCTGGGCCGCCCTGCTCCAGCTGAAGGGCAGCCTGGGGGAGCCGGGCCAGGTGTCCCGCCGCTGGAAGCGTCTGTCCGACGCCCTGGACAACGCGGTGACCCGTTACATCCAGCGCCGCATGGCCCGGGCCTACCCCAGCCTGGAGCGGGAACAGCTCCGCCGGGGGCAGCGGGCCGCCCGGGCCGCCCAGGAAGAGCGCCCCCACGTCTTTGCCGCCGGGTGCGGGTTCTATAAGCTGGCCTGTCTCTTTTTCCTGGGCTCCTTCCTGGGGGATGTGACCGAGACCATCTTCTGCCGCCTGACCACCGGAGTCTGGATGAGCCGCAGCAGCGTGGTCTACGGCCCTTTCTCCCTGGTCTGGGGCTTCGGCGCGGTGCTGCTCACCGCCATCCTCTACCAGTACCGTTCCCGCAGCGACGGCTTCATCTTTCTCTTCGGGACCGTGCTGGGCGGCGCATACGAATACGTCTGTTCTGTGTTCACCGAGCTGGTGTTCGGCACCGTCTTTTGGGATTACAGCCACCTGCCCTTCAATCTGGGCGGGCGCATCAACCTGCTGTTCTGCTTTTTCTGGGGCATCGCCGCAGTGCTGTGGCTCAAGCTGGCTTACCCCGCCCTGTCCCGGCTCATTGAGCGTCTCCCCATGCGGGCCGGGAAGCTGCTGACCTGGGGCATGATCGTCTTTATGGTCCTGAACGCCGGGATCTCCAGCCTGGCCATGACCCGGTACACCCAGCGCAGCGCTGGCATCCCCGCCGAAACGGCCCTGGAGCAGCGGCTGGACGAGCGCTTCCCAGACGCGCGGATGGAGCGCATTTACCCCAACGCCATCCTGGTGGACTGATTCATCCCCCGAAGCACAGCCGGACCGCCCAGGCGGCGGCCAGAAATCCGGTGAGGTCGGCGCACAGGGCGGCGGGCAGGGCATAGCGGGTTCGGGTCACCCCCACCGCGCCGAAGTAGACCGCGATGGTATAAAAGGTGGTCTCCGTAGAGCCCAGCATCACCGCCGCCACCCGCCCCAGATAGGAATCCGGCCCATAGGTCCCGATCAGCTCCGCCCCCACACCCAGGGCGGCGGAGCCGCTGATGGGCCGCACCAGCATCAGGGGGAGCAGCTCCGACGGCACCCCCACCCGGTCCAGAAGGGGGGCCAGCAGCCGGGCTGCCAGATCCAGCGCCCCGGAAGCCCGCAGCATGGACACTGCCGTCAGCAGCCCCACCAGGGCCGGAACGATGCGCAGCAAGGTCTCCAGCCCCTCCTCCGCCCCGTGGATCAGTGCGGAGTAGACATCCACCCGCCGCCCCACTCCATACAGCGCCACCCCGCTGATGGTCAGGGGGACCACCATGGTAAACAGAAACTCCATCTTCAATCCCTCCAGACCCGGGCAAACACCTTGCAGGCCAGGATCCCCACCCCGACAGACAGGGCGGAGGCCAGCCACACCGCCGGCAGAATGTCAAAGGGGGCGGCGCACCCCGCCGCGGAGCGCACCGTGGCCACCGTGGTGGGGATCAGCTGGATAGACGCCGTATTGCACACCACCAGCATACACATGGCGTCAGAGGCCGTCCCCGGGCTCCGCCGCCCCATTTTTCTGGCCGCCTCGATGCCCAGCGGGGTGGCCGCGTTTCCAAGCCCCAGCAGATTGGCGGACACATTGGCGGCGATGCTGTCCATGATCTCCCGGTCCCGGGCCGTCTGGGGAAAGATCAGCCCCAGCACCGGCCGGAGCAGCCGGGACAGCTTTTCCGCCAGGCCGGAGCGCCGCATGATCTCCATCACCCCCGTCCAAAGGCACATCATCCCCGCCAGGGAGATACACAGCTCGATCGCCCCCTGGGCGCCCTCCACCGCCGCAGCGGCCACCGCAGCCTCTTGGCCGGTCCACGACCCACACAGCACCGCGGCCGCCACCATCCCGGTCCAGATCCACGCCATCGTCATCCTGTCCGCCCCCTCTCGTCCCATCTATACGGCCGTTTGAAAAAAACATTCCCCCAACTGTTTTGGAGGCTGCCCCTCTTCCCGGCAATTTTGCCCCATAGAGAGGCAAAGCCTGAAATTCCGGCGCAGCTTCGACAAAAAACAGGCTGATTTTTTATTTTTCCTGTTTCGCAGAAATATTTGTCGGTTTTTGCAATATTTTCACATAAGTAGTTGACAGAACGGGACTTTATCGATATAATTAAATTTGCCGTTTTCGGTATTCTTTTACATATTCTGTGCCGTCTCGATTGCCTTCCGGCGATCACGGATCACAAGGAAAGGATGGTCAAATTGAAATCTACCGGTATTGTGCGGAAAGTTGATGAGCTGGGCCGTATCGTGCTGCCCATCGAGCTGCGCCGCACCCTGGACATTGCGGAGAAAGATTCCCTTGAGATCTATATGGATGGTCCTTCCATTGTTCTGAGGAAGTATCAGCCCGCCTGTATCTTCTGTGATGACGCCAAAGACGTCATCATGTTCCACGGCAAGAACATCTGCCCGAAGTGCATCAAGGCGCTTCAGGAGAGCCTGACACAAGAGTAACTCTGATCAGACAGGCCGGTTTTTTCCTCACTCTGTCTTTCTGTATGCACTCCGTTTCACATTGGAAGCGGAGTGCTTTTTTCTTGACTCCGGCATCTGTGTCAAAAGGGAGCAGGCGGCCTCACGACCGCCTGCTCCCTTTGATTTGCCTATTTCCGGTCCTGTTCCAAAGCCAGGCTGTACAGCTCGTTCCGGGACAGGCCCAGCTCCTTAGCGGCCCGCTTCACAGCGTCCCGCAGGGAGAGCCCTTCCTCCCGGAGCAGGCCAACCCGCTCCAGGCCGTCCTCCGTGCTGACCTCCGGCTCCTCCGGCGGCTCCGCCCCCCGGACCACCAGGACAAACTCCCCCTTCGGCGGGTTCTGTGCATAGTAGTCTGCCGCCTCCCCCAGGGTGGTCCGCCGGATCTCCTCGTGGAGCTTGGTCAGCTCCCGGCACAGGGAGACCGGCCGCTCCCGGCCAAAAGCCTCCGCCAGGTCGGCCAGGGTGGCCGCCAGCTTATGGGGGGCCTCATAGAAGATCATGGTCCGCTCCTCTCCCCGCAGGGACTCCAGATGGCGGCGGCGGTTCTTCTTGTTCATGGCAAGGAAGCCCTCGAAGGTGAACCGGCCCGTGGGCTGGCCGGAGGCCGCCAGGGCAGTCACCAGGGCGCATGGACCCGGGATGGGCGTCACCGTCACCCCATGGGCGGCGCACAGGGCGACCAGCTCCTCCCCGGGGTCGGAGATGGCGGGCATCCCGGCGTCGGTCACCAGGGCGCAGCTCTCCCCCGCCAGCAGGCGCTCCAAAATGGCCGGGCCGCTGGTCTCTGTATTGTGGCGGTAATAGGAGACCATCTGCTTTTTCAGGCCCAGGTGGTTCAGCAGCTTCACCGACACCCTGGTGTCCTCCGCGGCAATAAAATCCGCCTGCTCCAGCGCCTCCGCCATCCGCTGTGAGATGTCCCCCAGGTTCCCGATGGGGGTGGGGACCAGATACAAAATTCCTGACATAGGCTTCTCTCCAGACATCGTATTTGCAGGGACCGCTTTTACGCCCCCTCTTCCCGGCCCCCGGGGCCTGCACGGTACAGGGCGGGCAGGACCTCCAGCCCCGGTCTGCCCTGCCGCACCGCCTCCACCAGCACCAGGGAGGGCGGCCGGTCCAGAGCGTGGGTGGCCAGCTGGAGCCGCTTGGGCTCCAGGCCGCAGACCCGCAGGGCGCACAGCAGGTCGGTCAGCCGCTCCGGCCGGTGGCACAGGGCAAACCTGCCGCCGTTCCGGGTCAGGCGGGCGGCTGTGCGGCAGAGACTCTCCAGGCCGTCCCGCCCCTCCATCCGGGCCGGGCCGCCGGAGGCCCCGCTACCCTGGGCAAAGTAGGGCGGATTGGAGACCACCAAGTCAAAGGGACCTGTCCCGCCGGGCAGTGTGTTCCAGTCCCCCGTCCAGACCGTCCCGCCCAGACCGTTCTCCATCAAATTATCCCGGGCGGCCCGGGCGGCCGTGGGATCCAGCTCCACACCATACAGATCCAATCCGGTGGCCCGGCCGGACAGCAGCAGGAGCAGGCAGCCGCTTCCGGTCCCCAGGTCGCACACCTTCCAGCTCCGGCGCACCGTGGCAAAGGCAGCCAGCCGCAGGGCGTCCTCCCCCAGAGGAAAAACCCCCGGCGGCTGACGCAGGAGAAATGGACCCAACCGCTCCGCACTCATACTCCGGCTTCCCCCAAAAGGGCGGTCAAATGCCGGGTGATTCGCCCGGTCAGCCCCCAGATGATATGACCCTTCCAGGGATAGATTGGCACATCCTCACCGCCAATCTGCCACCGATAGTCCCGCGGGATGCCGATCAGCTCATAGGGGAAATTCTCATCCGGTCTGGGGATCAGGTCATAGTGGTACTCCAGAGGCGGTTCGTTCCTCAGGTGCTCCAGTGGGACCTGGAACACCTCCGCCACCTCATCCGGATTGAGGTGCAGACCGTCCACCGCCTCCTCCTCCACCAGGGCAAGCACCGGATAGAGGATGAAGTTGGCCCGGTGGGCAATAAAGTCCAGCCGCCCCAGGATGCGGATCTTCTCCCGGGGGATCCCCAGCTCCTCCCAGGTCTCCCGCAGGGCGCATTCCTCCGGCGATTCCGCACCCTCCAGCCTTCCTCCAGGGAAGCACACCTCCCCCGGCTGGCGGCGCAGGCTTCCCGCCCGCACCTCATACAAAAGGGACAAGCCGCCCTCCCTCTCCACCAGGGGGACCAGCACGCTGTACTGGCCGGTGGCGTCCATCAAACCGGGCGTCCGGCCCAGCAGGCTCCGCTTCAGCTTTTCCAAATCCATATCACACCATCAGATTGACCAGCAGCAGGGAGAGCTGCAGCAGGACCGCCAGACACAGCGCCACAAAGTAGACGACCTCCTTCGGCCGCCACGCAAACAGCAGAGCGAACAGCCCGGTCAGGCCCAAGTTGGCCAGAATGGCCGATTCCTTGGCCACGGCGTTCACCGCCTGTCCCACCGCGGCTGCCTGCATGACCACCTGCGCCGGGAGCAGGGTCCAGCACGCCGCCGTAAGGAACAGCGTCGCCACCGCTGTTCCGTACAGGATCCAGCTGCGTTTCTTCTTCAAGGACTCCCCCCAGCGCTGGAAGAGGCCCTTCTTCTCCTGTGCCATCGTCCTTCACATTCCTTTCTGCCACTTCCCGATCCCATGGGGCACATTGGTGCGGAATCCCGCAGCGTGGCCGGGACTCTGCCAAAAAAACACGCCCTGAGGCGTGTTTTTTTGGCGTTTCCTCACATCTTTTCCGGAGCCGATACGCCCAGCAGCCCCATGCCGTTGGCCAGGACCGCGCGGACGGTGTCCGCCAGCTTCAGCCGGGCGGAGAGCACCGTGGGCTCCTCCCCCTTGATTCGGCAGGCGTTGTAGAACCGGTGGAAGTCCCCTGCCAGGGCCACCAGATAACGGTTGATCCGGCTGGGATCGTAGTCCCGGGCGGCCAGATGGATCTCCTCCGGATACTGGGCCAGGGCCTTGATCAGGGCCAGCTCCTCCGGGGTGGTCATCACGCCGGCGTCCACCGCTTCGGCAGCGGGGACCTTCAGATCGAAGTCCAGGGGGCTGGTGGAGGCCCGGGAGTTGAAGAAGTACCGGGCGGCGTCCACACTGACCTCATCCAGCAGGTCGTGGAGGGCGATGGCCTTGCCGGAGCGCTTGGACATCCGCACCGGCTTGCCGTCCTGCATCAGGTTGACCAGCTGCATCAGCACGATGACCAGCCGGTGGGAGCCGTCCAGCCCCAGCCCGTCCAGAGCAGCCTGGAGCCGGGCCACATGGCCGTGGTGGTCGGCGCCCCAGATGTTGATGGCCTTGTCAAAGCCCCGGATCGCCAGCTTGTTGCGGTGGTAGGCGATGTCGGCGGCAAAGTAGGTGTAGAAGCCGTTGGCCCGGCGGAGCACGTCGTCCTTCAGGTCCAGCTTGTCCACCTGCTCCTGGGTCTTGCCCTCCCGCATGAATTTCTCCTTCAGCAGCTGGGTGGTGTTCAGCCACAGGGCCCCGTCCTTCTCATAGGTCCAGCCCTTCTCGGTGAGCATCTGCACCGTCTCGGCCACATAGCCGCTCTCATGGAGGGAGGACTCAAAGAACCACTGGTCGTACACGATGCCGTACTTTTTCAAATCCTCCTGCATCTTGGGGATATTGACAGACAGGCCGTACTCCGCCATCTTGTCCAGGCGCTCCTCCTCGGGCAGCTCCTTCCAGCTGTCCCCGTGGGCGTCATGGATGGCGCGGGCCAGCTCCTTGATGTCCTCGCCGTGATAGCCCTCCTCCGGGAAGGGGAAATTCTCCTCCCCCAGGATCAGCTGCATATACCGGGCGTTGATGGACACGGCAAACTTGTGGATCTGGTTGCCGGCGTCGTTGACATAGAACTCCTTCCAGGTGTCGCAGCCGTCCCGCTTCAGCACGTTGGCCAGGGTGTCCGCCCAGCACGCCGCCGCGGGCGTTGCCCATGTGCATGGGGCCGGTGGGGTTGGCGGAGACGAACTCCACCATCACCTTCTCGCCGCCGCCCTCAGAGTTGGAGCCGTATCCGGTCCCCTCCCGCTCCACGTCCGCCAGGACCGCCTGATACCACTTGGGGCCCAGGGTGAAATTCAGAAAGCCGGGCCCGGCGATCTCCACTTTCTGGAAGTAGCTCCCCTCCAGGTCAAGGTGGTCCACAATGGTCTGGGCGATGGCCCTGGTGGGGGCCATTTAGTCCCCGTGGGAGGTATCCTTGGGGATCCTTGGCCCCGGCCATGGCGAAGGAGGAGGCGCGGACAACCGCCGCGGGGACCCGGGCAGCTTAAAATCCTCGGACGGGCAAAGCCCGTCCTCCGGCAAGGTTTTGCCGCTGGCAAAACGCTTGGGATCGAGATCGACCACTTGCTCTTACGACGCGGTCTCCCCCGCCTCCCGCACATTGATCTGGAACACGTTCCGCCCGGCTACGGTGTGGTCGATCTCGATGGCATAATCGATCTCGATGTCTCCACCGCACTCGGTGAGGTCGGCCTGCAGATGCCGGGTGTTCACCCCGATGGTCATGGAGCCATAGGGCGTATTGTACATAGCCAGGTGGCGGCGGCCCTCCTGGAACACCATTTGAGAGTTGAACTCCCCCACACGCAGCAGGGTCACACGGTCCGGCTCCACCTGGAAGGTAGTCAGCGTACCCTCCAGGCCGGTGAGCTCACTCTCCTGATAGGAGAGGGTATAGCTGTTCCCGTCATGCTCCAGCCGCCCCTCCGTCACAAGCTCCATCGTATCCGGATCGGCATCCTCAAGCCGCTGAACACCCTTGATGGAGATGATCACATTCTTTTCCATAGGAACCTCCATTGGTCCTTCATTTCCCCCGGCCCTCCGGTACATGGGAGCCAGGGCGGGAGGTATTATACACTGGAACGCAGATTCTGTAAAGGGGAGCGGCTGTCTTATTTATTTTATGCGATTTTGTCCCAAATGACAAGGGGGATTTTCCATATAAAATCTCTCATTCTCTATTTGACAACCCGGGGACATAGACTATAATATAAAGTGGTGGGGAAAACCCGCCTCGGTTCTGGGAAAGGAGGCCACGCTATGAACCTGGAATTGAGCCGCAAGCAGTTCCGCCGTCTGCTGGATCTGGTCTACATCGGCAACTGGATCCTGAACTCCACCCGCGGAGACCAGCGCTTCACCGATTACGACGAGGTAGAGAGCCTTTTATTCGGCAGGGCCGCTCTGGAGGGGATGCCCTCCCTGGCGGAGCTGTACCGCGGAGAGATCGTCCCATCCCGCGCCTTTGTGGAGGGCGGGATCCATGAAGCGATCATAGAGTATGAGAACAACGTATTTTTTGAGATCCTGGCGGAGGACCTGGCCCGCAGGGATATGGATGACGCCCCCATTGATGAGAGCAATTATGACGAGCTGACCGACCGCATCGACGCCTATATCGCGGAATTTGAGGAGCACGGCACGGACAACATCCTGGTAGACCTGGATACCCCGTGATCCTCCGGACCGGCGAGGTCCAAACAGACCTCCCAACAATTACACCCCCTCAGGGGCCGGACAGAGCTGTTCCCCGGAACAGGTCATCCCTCCGCCCCTCAGGGGGTCTTTTTATGTGTCCGAATCAGTCCAGGCAGAACATGGGCCGCACCTCATCGTCCAGGTCCACGATCCCGCAGTAGTTGAGGGTCTCATAGGCCATCAGCCACTCCTGCTGCTCCTCGGTCAGCTCCTCCCGCTTCACCGCCTGCCCGTCTCCGGTGATGATTCCAACCGGTGTGATCACCGGAAGTTCCTCGTACAGCTGGGACAGGAAGCTCATGAAGCCGGTCAGAGGCAGCCCCGCCGCTTTGGCTGTGAGCACCCCCAGATAGTTGGGGCTGAGGACCACATCCTCCCGCTCCTGAATGTCGTAGTTGGTCCAGAGGAAGAAGGGGGTGGCATACTGCTTCAAAACCTCCTCCGTGGTGCGCTGGTCCAGGGGCTTGCCGTAGAGCTGCTCATAGAAGGCGTTTTTCAGAGGCGGCTGGTGGTCGCCGAAAAAGACGATCATGGTAGGCTCCGGCGACTGCTCATAGTGGGCGATCAGGTCCCGCAGGGCGTCATCGCTGGCCCGCATCAGGGACAGATACTGCTCTGCCGTGGTGTCCGCCGTCCGCTGCTCCGTGGGGAGGGTGATCGTCTTTTCCAGGTTGTTCCACCCCTGGGCATAGCTGCTGTGGTTCTGCATGGTCACATTGAAGATGAAAGCCGGGTCTCCCTCCGCCCGGTCGGTGATGGAGTAGAGCGTCTCATAGTCCGACTGGTCGGAGACATAGCGCCGGATGAGATAGGGGGCAGTCACATCCTCCTCATACAGCTGGTGGTCAAAGCGCATATCCTCATACACGATGGGCCGGTTCCAGCCGGAGGATTTATAGGGGTGGAAGGCGGTGGAGTCATAGCCCACGCTGCCTGCCAGGGCGGCCAGCGAGGGCATCCCCTCCTCCGCATACAGCTGATAGGCCACAGTATGGGGCGGCTGGAAGATCGTCGAAAAGCCGGTGAGGTACTCAAACTCCACGCTGGCCGTCCCGCCGCCGGTCACTGGGGAGTACATCCAGCCACGGACTGTATTTTCTTTCATGGAGTGCAGGAAGGGCGTGGGGTCCTCCGATACCTCCAGCCCCTCGAAAATGGTCAGGTCGGCAAAGGACTCGTTCATCACCACAATGATGTTCGTGGGCCGCGCCGCCGGGTCCCCCGCTTCCGTGGGATACGACTCCATCAGCTCCAGCACCTGACCGCGGCTGTAATCCTCCGGCTTGTCCAGGGAACTGTACCGCAGGGCCACCGTGAAGTTCAACAGAAAGCCGTTGGCCTGAGTCACCCACTGCTGGGTGTAGATCCCCAGGGCGGGCAGGGCCTCCGTCTTGAAAAAGACGAAGCAGTACCCCACCTCTACCAGGACCAGCAGACCGGCCAGCCACCGGGGAAGCTTGTCCCGCTTCCTCTGCGGGACGCACATCCAAACCAAAAAGAGGTAGGCCACCAGCAGCACCGCCCCCTGGCGTATGGCCGCGTCCAGGGAAAAATCAAAGGCGTCCGCCACGTTGGCCGCCGTCTCCCAGGCGGTCAGGTCCGCCGGAAACAGGATCCGCCCCCGAAAGCGGAGCACATAGTGGTTCACGATCCCCACAAAAAAGCTGAGCCCTGCCGCCGTGGCCGCCGCCCGCCGCCTCCGGCCCAGGATCAGGCGGCACAGCAGGAACAGCAGGTAGTACCAGATCAGGTTCATCAGCACCTGCCAGGAGTAGAGATCAGAAAACACGTCGTTCCCGTTCAGGATCTCCACCATCCAGAAGGACACCCACGGACCCAGCAGAAAAATCAGGCGGGACAGCCACTGCTCCGGTCTCTCCCGGACGTTGGCCGCCAGCCTGAGCATCCCATCCCGACACAGCAGTTTTCCCATTCCTCAGCCTCCCGCGCCCCGGCCCCGGGGCGTTTTTTCACGCTTAACAGCTTAATGCTTTTCAAAAATTTTTCAAGTACATTTTGTAAATTCAGCCGCATCGGCCCTGTCCGGCCTCACACTGTTCGCCGTTTGATCGTAATGCGGATTTACTTTACAGTTTGTTCCCAGGGGTGCTTCACAGATACACCCTCCCCACCCGGCCGCTGAGCCGGGATGTGAGGCCGCAGCCCTCGTCCTCCCCGATCAGCAGAGAGACCTCCTGGGAGGACAGCCAGTTCCCATGTCCGTCGCCCCCCAGCAGCGTCACCTCGTCATCCACCGCACAGGGGATCCCGGTGACGTCCACCACCGTCTGGTCCATGCAGCAGGCCAGCAGGCGCGCCCGCTGGCCGCCGATGAGCACCGGCCCGCCCACCCGGACCAGCTCCGGGTCCAGGCCGTCGCCATAGCCCACCGAGATGGTGGCAGCCATGCCATCCCGGGGCATCCGGATGTGTCCGCCATAGCCCAGGGCGTCCCCCGCCCGAAGGGGGCGCACCCGGGTCACCCAGGCCCGCCAGGAGCACACCTCCCGGACCGTCCCCAGCGGGGCGGTGGGATGGTCCATATACAGCCGCCGGCCGATGCGCACCCCGTCCAGCCGGTACTGGGGGGCATATTCGCTGGCGGCGCTGGCCGACACATGGCGCATGGGGATCTCCATTCCGCCCCGCTCCAGCTGGGCCACCCCCCTCAGATAGGTCTGGAACTGCTCCTCTGTGCGGACCGGGTCCCCCAGGTCGGCGAAGTGGGTGAACGCGCCTGTCACCCGGATCCAGGGCGCGTACTCCCGCCACTCCTCCAGCAGTCCGTCCAGCTCCGCCCCGGGCGTCAGACCGTACCGGTGCAGCCCGGTCTCCACCTTGACCTGTACCTGCACCAGCCTTCCCTGGGTCCGGCCCAGCTCCGCCAGCAGCGGCAGCAGGCCCGGCCGCCCCACAGTCAGCGTCAGCCCCAGCTCCACCGCCGGGGCCAGCAGCCGCACCGGCACGCCCCCCAGCACCAGAATGTCCTGGGTCACCCCGGCCCGCCGGAGGGCCGCACCCTCCGACACCTGGGCCACCGCCATAGTCCGGATCTCCGGGATGGCCGCCAGGGCGGCCCCCACTTCCTCCTGGCCCAGACCATAGGCGTTCCCCTTCAGGACCGGGATCAGCTGGGCCCCGTCCAGCTCCTGCAAAATGGCCTCCGCATTGCGCCGCAGCTGGCACATATCGATGTATAAAACTGAATTATGCAAATTTTTATTCATACTCTCTCCTGTTTTCCGGCAGCCCGCCCGGATCTTTCCCGGGAAAACCCGCCTGTTTCTCTCCTGCATTTCTCAGCATTATACCCTCTTTTTTCTCTAATTTCAACGATATTTTCCCGGCCTCGGTCATTTGCGCCAAAAAATTTTTGTCTTTTCCGAAGAATTTGCATATTTATCTATTGACGTTGCATATTTTTTAGGAGTATACTCATATCAGCCTGAAGGAAGGGCGGCGGACGCCGCTCCGATGAAAAAGGAGATTGGAAATGATGAAAAAGAATGTTCTTGCAATGGGCCTGGCTCTGACCATGGCTCTTGGGCTGACCGCCTGCGGCAGCAGCTCCAACGGCTCCGCCAGCTCCGGCGCGGCCTCCGGCTCCGCCAGCCAGAATGACGCCAGCGCCTCCGCCCCCGCGGTGGACAAGCTGGTGCTAGGCACCTCCGCCGACTATCCCCCCTTCGAGTTCCATGTCCTTCAGGACGGCGAGGACAAGATTGTGGGCATCGACGTGTTCCTGGGCGAGCAGATCGCTGAGGACATGGGCGCTGAGTTCGAGGTGGTCCATATGGACTTCAACAACCTGTTCACCCTGTTGAACCAGGGACAGTGCGATATGGTGATCGCCGCCGCCGAGATCGATGAAGAGGGTGTCCGTCCGGCCGCCGCTGATTACTCCGATGGCTACTACTCCGATCTCCCCCCCAAAATCGTTGTCAGAGCGGGCGATGAAGGAAATTATACCTCCCTGGAGGACTTCGCTGGTAAAGCTGTGGGCGCTCAGACCGCAACCACCAAGGAAACAATCGTCACCAAGTACATGACTGGCGCCGATCTGGTTTCCATGTCCTCTGTGGTGGACCTGGTGAACAACCTGGTGTACGGCAAGTGCGACGCCCTTGTGCTGGACGGCGCTGTGGCAGACCAGTATTTGGCCTCCAACTCCGATCTGGCTGCTGTGGACATCGACATGAGCAGTTATGTGGAACCCTACCGCGTCTGGGTCGCTAAGGGCGATCCCAAAGGCCTGCTCCCCTCCATCAATGAGACCATCGCCAAGGTGCTTTCCGATGGCACCATGGACGGATTCATCGAGAAGGCTGACGAGCTCAGCTCTCAGGCTCTGGAGGGTTAACTCCCGCCGCACCTCCCTAATCATACGGATCCCCCGTGGGGGGCCGGTTATTCCGGCCCTCCACGGTCCTATGTCATCCCAACCGTTACAACATAAAGGAGTCCCGCCATGCTAGAAGCCATCTCAAAAATGTTTGATTCCACATTCCCAGCCAGCTTCATCAATTTCTCCTTCCTGCCCAAGTACGCCTCCTACTTTGTAGACGGCGTTCTGAACACTTTGGCTCTGTCCATTGTGGCGGTGCTGCTGGCTGTGATCCCAGCCCTGCTGCTGGCCCTGATGCGTCTGAGCAAGAACCGTTTCATCCACGGGCTGTCCGGCGCCTATATCGCGGTCTTCCGTTCCACTCCTTTGATGGTCCAATTGGCCATTATCTATTTCGGCATCTTTTACATCATTCAAGTTCCCCGGGTCTACATTGGCTTTATCCGTCTTGATATGTTCATCCCCTTCGTGGTGTCCCTGGCACTGAACAGTTCCGCCTATGTGGCGGAGATCTTCCGGGCCGGCATCCTGGCGGTGGACAGCGGACAGACCGAGGCCGCCCGCTCTCTGGGCCTGTCCCAATGGCAGGCCATGAAGCTGGTTGTCCTGCCCCAGGCGGTGAAGAACGTCCTCCCCGCCCTGGCCAACGAGGTGGTCACCATGGTGAAGGAGTCCTCTGTCTGTTCCGCCTACGGCATGGGCGAGCTGATGTTTGCCGCAAAGAATGTCTCCGGCACTACGTTGATTTCGGTAGGCCCCTTCGTATTTATTGCATTGATCTACTTCTGCATCAATTTCCCCGCCAGCAAGGCCATCGAGGCCATTGAAAGGAGGATGCGCCGTGGCGACAAGCGGTGATCTGATCCGTGTGGAGCACGTGATCAAGGAATTCAATCACGGGGCGGTCAAGGCCCTGAACGACTGCTCCCTGACCATTCAGAAGGGCGAGGTGGTCGCCATCATCGGCCCCTCCGGCTCCGGCAAGTCCACCCTGCTGCGGTGCCTGAACCTGCTGGAGGTCCCCTCCAGCGGACACATCTACTTCAATGATGTGGACATCACGGACAAAAAGGTGGACATCGACCTCCACCGCCGGAAGATGGGTATGGTGTTTCAGCACTTCAACCTCTTCCCCCACATGACGGTCCAGAAAAATATCACCCTGGCCCCTGTCCAGCTGAAGCTCAAGACCCAGGAGGAGGCGGACAAGCAGGCCATGGAGCTGCTGGAGCGCATCGGCCTGGCCGACAAGGCCAACGAGTACCCCAATATGCTCTCCGGCGGCCAGAAGCAGCGCATCGCCATCGTCCGCGCTCTGGCTATGGAGCCGGAGGTCATGCTCTTTGACGAGCCCACCTCCGCCCTGGACCCCGAGATGGTGGGCGAGGTGCTGGACCTGATGCGGGATCTGGCCCAGGAGGGCATGACCATGGCGGTGGTCACCCACGAGATGGGCTTTGCCCGGGAGGTGGCCAGCCGGGTCATCTTCATGGACGGCGGCGCCATCCTGGAGGAAAACACCCCCCAAGCCCTCTTTGACAGCCCCCAGAACCCCCGCACCCAGCTGTTCCTCAGCAAGGTGCTGTGAGTCCTGATCACGGGACAAACGCTGCAAAATACCCCTGTATCCGCCCCGGAACCTTCCGGGTGGATACAGGGGTTTCCTCTCTTTCATGCGTGGAATTGATGACAAAACAGACGCTTTGGATCAGCTTTCTTCTGTTACGGGCGTCTGCTCCTCCGGCTCTTTTCCGATCTTCTGGACCAGACCGATGATCTGTCCGGACAGGATCACCGTCAGCAGCGAGCAGGCAAGCCGCTTCCAGTCGATGTATGTGGCCGACAGGGCCAGCACCACAAGATCGCTGATGAGATAGGCCCACTGAATGTCCCAGTGGCTCACCGCGGAAATGCTCATGGCCAGGGCGTCATCGCCCCCCGGAGCACCGCCCGCGCGGATGCTGATGCCCACGCCCACACCCACAAACAGGGCGCCCAGCACCGCAGCCAGCAGCGGATGCTCCGCCAGCTGGGGCCAGAGGGGATCAAATTGCTCGCACACGCCGTAGAACAGGGAGAAGCCGCCCCCAGCTACGATAGAATAGGCGATAAATTCACGCCCCAGCAGCTTCCAGCCCAGCCAATAGCAGAGTGCGTTCAGGACCAGCCCAGACAGCGCCGGCGACAGCCCGATCCAATGGTGCAGGAACAGCGTCATACCCAACACGCCGCCCTCCGTCACACCGGACAACGCATGGATGTTGTACAGGCCAAAGGCAAGGATCCCGCTGCCCAGCAGAGCCAGCGCACACTTCTTTGGCTTTAATAGGGAAAACAAAATAACAACTCCTTTAATTTTCCACGCATGACTATTATATACAACCCGCGCTTTTTTGGCAAGTGCGCGCCTCTATCTTTCTGTGTAAAGATTTTGTGAATACAGACAAAAAACCGGGAGCTTTACGGCTCCCGGCCCTGTTTCGATCAATAATTCTCCGCTTTCAGCTGGAAATAAGCCTTGGGATGGGCACAGACAGGACACATCTCCGGGGCCTGCTTGCCCACATGGATGTGCCCGCAGTTGCTGCACTGCCAGATCATCTCTCCATCCCGGGAGAACACCAGGCCACCCTCCACATTAGCCAGCAGCTTGCGGTAGCGCTCCTCGTGCTCCTTCTCGATCTTGGCAACCTCCTCAAACAGGAACGCAATGTGGTCGAAGCTCTCCTCCCTGGCCTCCTTGGCCATGGTGGCATACATATCCGTCCACTCGTAGTTCTCTCCCTGGGCGGCGGCCTCCAGATTCTCCGCTGTGGTCCCAATGCCGTTCAGCAGCTTGAACCAGATCTCGGCGTGCTCCTTCTCATTGGCAGCGGTCTCTTCAAAGATCTTTGCAATCTGAACATAGCCGTCCTTCTTGGCCTTCGAGGCAAAGTAGGTATACTTGTTTCGGGCCTGAGACTCCCCGGCAAATGCGGTCCAAAGATTTTGCTCCGTCTTGCTTCCCTTCAATTCAGCCATTGTCTGCTTCATCCTTTCTGCATCACTCTTGTATTTCCGTTTGGAGCGAGGCCCCTTTTATATGAGACTGTCTCTCTGCGGATTTAATGAGAACTATTCTCATTTAAATATATTTTACCATCGTATCCGGAAAAAGTCAAGAGACAGGCTCTCCCCTTCTCCCAAACAGCAGAACGCAGGCCCCGCAGTGTGATCCGCAGGGCCTGCGCCGAATCGTGTGTCAGCCTCCGAATGCCTGGATCTCCCGGGCATTCTTCTCACGCCGCTCCTGGATGCTCTCCTTGAGCAGCATATCCTTCACCTTCATCAAACGAATGGTATTGGCCCGCTCGTTCTCATCCAGCTTCATGGTGATATACTTGATGCTCTCCTGCATCTGGGGGATCTTCACATACTCCAGGGCATTGACCCGGCGGCGGGTCTTTTCGATCTCCTGGGCCAGGAGCTGACTGGTCTTTTCCACCTCCGCCAGCTTGAGCATATCCGCAAAGACCTGGGACATAGCATCCACCGCGTCATCCAGTTCGCCGCTGGTCTGAGCAAAACCGTAGGGGTAGACCTCCCCTGGATCCTGGCTTTTTGTCTTGAAGTGGTAGCGCGGGACGTCCACCGACATGATATTCTGGAAGCTCATATCCAGCTCCACAGACTGCTTGGGATAGAGCAGGGACTGCTCCAGCATCTCCGGGGACATGAGGGCCGCCGCCACGGTAAAGGAGCCATGGGCCCGCATCAGGCCCTCCTCCACCCGCTTCCGGAGCGCCCGGTTTTCCCGCACCACGTCCATGAACTGCTTCATCAGCTCATCCCGCTTATCCTTCAACAGCTTGTGGCCCCGTATGGAGGTCCTGAGCCGGTTTTTCAGCCGGGTCAGCTCCTGCCGGGTCGGATTGACAGTCGTGCTTGGCAATTTGGTTCACCTCTTTCCGGCCGAAGCGCCTGCCGCGGCAGGCACGGACACTCAGCCCTCCTTCTTGGGCAGATACTTGTCGATATACTCCGGCTTGATGCGCTTCAGCTCGCTCCGGGGCAGGATGCTCAGCAGCTCCCAGCCCAGGTCCAGGGTCTCCTCGATGGAGCGGTTCTCATCCGTCCCCTGGGAGACATAGCGCTTTTCAAACTCGTCGGCAAACTTGGCGTACAGCAGGTCGGTGGGGCTGAGGGCGGCCTCACCCAGGATGCACATGAGCTCCTTGTTCTCCTTGCCGGTGGAATAGGCGGCAAAGAGCTGGTTCATGGTGCCCGAGTGGTCCTCCCGGGTCTTGCCGGCGCCCATGCCCTTGTCCTTCAGGCGGGACAGGGAGGGCAGCACGTCCACCGGCGGGATGACCCCTTGCGGTACAGCTCCCGGGAGAGGATGATCTGTCCCTCGGTGATATAGCCGGTCAGGTCGGGGATGGGGTGGGTCTTGTCGTCCTCGGGCATAGTGAGGATGGGGATGAGGGTGATGGAGCCCTCCCGGCCCATTTGACGGCCCGCCCGCTCATACAGGGTCGCCAAATTGGTATACAGATAGCCAGGATAGCCGCGGCGGCCCGGGACCTCCTTCTTGGCGGCGGAGATCTCCCGGAGGGCCTCGGCATAGTTGGTGATGTCGGTCATGATGACCAGCACGTGCATCCCCTTCTCAAAGGCCAGGTACTCGGCGGCGGTGAGGGCCATGCGGGGGGTGGCGATGCGCTCCACGGCGGGGTCGTTGGCCAGGTTGGTGAACAGGACCGTGCGGTCAATGGCGCCGGTGCGCTTGAACTCGCTGACAAAAAACTCCGACTCCTCAAAGGTGATGCCAATGGCCGCAAAGACCACAGCGAAGTTGGAGTCGCCGTCCAGCACCTTAGCCTGGCGGGCAATTTGAGCCGCCAGCGCCGCGTGGGGCAGGCCGGAGCCGGAGAAGATGGGCAGCTTCTGTCCGCGGACCAGAGTGTTCAGTCCGTCGATGGTGGAGATCCCCGTCTGAATGAACTCGTTTGGGTAGTTCCGGGCGGCTGGGTTCATGGCCAGACCGTTGATGTCCCGGTATTCGTCCGCCAGGATGGCGGGGCCGCCATCGATGGGCTGGCCCATGCCGTTGAACACCCGGCCCAGCATATCCTCTGAAACGCCCAGCTGAAGGGGATGCCCCAGGAAGCGGATCTTGGACTCAGCCAGATTGATACCGGCGGAATTTTCAAATAGCTGGACCACGGCGGAGTCGCCGTTGACCTCCAGCACCTGGCAGCGCCGGACGGTGCCGTCTGTCAGTTCGATCTCGCCCAGCTCGTCATAGGTGACGCCCTGAACGTGATCCACCACCATCAGCGGGCCGGAGATCTCCTGGATCGTCTTATATTCCCGGATCACAGTGCTTCCTCTCCCTTCTCCGCAATGGCGTTGATCTCCTCGTCCATCTCCACCATAATATTGGCATAGTTATCCATATACTGGTTCGCAGGGACCGATTTGGCCCGGCCGATCTTCTCCCGGGCGGGGATGGAGAACATCTGAGCCAGGTCTCCGCCCCGCTCCGCCGCCTCCCGGCAGTGCCCGTCATACTCCCGGATAAGGGCAAGCATCCGCGCCTGCCGGTCATACTCCGAGTAGGAGTCAATGTCCACAAAGGAGTTCTGCTGCAGAAAGTCCTCCCGGATCATCTTGGCGGTCTCCAGCGTGATCTGGTCCCTGGCGGAGAGGGAGTCCTTGCCCACCAGCTGGACGATCTCGTTCAGGCTGGCCTCCTCCTGAAGCACGGCCATGGCCCACTCCCGGTTCTGAAGGAAGTCCTTGCCCAGATGCTCGTCATACCAGGGCTTCAGGGAGTCCAGGTAGAGGGAGTAGGAGTTGAGCCAGTTGATGGCCGGGAAGTGGCGGCGGTAGGCCAGGGAGGCGTCCAGGGCCCAGAACACCTTCACGATGCGCATGGTGGCCTGAGCAGACCGGCTCGGACAGGTCGCCGCCGGGAGGGGACACCGCGCCCACGGCGGTCAGGCTGCCCCGGCGGTCCTCGTCGGAGCCCAGGCAGGCCACGGAGCCGGCCCGCTCATAGAACTGGGCCAGGCGGGAGGACAGGTAGGCGGGA